>Ga0315285_10000711_pt1 | contig 34794 bp, 32 predicted proteins | sample YL17G09_36_MG_FD_203698 | JGI IMG/M metagenome (GOLD analysis project Ga0315285, IMG submission 203698) | Sediment microbial communities from Yellowstone Lake, YNP, Wyoming, USA - YL17G09_36 | ecosystem: Environmental > Aquatic > Freshwater > Lake > Sediment | place: USA: Wyoming | collected...
GCTCTCGCCCCGCTCCAATCCGCATAAATTCGCGGGCTTCACCACTATCGTGACCATGAGGCGCGCCAAAATCACTCTGTCCCGTTCATCTCGATCGGGCTGAGAGGCGCCGTGCGAAATCCTTGGGCGGCTATCGCCGGTGATATCCCATTGAGGAATTAGCGTGATAAAATGAATACCGACGGGGTGACGATCTACCGGAGAGGTGCGCTGGCGACGGCAATAGCGCCCAGGAACCAGCAGAGCGAGATCCACGATGCGGTGGCTGCGACAATTGCTGAAAGAGTTCTCGGAAGATGCTCAGTTTCGGTTCCTCCTCGGGATGGGGTTGGCCGTTTTGTTATTGATCTCGGCTGCGCTCACCTGGAGCTAGCCTGCCCATACGAGAAGTACCGCAGACGCCGGCATCAGCGATAGCGCTACTGTGCTGCCGGCGGAGGCCGATACCGCAGCGCCGCCCGTCGCCTACCCTGCGGACACTACCAGTGGACTCTCTCCCCTAGGCGATTTCACGCCCTTTCAGCTTTGCCTCCCATTTTGGTTTTGACAGGCAGAGCCACCTGTGGTACCCATTTTGCCGGTTCACCGGGCCGCAGGGATGCCGCCGCTCTCCGTCTCGTCTCGAAGAAAGGCACAGGTGCATGCACCATTTCCACTACCGCGGTGACGACCTCTACTGCGAGGAGGTCCCGGCGTCCCGGATCGCCTCCGAGGTCGGCACCCCCGCGTACATCTACAGCCATGCCACGCTGACCCGGCACTTCCAGGTGTTCGACCAGGCCTTTGCCTCCGTCCCCCACCTCGTCTGTTTCGCTCTGAAGGCGAACGCGAACCTCGCCGTGCTGAAGCTCTTCTCCGACCTGGGGGGCGGATTGGACGTGGTGTCGGCGGGCGAGCTGTTTCGCGGCCTCAAGGCCGGGGTGTCGCCGCAGCGCATCGTGTACGCCGGCGTCGGCAAGTCCCGGAACGAGATCGCCTGCGCCCTGAAGGCAGACATCCTGATGTTCAACGTGGAGTCGGGGCAAGAGCTTCGCCTGATCCACGAGGTGGCCTCGGGGATGGGGGCGAAGGCGCGCGTGGCCCTGCGCGTGAATCCCGACGTGGATCCCAAGACCCACCCGTACATCTCCACCGGCCTCAAGAAGAGCAAGTTCGGCATCGACATCGGCCAGGCCCTCGAGGAGTACGAGGCGGCCAAGGCCCTCTCTTCTCTCGAGGTGGTGGGAATCCATCAGCACATCGGGTCCCAGATCACCGAAATCGGGCCCTTCGTGGATTCCTTGGAGAAGACGGCCGCCCTCGTCCGGACGCTGCGGGAGCGGGGGACGGAGATCCGGTACCTTGACGTGGGGGGCGGCCTGGGCATCACCTACAAGGACGAGGAGCCGCCGCTTCCCAGCGAGTTCGCCCAGGCACTGATCGAGGTGATCCGCGATCTGGACGTGACGGTCGTCCTGGAGCCGGGGCGGGTCCTGGTGGGCAACGCCGGGATCCTGGTGACCCGCATCCTCTACACGAAGCAGACGCCGGCCAAGAATTTCCTCGTGGTGGACGCCGGCATGAACGACCTGGCCCGGCCGAGCCTGTACGGCTCGTACCACGCGATCCAGCCCGTGCGGCAGAGCCAGGGGCGCCCCGAGGTGACGGTGGACGTGGTGGGGCCGATCTGCGAGTCGGGGGACTTCCTGGCCAAGGACCGCGCCCTGGCGCGCTGCGAGCCGGGGGAGCTCTTGGCGGTGATGTCCGCCGGGGCCTACGGCCACACCATGTCGTCCAACTACAACGCGCGGCCGCGGGCGCCCGAGGTCATGGTCCGCGGGGACCGCTATTTCGTGGTGCGGGAGCGGGAGACTTTTGACGATCTGATCCGGGGGGAACGGACGCTGGATGAGTTGATGTAGGCCAAGGCAGGCCAACGAGGGACAACGCAGCGAAGTCGGGAGGTGCGGCCATGGCAAAGCGGGTGTTTCAAGGGTCTATTGTGGCGCTGGTCACTCCCTTCCGGGACGGGAAGGTTGACGAGGCCAAGCTGAAGGAGCTGGTGGAGTTTCAGATCAAGGGCGGGACCGACGCCATCGTTCCCTGCGGGACCACGGGCGAGTCCCCGACCCTGGACCACGACGAGCATAAGCGGGTCGTGGACATCGTGATCGCCGCGGTCAACAAGCGAGTCCCGGTGATAGCCGGCACCGGCTCCAACAGCACGGCCGAGGCCATCAGCCTCACCAAGCACGCCAAGCAGTCGGGCGCGGACGCGGCCCTGATCGTCCTCCCCTATTACAACAAGCCGACTCAGAAGGGGTTGATCGAGCACTGCCGGGCCATCGCAGATGCCGTGGATCTCCCCCTGATTCTCTACAACATCCCCGGGCGGACCGGCGTGAACATGCTGCCCGAGACGGTGGCGCAGCTCGCCGACCATCCCCACATCGTGGGGATGAAGGAGGCCACGGGGAACCTCGAGCAGATGACCCAGGACATCGTCCTCTGCGGCGACAAGCTGAGCTTCCTGTCGGGCGACGACACCCTGACCCTGCCCCTGATGGCGGTGGGCGGGCGCGGGGTCATCTCCGTCGTGGCCAACATCGTGCCCAAGGACGTGGCCGACATGACCCACGCCTTCCTCAACGGGGACTGGAAGCGGGCGCGCGAGCTGCACCTCAAGCTCTTCCCGCTCTCCCAGTCCATGTTCATCGAGACCAATCCCATTCCGGTGAAGACCTCGCTGGCCATGATGGGCAAGATCGAGGAAGAGTTCCGCCTGCCGCTGTGCCCGATGACCGAGGCCAACCGGAAGAAGCTGGAGACCGCTCTCCGGAACTACGGGCTCCTCTCGTAGATCTGAACGCGTTTACCCCAGGTGCAGGCGAGGAGGGCTACCCTCCCGGCTGCGCCTTGGCTTTTTCTTGGAACCCGGTGGGGAGGGGGAGGGGAGGATTGGCGTGATCAAGGCCATCGTTGCTGGGGCCTCAGGACGGATGGGGAAGCGCCTGATCGCCCTGCTCCGGGAGAGCACGGACTTCCAAGTCGTCGGAGCGGTCGAGCGCAAGGACCATGTGGAGGTGGGACGAGACGCCGGGGAAGTGGCCGGGGTCGGGCCGCTGGGTATCCCCATCGTGGATGCCATTGGCAAGGCGTTGCCCGGCGCGCAGGTCCTCCTGGACTTCACGGCGCCTGCGGCGGCCATGCAGCACCTCGAGGCGGCGAGCCAGGCCGGCGTTGCCGTCGTCGTGGGCACGACCGGTCTCAGCGAGGCCGACCTCAAGCGGGCGCGGGAGCTTTCCGCCAAGGTCCCGTGTGTCCAGTCGCCGAACATGAGTGTGGGGGTGAATGTCCTGTACGGGATCCTGGCCCAGGTCGCGCGGTCGCTGGGGGACGGGTATGACGTCGAGGTGATCGAAGCCCACCATCACTTCAAGAAGGACTCCCCCAGCGGCACCGCGGAGAAGATGGCGCAGGTCCTGGCCGAGGCCCTGGGGCGCGACCTGCGCAAGGTGGGCGTGTACGGGCGCCACGGGATGGTGGGGGAGCGTCCGAAGGAAGAGATCGCGGTCCACGCTATCCGGGCCGGCGACATCGTGGGAGAGCACACGATCCTCTTCGGTGGAATGGGCGAGCGGATCGAGATCACGCACCGGGCCCATAGCCGGGATAATTTTGCCTTTGGCGCCCTGCGGGCCGCTCGCTGGGTCGTGGGGAAATCTCCCGGTCTCTACGATATGCTCGACGTCTTGGGATTGAAGAAGTAACGGAGAGTCAAGAGCCTAGAGTCGAGAGCCGAGAGGGTTCGCTGTCGGCTATCGCTGTCGGATTTCGGTTCTTCAGAAAGGATCGCGCATGGGTGAGTACACGCAGGCGAAGCGACTTCAGGCACTCCCGCCGTACCTGTTCGCCGAGATGGACCGGATGAAGCAAGAGCAGGTGAAGAAGGGAGTGGACATCATCAGCCTGGGGATCGGGGACCCGGACCTGCCGACGCCCCCGCACATCATCCAGGCGCTGGCCAAGGCCGCGGCTGATCCGGCGAACCACCAGTACCCGTCTTACGAAGGGATGCTGACCTTCCGGAAGGCGGCGGCCGACTGGTACCGGCCCCGCTTCGGCGTGACGCTCGACCCAGCAACGGAAGTCCTCAGCCTCATCGGTTCCAAGGAGGGGATCGGTCACTTCCCGCTGGCCTTCGTGAATCCGGGGGACGTCGTTCTGGTCCCCGATCCGGCCTACCCGGTCTACCAGGCCGGCACCATCTTTGCCGATGGCGAAGCGTACCCCATGCCCCTCCCGCGGGCCCGCGGCTTCCTGCCCGACCTGGATGGCATTCCGGGGGACGTCTTGAAGCGGGCGAAGATCCTCTGGCTGAACTATCCCAACAATCCCACGGGGGCAGTGGCCCCGCGGGAGTTCCTGGCCAAGGCTGTGGAATTCGCGCATCGGCACGGGCTGATCCTGGCCCACGATGCGCCCTACTCCGAGCTGGCCTATGACGGCTACCGCCCCGAGAGCGTCCTGAGCATCCCAGGTGCGAAGGAGGTCGCCGTCGAGTTCCACTCGCTCTCCAAGACCTACAACATGACCGGATGGCGCGTAGGATTCGCCGTGGGGAGCGCGAAGATCCTGGCCGGCCTGGGACGGATCAAGACGAACCTGGATTCCGGGGTCTTCCAGGCGGTACAATACGCAGGCATCGCCGCCCTGACCGGACCCCAGCAGTGCGTCGCCGACAATTGCCGGATCTATCAGGAGCGGCGAGACGTCCTGGTGGGGGCGCTCCGGGAGATGGGATTCGACGTCGAGGCACCGAAGGCGACATTCTACCTCTGGGTGCCGGTGCCGAAGGGGTTTACCTCCAAGAGTTTCAGTGTGGAGATTCTGGTGAAGGCCGGCGTGGTTGTGACACCCGGGAGCGGATTCGGCGCGGCCGGCGAAGGCTATGTGCGCGCCACCTTCACGGTCAACGTGGACCGCATCCGCCAGGCGGTCGAACGGATTCGCAAGTTGGGGATCCGCGGCTCCTGACGAAAAAGCCGTGAGGAGTAAGGGGTGAGGCGTGAGGCGAGGAACGGTTCCCCCCCTCACCCCTTACGCTTTACGCCTCACGAGGAAGACCCGTTTCCTCACGTCCAATGCCTGATCGAATCTTGCTGCAGGGCATCCAGTTCCACGGGCATCACGGTGTGCACGAGGAGGAGCGGAAGCTCGGCCAGTGCTTCATTGTGGACGTGGAATTCGTCCTCGACTTGCGCGAGGCGGGTCGGCGGGATGATCTGACCGCCAGCGTGGATTACGAGCGGGTGCACGCCCTCGTCGTGGAGATAGGAACGCGCGAACAGTTCAGGCTATTGGAGGCCCTGGCAACGCGGATTGCTTCGGCTATCCTGGAGCAGTTTCCGGTTCAGCAGGTCATGATCCGGGCCACGAAGCCTTCGCCCCCGATCCCCGGCGTCATCGGCGGCGTGTCCGTGGAGATCACGCGACCGTGAGGGTCCAGGCGTTCATTGGGGTCGGCTCCAACCTGGGAGATCGCCTGGTGCACTGCCGGGCGGCCCTGGACCGGCTCGGCCTCCTGCCCGGTACCGCTCTCGCGCGAGTCTCCCCTATCTTCGAGTCAGAGCCCCAGGAGGGCGTCGAGGGCGGCCTCTTCCTGAACGCGGTAGCGGAGATTGCCACGAGCCTTCCTCCCGACCAGCTCCTCGACCACTTGCAGGAGATCGAGGTGGCGCTGGGTCGCGCCGCGGATCATCTGCCGGGGACCGCACGAACGATGGACCTAGACCTCCTGCTGTATGGCGATACCGTCATCCGCGAGCCCGACCTCACCGTTCCCCACCCTCGCATGGCGGACCGCCGGTTCGTGCTGCTTCCCCTGGCCGCCCTAGCGCCCACGCTTTGCCATCCCGTCCTGCAGGCGACGGTGGCCGAGTTGCTCCGACGGCTGGGCCCGGAGGGGCCACTCCTCGCCTCGGGGGTACGGCGATGAAAGAGATCCCGGCACCGCCCCGCTACATCGTGGTGGAGGGCCCCATCGGCGTGGGGAAGACGAGCCTGGTGGGCCTCTTGTCCGAGCGCCTGGGGGCGCGCAAGCTCCTGGAGGTGGCGGAGGACAACCCGTTCCTCCCGCACTTCTACAAGGATCCCCGGCGCTACGCCTTCCAGGCCCAGCTCTGGTTCCTCCTGAACCGGTTTCGCCAGCAGCAGGAACTGGCCCAGTTCGACCTGTTCCGCCAGACGCTGATAGCCGATTACTTGTTTGCCAAGGACAAGATCTTCGCCTATCTCACGCTGGAGGATCACGAGCTGGCCCTGTACGAGCGGGTACACGCGCTGCTCCAGGTGCGGGTGCCCACCCCGGATCTGGTGATCTTCCTCCAGGCCAGCACCGAGGCGCTCCTGGAGCGGATCGCCATCCGGGGCAAGGCCTACGAGCGGGAGATCGACCGCAAGTACCTGCAGGACCTGAACGAGGCGTACACCCACTTCTTCTTCCATTACACGGCGTCGCCGCTCTTGGTGGTGAACACCAGCGACATCGACTTCGTCAATCGCAGGGAGGACTTCGAGGACCTGATCAAGAAGATCAGCGAGACCCGCGCGGGGATGCATTACTACGTACCGCTTGGATCCCGCAGGTAACACCGCAGGGACCGAGACGACAAAAGAGCTGGGCGTGCCGCCGGCCGGCCTAGAGGCACCGGAGCCCGCATGGGACCGGGAGCCCGGAGAGGGCCAGGAGGAGGGTGCACCAGGGTCATTGGCCTTCCGGATCGGTCCGGGAGGCCTTTGTGCTTTCGGGGACCCATCCACAGATTTCGCAGATGACGCAAATTGAGGAAACGTGGCCCGGGGGAGGAAGGTCATGAAGATCATTCAGGATCCAGGGGAGATGCAGCGATTAGTGGAGGAGTATCGCCACGCGGGGAAGTCCCTCGGCCTTGTGCCAACCATGGGGGCGCTGCACGAGGGACATCTGAGCCTGATCCGGCGATGCCGGGCGGAGAACGATGTGGAGATCATGAGTCTGTTCGTGAACCCGGCCCAGTTCAACCGCCGGGACGATCTGGACCGCTACCCGCGCGACCTGGAAGGGGACAGCCGCATGGCCCAAGCGGCCGGTGTGGACATCATATTCGCTCCGACCGTGGCGGGCATGTACCCGAAAGGGTACATGACCTACGTCACCGTGGAGCAACTCACGGAACGATGGGAGGGTGCCTCGCGCCCCGGCCACTTCCGGGGCGTGGCCACGGTCTGCGCCAAGCTGTTCACCATCTGTCGCCCCCACCGGGCGTATTTCGGCCAGAAGGATTACCAGCAATCGCTGGTGGTCCGGCGCATGGTGGCCGATCTCAATCTCGACCTCGAGATCGTGGTGCTGCCCACGGTTCGCGAGCCGGATGGGCTGGCCTTGAGCTCCCGCAACGTGCTGCTCGGACCCGAGGAGCGGCGTCAGGCCACGGTGCTCTCGCAGGCGCTCTTCCACGCGCAGGACGCCGTCCGCGCCGGGGAGCGGGATGCCGGGCTCCTGGCGGCAGCCATCGAAGCGCACATCCGGAGCGCACCGCTGGCCGTCCTCGACTATGTCGGGGTGTGCGATCCCGAGACGCTGGAGCCGCTGAGCGGGATCACCGGGAAGGCGGTGGCCGTGGTGGCCGCCAGCTTCGGCCCAATCCGCCTCATCGACAATGCGATCCTCGAGCCGTAGACCCCCGTCTCCTCGTACCAGCCCGGAAAAGGGGACGTTGCATCCTAAATATCCTTATGCTATGCTTCGCCACGTCATGCCTCGCGGCCCGCGCCTGGATGCCCCTGATACCTTGCACCACGTCACGGTGCGAGGGATCGAAGGTCGTCCGCTGTTCCGAGACGAACGGGACCGGGATGACTTCGTGCGCCGGCTTGGAGACCTGGCCCAGGCTGGCGCCCTTACCGTCTACGCTTGGGCGCTCTTATCCAACCACGCCCACCTATTGGTTCGGACAGGAGTGTGGCCTTTATCCAGGGCCATGCGATCCCTCCTCACAGGCTACGCCGGTACGTTCAACCGACGTCACCATCGACGAGGCCATCTCTTCCAGAATCGCTACAAATCCATCGTTGTGGAAGAAGAGTCGTACTTTCTGGAACTCGTCCGATATCTCCATCTCAATCCGCTGCGGGCAGGTATTGTGAAGGATTTGCGGGAACTCGATGGCTATCCGTACAGCGGCCATGCGGTGATGATGGGCCGCCGTACTGCACCATGGCAGGATGCCAACACCGTACTGGGGCGGTTTGGACGCAATCCGGGCCGTGCGCGGTCCCGGTACCGAGCCTTCATGGCTGCCGGGGTCCCGCAGGGTCGCCGGGAGGAATTGCAGGGGGGTGGGCTCCGGCGGAGCGCTGGGGGCTGGGTGGCCGTCCAGGCCCTCCGACGGGGAAGGGAGGTCTACGCATACGATGAGCGGATCCTCGGGAGCAGTGACTTCGTGACCCGACTCTTGGAGGATATGGAAAAGGGCCAAACCCGGACGCGAGGGCCCACGGCAAGTAGAATGAACATGGATACACTCATTCACAAGGTCTGCAGCACGGCGGGCATTCACCCTGAAGCGCTGACGGGCGAGGGACGGCGGCCGGCCGTCGCCGAGGCGCGGGCAGGTATTGCCTATCTCTGGGTCGAGTGTCTCGGCCGGAGCGGGCCCCGGCTTGCGCCGGCGTTGGGGCTCCAGCCTGCAGCGGTATACAAGGCAGCGCGCCGAGGACAGGCCCAGCAGGCCCGGTGGCGCCGGCTCCTGAAGGGTTTGTAAGGATATCTAGGATGCAACGTCCCCTTACCACGGTCGGCCGACCGATCATAGGATGCAACGTCCCCTTACCATGGTCGGCCGACCGATCAGATTTAGTTTTCCGGTTCGATGCGAGTGTCGCGGGGTCCGGATCCTATCGACCCATGGCCGGTGTCCACTGGGGGCGCAATTGCGTGGGGTGCGCGGTGAGCGGGATTCTTCCCATGGGGTGCCCGCGCGTGAGCGACATCACTCAGCGGGCCTCCCGGAAGAATACCGTTCCTAGTCGCGCATGAAAAGACATGCCGGGTAGGATGGGGTGCTTGTCACCCTCCACGCCGGTTGCCCGACTGTTGCCTTTGTCTCACGCCTCCTCTTCCTGTTCCTGCACCTTCCGCTGCATCTGGGTGAGATACTCGTCGAGTTCTTCGACGCTCTCGAAGATGCTCAGCGACGGCAAGGCCTTGATGATGTCAAATACCTTACGTATCTGGGGCTGAAGGTTCGTCAGGAGGATACTTCCACCGCCTTCCTTCATGGCCTTCTTCGTTGCCACGATCACCCGGACACCCGCGCTGCTGATGTAGGTCAAATCTTTCATGTCAAAGACGATGGCCTTTGGAGAGCTCTCCCTGATCTTCTTGATCGTACTCTCCAGGATTGGGTAGGTGTTGCTGTCGAGGGAGCCGGCGGGGTAAACGGTGAAAACGCCCACCTGGCGCTCTTGGGATGTGACCGTCAGCGACATGATTGCCTCCTTTACGTGAAGAGATCCTGAACGTTTGCGATTCGAGGATTCCTCTCCGGCTATAGGCCTGCCCGCCCCTTATCCTGGTCCGGACTGCTGGTTTCGGACGGAGATCTCCGGATCCGCTTCTTCATCACGAGGACGTTCCTTCCCTCCTCCCGCCGGTAGGCGACCCCACCCATGAGTTGGCGAACAAGGAAGATGCCTAGCCCCCCAACCTGCCGTCCGTCAATCGGGCTCCTGGTGTCCGGGTCCGGATGATCGAGGGGATTGAACGGCCTGGCGTCATCTTCGACCTGAAGCGTGATCTCCTCGCCTTCCAGGCGAATGCTCAGGTGAATCTGTCGATCCCCCTGGGTGTCGTACCCATGGCGAATGATGTTCGAGATGACTTCCTCCAGCGCAAGATTCAGATCAAAGACCACCTCGTCCGAGAGATGGTTGTCTTTCCCGAGACGGGCGATCTCCTCGAAGAGTCTGGGGAGCTCGGACAGCTCGTTCTTGACGGCGAATCGAATAATCAACTCTCGGCTCTCTTGTCCTGGAAGCGAACGAGCGTGAGCAGGGCGATGTCATCCGCCTGGGGGGCATCGCCAGAGAATTCCCTGACCCTTTGCAACATCTGCGTCGCCAGATCCTTCGCGGAGCCTTTCCGAGAAATAGAGAGTTCATGTTGCAGTCGTTCGTCAGAGAACATCTCGCCGCGTGCATTCATCGCCTCGGTGACGCCATCCGTGTACACGAAGAGGATATCACCTGGATTCAGTGTCAGGAGAGATTCCTCGTATCTCGAATCTTCATCAATTCCGAGTGCGGGTGAGCGCCCGGCTTCAAGGAAATCGACGCCGGTTCCGTCTCGGACGACCGCCGGGGGGTTGTGGCCCGCATTGGTGTACGAGACATTGCCCGTGCGTGTATCCAGGATGCCGCAGAAGACCGTGACAAACATGCTGGCATCGTTGTCGAGGCAGGTCCGTCGATTCACCAGTTCAAGGATTCTGTTCGGATGGGAAGTCGCGAGGGCAGAGGAGTTGATGAGGGTCTTGGTTGCCGCCATGAACAAGGCGGCCGGAACCCCCTTGTCGGAGACATCGCCCAGCACAAAGCACAGGTGATCCTGGTCAATGAGGAAACAGTCGTAGAAGTCCCCGCCCACGGCCCTGGCGGGCTGCAGCACGCCATAGATCTCGTAGCCGGGGATGGATGGATACCGCTTGGGCATGGAGCTCATCTGGATTTCGCGGGCGATCCGCAGCTCGCTGGCAACCTTTTCTTGAGCAGCCAGGCTGTCCTTCAGGGCAGCGGTCTTCACCCTGACCTGCCAGCGCAGGATGAGATTCATTCCCATGATCAACAGCAGTACCGAAGCGACGAAGCTGAGCACCCAGATGGGCCTGAGCCACTTCGGGAGGACGAGGGTCTGAACTCCCTCCACCCACACGTTCAGCGAGGAATAGTAGGCGGAGCGCTTGTCCGCCTTCAGCAGGGCAAGATGCCGATCCAAGGCATCGGCCAGTTGTTTGTTCCTACCTTTCGGCACGGCAAAGCGAAGCTCCGTCGGGTGGAACATGATGGGGCTCTTTTCGATGGGGAGATCCTTCTGGTAATAGGAACCGAAGAGGCGCGAGACCAGCGCCGCATCGGTCTTTCCCTCAGCGAGGAGGCGCAAGGCATCAGGGTATGCGTCCACCTCGATGAACTCGGGATAGATCTTCAAGATGTCATGGATGCTCTTGAAGGTTTCGTAGTAGATGTCCCGTCGGACAACAGCCAGCTTCCTGCCGGTGAGGTCAAGCATGGTCTTGATCGGGGAGGTGTCTCGCACATAGACCTGGCCCCAGTTCACCAAGACGGATTCAGCGGTGAAGTCGAACTGCCGGCTTCGTTCTGGCGAGTAGCCGATGGCGACGACCAGATCGATGTTTCCCCTGCCAAGCCTCTCGAGGCACTCCTCCCAGGATCCGTAGACGTATTGCAGGGTCCACCCTTCCTTCTTGGTCACGTGCTCAAGAATGTCGATGTAGATCCCCTGGGGGGCCCCCTTGGCGTCCTGAAAGACCAGGGGAGGATCCGTGTACGTCCCCACTCGGATGGCAGCCGCTGCGCCTGACTCTTGAAGCGGAAGCGCATACAGCGCAAGGACGCACGAAAGGATCAGGAGTTCACGCCGCGCCATCCGTCATCCTCGTCGAGGACGTTGCCGCCCCTGGTTCGGGTGGATTGCGTTCCTGCCGCCGGGCAGGGGAGCAAATGCTGTCCCGACGGCTATCGCACGCGCACCTGTACCTTGATCCAGTGGTCCAAGGTGGCCTGCAGGCTTCCGTCCTGACGCCAGCGGGCAAGGGCCGCATTCAGCTGATCCCTGAGCGGGATATCGGTCTTCCGCACCGCCCAGGCAAGATGTTCCTCCGTCAAGGGGGTATAGAGTCCCAGGAGGCCCCCCTCCCTGTCCTCCGCGATACGCCAGGCCGTCGGCGCGTCGTGGATAAAGATGTCGATCTCCCCCGCCCGCAGGGCGCGCAACGCTTGCTCGGCCGAGGGAAACGGCATACCTATTGCCAGGGGCAGACTGTCCTGGACAAAGCGCGCCCCCGTCGTACCCGCCTCGAACCCGACCTTCCAGCGGCCGCGGGAGAGGGCAGAGGGCTGGCCGAGCAGTGCCACGTCCTTTGCCCGGATGATGGCCATCTGGCCCGCGCGCATGTAGGGTTCTGTGAAGAGCACCATCCGCTCTCGCTCCGGCGTTACGGACATGCCGGACATGATGACATCGATTCGACCTTGCTGTAACGCGGGAATCAGCGCGGTCCACGGGAGCTCGACCCACTCGATCTTGCGTCGTAGGTGCTCCCCCAGGCGCGCTGCGAAGTCCGCTTCGATGCCGACGACCACGCCCTCCCGCTTGAAGACGACGGGTGGGTAATCGGGAGCGACACCGATTCGGAGCACGGAGGTTTTCGCCGACGCGGGAGGAGTCGCGGTCACAGGGGCCTGACGAGACGAGCAGCCGTTGCTAATCACTGCTGCGAGCAGGCACAACCCGAGTATCCGCGAGCTCATGCTTCGTCCCTCCGGCAGCCCACTTCGAAGGAGCCCCGTACGAATGAACCGACACGGATCGGAAGGTGGTTCATTCCGTACGAGGGTGGCGGTGCATTGAAGGGTTCCTGCGATTCCGGTCCAGTGTCCGACGGGATCGAGTTCGGATTAGCGGAGCAGTGCGTCCGCCTCTTCTTCTCGTGGAGAACTGGGAAGCGTTCCTCTCGGCGGAAGCGGCGCAAAAGGGACGATGGAGATCCGGCGCCATCAGCGAGCGGGAAGGCCGCTGGGCAGTGGAGGGCTTCGCCGTTGAACAGGAAAGAGCCCTGGCCCGTGGATTCGGTTTGTGACCTGTGCGTGGTGAATGGACGGCGAGTCGTTCCGGGGAAAGAAGGAGATCCCGGAGTTTCGCATGAAGACATCGCCATTGTCCCAACATCGTCCCCCCAACGCGCGATCCGTCGAAGCGAAGCGACCGTATTTTACTTCCGACGTCTTTGTCAATACAAAACTCGGCGGCTGCTGAGGGAGTCCAGGCGTCATGCCCCCGACCTCTTCTCACTCCCGAGGGTCGTGCATTGCGGCTACGCTCTCGCGGCCCCGTCCCGCAGGGCCTTCCCACGCTGCACGCCATCGCGCCGGCGGCGCGGGTGCGTCCTGATATCCCCCGGCTGCCATCTTGCGAGTCATCCGCCTCCACGTGACGCTCTTCAGCGGCACGTTTTTCGCCCGGATATCCCCCAACCATCCGACGGGTAGAAGCCCACCACTGGGGTGGCGCGTAGTGGGATGCTACCACGCATGGGGCCCGAGATTGTCTGACCTTTCGCGACCATCGAAACCCTTCGATAAATCTGAATAAATTCTCTTGACACAGCATTTCGGGCAGGTATATTGTGCGCGCGAAGGTGGGATAAAGTGGGATGAGATGGAGGAGTATCCCATAGCATTCCCATTGAGTGGGTCATAAGGGCGGGGCATGTTCCGAGGTCAGTACGAGCACGCCATTGACGACAAAGGGCGCCTGAGCATCCCGGCGAAGCTTCGCGAGGTGCTCAAGAAAGAGAAGACGCTGGTGCTCACCAGCTTCGACGCGTACATCACCGCCTTCCCCATGAAGGCCTGGCGGGTCATCGAGGATCGCATCCGTTCCAATCCGACGTTCAAGCGAGACATGCGCGATTTCCTCCGCCTCGTCTACTCCTCGGCGGAGGATGTGGAGATCGACCCGCAGGGGCGGATCCTGATCCCGCAGGCCCTGCGCCAACGCGCCGGGATCACGCGGGAGGTGGTCATCCTCGGCGTCATGGATCAGATCGAGATCTGGGACAAGGCCCGCTGGGAGGCCAAGGTGAGCACGGCCCCCTCGTCCGAGGAGCTTTCGGCCAAGCTGGGTGAGCTGGGCGTCTAGCCTCGTGACACGCGAACCGATGCGACCATCCGCAGACGGGGAACGCGCGAAGCACCGCGGATGGTCGTCCGGGGATTCGAAGGGAGGACACATGGCACAGCCGCGACAGGCGCAACCGGCACCAACACGGCGCCGGTCCGCTCGACGGTGGACCCTGGGGTCAACGGCGCCCGGCTGGTTCCGCCGGGTTTGGAGGAAAAGCTCCCGGGAAGTGCCGAAGCTGTCGGAGGGAGACCTGAATCGGATCCGCCGCATCGCCTATCTGTAGGAGGGGACACATGCAGGTCCGCTGGTCGGAAGCCCACAAGGTGGCGGTGATTGACCCGCAGGGGGACCTCGGCATTCGCACCATGGTGGAGATGAAGAACACCGTCGGCGCGCTCCTGCGTGACGGCTGCCGAACGCTGATCGTGGATTGTCGTGGGGTGCAGCGGGTGGAGGCGATGGGCCTGGGCGTCCTGGTGGAGCGCTTGTGTCGCGCCCGCGAGCTGGGCGGGACGCTGGCGCTGGCCAACCTGGGGCCGGAATTCACCGGCCGGTTACGGGAACTGCGAGTGGATTCCCTGTTCCAGGCCTTCGACTCGGTCCAGGCTGCCCTGGTTGCCCTGGTCGGGATGCACCACGAGGCGGTGGCAGCCCTGGCTGCATAGTGACCGATCACGTTCCGGTCCTCGTGGCGGAGGCCATCGCGATCCTCCGGCCCAGGCCCGGGGGATTCTACCTGGATGCGACGGTCGGGCTGGGAGGGCACGCCGAGGCCATCCTCCGGGCGAGCGAGCCGACCGGGACGCTCCTGGGCATTGATCGAGACGCAGAGGCCCTGGCGCTGGCGCGCCAGCGACTCGCGGCCTGTGGCCAGCGAGTGATCCTGCTCCAGGGCCGGTACGAGGACCTGACCGACCTGGTGGGGGCCGGAAGGCAGTTCGACGGAATCCTGTTCGACCTCGGCGCCTCGTCGCTGCAACTGGAGACGGCGGTGCGGGGGTTCTCCTTCGGGCGCGAGGGGCCGCTGGACATGCGGATGGATCGGAGCGTGGGGGACACGGCAACCGACCTCGTGGGCCGCCTGTCAGAGCGGGAGCTGGCCGACCTGATCTTCCGCTGGGGCGAAGAGCGGTGGTCCCGTCGGATCGCCCAGGCCATCGTCGAGGCGCGGCGCCGATCGCCGATCCGGACCACCACCGCCCTGGCGGAGGTGGTGGCCCGGACCATTCCCCGGGCGGCCTGGCCGCGGCACATCCATCCGGCGACCCGGACGTTCCAGGCGCTCCGCATCGCGGTGAACGACGAGCTGACGGGACTGGGGCGCGCCCTGGAGGAGGCTGCAGGCCACCTCCGTCCCGGCGCCCGCGTTACCGCCATCAGCTTTCACTCGCTGGAGGACCGGATCGTGAAGCAGACCTGGCGGCGCCTGGAGGCAGCCGGGGGGATGCGCATCCTGACGAAGCGGCCCATCACCCCCGGGGAAGCCGAGGCGGCCGCCAACCCGCGCGCGCGCAGCGCAAAACTCCGGGCCCTGGAGCGATTGCCGGAGGTGGCCTGACATGGCGCAGGCCATCGGCGGCACGCGATCGGACATCCGGGTGGCGTCCCGGCCGGCGGCGCGGCGGTCGACCGTCCGGTGGGAATCCCTGGAGCTCTTCTCGACCGTGGCCCTGGGCGTCCTGATCCTGGTGGGGGCGCTCCTGTACGTGTGGCAGCACACCTACGTGGTCCGCCTGGGCTACGAGATCGAGCGGCTGCGAGAGAAGCAGGCGGCCCTGGTGCAGGAGAACAAGGCGCTGAAGCTCGAGATGGGGCAGCTCCGCTCGCTCAAGCGCGTGGAAGAGATTGCCCGCAAGCGCCTGGGGATGGTCACGCCGAAGCCGGGACAGGTCGTCCTGGTCCCGGAGTCGGCGGTCCAGTAATCGTCGTCGCGCTGTGCCGTCGCTGGACGAGCCCACGTGAGTGAGCAACCAAATGTTCCTTCCTTGATGCAGAGCCGAACGCCGACTCCGCCCCGGGACGCGGCGCGGCGCGGAGCGGGGGCGGCCGAACGCGTCTGGCGTCGGCCGTGCGCCCACGGGAGAGGCCTGACCGACATGCGGCGTCGCATCATTTTGATCTTCCTCGTCCTGCTGCTCTCCCTCGGCGGCGTCGCGGCCAAGCTCTTCTTCCTCCAGATCCAGCAGCGTGACCGCCTGGCGGAACGCGCCACCAAGCAGTACCAGCGTCGCCTGCCCATCCTCTCCCGCCGCGGCACGATCTACGACCGGACCGGCCGCGAGCTGGCGGTGAGCCTGAAGGTCACCTCCGTCTTCGCCCAGCCCGCTGCCGTCGAGGACCCGGCCGCGACCGCGAAGGCGTTGGCCCCCATTCTGGACCAACCCGCCAGCGACCTCGCGGCCCGGCTCACCACCGACAAGCCGTTCGTCTGGTTGCAGCGCCAGCTGGATCCGGCCCAGGCAGAGGCCATCACCGATCTGAATCTCAAAGGCATCGGCCTGTTTCCGGAGAGCCGCCGGTACTACCCGCGGCAGGAACTGGCGGCACACGTCCTGGGATTGGTGGGCCTGGACGATCGCGGCCTCGAGGGGCTGGAGCACCAATACGATGACCTCCTGGGTGGCCAGCCGGAGTTCGTCTCGGCGCAACAGGATGCCCTGGGACGGGTCATCTTCCGCCAGGAGGAGCCGGAGCGGCGTGCCCCCATTTTCGATCTCACCCTGACCATTAACGAGGTCCTCCAGTACATCACCGAGCGGGAGCTCCAGCGAGCGGTGGAGCACTCCCGGGCCAAGGCCGGCACCGCGATCGTGATGGATCCCTGGAATGGCGAAATCCTGGCCCTGGCCAACCAGCCGACCTACGATCCCAACAACTACCGAATATCCAATGCTGCCGCCCGCCGCAACCGCGCCGTCACCGATGCCTTCGAGCCCGGCTCCGTCTTCAAGGTGATTCTCGCGGCCGGCGCTCTGGAGGAGGGAGTGGTCCGCCCCGGAGATCGCTTCTTCGGGGAGAACGGCGCCATCGAGGTGAGCGGCGTCACCATCCGGGATCACGAGAAGTACGGGTGGCTCACGGTCCGGGAGATCCTGACGCATTCCAGCAACGTGGGGGCAATCAAGATCGGGCAGAAGCTGGGCAAGAGCTTCTACTACCACTACATCAGCGGCTTCGGCTTCGGCAGCCTGACCGGTCTGGATCTGCCCGGGGAGACGCCGGGCCTCATGCGGCGCCCCAAGGGCTGGTCGGCGCTGTCGCTGTCGGCCCTTTCCCTGGGCCAGGAGATCTCGGTGACGCCCGTGCAGATCGCCACGGCCTTCGCTGCCGTCGCCAACGGGGGAAACTTGGTCCGTCCCCACGTGGTCCGGGGCCTCACCGCGCAGGACGCCTCGCTGTCCCGCCAGGTGGAGCCGGTGGCGATTCGCCGGGTCATTTCCCCCGAGACGGCCCAGACGCTGCTCGAGATGCTGCGGGACGCGGTGGAGCAGGGGACGGGGAAAGAGGCGGCCCTGGAGGAATACACCGTGGCGGGCAAGACCGGGACGGCCCAGAAGATGGATCCGGCCACCGGCCGGTATTCCCACCAGAAGATTGTGGCATCGTTCGTCGGCGCGGTCCCGGCCGAATCGCCGCGCCTGGTGATCCTGGTGCTGATTGACGAGCCCGAGACGCTGCGCTGGGGAGGCTCCATCGCCGCGCCCACGTTCCGGGATATCGCCCGGGACGCCCTGAAGTATCTTCAAGTGCCGCCGTCCCCGGCGCGGGACATGCGGCTGGTCCGGGCGAGCTAGCCATGCGCCTGGACCAGCTCCTCTCGGACTGGGCCGGCGTGGAGGTCACCGGTCCCACGGCCGTAGAGATCACGGCCGTGGGCCACGATTCGGGGGCGGTTGTCCCCGGATCCCTGTTCGTGTGCATCCGGGGGTTCCGCCAGGACGGACACGCGTATATCCCGGACGCCGCGACCCGGGGCGCCGTGGCCGTCATCGTGGAGCGGGATCCGGCCACGCTCGCCGTCCCGGCGGGGACGACGGTGATCCGGGTCCCCGACTCCCGGGTGGCGCTGGCCGCCGCGGCCTGTCGGTTCTTTGACAATCCAAGCGGCTCCCTTCGCCTGATCGGCGTCACCGGCACCAACGGGAAGACGACAAGCACCTATCTCACCGAGGCCATCCTGGCGGCGGCCGGGCACACCGTGGGTCTCCTGGGCACCATCGAGTACCGGTGCGGGAGGGTCACGTTCCCGGGTGAGCGGACCACGCCCGAGTCCAGCGACCTGCAATCGCTGCTCCATCGGATGCGCGATCTCCACGCGTGGGGGGCGGTCATGGAGGTCTCGTCCCACTCGCTCAGCCTCCACCGGGTGGACGGGTGCGAGTTCGACGTGGGGATCTTCACCAACCTCACCCAGGACCACCTCGACTTCCACGGGACCATGCAGGCGTATGCAGAGGCCAAGGCCCGGTTGTTCCAGATGCTGGGCACGGATCGGCGGAAGCCGGGCGAGGCCGCGGCCGTGCTGAACGCCGACGATCCGTGGACATCGTTCATGGCGCAGGCGACGCAGGCGAGGGTGATCCGCTACGGGATCACTGCCGACGCAGACCTCAAGGTTCGCGAGATGTCGCTCGCGCTAGCCGGCATCCGGGCCACGGTGGAGTCGCCCTGGGGGGTGCTCACGATCGATTCGCCCCTCGTCGGCCAGCACAACCTGGCCAACATCCTGGGGGTGGTGGGCTGCTGCCTCCACCTAAGCGTGACGGCAGACCAGGTCGAGGCAGGGATCCGGAACCTACGTGCTGTGCCCGGCCGCTTCGAGAAGGTGGAAGCCGGCCAGCCCTTTGGGGTCGTCGTGGATTACGCCCACACGCCGGACGCCCTGGAGCGCGTCCTGCAATTCGCCCGGGAATTTGCGGCCGGCCGAGTCATCGCGGTCTTCGGATGCGGTGGGGATCGGGACCGGACCAAGCGCCCCCTGATGGGGGAGGCGGCGGCGCGGCTGGCGGATCTTGTGGTCGTCACTTCGGACAATCCGCGCAGCGAGGACCCGCTGGCCATCATCGCGGAGATCGAGGTGGGGGTAAAAAAGGTGTCCGGAGGATCGGAGCGGCACGCTACAATTCCTGATCGCCGGGAAGCCATTGCCTCTGCCCTGGTCCGCGCGCGACGTGGGGACCTCGTGGTGATCGCGGGCAAAGGGCACGAGACCTACCAGATCCTGCGTGACTGCACGATCCCCTTCGACGATCGAGTCGTAGCGCGGGAGGCGTTGGCGGCCCTGGGGTACGCCGGCACCAGTGCCGGAACCGGCGCCGGACCCGGTCCCGGGAGAATTCCCGGGGACTGCTGATGGGATACGTCCGTGCTGTTCCGGATCAATGGGCTGGACACGTATTTCACGATGGAAGGCCAGGGCGATCCAGTCGTCCTGCTCCACGGGTGGGGAACGTCGAGCCAGAGCCTGGCTGGACTGGCCGCGGCGCTGGCGGATTCATTCCGCGTTCTGGCCGTGGATCTTCCCGGCTTCGGATGGAGCCAGACCCCGCCCGTGGCGTGGGGAACCGCGGACTACGCCGGGCATGTCCAACGGCTGACGCAGGAGGTTGGGATGGCCGGGGCGGCCTTAATCGGCCATTCCTTCGGGGGGCGGATCGTGATCACGTTGGCAGCGAAACAGCCTGCGCAGGTCTCCCGCCTGGTCCTGGTGGCCAGCGCCGGGATCCGGCCGCGACGTCGGGTTGGCTATTACGTCCGCGTAGCCACCGCCAAGCTGGCGAGATGGTTTTTCTCCCTGCCCGGCTGGGGAGCTACCGGACGACGGATGATTTCGAAAGTGCAAGGACGGTTCGGATCGAGGGACTACCGCGCGGCGGGGCAGATGCGTCCCACGCTAGTCAAGGTGGTCAACGAGGATCTCACACCGCTCTTGCCGGCGATCCAGTTGCCCACCCTGATTCTGTGGGGAGACCAGGACCAGGAAGTGCCGCGCAGCGCGATGGAGATCATGGCGGCGCGGATCCCACGGGCTCGCTTGGTCGTGTTCGAAGGGGCGGGTCACTTTCCCTTCCTGGATATGCCGGACGAGTTCTGCCGGACCGTGAAGGAGTTCTTGCGGGCGGGGGGAGCGTCGTGACGGTCGCCTGGTTGCGGTGGCCTGCTGCCGGCGCGTGGTGGGTGGCTCGCGTCGCATTCCCGTACGCCCTCGTGGTGGTGCAGCACCATCTGGATTGCATCTACATCCTCCAGTTAGAACGCTACAAGCCCGATCGCTATGCCCGCTGGATGCGCGCGCACTGGCGGATGGTGGTTGCGACGCTGGAGATCTGGTGGCAGGTCCTGACGGTGGGTGCAGCCATCCTGCTGGGATGGACGGGGGTCCACTGGCTGGCGGCGTACGGACTCTGGCTCTGCACTGGCCACATCGTCTTGGCGCGCCGCATCCCGCTCCAGGTAAGCCAGCGCCTCCAGTGGACGTCACGGGCGATCCGGGTTTGCGTGGTGGCCTTCGCCGTGAGCGGGCTCATGCTGAGGGGATACATGGTGTTTGCCGATCTACTGCCCTCGGCCCTGAGTCCTTCTTGCAGTCTGGTGTGGGGGGCCATCGGCGGACTTGCCGCGTCGGGCATCCTGGCCCCGCTGGTCGTGTACCTTGCTGGCTACGGGGTGCTTCCGCTGGAGCGCTCCATCGCGCGGAAGTTCTTGGGCGAGGCCGAGCGGCGCATGCGCGCCTATCCGGGGCGGGTGATCGGGATCACGGGGAGCTACGGCAAGACGACGACGAAGTTCATCGTGGCGGACCTGCTGGCGTCGCGATACCGGGTCCTGAAGACGGCCGCGGGCGTCAACACGACCATGGGGATCACCCGGGTCATCCGGGAAGAACTGCGGGACGAGCACGAGTACTTCGTGGTGGAGGTCTCGGCGTACGGGCCGGGGGAGATCCGCGAGGTCTGCGACATCATCCACCCGTGTCTGGGGATCCTGACCTGCGTGGGGGTGCAGCACCTGGAGCGGTTCGGGACGCCGGAGGCGATCGCCGAGGCCAAGTACGAGCTCCTGGCCTCGTTGCCGCCGGGCGGAACGGCCGTGGTGAATGCCGACGACCCGGTCTGCCTCAGGCTGGCCGAGCGGGCCCGATCCGAGGGGAAGCGGGTGGTGCGGTACGGGTTCAGTGAATCGGAACGGGACCCCGCGATCCGAGGAACGGATCTCGAGGTCAGCGCCCGGGGCAGCCGCTTCCGGGTGGTGACGGAGGCGGGAGAGACCGAAACCTTCGAGACGCGACTCCTCGGCCGCTGGAACATCTCCAATATCCTGGCGGGCCTGGCGGCCGGCCGGGAGTGCGGCGTGCCGCTTGCGGCGATGCACGAGGCGGTGGCGGGGCTCTCGCCCGCGCCCAGGCGCCTGGAGATCCAAGAGGAGGGCGGCATCGTCAAGATCCTGGATGTGGCTAACGCGAACCCCCGGGGGGCGCAGATGGCCCTGGAGGTGCTCTCGCAGTTCACGGGGGGCTCGCGGATTCTCATCACGCCGGGGATGGTCGAACTCGGCCCGATCGAGGCCGAGGAGAACCGTCGCTTTGGCCAGGCGGCCGCGTTGGTATGCGATTACGTGATCCTGGTGGGGCCGGAGCAGACCCGCCCCATCCGCGAGGGTCTCAAGGAGCGCGGCTTCCCGACAGATCGGATCCTGACCGCGCGGCAGGCCGACGAGGTGGGGGATCGCCTGGCCGGGATCGTGCGGCCGGGGGACATCTTGTTGTTCGAGAACCGTTTGCCCGACACGTACCTCGAGGTCGGGACGTGAGCGTGCCATGAAGCGCGTCGGCCTCGTCTTCGGCAGCCGTTCGGTCGAACACGAGATCTCCGTGACCACCGCCAGCAAGGCCTACGAGGTCCTGCGGCAGCTCCGCGGCGAGTACGAGACGGTCCTCCTCTATCTCAACAAGGCGGGGGCGTGGCTCTCCGGCCGGGCCGTCGCTCGCCTACTAGAAGTCGAAGCTGAGGGCCGGACCGCTCAGGATCCCGCGCGCCGGAAGAGCTTGCAGCAGGCATTCAAGCAGGCGCTTGAGGGTCTGCAAGCGAGAGAACCCTCCGGGGACGTGACCCCCCTCTTTCTCCCCCCGGATCCTTCGATCCGCGGCCTCTGTGGAAATCCCGCCCGGGCGGGGTGGTTCCGCAAGCAGGTGCAGGATGCCATCGACATCGCGTTCCCCGTGGTGCACGGAACCCACGGCGAGGACGGAACGCTGCAAGGCCTCTTCGAGCTGGCCAACATTCCCTACGTGGGCCCGGGCGTCGCGGCCTCGGCCGCGGGCATGGACAAGATCGTGTCCAAGCTGATCTTCCGCGGGGCCGGGCTGCCGACCGTGGAGGCGACCTGGTTCACGCGGCGGCAGTGGCTGGAGGACGAGACGGCCGCCTCTGCCCGGGTGGAATGCGCGCTCGCCTATCCCGTGGTGGTCAAGCCCGCTGTAGCGGGCTCCAGCGTGGGGATCGCCAGGGCGGCGAGCCGGCAGGACCTCGCGCGCGCCGTGCGCCAGGCCATCCAGTTCAGCGCGCGCGTCCTGGTGGAGCGGGCGGTGGAGGACCGGCTGGAGGTCCAGTGCGCGGTCCTTGGGAATCACGATCTGACGGTCTCCGAGTGCGAGGAGCTGCTTCGCGCGGCTGGCATCGTCAGCTTCGAGGACAAGTACCTGGGCCGGGCAGAGCGGGCGGAAGAGGCGGACCTGGCCCCCAGCCAGATCCCGGCCCGGATCCCGGAGGACCTGGCGCGGCAGGCAAAAGAGCTAGCGGCCGACGCCTTCCGGGCGCTGGATGCTCGGGGGATCGCACGGGTGGACTTCCTGGTGGACCGACCCACCATGCGCGCCTACGTGAACGAGGTGAACACGCTGCCGGGATCGCTGTGCCTGCGGTTGTGGGAGGCGAGCGGGGTGACAGCCGTTCAGCTCGTCCGGCGCCTGCTGGAACTGGCCGTGGAGGCTCATGCGGAGAAGACCGCCACGCGCTTCGAGTCCGAAGAGGGCCGTGCCATGGTGGACAAGAAACACCTGATGAGCCCGAGGAAGTAGGGGGGAAGCGATCAGCCATCAGCAGTCAGCCCGTGCAAGAGGCTGATAGCTGATGGCTGACGGCTGAGTGCTGGGCTGAGGAAGAGGCGTGCTGTATCACCTGCTGGTCCCGCTGGCCAAGACGTTCGGGCCGTTCAACGTCTTCCGGTATGTCACCTTCCGGACGGCGGGGGCGTTTCTCACGGCTCTCGTGGTGGCCATGATTCTGGGTCCGCTCATCATCCGGAAACTCTCGGACATGCGCGCCCGGCAGGTCGTCAGGGAAGACGGTCCCCAGAGCCATCTGAAGAAGGCGGGCACGCCCACCATGGGCGGGGTCCTGATCCTCCTGGCGGTCGTCTCGGCGACGCTCCTGTGGGCGCAGCTCACCAACCGGTTCATCTGGCTGGCGCTCTTCAGCATGCTGGCCATGGGGGCGGTCGGGTTCCTGGACGACTACTTGAAGCTCAAGCGGGGTACCAGCACGGGCCTGCGTCCGCGACAGAAATTTTTCTGGCAGATCCTCATCGGTCTCCTGGTGGGGGGCTACCTGTACCTGTTTCCCGCCGACATGTTCACGGCCAAGGTGCCCATCCCATTCCTGAAGCACTGGATGCCCGAGCTGGGCTTCTGGTACATTCCCTTCGCCATGCTGGTCATCGTGGGCTGCTCCAACGCGGTGAATCTGACGGACGGCCTGGACGGCCTGGCCATCGTTCCCACGCTGATGGCCGCGGCGACCTTCACCCTGTTTGCCTACGTCGCGGGGCACGCCGCCATCGCCCGCTACCTACAGGTGATCTTCGTGAGGGGCGCGAGCGAGCTTCCCATCTTCGCGGCGGCGCTGGTGGGGGCCAGCCTGGGCTTTCTCTGGTTCAACGCGCACCCGGCCCAGGTATTCATGGGTGACACGGGTTCGCTGGCGCTGGGCGGAGCGCTGGCCACCGTCGCTCTCGTGACCAAGAACGAGCTGATCCTGGTCGTCGCTGGCGGGTGCTTCGTCTTCGAGGCCCTGTCGGTGATCATCCAGGTGTTCTGGTTCAGGCGGACCGGTCGCCGGGTCTTCCGGATGGCGCCCATCCATCATCACTACGAACTGAACGGCCTGCCGGAGCCCAAGATCATCGTTCGCTTCTGGATCGTGTCGTTCGTGTTGCAGGTGATCGCCCTGACGACGCTCAAGCTTCGCTGAGGGCCGACAGCGACAGGGACAGGGACAGCGACAGGGATAGGGATAGAGCGAGGACAGGCGCAGGAACAGGATGCGAATGAGTTCTCTCGGAAATCGCTGTCGGATCTCGCTGTCGGGGGCAGCCGAGAGAGGAGAGCCGAGGGGCGTGAAACGTGAAGCGTGAGAGGTAAGGCGAAGGGCGTAAGCTGGGATACGGAAGGCAGAAGGCAGTAGGCAGAAGGCAGGAGGCGGGAAGCGTGAGTGAGCTGGACCTTCAGGGGAAGCGCGTGACGGTCGTGGGGCTGGCGCGAAGCGGGGTTGCCGCCTGCAAGGTGTTAGCGGAGCGCGGGGCCAAAGTTCTTGCCACCGACCAGAACCCGGCGGAGAAGCTGCGCGTGGACCTCGCGGAGCTTTCGCGGCAAGGCGTCCGCCTCGAGACCGGGGGGCACACTGCGGAGAGTTTCCTGGAGGCGGATCTGATCGTCATCAGCCCCGGGGTGGACATCCGGTTTCCTCTGCTGGCCCGAGCGATCGCGCTCGGCATCCCGGTGTGGAGCGAGGTCGAGCTGGCCTACCGACTGACGACGGCCCGGTTCATTGGGATCACCGGGACAAAGGGCAAGGGGACGACCGCCACCCTGACGGGGGACATCCTCCGGAGGGCAGGCAAAGACGCCGTGGTTGCCGGGAACATCGGGCGGCCGCTTTGCGATGTGGTTCCAACACTCTCTCATGACGCCTGGGTCGTGGCCGAACTCTCCAGTTTTCAACTCGAGATGATCGTCTCGTTCCGCCCCCAGGTGGCGGTCCTGCTCAACCTGGCGCCGGATCACCTGGATCGGTATGCCTCCCTTGTGGACTACTACGCGGCCAAGGTCCGGATATTTGCATACCAGACACCCGATGACGTGGCTGTGCTGAACGCCGACGATCCCCTCGTCCTGGAATACGCGCAAGGGATTCGTTCCCGGGTCCACCTCTTCAGTCGAACGCGGACGGTCGGGGATGGTGCCTTCCTCCGCGGGGATCGCCTGATGGTACGCCGGGGTGGGCGGACCGAGCCGATCTGCGGGATGTCCGCGATCCGGATCCAGGGGGTGCACAACCTCGAGGACGCCCTGGCCGCATGCGCCGCGGCCAGCGCAGTGGGGGCCACGCCCGAACCCATGGCCGAGACCCTCCGAGCTTTTGGAGGAAGGCCGCACTGCATGGAAATCGTCGCGCAGATAGACGGCGTCCGGTACGTCAACGACTCGAAGGCCACGAATGTTTTCGCCGTCCGCCGTGCTCTCGAGGCCTCGGACGACCCGGTGATCCTCATCATCGGTGGACGGGACAAGCGGGAGGATTTCCGCCCGTTGGCGCCCTTGCTTGAGAGGCACGCTAAGGCGGTCATCGCAATCGGCGAGGCGCGAGTGAAAATCCTGGAGCAGATCGGCGGCTGCTGCCCCGCCGAGAAGGTGGAAGGGATGGCTGACGCCGTGGCGAGGGCAGCCCGCCTAGCCGCTGCCGGGGACATGGTTCTCCTCTCGCCGGGGTGCACGAGCTTCGACATGTTCCGTGATGCAGAGGAGCGGGGTGAGATATTCCGACGAGCCGTTCGTACGTTGCAGTCCGGGAGAGAAGGGATTGGGCGATCCCGCTGAACACTGGTCGAGGCCGGGAATGCCGCCGCCACAGGGGCCCGCGGAGCGCGACCGACCGGAGCCCCCTGAGCCGGCCGAGCCCGCCCGGGGCTGGAGGGGGTTTTTCTCGAACCGTGCAGGCAAGGCCAGCCGAGCCCCTTCGGACCGGTTGCTGCTCTTGGTGACGCTCTCCCTGGTCGGGGTGGGGATCGTGATGATCTACAGCGCTAGCGCCATCCGCGCCCAGGAGCGGTTCGGCGACCCGACCTTTTTCTTGAAGAAGCAGCTCGTGTATGCCTGCGTCGGCCTCCTGGCCATGGTGTGGGCCGTGGGGCGCGACCTCAAGACGTTCCAGCGGCTGACCCCGATCCTCTTCCTCGGCAGCCTCTTGCTCCTGCTCCTGGTCCTGGTTCCCCACGTCGGCATCCGCATCAACGGCGCGCGGCGATGGATCCGGTTCTTTGGCTTCTCCTTCCAGCCGGCCGAGCTGGCGAAGCTTTCGATGATCCTGTTCCTGGCCAGTTACTTCGCCCGGCGGCAGGATCGCCTGGACAGCTTCCTGGACGGATTTTTCCCGCCGCTCTGCATGACCGGCTTGATGGCGGGACTGATCATCCTCCAGCCGAACTTCGGGACGGCCGCGATCCTGCTCTTCGCGGCGGCCGTGCTCTTCTTCGTGGGTGGGGCGCGGATCAGCCATCTCTCGGCCACGGCCGGGGCGGCGCTCCCCGTCCTCGCGTTCCTGATCATGCGATCCGCCCACGGGCGGACGCGATTCCTGGCGCTCCTGGATCCGGCGCGGGTCTCGGCCAACGCCACCTATCAGTTGGACCAGTCGTTCTACGCCCTGGGACCGGGAGGACTCTTCGGCCGCGGGCTGGGGGACTCCATGCAGAAGCTCTTCTTCCTGCCGGAGCCCCACACCGACTTCATCTTCGCCATCGTGGGGGAGGAGATGGGCTTCGTGGGGGCCATGCTGGTCGTGGCGCTCTTTGGGCTGTTCCTCTGGCGCGGGACACGGGCGGCCGTGCGGGCCGGCGATTCCTACGCCAGCTATCTCGCCATGGGGATCACCGGCCTGGTCGTCGGGCAGGCGGTGCTCAACATGGCGGTAGTGAGCGGCCTGATGCCGACCACGGGGGTGCCGCTGCCGTTTGTGAGTTTCGGCGGGTCGTCGCTCACCCTCACGCTCTTTGGGGTAGGTCTGCTCTTGAATGTCTCGCGCCGTTCCCTTGAGGCGGCGCCAGGACGAGTTCCCGTCCGTTCGTAGCTCCCGGTGGCCGATCGCGGCCTTGGATCGAGAGCGCGTATGCCGGGTTTGATCGAGGAGCCGACACGGAAATGGAAAATGGAAAACCGACAACTGACAACAGACAACCGGGGAGAGCGGGTGGCCGGTTTCTCCCGCCCGAGGCGGGTCTCGCCCGGACGCAGCATTGCCCACCAGGCCGGGTCCGCCGAGGGCTCGACATTGTCGGTTGTCAGTTTTTCATTGAAAGGGGTGGGGAGGATCGGTGCGGATACTGATCACCGGTGGGGGAACGGGGGGCCATCTCTTCCCGGCGCTGGCGGTGCGTGCCGCGCTTTCAAAGCGGCAGCCGGAGGCGCAGGTGCTCTTCGTGGGGGCATCGGAAGGCGTGGAGTCCACCATTCTCCCTCGGCTGGGGCACGCCTTCCGCGGCCTCAGGGTGCATCAGATCAAAGGGAGGGGATGGCGCGGCCAGGTGTCGGCGCTGCTCGCCCTGCCATCCGCCGTGCGTCAGGCGGCCCGTCTGTTGCGGGAGTTCGGTGCCCAGGTCGTCCTGGGGGTGGGCGGCTACGCCTCGTTTCCCACGGTCCTGGCGGCACGCATCCTGCGCATCCCGGCCGTGATTCACGAGCAGAACGCGTACCCGGGGCTGGCCAACCGCTGGCTGGGCAGGATCACCTCGGCCGTGGCGGTGTCTTTCGAGGCTGCGACGGCCTTCTTTCCGGCCGGGCGGGTCACCGTGACGGGCAATCCTGTGCGACCCGAGATCCGTCCCGGAGACGCAGAGGAGGCGCGCCGGCGGTTCCTGCTCTTGCCCGAGCGGTTCACGGTCCTGATCTTTGGGGGCAGCCAGGGGGCCCACCGCATCAACGTGGGGACCATGGAGGCGCTGCCTCGCCTGGCAGGGCAGCGTGGGCGCATCCAGTTCCTGCACGGCACCGGGGAGCGTGACCTCACCCAGGTGCGGCAGGCATACGAGGAGGGCGGCTTTCAGGCGCGGGTGGAGGCGTTCTTTCAGGATATGGCCATGGCGTATGCGGCGGCCGACTTTGTCATTGCCCGGTCGGGGGCCAGCACCATCTTTGAGCTGGCGGCCGTGGGGAAGCCTGCGCTGCTGGTGCCCTACCCGTACGCGGCCAACGATCACCAGCGGCTGAACGCCGAGGTCATGGTCAGGGCCGGGGCGGCCTGGACCGTCCCGGACGCGTACTGCGACGGCCAGCGCATCGCCGCCAGCGTGCAGGCGGCCCTGGAGAAGCCAGAGGTGCTCGCATGCATGGGAGGGCAGGCCCGGAGCCTGGCGCGGCTGGATGCCGCGGACCGGATCGTGGACCTCTTGGAACGGGTGATCGGTACCCCTCACCCCGGCCCTCTCCCACACCCAGAGGGTACCCGGGAGAGGGGAGGGTGAGGGGAGGGGCCAGCATGTTCAAGCGCATCCGGCGGATTCACTTCGTGGGCATCGGCGGCATCGGGATGAGCGGCATCGCCGAGGTCCTGCACAACCTGGGCTATGCGGTCAGCGGCTCCGACAGCCGGGAGTCCGAGACCACGCGGCGCCTCGCCTCGCTGGGGATCCGGGTCGCCATCGGCCACCAGGCCGAGAACGTGGGCGAGGCCGACGTGGTGGTCCGCTCGTCGGCGGTGGCCCCGGACAACGTCGAGCTGACGGCGGCGCGGCGACGGCTGATCCCCGTGATCCAACGCGCCGAGATGTTGGCCGAGCTCATGCGGATGAAGTACGGCGTGGCCGTGGCCGGGACCCACGGGAAGACCACCACCACCTCCATGGTGGCGAGCGTGCTGGCGCGGGGCGGGCTGGATCCCACCATCGTCATCGGCGGACGCCTGAATGCGCTGGGGACCAACGCCAGGCTCGGCCAGGGGGACTTCCTGGTGGCGGAGGCGGACGAGAGCGACGGGTCGTTCCTCAGACTCTCGCCCACCATCGCGGTGGTGACCACCATTGATGCCGAACACCTGGACTACTACCGGGACCTCAACCACATCCAGGACACCTTCGTCGAGTTCATCAACAAGGTCCCGTTCTACGGTTTAGCGGTCCTGTGCCTGGACCAGGAGAACATCCAGAGCCTGCTCCCCCGCGTGGAGAAGCGGTTCGTCACCTACGGCCTGCGGACCCAGGCGGACTTCCTGGCCCGGGACATCGCGTTCAAGGGGATGACGTCGGAGTTCCTGGTGTCCTGGAAGCGCAAGGCGCTCGGCCGCATCCAGTTGCGGGTGCCGGGCCTGCACAACGTCTATAACGCCCTGGCGGCCACGGCCGTGGGATTGGACCTGCAGATAGACTTCACCGCGATCCAGGCAGCCCTGGGCGAGTTCGCGGGCGTCGCCCGGAGGTTCCAGATCCTGGGAGAGCCTAACGGCATCTTGGTCGTGGACGACTACGCGCACCATCCGGCGGAGATCCAGGCCACGCTGAACGCAGCCAAGTCTGGGTTCGGGCGGAATGTCATCGCCGTCTTCCAGCCGCACCGCTACACGCGGACGCGGGCCCTGGTCCACGAGTTCGCCACGGCCTTTTACCAGGCGGACCGGCTGTTCGTGACCGAGATCTATCCCGCGGGCGAGCGGCCGATCCCAGGCGTCCACGGAGGACAGATCGCCGACGGGGCCAAGGAGCACGGCCACAAGAGCGTCACCTACCTCCCGGTGAAGGAGGACCTGGTGGACGCCGTGGCCGCGGTAGCGCGCCCCGGCGATATCGTGCTGGTCATGGGCGCGGGGGATATCTGGAAGATCGGAGAGGAGATCGTCCGGCGGCTGACCCCCCTCACCTCCCCCTCTCCCCCGTTGGGGGAGAGGGGGAGGTGAGGGGGTGGAGCGGGAGTGATCGCCACGGAGCACCTCGCGAAAGAGCTGCGGACCCGGGTGCGGGGGGAGGTCCTGTTCCGCGAGGCGATGGCGCGGCACACGTCCTTCAAGATCGGGGGCCCCGCCGACCTCGTGGTGGTCCCCGAGGACGCAGAGGACCTGAAGGCGGCCCTGGCCTTCGCCCGGTCCCAGCAGCTTCCGGTGTTCGTCCTGGGCAGTGGCAGCAACACCCTCGTCCGGGACGGGGGGATCCGGGGGATGGTGATCCTCCCCGAGAGGTTTCAGGACCTGGAGCGAGAGGGCACCCAGGTCACGGTGGGGGCGGGGGTCCGCATCAGCCGGTTGCTGGCCTTCTGCAGCAAGCAGGGACTCACCGGCCTGGAGTTCCTGAGCGGGATCCCTGGGACGGTCGGTGGTGCCGTCTGGGGCAACGCCGGGGCCTGGGGTGGAGCGACCGCCGACCGCCTGGCCCGCGTGCAACTCGTCACGGAGGAAGGAGATGATCTCCTCCTCGGGTGCGAGACGATTCCCTTTGCCTATCGGTTCTCCGGCTTCCCCAAGGGCGCGGTGATCGTCGGGGCGACCTTCGCCCTGGCAGCGGGGGACCCGACCACCATCCGGCAGCGGATCTCCCGGTGGCTGGTCCAGCGGAACGCGAGCCAGCCGGTGGAGTTCCGGTCGGCAGGCTCCATCTTCAAGAATCCGCCAGAAGATTATGCCGGCCGGCTGGTGGACGCGGCGGGCGTGAAGGGCACCCGGATCGGCGGCGCCATGATCTCGGAGAAGCACGGGAACTTCTTTGTGAACCTGGGGGATGCGCGGGCGGCTGACGTCCTGGCGCTGGTGGCGCTGGCGAGGGAGCGCGTCCGGGCCACGGCGGGGATTGACCTGGAACTCGAGATCCGGGTGCTCGGGGAGGACTGAAAAGCGTTTCCGCCAGAGGCGGATTCGGGGGTTCGGCTGTTCGAACGTTCGGGAACAGTCGAACTGCGGACTCCGCCCCGGACTGCGGAGCGGAGCGGGGACGGTCGAACCGCCGAACGCCTTCGTGGAAGGTGCGGTTATGATTCGAGACTACCACACGCCCAGGTGGCGGGTTGGCGGAAGTGTACGGCGGCGCGAGCGGTTTCCGCGCCTCACGCGCCTGGTCAAGGTTCTGGGCGTGTTGCTGGTCCTCGGGGGGACCGGCGTGGGCCTTTGGGAGGGGTACCGGGCGGTTCTGCGCCTGTCCTACTTCCGGGTGGTCGAGATCCAGGTCGAGGGCAACCTCCAGGTGGCCGCCCAAGAGATTATCAACAGCCTGGGCCTCGCCCCGGAGACCAGCATCCTGGAGGTGGACCTCAAGGCGCTGGCTCGTCGCGTGCTGGAGAATCCCTGGATCAAGGAGGCTTCGGTGCGGCGCTGGCTGCCGCTCTCGCTCACGATCCAGGTCGTGGAACGCATGGCGGAGGCGGTCTTCATCGCGGACCGGCGCTACCTGCTCAGCGCCGACGGGGTGATTCTGGCAGAGTTGGGGGAGGACGAGTTGCCCACGCTGCCGACGCTGCGCGCGGCCACCCCGCGGCACGTCGCCGTCGGCGAACGGATCCTCACCTCGGAGATGGTCCAGGGCCTGGCGGTCTGGCGCCAGTTCCAACTGGCCAACGCCATCCAGGGCGAGCGAGCCCACGAGATCGCCATTGCGGGTGATGGGAGCTACGTGGTGAACCTGGGGCAGCAGATGCCGGCTATCCGGCTCCATGCCCAGGACCTGGAAGGGCAGTTGCGGCGGCTGGGGGCTGCCCTGGCGGCCAGCCATCAACGCCTGGACCGGTTCGCCGATGTGGATCTCCGCTTCCGTGATCGGGTGGTCTTCAGGCCGGCGGCGGCGACCACGGGTCGTCCGTAATCCCGGCGAACTCAGGGCGGAGATCGTAACCGGGAACCCAGCGGCGTCTGATTGGGGGCCGGTCTTCCGGATGGATTGACGAGGGAGGTGGCACGGATGGCCAAGGACGGCAACTTGGTGGTTGGCCTCGACATCGGCACGACGAAGGTCTGTGCCATCGTGGCCGAGATGAACGGCGGCGGCCTCGTGGACATCATCGGCGTCGGCCACAGCCCGTCGCGGGGTCTTCGGAAGGGAGTCGTGGTGAACATCGAGGCCACCGTGGACTCGATCCGGCGGGCCGTGGAGGATGCCGAGCTGATGGCCGGAGTGGAGATCCGGTCGGCCTTCGTGGGGATCGCCGGCGGCCACATCAAGGGCATCAACAGCCGCGGCGTCATCGCCGTCTCGGGCAAGAACCGGGAGGTCACCCAGCGGGACATTGACCGGGTCATCGACGCGGCCAAGGCGGTCGCCCTGCCGGTGGATCGCGAGGTGATCCACGTCCTGCCGCAAGAGTTCATGATCGACGACCAGGGCGGCATCAAAGAGCCGCTGGGGATGTGCGGGATCCGCCTGGAGGCGGAGGTGCACATCGTGACCGGGGCCGTGGCCTCGGCCCAGAACATCATCAAGTGCGCCAACAAGGCCGGGCTGGAGGTGCAGGACATCGTGCTGCAGCAACTGGCCAGCTCCGAGGCCACACTCACCCCCGAGGAGAAGGAGCTGGGCTGCATCCTGGTCGACGTGGGGGGCGGCACCACCGACGTGGCGGTGTTCGTGGAGGGGAGCATCTACCACACCGCGGCCCTGGCGGTGGGCGGGGACATGCTCACCAACGACATCGCCATCGGCCTCAGGACCCCGCATCCGGAGGCCGAGTCCCTCAAGCGGAAGTACGGCTGCGCCCTCGCCAGCATGACCCGGCCGGAGGAGAAGATCGAGGTGCCCAGCGTGGGCGGCCGCCGCCCCCGGGTCCTGACGCGTCAGACCCTGTGCGAGATCATCCAGCCGCGCCTGGAGGAGCTGTTCATGCTGGTGGACCGGGAAGTGCGGCGGGCCGGGTACACCGGGCGCGTGAACGGCGGGGTGGTGGTGACGGGCGGCTCCTCCATCATGGAGGGCGTGCCCGAGCTGGCGGAGCAGATCTTCGACATGCCGGTGCGCCGCGGCATCCCGCGCGGGGTGGGGGGCCTCACGGACGTGATCAGCAGCCCCATGTACGCCACCGGGGTGGGCCTGGGCCTCTACGGCGCTGCCCACCGGGACCGACGCAAGTTCCGCCAGGTCACGGACCGGAACATCTTCGACAAGGTGGTCGCGCGAATGAAGGAGTGGTTCGGGGAGATCTTCTAACCCTGAACCGAGAAAAACCTTGAACCGCCATGACGCCAAGGTCGCCAAGGATACCATGATTATGCCTTTGGATCGGAGAACGCGCAACCGGGCTCATGGGGACTTCGGAGTTTCCGTTTCTTTACCCATATGGTGCATTCCCGTCTTGGCGCCCTTGGCGCCTTGGCGGTTGGTGATTTCGGATCGGAGCTAACTGGGGTCAGGGTTCGGGGATCGGGGCGAGCGCGATCCCCCGAGGACGAATGGCCGCAGGACCGAGAAGGGAGGACAGCGCATGACGATCAGGCTGGAGGTGGATTCGGGGGCGATGGCGAACATCAAGGTGATCGGCGTCGGCGGCGGCGGGTCCAATGCGGTCAGCCGCATGGCCACGTCCAGCATGACCGGGGTGGAGTTCATCGTCGTGAACACCGACGTGCAGGCGCTGCGCTATTCGCCGATCGAGATCAAGCTCCAGATCGGGGAGAAGCTGACGAAGGGGCTGGGCGTGGGGGCGGACCCGGAGAAGGGCCGCAAGGCGGCCATCGAGGATACCGACAAGATCCTTAAGCACCTGCAGGGGGCCGACATGGTCTTCATCACGGCCGGCCTGGGGGGCGGCACGGGGGGAGGCGCGGCGCCCATCATCGCCAACCTGGCGAAGGAGATGGAGATCCTGACGGTCGGCGTCGTCACGAAGCCCTTCGTCTTCGAGGGGAAGCGGCGGGCCGAGCAGGCGGAGCGGAGCCTGGAGGAGCTCAAGGCCAGCGTGGACAGCCTGATCATCATCCCGAACCAGCGGCTGATCAACCACGCCTCCAAGAACACGGGCGTGAAGGAAGCCTTCGCCATGGCGGACAACGTCCTCCGCCAGGCGGCGCAGGGCATCGCCGACATTATCGTGAAGCCCGGCTACATCAACGTGGACTTCGCGGACGTCCGGACCGTCATGTCGGAGCGGGGGATGGCCATGATGGGGATCGGCGAGGCCACGGGGGACAATGCCGCCGTGGACGCCGTGCAGAAGGCCATCAACAGCCCGCTCCTCGAGAACGTCTCCATCAAGGGGGCGCGGGGGGTCCTCCTGAACTTCGCCCACGCCTCGACGATGCCCATCTACCAGTTGAACGAGGCCTCCAAGATCGTCCACGATATGGTGGACCGGGACGCCAACATCATCTTTGGGGACGTTCTGGAGGACGAGATGGGCGAGGCGGTCCGCGTGACGGTCATCGCCACCGGCTTCGACGAGACGGATGCCGCGGCGGTGGAGGAAACCCCGCGGGTCACGGAACTCCGGGCCTATGCGCCGAAGGCGGCCGCGTCGGCGGCGGCCGCATCAGGTGCGGATCGCGGCGCCTTCCTGCGCAAGGGCAAGAAGGCCGTGGGGTCTCAGCTGGTCCTTGAGGATGTCAACGAGGAGGTCCTGGACATCCCAACGTTCTTGCGGCGGCAGGCCGACTAGGCGCGTCGGAGCAACGCAAAACGGACGACGGACAACTGACGACCGGCCAATTGTCTTTGGCATTCGATCCGCCATCGGCGGATCGTGCCTTCGTCATTTGAAAATCCGTGGCTTCTTCCACTAAGAGCCTGTCAGGAAATAACGTTGACACACAGCATGTTTCATGATAAACTGTTGGCATGATATCGGAAAAGGATCTGAGCAAGAAGTACAAAACGATATTGCCGTTTCTGGATGAGCGACAGCG
>Ga0315285_10000713_pt1 | contig 34739 bp, 36 predicted proteins | sample YL17G09_36_MG_FD_203698 | JGI IMG/M metagenome (GOLD analysis project Ga0315285, IMG submission 203698) | Sediment microbial communities from Yellowstone Lake, YNP, Wyoming, USA - YL17G09_36 | ecosystem: Environmental > Aquatic > Freshwater > Lake > Sediment | place: USA: Wyoming | collected...
CTCCGACGGCACTGGCAATCTCGTATGTGCCGGTTTCTCCGATGATTCATGACGTTGTCACGTTCAATGTGACTGCGAGAGACGCCAACAGCGACGCGCTGGAGTTCTACATACAGTTCGGCGATGGAGAAGACGCCTTGGCGATATCCGCTGGCGGCACGGCAGGCGCTCAGTACGCCGAATTCACGCACGCGTACGCAGTTGCAGATACCTACACCGTCACGCTGCATGTGAACGACACGACGGGTCCCGCGAACCACAACGTCACCGCGAGCACGACCATTACGGTGACAGAGAACTTGCCACCGACTATCTCGATCCCGCCAACTATCAGCGCGAAATACAGCGTCGCGAAGGAGTTCGCTCCACAGGTATCGGACCCGGACGGAGATACGCTTTCGGTCTGGTATGACTGGGGCGACGGTACCCCCATGACCATGGGCAACCCGGCCGACAACACTGCCACACACACCTACATGGCCATCGGCCAGCGCACACTGACGATCTATGCGGACGATGGGCAAGGACACAATGTGAGCGCGACCGCGACAGTCGACATATCAGAGGCGAACTTCAAGCCTCAGGTCCAGAGCATCACCAAGAGTCCTGCGAAGTCGTCCTATGCGGTGGACGAGGAGATCACCTTCGCGATAACCGTGAGTGACTACGAGGGCGACACCATCACGTTGGCAGTTGACTTCGGAGACGGTTCTACGCCGAACACGCAGTCCGTGGTGCTGACCCCGCAGGTCAACAAGGTTGTCAACGTGACGCACGCGTACAGCGAGGGCAACTCGACGGCATACACCGTAACTGTGAGCGCGACCGACGGCAAGGTACACTCAGATCCGAGCCCGGCCCAGAGGACTACGACCGTGCTGGTCGAGGTGCAGGGCGGCGGTGGCGGAGGGATCAGCAGCGCTGTCTACGCTGCGATCGCGATTATCGCGATCGCAATCGTGGCTCTTCTTGCCTTCATGCTGATGAAGCGGAAGAAGAAAGGACCTGAGACAAGCGCGCCCGAATCAGGAGTCTCATTGCCCGAGGAAGCACCGAAACCTTGAGAGGCGGAAGACCTATCCAAGTGTCGTAAACCCCTAAACCTCTTTCCTTCTCCATATTCATCGGCCCAACGAAGTTGCGTATTCCCGCTCAGACAGAATTCAGCGACGAGCCTCGCGGCGGATGCGCAAGAGCCCATGGGACTCGATTAGGTGTACGGGACCCGGTCAAAGGTATGCTGGTGGCCTGGCAGATACTGTCCAATCCGCTGCTGTGACAGATAATTCTTAACGTCCGGCTCTCATATTGTCTGGCTGAATGAGCGAAAGCTCATTCAGGATGGGATGCATTAATGGGCGGTCTCTGCCTCAAGAAAAGAGACTGGAGCGTCATCGGTCGTATGCTGAAAGAGGAAGTTGGGCGGTTCTGAGGAACCGCCAAATCAATCGTCGGCGAAGGGCAAGAACCGTGGATATGGAAGCCCAGGGAGAACCCCAAGAACCCGGGCGCCGGACGTCCCCCTGTGTATCCCGCGAGACCAATGGTCGTCCTCTGCCTCTTCAAGATTTACTCCAACAAATCCTTCCGATGGATCGACGGCTTCCTCAGCGAGAACATGTCCCTGTGCAGGGAGCCGGGGTTCTCGAAGGACTGCCCCTCCTACGAGACGATTCGCAGGACCATGTCCTTCCTGGACGAATCCTACCTGCGGAACCTCAACAAGCGGGTGCTAGCAGAACTAAAAAAAACGTCGCCTGAAAATAAACGTTGACTCAACAGGCGTTGGCACCAAGCTCTTCGACCGCTGGCTCTCCCATCCGACAGACCGGTCTAAGGACTTCGTCAAACTCCACGCAGCAATAGACGACAGAGGGGGCGGCGTTCGCAATCGCCATCACCGATGGAACAACCTCCGACACCATTGTCCTTCCGTACCTCCTGAGCGATATCGACGCCCAGGTGGGCGTCGTACGCGCGGACAAGGGCTATCTCTCTAAGAACAACGTCCAGCTCATTGAGGACTTGGGCTTGATGAACGGGACAGCGCCCAAGTCCTACTCGAAGATGCTGAGCTGCGGTCGTCCCGCCTGGAGACACATGATGTTCAGGTACAGGAAGGGACCAGAGGCGTTCCTGACGGAGTACAACCAGCAGAGAAGGGCCGAGGCGTTCTTCTCCAAGTTCAAGAGACGGTTCGGACCCGTCAAGAGCCGCATCGGGACGATGCGGTGCAAGGAGGTCTGGATGAAGATAGTGACCCTCAACATGTTGGCGGTGGCTGGAGAGCAGATCGAGGAGGAACTGAAGGTGGCGGGCTAATTATGTGTCACAGCACCTCGCCTCGGAAAGACCTTAGACATGAAAGGCGATTCTGGATGGGGACGTGGCCATTTGTTTTCATTATGGGACGAGCCGAAGAAGAAGAGGAAGACGATTCCGAAGAAACTGCTTAGAAAGGCGGTATGGGAAAGAGACAAAGGTATCTGTCGAGTGTGCGGTCACAAAGTGGACCCGAACGACTGGGCGCTCGGCCACAACCGAGCACGATCAAGAGGCGGGAAGCTGACCTTCAAGAACACGTATGTGGTCCATCCGGTATGTAACAGGTCACAGCAATCACTAACCCTAAAGGAGACACATCGATTGATTGGAAGCCCTGAGACAGAGCAGGATAAGTCGAGGCGACTATTGAACAGCCTGACAGTGGACCAGTTGAAGAAGCTTGCAGAGAGACATGGCATTAAGCTCCGAGATAGGGTTGTTGACAACTTCCTCTGGCCTACATATGGGCCCCCAAGCAAGCGACAGTATGTGAATGCGCTTGCGAAGGTTCTGACATCAAGACAGGTCAAAGTAGGATTGGGGAAGATATCCTAGCGTTCGGTCTCGAAATAACCTTGCTTTCCACCCGACACGTTTATGATGAAAATGCCCAATGCCTTTGGAGGGACTTACATGGTTCGAAGGAAGAAGGTCAGCTTCTGGGCTACTAAGAGAGTTACCAAGCGCGTGAAAGTCACTTTCTACAAGCGGCCAAAGCCTCGAGGGCGCAGGTAGACCGACCTTGGGGCGATTTCACTGACAACCGCTTATCATCGTAACGTGCAGAAGTATATCCTAGCCCTCGGACGAAAGAACCTTGTAAGATTCGCTCGGGTCTATAATGACAAGATGCCGATCCACATCGCACATCCTACGAAGAACAAGTCGTTCCTCTACTACCCTGATGTGAGATTCGAAACGAGAGGTGGGAAGACTTACATTTTTGAAATCATGGACACTGAGGTCCGAAAACAGGCTCTGGTCGTGGCTCATGTGGTCGAAGCTGTTTTCACTCCGCAGGTCCTCAAAGTGTTCTTCATCGTCAGGAAGCAAAGAGACCTAGAAACCGTGAATCGCATAACAGATGTAGTACTCGGAAGACTCTCAGATTTGGGCGTAAGGAGACTCAACAAGTGGGTCCGATTCGTCTATGTGATAGTCTCTCCCAAAGATTCCAGGTCTAGCGATCGAGTGACCGAAGCTCTGGCCGAGACGCGCGAGTTGTCAACATAGCCGGGATTTCAGTCTCGCACGATGCCCTGTTTCAGATCATCACCAAAGTGGTTGACATTGTCTTTTTGAACAGAAAGAAAGGAAGTTTGAGCCCCGCCTCGGAAAAGCCCATAGGGGAGGAAAGGCGAAAACCGAATCATGTCACAGCCATTCGTTCGGCTACTAATGCGACGAAAGCCATACTGTTGCACATGCTTGACAGAATCCAGTTCTCGTCAGGGGCGTGAATGTTCGTCTTGAGATCCGCATCGCTCGCCATCATGCAACATGGGGAATGGGAGGAGAAGAGATAGATAGGACCGCTCCCCCAGGACATTGGAATCAGATCGACAGGGGAAGGCGCGGCAATTTCAGCTGCGGACCTGTGAACCAGCTGTATGAATGAGTTGCTGACCTGGGTCTTCGCCGGGTCGTAGCCGCCGCCGATTCTTTTCACCTGGATATCAGAAAAACCTCTTCTTTGCAGATGGGACCTTAGCAACGACTCGGCCCTCTCTGGCGTGAGATCAGGCACCAGTCTGAAGTCTATCTTGGCTTTGGCTGCAGCTGGAATGATCGTCTTCGAACCGGGTCCATTGTATCCACTCTCGAATCCGCATACAGATATGCTGGGTTTCATGTAAACTGCATTCAGCAATTCGCGACCCTTGCGGTCAAGGAGCGTCTCTGCCAGACCATATTCAGCAGCAAAGAACTTCTCCAAGCTCCTATGAGTGTTGTCGAGAGCTGCCTGGTCCTCCGCAGATGGCTTTCTTACAAGATCGCCAACACCTTCAATCAAGATGTTCTCGTTCGCATCCTTGAGTGACGCCAGTGCCAGAATCAACCTCCATGCTGCGTTGGGGACCGCTCCTGCAAGACCAGAATGTGCATCAGTCCTCGGGAACGGGGGCGTACCTTTTGCTTCCAGCTCGAAATAGGCCAATCCCTTTGCCCCAGCCGTCAGTTCTGACGGACTCCCAGGGTTGACTGTAAGCATTTCCACCACGGCGCCATCTGCCTTGAGCAGGTTCCCATTTGGTATGGCGAACTCAGGCAGATGCGGTGATCCTATCTCTTCTTCTCCCTCGACGACGACCTTGACGTTGATTGGCAGCTGTCCAAGGATATCCTCAATCAGGCTCACGCCAATCAGATTAGCGATATGAGGGCCCTTGGTGTCATTCGTGCCCCTGCCATAGAAACGCTCTCCCCTGACGGTCAACTGCCATGGCGGGACACTCCAGCTCTCGAGAGGGTCCTCAGGTTGAACATCATAGTGTTCATAGAAAAGGAGCGTCTTCGGTGCTCCGACGTTCCTTTCGGCGAATACGACGGGCGAACCTCTGGTCGGATACTGCTTGACGGAGTAGCCGAGTTTCCTCAATTGATCCTCGACGCAATTTGCGCACTCCAGTATCGTCGGGTGGTCCCTGATGGCAACGGAAGGATACTTCACCAGTTCCGCGATCATGTCTAGAGCCTTCTTCTCTCTCTTTCGAGACTCCATCGCTAGGTCCGCATAGGGCACAAGCTCTCTTCCCATTGTCCCACTCGCCGCTGCTCAGGTACGGTATAGTGCAGTCGTGGATTTGACTCCTTCGCCCAGACGCTTAGCACAGGAACCGCACCCTCGGAAAAGACCTTAGGGGAGGAAAGGTGATTTGGACATGAGACGATGACGATCATAAGCTGGTTCGCGATTGGAGGGGTTTTTCTCATGGTAGTCGGCTTCTTGCTACTCGTTTGGAGCAATTCTGACTATTTCACACGCCAGTACGGAATCCTGGGCTGGATCATCGCGATGCTTGGGTCAGGCTTCCTGACGCTGGGAATCCTGATGGATAGAGGCAAAGAAAAGGAAAGGGTTTGAGCGTTCTCCCAAATCTCAATCCTGCCTGATTGATTTTTAGCCAGTATACCAAATCCGGGCCCGGTTGGGCCCACATTCCGCTGACTGGATTCTCGTGATTCATGCCCTCTGATTCTGCGTCCATCTCGTCTTCATTCAGCTGCTTCACCAAGGTCTCGCTGAATTGGATGAGAAGGAGTTCCTGTCGCCTCCGACTGAGTAAGGACCAACTGCTGGTGTTCGGGGTCGAGCTCGATGAGCCAAGTTGGATGCTCCGCGGCTTGACGGCGCACCCACGCCTTCGCCCTCTCGCCTAGGGTATCCCAATTCTCAATCAAACGCAAGAACTGGCCGTGATCGTGTTCCACTTGACCCTCAAGGCGATTATTCCCTGGTCCCGTCGGATTGACGAAAACAGTGCTTTTTGATGCCGGTGGTGGTGTGCGCAGACTCAATGGCGTTGCCGTCTCAGGTCTGTCTGAAGCCACCAGGGTCTTGATGCGCTCGAGCTCGGCCATCGCCTGGTTTTGCTCAGCCTCAGCTGCAGAGAGCCGTTTCTGGGCAATTGGCAGCCTCAAGGATGCGTCAAAGTCAAGACAGAAGTCGATGCACGCCCTAATCACGCCTGAGACTGTACTATGATGCTCTTTGCGGTCTTCTTGAGGATCTCGTCGTGTTCGGAAGTGAGGCTTACTAAGGTACTGTGCTTCGAGGGCATCTAGTCGCCCCCGCGTGCTATGCCCTGAGCTGTACCCTCTAAAATGGAGTCTTTCCCGGAAACGGGGTGGGTGGACCTATCCCAGGGTACCACCCTTACCACTACGTTACAGCTTTCAAGAAAGAAGAAGAGAAGACCGTTCATCGGTCAACCTCCTCCGTCCCATTCGCGATCATCAACCGTTCGGGGCACAACTTCTGAAAAATCACTTTTGTCCCGGGAAGAAGCTCAAGGGTCTCCGCGAGTTCGCGCTTGAGGACGACAACGTCGTCCAAGTTCGTCCGAAAAACGATTCCTAATGAGACGCGTGTGGTCTCAAAGTCCGATTGTTGGTTCATGTCCGTTCCTTCTGTACAGTTCTGAAGTGGTTTGAGAATCGGGCCAAGTCGCCCCAAAAAGATGAACCAGATCGACGTGACACGAGTAAGGAGCGGACGAGTCGAAGCATACGCGCACTTTTGTCACGTCAACTACTATCATCCGAAGATGGAGGAAGTCGAAATCGTTTCGCTAAACTACATTATTCCTAGCTCGCCGCATCACCTGGCTCCAGAAAGTCAGCCACCTGAATACCGCGCATTTCGATATTGGGATGCCCGTTTCGCGGGTCAGTTGACGAGCGATCTCCCCGTAGGAAAAGCCGTATCGAATCCACAGCTCGATTGTACGTTTCTGAAGGCCGTATTGTTCGATCTTGTAGTTCTGGCACATATGCGCCTTCAGTTCCGTGAGACTTCTCCGCCCTCAATCCGCGGCGGGTCGACCGTTTCCAGATCATCGGTCTTCTTGATCTTTACAACCTCTCCCCGTTGCCCCGAGCCGAAGTCTGGCGATTGGGATGCCTTCAGAGCGGCCGCACGGCGGGCTCGGAGTCGCTTGTTCAAAGTATCCACATGGCCGCGGAACTCGTCGACTGGTTCGGTTTTCATTAGGATCTCTTCCCGAGAACTCGTTCTAGAAGGCTCTGAACGAAAGTGGATCTCTTCGCTAACCCTCTTTGTTGGTCGATCTCTGCGACCGTTTCGTGTCTCAAACTCATGCTCACGGTTTTGGTTTTGTTCATGTCATCACCTATGATTAGATTATCTGGCCCTTGGGTTTTCCTATTACAACCAGTGTTAGTATCAAGAAATTTGTGCTTTGCACTATCCTCACTAGTATTACTGGTTAAAAGTGGCGTTTTTTGGTTAGGCGGGATACGTCAACCAAGTTCGGCGCTCAAACAAAGAAGAGAGTGGCCGAGAACTTCCTCGCTCCTCGGCCGAGGGCCCATACCTTATCTTGCCCTGCCCAACCGTACCCAACCCAGCCCAACCGCACATAATCCAATTGTTGATCATGGTCTTGAATGTTCCGAATAGTAACATCTTTCGACTAGAGATTCTTTAGGTTTTCAACGCGCAGACTTGGTAGGTTTCTTTCCCAGTGCTTGAATCATCGATAGAAGGGTTTTGATTTCTTCAACCCGGTCACGTCTAAGATCCTCGAAGACCTGCTTGTGCTTGTCATCGGGGACCAACAATCCGGGATCGCTTTCTTTCGGAGTCAACTCCCCCACTTCATCAGGCCACGGAAACAGATGGTCTGCCAGGACTTGGACGACGTACTCGGCATTGAACTCAGCTTCGGGGATCAAGTTGGTGCCGCACTTAGCACAGAACGAATAGCTGGGATCGTTGTCCACCCGGCATGTTGGGCACTTTATCGGTTTGAGGGCGGATTCGGTTCGCTCTTGTTTGACTGAGACGCCATTCGCTCTGAGGATTTCCCTGTCGGTATCCCCGCCCGTCAGATGCACATATCTCTGCCACATCGATGATCCGGGCACCCAGCCTAGTTGAGCTTCCGCTGCAAACTGGCTGATATTCTGGCGTGCGAGCTCCGTAGCGCGCGCGTGCCGAAGCATGTGCGGTCTCACAGGTTTGCCAATCTTGGCTAGTCGACCCGCCGCCCCGATTGCGTTCGCGGCTCCCTGATACCCCAATTGCCTTCCATCATGCGTGAACCATATCCCGCTCTCGGGGCGCTTGTCAGCCAGGCCATTCAAATGGTCCCTCAAGACTGGCATCGAGTTCACAATGCGGATCCGGCGTTTGCCAGTTTTGTCTCCTCTCAAGAGGATCACACCGCCGTATTGGTCCGTTGTGATGTCCATCCTGCGAAGCGAGAGGATGCTCCCGATCCTCGCCCCCGAATCGTAGAGTACGGAAATCAGAGCCTTATCTCTCAACGTCGAAGCATGAGCGACCAGTTTCTGGATCTCCATTTCCGTCAGGATATCCTCGGCGTCCAGAGCTAAGTCGACTCTACCCGGCTTCCACCACGAGATGCAGTCGGGAACGGCACCCTTGTACAACCACCGGAGGAAGTTCTTCGTCACTTGGCCGACAGAATTCCTGGTGCCTATTTTCTCGATGCCCCCAAGATGATCCACGAGGTCTTCACGGGTCAATTTGTCAAAGGGCTTGGGGATCGCGCAGCCTAGGACTTTCAAGTGTGACGAGTACAATTCGAGGGTCTTCTCAGAGAGCCCGTTCGCCCGAAGCTCTCTCATCCATCGTTCAAGAGCCTCCCGTTGCTTCGGCAGCGGAAGGGCCTCAATCCTGGACACAACTGCCTTGGGGAGTCCATTGCCTTCCATGAAGGTCAATAGGACGGCCAGGCATATAAATATTATGTCTAGTCGCCATAGTTTCTACTTAATAAAGTCTAGGCCCATCTCTTTGCCCTTCTTGGCCTGCTGGGGACCCAGTATGTGCCTGGACTTGACTCCGGTTATGACCACCATTACTCTGATGGTCCTCTCCATGGTCTCGTCTATAGCCGCGCCCCATATGATCCTCGCGCCCGGGCTGATCTTCGACTGCAATATCTCGGCTACTTGCTCGGCCTCGCTCACGGTCATGTCGGGGCCGCCGGTGACGTTGACAAGCGCGGCCGTCGCCTCGCTCACGTCAAGCTCGATCAACGGGGAATTGATCGCCTCAGTGACTGCCGCCACCGCCCTATCATCATCGTCCGACTCGCCCAAGCCTATCATAGCGACGCCGCCGGACTTCATGATCGTCTTGATATCGTTGAAGTCTAGATTGACCAGACCAGGCTTCGTCACTACCTCCGTGATCCCCTTGATCGATCTCATGAGGACCTCGTCCGCGACCTTGAACGCGGCGTTGAGCGACAGCTTCGGAACTAGCTCCAGCAGCCTGTCGTTCGGGATGACAATGACCGTGTCAGCGATGTTCCTTAGCCTGTCAAGGCCCCACTCTGCGTTCTCGGCCCTGATGGCTCCCTCGGCCTGGAATGGATATGTGCAGATGGCGATGGTGAGCGCGCCCTGCTCCTTGGCGATCTGAGCGATGAACGGCGCGGCCCCGGTTCCAGTGCCGCCTCCCAGTCCGCATGTCACGAAAACGATGTCAGCGTCAGCGAGGGCCTTCTTGAGCTCTTCCTCGGCCTCCCTGGCCGCCTCCTCCCCGACCTGCGGGAGAGCGCCGGCTCCGAGCCCTCGAGTGACCCGTCTGCCGAGCAGAATCTTGTGCGGCGCCCTGGTCATCAGCAAGTGCTGCGCGTCAGTGTTGGCCGCGTACAGCTCTGCACCCACTATGCCCGCCTCTGCGAGCCTGTTGATGGTGTTCGAGCCGCCACCTCCGCAGCCGATGATCTTGATGTCGGTCCTTAGACCTAGAAGTATCTTCTGCAGCTCCTCGTCTTCTGCAGTGAAGGTCCTCATACCTTCCGGCTGCTTCTCCTGTTCCTTCTCAGCTTCGGTGAGGGCGCTTTCGACGAGGGACTTCATGTCGAGCCTCCGTGTTGTCTCTGCACGTACGTTAACGTGACAAAGTACGGCGGCGAGACCAGCTCGCCGGTTGGTTCCACCGTAGCTGATTAGGTGTCTTAAACGTTTCGGGGGTGTCTGGCGTGGGTCAGTGGACCATCTCTACCTCGCCCACGCCCCTGAATCTCTTCTCCTGCGGCTTGCCCAAGATCTGCTTTGACTTCACACCCGTCGCAACGAGCATGACCCTCACGGTTTTGTCCATCGCGGGGTCCACGGCCGCGCCCCAGATGATCCTCGCGTTCTGTCCGACCCTTGCCTGGATCTCCTCTGCTGCTCTCTCGGCCTCTGAGATTGTCATGTCTGTTCCGCCGATAACGTCAATCAGGACACCATTCGCTTGGCTTATGTCCACCTCAAGAAGCGGTGAGTTGATCGCCTGGTCGATAGCCTCTTGGATCCTTTCGTCTCCGGGCGCGTCGGACTCGCCGAGCCCGATCATCGCAACCCCCGCTCCCTTCATGATGGTCTTGATATCGTTGAAGTCGAGGTTGACCAGCCCGGGTCTCGTTATGACCTCTGTGAGACCCTTGATCGAGCGCATCAGAACCTCATCCGCAACCTTGAACGCCGCGTTCAGAGAAAGCCTCGGAACGGTTTCGAGCAACTTGTCGTTCGGGATGACGATCACTGTATCGGATGCGTCCCTCAGCCTCTCGAGACCCCACTCAGCGTTCTCCATCCTCATCTTGCCCTCGCCTCTGAACGGGAGAGTGCAGACAGAGATCGTCAGCGCGCCCATCTCCTTGGCCGTTCTAGCAACGACTGCCGCCCCACCCGTGCCAGTGCCTCCTCCAAGGCCGCATGTGATGAAGCAGATGTGAGTGTCTACGAGTATCTTCTTCAGCTCCTCCTCGGCCTCCCTAGCGGCCTCTTCTCCGACCTGAGGAAGTGCCCCTGCCCCGAGACCTCTGGTGACTCTCCTGCCGAGAAGCAGCTTGTGAGGCGCCCTGAGTTGGAGCAAGTGTTGCGCATCCGTGTTTGCTGCGATCAGCTCCGCACCAACGATCCCCTCATCGTATATTCGGGCGATCGTGTTCGAGCCGGCGCCGCCAACACCTATGATCTTGATATTCGTCTTGAGCGTTCTGAGGATCGCTTCTAGTTCCGCATCGACCCTCTGGTCCGGGCCATATGCTGCTGTTTCCGACACTGCTGCTCCGGCTGTTGGTTCCCTTGCAAGGGCGTCTTCGACAAGAGATTTCATCATCTCGTTCACCTTCTGAGAGGCTTGAATGAGGACACTTTTCGTGCCGCTAATCGTGCATCCCGCGCGCATGACGTGCGCATGATAAAATCGAGGTGTGAGTATAAATATCTTGTCACTGGCTCTCCTCAAGCGGCTTTCCTAGCTCTCGAGCGCATCGACTGAGGCAAAATCTATTTCGCAACGGGAACGGATTCGCAGCCGTGAAGGTTCGGGCGCACGTTGTCTTTGGCGGACTTGTTCAAGGCGTCTTTTTCAGAGCGAACACGTGTAAGTGCGCTGAATCGCTCAGGCTTACTGGCTGGGTGAGGAACACGCGGGACGGAAGGGTAGAGGCGGTCTTCGAGGGAGAGGAGAAATCCGTAAAGGACGCCATCGAATGGTGCGCGACAAGGCAGCCCTATGCGAGGGTGGAATCCAAAGAGGTCAAGTACTCCGAGGCCACGGGCGAGTTCGAAATGTTCTCGATAGTTCCGTGAGATTCCTTATTTGACTACCGCGATGGTCGCCGTGGCGGCTCCTGCGATGACGAGCGATGTTGACAGGTCTAGATCGAACAGGAGTATCATGATCGTGAGACTCGCCCCTGCGACTCTTCCGACATTCAGAAGGAATTCGCGGATCAGGACCCCCTTCTGCTTGAATCTCTCGAGCTTGTCCAGGAGCATCGTGAAGAGGAATGACGGGACAATGGCGAACCAGAAGGTCGCAATGCTCATGGCTCCCAGATAGGCGTCCGGCGTCGATGCGTACGCAGCGAGCACCATCGCCCCAGCGCTCAGGAGTGCTCCGACTCTGAGAATCCCCTTTCTGTTCTTTATCCGGTCTGAGAGGTAGCCGAGGGCTACTGTCATGACCGCTCCCCAAAGCGCGAACAGTGAGAGATAGCCGCTGAGCTTCGACTCGGAGGTCGCGAACTGGAAGCTTATGATAGGCACCGCCACCCAGAAGAGCCCGTCCTGGATCCCTTGGGCGAACAGGCCGTACATCAACCGTCTGTCGACCCCCTCGAAGTCAAGGTCGAGCCGCCTCTTGCCGACAAGTTTCATCCTCAGCGACTGCAGCAGCTCGGGTATTATAATTCGCTCGCGCAGCCTCCTCAAGACTCGGAAGCCCGAGACGTAGAACAAGCACGAGCTGATGACGCCCATCGCGACGATGAACATCACACTGTACCCATAGATCGTTATGATGACCCCTCCGATGAGAGGGCCTATGGTCGTTATCAGGGGCCAAACAAGGAAATAGACCCCGATGGTCGCACCCCTCGTGCGCTCGGACGTGATGTGCATGATGAGAGTATTGTACGGAATCCAGAACGTTACCACGTACGTACCGAATAGGAGAGGTGGTACCAGGATCAACTCCCATCCGTGCAGGAGCGCGAGCGCCACGTAGTACCCGAACAGGCTCATCAGTCCGGTGCTCATGGATGCCGTGAAGTTCTTCACTATCGTCTTCGCGGCGAATGCGACAAGGAGCATCGGTACTGTCGCACTGATCAATATGAATGCAGAGCACTCGATGTAGTCGTTGCCCTCTCTGATCAGATAGATCAGGGCGAACGAGTTGGCGATGGTGTTCGCCATTGCCACCAGGACCTGGATTACCACCAGTGACCCGTGCTTCCTGAAGGCCGATCGCACGTACTCGGGCACCCCAGTTCCTTGACTCAGTTGATCCGCCTCACGATGGCACCGCTATCTCGTTCTCTGATTTGGGTCTTGTCGTGGGACATTCATTCTCTGCGCTATTCGAAAAGCGAGCCGTAGGTCGCGATTGCGTTGTCCCAATGGATCTTGTGGGCTTGTTCCTCGGTCATCAGCTTCTGGTTCAGAAGAGCCATCGTCCTCTTCGGCACGGTCGTAATGGCCAGGACCGCCCCCGGTCTCCTAGGGTCGTCCAGAAAATCAGTCTCCATCAGGAACCGTGTTCCCTTCCCCAGGGCCTCTCTGATCGCATCCTTGCCAGCGAGCACGGACGGCATCAACCCGAAGTTCTCTTCGGGCGTGATCAGAGGCGGAGAGTAGTGCTTCACCACTCTGTTCTTGTCGAGACCAACTTCGTCTGCCATCCCCGCGAGCTCCTTCATTGATGACGGTGTCGCGCTTTCGGTGTGCAGTACGATGGCGCATCCAGTCTGCTTGGCAATCCTCATGCCAGCCCGGAGTATGTCGTTCGAAGCCCGCCAAGCCTCGGTCGACACAGGGAAGTGAGGCCTCCCAACCTCGCCTATGGCCAGGGCCTTTCCCTCCTTCACGAATTCGGCAGCGATGTCCATCGCCTCGATCATGATCTCCTTCGCCTTCTCGAGGCCATGCGACTTCTCCAGCTCGAGCAGCTCAGCCGGGTACGGTCCAACTGTCGCGTATGCCTTCACTCGGGTCTCCTTGTTCACCCTATCTTTGAGTGAGACGGTGATCTCGAACCCTCTGCGAAAATCCTCGGCAGTCTTCACACGGACCTCTTCGTACGGTAGATGGGAGATTATGAGATGAGTTCCGCCTTGTCTCTCGAAATCTCTGACGGCCTCGACGTTCCTTCCTCTAACAGGCTCTAGGTGGACGTGGTTGTCCAGAATGGGCACAGCCATGGGACTTGTCCCTGACTTCACCTGAGCAGGCCCGCGGCCTTGAGCTCCTCGGTGATCTTGTCAACAGCCAATCCGACGTCCTCGGGCTTTCTCGCGCCCGTGCAGACGAGCTTCCCGCTGCCAAACAGCAGCACGACGACCTTGGGCGAGTCGAGACGGTACACCAGCCCAGGGAACTGCTCGGGCTCGTACTCGACCTTCTCCAGGCCGAGGCTTATCGCAATCGCGTTCAAGTTGATCTTCGCTCCGAGATCGCTCGACGCGACGATGTTCTGGACCTCGATCTTCGGCTCCCCCTTGATGGTTATTCCAGCCGCCTCGATCTGCTTCGCCACTTTGCTTATCGCGGTCTTCACCTGCTCCAGGCTCTTCGCGCCCGTACAGACCACTTTGCCGCTCCTGAAAAGAAGTGTCGCGGTCTTCGGTTCCTTCAATCTGTAGATCAGCCCTGGGAACTGCTCCGGCTCGTATTCGGCGCCGTCCAGCGCCAGCGCGATCGCCTGCAGGTTCAACTCTCCCCCGAGAGACGTTGATGCGACAACGTTCTCTATCTTGATGACAGCCATAAAATCTCCCCGGCTTCCTTGGGTATTTAAATGGGTATTTAAATAGATTTCCCGACAAACCTCAGTTTCCAGTGCACACTTTTTGGCTATCTGGATTCTGTCCTTGCCGTATCCATCGGGGCGCAGCCATGTGCAATGAGCGCGACAATGCCTTTCAGTCTTGCTGCTGGACTCATGTCGGGAATTGTCGATGTGCGTTCCTGCCTCTCTCCTCTCGCGCCTGGCAGACTCCTCTCTGAAAATCACCGTTGAATAACGAGTCAGCGATTCTCTAACGGGGGAGGAATTTGACTAATTCTAACGTGAGATGTAGTGTGTTGGCGGTCTGCGCACTGATGGCCTTGAGTCTCTGTGTAGTGCCTGCCTCTGCGGGCCAGAAAGGAGCGAAATGGACCTTCGCCATCTACATGTGCTCCGACAACGACCTCGACGAATGGGGCTACTTCAACACTGAGATGTTGATGTCCGTGGGTTCGACGAGCGATGTGAACTTCGTTGTACTTTGGGACAAGGCCTCTGGGCCGGCGAACGCGTACAAGATAAACAAGGGTTCGATGGAGGAGCTCAAAGGATTCGAGTACAGCAGCAAGGAGATCAACATGGGTGATCCCGCCGTGCTGAAGTCCTTCGTCTCCTATCTGAGTTCAACCTTCAAATCGAGTTATCTCCTCCTCGATCTGTGGGACCATGGCGATGACTTCAGAGGAATCTGCTACGACTACAACACAGGCACCGACGTATCGCTCGACTATCTCACTCACCAAGAGATTGGAGACGCGCTCTCGGGCAAGCCCGTCTCGATAATCGCCGCCGATGGGTGCGGCATCGGAATCGTCGAATCCGCTTTCGAGTACGTTGTTCGCGGTGTGACCGCTCAATATCTTGTCGCGAACGAGAACTATGTCCCGCTCCAGGGATTCCCTTATGATTGGATCGCAGCGGATCTCGTCGCGAACCCTGGAATGAGCCCCGAGATGCTCTCCAAGGACATGGTGCATCGCTACTCCGAGTTCTACCAGAAGGGTTGGCTCACGGAGTTGACGGCTATCAGGCTGTCCGCAATCGCAAGTGTGGTCGACCAGCTCTGGGACGTCACGTCTCTTCTCCGGGCCGACATGAAGACCTACAGAGGATTGATCGCTTCAGGCAAGGGCCTAGCGACCATGGGATGGTCCCAATACGGATGGGAGGGGTTCGTGGACTTCCCGACCCTGTTCGAGGTTGTCTATGCTGGCGCTCCCGAAGGCTCTCAGCTGAAGGTTGAGGCAGGAGAGCTTCTGAGCGCAATCGAGCTAGCTGTTCCATACATCGGCGCATCGACACCGGGAGAAGTGTGGGACTTCGGCGGCATATCGGTCTTCTTCCCAAGCGCCGAAGGATCGTACAACCACAACACGTTCTGGAGAGGAGCTCTCTACCCGACGATGCAGTTCGCGCAGGATGGATGGCTTGAGTTCCTCGACTCCTACTTCCACGCTTCGTGCAAGTGATCCTCTCCGTGAAACCCTTTCCGCTGTTTCTCGTTCATCCACTGGTTTTTGACTATCCTCCGCGCAAACCTGTTCGATATGAAGTCTCGCATCGTCGCTTATTCGGAGGCGCTGCGAAACTCGCGAGAAGCATGGCGCAATTCTCGTTGCCGGATTCGAGGCAGCGAGTCGAAGAGAGAGCGTATTTTGAGCGAGCTAGATGCGTCCAGACGGAGGGTTGCCAATAACGCCGTTATGTCGTGCTAATTAGGGATTCGTCATTAGCAGGGTGAATTCGATGAATCGATTCTGGCTAATAGACATCTATAAATATAAGCTACCCCAACACCTACCGTGGTATCTGAAATGCCACCTCGAACAATGACCGTCAAGGTCAGCCAAGGCGAGTACGAGTTGATACAACAGGCACGAGATGCTTTGAGGAAGAAAGGTCTCGATGATGCCAACATCCCCGATGATGCGCTCAAGCAATTCGAATGGGGAAATCTCGCCTTAGGTGCAATAGTCGGGATTGGTGCCTACGTCCTATTGCGAGAACTGCTCAAGGAGAAGTGACAGAGGAAATGACAAAGATGGATAGGAAGAACGATCTGCTTAGTGATCCAGTGGTCCGTTTCCTTCTCGGAGTTGGAGGCGCAGCCGCCGCAGGCATAGCTGCTAAACTGCTCTGTGATCGGTGCTCGAGAGCGGAGAAGAAGGAGTGGAGAGAAAGCCTCCCCCATCATGGTGAAGTCGGAGTGCCAATTCTGATTGGTGGTATCCTCTCGGGCAGTCCAGTTGCAACTGGCGTCGGCTTGGGTCTCACGCTCTCGGATCTGGACGACAAGGATGAATGGTTCAGAGGGGCTCAATAGAATGAGCTGTATTGTAGGTCTGCTCAGAAACCTATGTCCTGAGATCGAGCGTGAGCTCAAACCGAATCTTCAAGGATAGAAAACCGGAGGAGGGTTTGGCAAAGAATTCAGAGCTGGACCTCGATTCCCAGCTTCTCGGTCAGCTCCTTGTAGCGGTTCCTTATCGTGACCTCAGTGACGCCAGCAATATCTGCGACCTCTCTCTGCGTTCTGCGCTCGTTGCAGAGTACGGATGAGACGTAGATCGCGGCTGCGGCGACGCCCGTCGGACCGCGGCCGGAAGTCAGCTCCTTCTTCGCTGCGTCCTCGATGATCTCTGCAGCCTTCGACTGCACCTCGCCGGACAGCTTGAGCTCCGAGCAGAACCTGGACACGTAATCCTGAGGCTTCGTGGGCATCAGCTTGAGCTTCAGTTCGCGCGTCATGAACCTGTAGGTCCTTCCGATCTCCTTCCTTCCGACCCTTGAGGAGTTCGCGACCTCGTCGAGAGTCCTGGGAACATTGCACTGTCGGCACGCGGCGTAGAGCGACGCGGCCACAACGCCTTCGATGCTCCTGCCTCTGATCAGGTTCTTGTTGACTGCCTTTCTGTAAGTCATGGCCGCAGTCTCTCTGATATTCCTCGGCAGACCCATAGAGGAAGCCATCCTGTCCAGCTCGCTGAGCGCGAAAGCCAGGTTCCTCTCTGTTGCGTTCGAGACCCTGATCCTGCGCTGCCACTTCCTCAGCCTGTACAGCTGGGCCCTGTTCCTCGTCGGGATGCTCTTCCCGTACGAGTCCTTGTTCTTCCAGGAGATCTCTGTGGACAGGCCCTTGTCGTGGATCGTATAGGTCATTGGAGCGCCCGTCCTCGCCCTCTTCTCCCCCTGCTCGACATCGAAGGCCCTCCATTCAGGGCCGTGGTCTATGAGCTGGTCGTCGAGGACTATCCCGCAATCCTCGCACACCAGTTCTCCGCGTTTGTAGTCTCTCACTAGGTGAGAGCTGTTGCACTCAGAGCATCTTTCGACCTGTTCAGTTTCTTCTCTTACATTTGCCATGATCCCTCTTCTCTTGAACGTAGGCCTCCTTGCCGAGCACAGCAATGGTCTTTCATTTCGGGGTTCTATCGCGACATATGGCGACCGCGCGTGTCCACGAGTCTTTCCCGATAGTGTGCTTCTCCAGGCTTGATGACCATTCCGCACATACTGCATATGCGCTCGATGTTCGACCGCGTCTCTTTGACCAGAATCTGACCATCGTATTTTGATGGAGTAATCCCGTCTACCAATCCCTCAACTAGGTTCCTACTTGCTCATGATTCTTCCGGTTCATTAGACGCTGACAATGAGGTTCTTGAAATTGCCCAAGGTTTTACGGCATCCCCCCTCATCTCGGCCAAGGTGATTCATTGCCGGCGAGAGATATGATTGTGTTCAGAGTTGAGCTTTGGACAGACAAGATGGACACATATTCGAGACCGTCCGCATGGGCTGCTGGAAGGATAACACTGGAATCTAACTCCAAGTGCGGAGTCAAGGGTGGTAATGCGATGTTCTATGACATCGAGGTTGTTCCACGAGAGATGATTGACCTTGCGGATAGGAACGGCCTGAGGCTCTATCGGCACAGGGAATCGAAAGTCGGCAAGAAAGGGGACCCGGTCATCTAGACGCGAGGAGCCAATTATCGCATGGAGTCAATGAAGTGAAATAGCTCTTCGAGACTACTCTCGAATCTTTCACCCAACCATACGGTCCGCTTCCCCTCGCGATGCCTCGCAAAAGCCTTGAATCCAGACGAATTGCCCAAGAATCCGACTGTGGCATTCGTTCCTATTAAGGGGCCCCATACATGTTCGTCTGATGTATGGAGATCAGCGCCCACCACAACGACCGCCTCGGCTTCGCGTGCAACCCTATCATATTCTTGCTGAAGCTTTTTGATCTCGGTGGAGCACGACAGGACTTCTTTTTCCGGAGTGTATAGTGCCATTGCAGGGGGGAACTTGCATTGGCGTAGAATGCTAGGAATAGCATCCGGGTGTGGAGGGGGCCGGATTATCGTTGATTCAAAGCGTCCTTTTCGATTTATCGTGACCTTCTCCATTACTTTGATCCGCTTCTCATCCACAATGAAATTGCATGAGCCATGGATCTTCAGAAGATGCAACCCTCTGCCAAGGTTGATACCTGAGCATTCCTATGCAGTATCATGGCCAACTGCAAGATTTGCGGAAAGCCTTCTATCGGGCACATCCAGTGGTATCAGGGGAAGAAGAAGGTGGCTTCTTACCCTGCCTGCATCGAGCACACCTTGGTCGCATACTCATTGATTGAGTTGGGCCAAGATCGATTGCGAGATTTCCTCGCAACCTCTATGCCGATCAAGAAGGGAAGCATTCCGAGATTCAAAGTCAGTCTGACACCATAGGGCTGCGTAATCTGACCGGTGGTCTACGATTGGATGTGTTCTCCCAGCTGAAGGCGGTCTCCAGTTTACCTCGCGAAAATGGGCAGAAATCTGACAACCAATGAGTTCTAGTAGGATGCTTTGCCAGTTCTGCTAATTGGCAACCCTCGACGTTGCGAATCCAGTGCAAGAAAATTATAAATACTGAAGAGTCCATACTGACAATTGTCTGACGAAAGTGCGCATATCGTCGGACACACGAGGGCCGCCACATGGTCGAATCGGAGCGCGTCACTATAAGGCTTCCAGGGGAGCGCATACAGGCCCTGCAAGCTCTCGTCGATCAGGGCAAGTTCTCCACGATTTCTGACGCGATCAGAGCGGCTATTGACAAGTTCGTCGAGGGTGAGTTCACCCCGGAGTACATCGAGAAGATCACCGTCGAGCTGCCCAAGGGGAACGTCGTGAACCTGAAGCAGCTGGTGCAAGAGGGCGACTCCGTTTCTGTGGACGACGCCATCAGGAACGCCGTGCGCGAATACATACGGAAGAGGGTCTCCAAAGCGATGGAAGAACTGGAAAGGTGACGCTCTAAGAAACGGTTGCGCAGAGGGATGGGACGAAGATGGCCACGCACGCGTACACGCATGAGCGGCAGCTCTCGGAGGAGAGTGGTAGCCTTGCTTGACAAGATCGTCCAGGAGGCCCTCGGGATCGAGCGAGGCTTCGAGGCTCACCTCGAGCCACGGATCTGCGTGGTAGGATGTGGCGGAGCGGGCTCCAACAGCGTCCATCGCCTGAGCAGGATTGGCCTCGAAGGCGTGCACACGATCGCGATCAACACGGACAGGTTCCATCTCGAGAGGACGACTTCCGAGAAGCGACTCCTCATAGGAGATCACGAGACATGCGGATATGGCACGGGCGGAAACGCCTCGATTGGTGCTCGTGTAGCATACGAATCTATGGACAAGATTGAGGCTCTTGTCCGGGACTACGACATAGTTTTTATCACCGCTGGAATGGGTGGCGGAACCGGCACGGGAACCGCGCCCGTTGTCGCAGAGGCCGCGCGAAAGCACGGCGCTATCGCGGTGGCGCTGGTCACTATTCCATTCGACATCGAGAAGAGCAGGTTGAACACGGCCTTCACCGGAATTGCAAAACTCAGAGAGCGGGCGCATAGCACGATAATACTCGACAACAACAGGTTGCTCGAGATGGTGCCCAAGCTGCCCGTCGAGCAGGCCTTCATGGTGATGGACCAGCTCATTGCAGAAGTGATCAAGGGCGTCACAGATACAATCTGTCAGACCGGTATGATCAACCTGGACTTCGCGGACTTCCGAACGATGATGCTCCATGGCGGAGCGTCGACCGTCTTGTACGGCGAAAGTGAAGACGCTGAGAAAGTCGTGATGGAGGCCCTCAGCAACCCCTTGCTCGATGTCGATTTCGAGGGAGCATCCGGCGCCCTGATACACATCACGGGCGGCCCCTCCCTCACCCTCAAGAAGGCCTACAATGTCTTCAACGGGATAACGAGTGAGCTGAGCGACAGCGCATACATCAAACTCGGTGCAAGGATCGACGAGCACTTCGGTGATAAGATCAAGCTGATGGCGATCGTCACTGGGCTTCGCTCCCTTCAAAATGCTGGCAGCAGTGGCAGATTGCTCGAGGTCGATGAGCTCGGAGGCCAATGCTCTTCCCAGTTTCCGTTCGGCGACGCCTTAGGATGAACTAATTCCTCCCCCCAACACGAAACTAACAAAACTGGAAAAATGCGCCCCTCACCGCAACTTCGGGGGGCGCGCAACTTTTCTCTTGCGCTTCTTTGGCAGCTCGCCATCCGAGCCCATCTTGATCGCGCCATCCAGCACCCCCATCAGCGTGTGGAACTCCCAGGTCGACGGCACAGATCGTCCCAGGAGCCTTCGGAACATGACCTTCGTCTTCTCCTTTTTGTGCGGCGGGTAGTCGATCGTATCGAGGAGCATCGAGAAGTACTCCTGAAGCTTCTCCCTCTCGAGCTCGGAGGTCTCTCTGGCCTTCCACTTCTCCACCCCTGGCGCGAAGAGCTCGTGGAACACTATCGCGGCCGCATGGCTTATGTTCAGTATCGTGTACTCTGGGTTCGCAGGAATCGTGATCAGAAAATCGCATCGCCGCAGCAGTTTCTTGTCGAGCCCGAAATCCTCTCGGCCAAAGAGGATCGCGACGCTGCCATTGAGTCCCTTCACTTTCTCCGCGAATTCCCTTGGCGTCATCGAGATTCTCGCGAAGTTCTTGTCGTTCTTGGTGTCCACTCCAGATGTCGCCGCGACGAAATCAACTTTATCCAGCGCCTCTTCATCAGTGAACACGGTGCTCGCACTCGTAAGGATATCTGTCGCATGCATCGCGCGTTTGATCGCTTCCTCGCCGATAGCACATGGGCGCACAAGCACTAGCTCATGCAGACCGAAGTTCTTCATCGCCCTCGCTATTGCCCCGACGTTTCCGTCGTTGAGCGGCTCGACGAGGACCACTCTGAAATGCGGCACGGGGGCAGCACTGGTGCCTTAGGTATTTAACTCTGTAGCAGTCTCCTCTGGTCGTGGAAAAAGAGGCCAGAGTGGCTCTCAAGTTCGCCTACGATGGCGCCGTGTTCTACGGCTTCCAGAGGCAGCCCGACAAGCTCACGGTCGAGGGATCGATAGTCCACGCTCTCGACAAGATAGGGGCCATCAAGTCGTCCAGAGAGTGCGGGTACAGGAGCTCAAGCAGGACGGACAGAGGCGTGAGCGCACTGGGCAACGTGATCTCTTTCAGGACATACTTCTCACCGAGCTCGATCTGCTCCGCGGTCAACAGCGAGATGCAGGACATATGGGCATACTCCGCAATTGAGGTCCCTGAGGAGTTCAACCCCAGGGCTGCGAGACAGCGCTGGTACAGGTATTGCCTGCCGAAGAATGACCAAGATAGGGACAAGATGCTGGAGATTGCTGGCAGGTTCGAAGGCGTGCACGATTTCTCTGCCTACTCGAGGAAGGACAAGCGCAATCCCATGCGTAAGATTGATTCGATCGAAGTATCCGACGCAGGCATGTTCTATGCAGTCGATTTCAGAGCGGAGAGCTTCCTCTGGAATATGGTCAGGCGCATAGTCTGGATGGTGAACGAAGGCAGCTCCGGACGACTGGATATGGACACTATCGGACCCAATGCAAAGGAGAAACCACCAAGAATCGGTCTTGCTCCTCCGGAATACCTTGTGCTCATGGACATCGATTGCGGCTTCGATTTCCCCATCGACAAGAGGGCGGTCGTTGGCGTTGCCAGGAGCATCCAGCGTAGGATGAAGGACCACGCGATGAAGATTGCCTTCGAGAAGCTCGTGCTCGAAGTCGTATCGCGCCCCTGAACCGCCGGTCAAGATTGATATCCGCGCAGGCTCGTATCCCTCGCGGCATGAGAGCAGCAATCACCGGCACTCCAGGGGTGGGGAAGACAACCGCATGTTCTCTTGTCATGGGCATGCCAATAGTCCATGTCAACGACATCGTCGATCGAGCTCACGCCGTTGCTGGCTATGACAGAAAGAGACATTCGAAGGAAGTCGACGTCAACAAGGTCAAGCGGTTTCTAAAGTGCATCCGCGGAAACCTGCTCGTTGAGGGACATCTCTCTCACTTGCTCGATGTCGATATCGCAATCGTCCTCAGATGCTCTCCCAAGGTGCTGGAGAGGCGCCTGAAGAAGAAGGGCTGGAAGGACTCTAAGATTCGGGAGAACGTCGAGGCAGAAGCGATAGACGTCGTGCTCGTCGACGCTATAGAGAACGCACCCCTCATCTGCGAGATCGACACAACTAACATGGGGCCGAAGCAAGTCGCGCGCGCGATCGAGAAGATACTCACCGGAGAAAGTGAGAAATATCCAGTGGGCAATGTTGACTGGAGCCAGGAGGTCTTGAGCTGGTTCTAGACAGCTACAGGGACGAAGCGGATAAGCTACTCTCGCCCGCGGCGCAGCGGCTGAAGATGATCAATCCGAACCATCTGTCGCTCGTGTCTCTGGCTTTCGCGTTCTTGGCGGGATTTTTCTTCACGCTCCAGCCGGCATATTTCCTGCTGCTCGGGTGCGTCATGGTAGCAATGAATGGTTTGTTCGATGCGCTCGACGGAGAGGTCGCCAGGATCACACAAAAGGAATCGAAACGTGGGGATTTTGTCGACCATGTGATTGACAGGTACGCGGACGTCTTCATTCTCGCAGGCATAGCCATCGGCGCCTACTGCTCTCTGTTCGTAGGCTTGTTTGCGGTCATCGGCGTTATGCTGGCGAGCTACATGGGGACCCAGGCGCAGGCGCTCGGCCTCAGGAGAGAGTATAGAGGCATCTTGGGACGTGCCGACAGGCTGGCGCTCTTGACAATCGTTCCAGCGATCCAGTATGTTCTCATACAGGCGAACAGAGATTTCGCGAACGACATCCTCGGGTTCTCGCTCATAGGCTGGATGATGATCTATTTCGGCATCGCGGGCAACGCGACCGCACTCCAGCGCGCGTACAAGATCTGGAAGTCACTTGCCTGAGCGGAACCTCTTGCCCTTGGCTTTGTAGTACTTGAGAGGGTGTGTCATCCACTCTTGTTCGCAGAGCGCGTCGGGGTCGTAACAGATCCCGTAGCTCTTCATCGTGCTGCACTCGGGTGGGGTGTACTCCGTCCCCGAGATCTCGCCCGTGATGTGCTGGATCTGGTACCTCGTTTTGCTCTCATCGTAATCAGGAGCGGTCGAGAATGTTTCGAGTATGTCATCTGAGTTCATGCCGAGCGTGTGAAGGAATGAGACGAGGGCGAACCTTCCAGAATGGGACACGTTCTCGCCCGCCTGAATCATGGTTAGGATCTTCTTCATGCAGGGTGGGAACCTCACGATGCTCACCCTCCCCATGTCCTTCGACTTCTGCTCCGCCCGCTTCTTCTCGTATATCTTCTTGATATCCTCGATATCCGAAGCGAACGCGCGAATTATCGCGTCGTTGACGGGCAGAGGGAGCTCCGACGAGATCTTGTCGGTGAGCATCTGCTCAATCAGCCTAATGAGGCGGTTCTTGGTGACTATGACTTTACCGTCGATGATATTCTGGTTGACCAGCTTCCAGTCCCTGCTCCTCATCGCGGAGGAGAACCTCAGGAAGTCTGCGAAGTTCACAGCGATGTTCCCGTCCTCCTGGGAGACGGACAGGCCGAGTTCCTGAGCGACTGTCTTGAGGAATGGCACGCCCTCGGTTCTCAGACGTTCGTTGGACTTCTTTGCCTCCGCGATCGCGTACCTCTTGACAAGCATTGGATCCGCGACAGCGGAGACTATCATCCTAGCAACAGGATAGCTCAGGAGTTCCAGGCTCGCGTCCACTTCGGTCGCCATCGGGTGGTCCTCTATCAATCCGTTGTCGACGGCCTCCATCACCCGCTCTTTACCTAGGTAGCGCGCGCGCTCGTACGCGACGCTCGTCACGAGCTTCTCCAACGCGATTCCTGAATCCTTGAGATAGGCGCTCGCATCTTTCAGGAACGGGTACTTAGCTGCAAGCCTGACGTCCACGATTGATTCCTCTTCATCTTCGTGGTCTCAAATCGTACGGTCCGTACAATAAGTTGACTGTTACTGTAATTGTGCGTTTGCTGCGGTCAGGTGAAACTGCGCGGATGCCAATGCCTTCGGCTCGTCGAATAGGTGCCAAAGATCGTTCTTGTCATTGAACGGCCTCCCCCTGACGATCGCCATCGCCCTCTTCCTGCCTATGCCAGGCACGGACTCGAGCATGGACAATGTAGCCGTGTTAACGTCGGTAGGATGGACGATGCCCGCCACGCTCCTGTACCCTCTGCCAACAATCGCCACATCTAGCTTCTTCCCCAGCTCAAGCCTGTACGGAATCTCAACGAGAATCGGGTAGCTGCCGACCTGCCTGCCGAAGGATCTGCCGCCTTCCAGCACCTCCGGATAGACAGATTTGAGGACTGTTCCATTGGGCAGAAGCTTCTCGAGCATTGGCAGGTCCACGCGCTCTCTGACAGCCCTCTTGAAACTCATGAAATCCGACTTGGATCTCACTCCGGGGAAGACTGTCCGAGAGTCGATGACCTGCCGAATATTGATCCTCCTGAGCAGGAGTCCTTCCTTCAATACTCTGTCCAGGAACTCGAGGTTCAACCTGTATGTCTCCTTGCTCTCTCCTTCGAGGCCGACGACAAAGTTGATTCCTGGCAGGACGCAAGGCATCCCCGACGGACCCCTTGGAGCGCCGATTCTGTTAACCAATCTGATGGCCTCCAGGGTCTGCTCGGGATTTGCGTTGAGGTTGTTCGCCTTCGCCACCTTCGGATCTGCGGATTCAAGCCCATACGCGAGGACGTTGCCGCTAGTACAGTTTTCGACGATAGCTTTGGTGATTTCCTCGGACTCCTTCGGATGTGTCGCGATGATCGCAGGGTTCGCATTGTCGAGATGGAACACTTCTGGCCTCGCGGTCCTGTTGATGCCCTCAAGCAATTTCGTGACTGCCTCTGGATTCGGCTTGGGCGTTTCCGATCTGCCGACCTCAGTCGACATGTAGCAGTAGACGCAGGACTGCGCGCCGAGTCTGAAATTCCTCACGCCGACCTTTGAAAGTGCGTCGACTTCAGATAGAATGTCAGATGGCTTCCTGAACAAGACGTCTCCGAACAGAGGTTCGATGCAGAAACTGCATCCGCCGGAGATGTATCTGACACATCCCCTGTACATCTGCACCTCTGCAATCAGCTGACCGCCGTGGTCCGGATGTTTTCTGCAGACCTCCGCTCCCTTGACCAGCCACGAGCTCCATTCCTCGTAGGTCCTCCGCCTGTCTTCGAATCTGCCAGTGGCTCCGAGATCGTACAAGCCAGCATCCAGATCCCCCCTGGATATGTGGTCAAACGCTTCCTTCAGAGCAGGAGGGATGGCCGATCCTGAGACGCCCAGAGTCGCAACTGACACACCTCTGAAATCCTCAGCAATCCTCTGAAGTTCCTTGTCGCTAGCCGGCATCCCTCTGAGGTACTTGCCTGGGACGGCCACATTTCGGATCACTGCGAGGACATCGTACTTCTGGAGATTCACTTGGTGCGCTCTCCAGTGATCGATCGTGGAATAGTCGGTCTCCACTCCAACAGCTATGAGGGCGCCAAAAGCTAACCTAGCATATGGAGATATGAACGGCGGAACGCCCAGGCAAGCGGGCTCATCCGTGTATCCGTCAAGGAGTAGTGCCCTCATTGTCGGTGGGAATCGTTTTGACTGGTTAATATGTTCTATAATCGTCAGTGGCGTTCATTGGCAAAACGCGGTTGGGCGGTCAAGTATCATGACAATGTTTTAATCCGCCGGAATAATCTCCCGCTGGTAGCAAGAAGCGCAACAAAGCGGTTATGAAGTTGTTCAAATCGGAATATCCGCTCAACGAATTTCGACTTCAGATAAGAAACACAGGGGTAGAATCGAATGGCAAAGAAATCAAAGCCGGCAAGGAAGAAGGCCGTCGTGAGGAAGGCCCCCGCCAAGAAGAAGGCGGCTAGGCCGAGGGGAAAGCCTCTGCAGAAGATGTCCGTGGAGGAGGCCCTGAAGAAGGCATACGAGCCAGCTCGGCTCGCAATGATCTATCACCCGTTCTATGCGGGCAAGATCGAGATCGTCCCGAAGTGCGTGGTCAGGGACTTCAACGACTTCGCGATCTGGTACACCCCGGGTGTGGCAGACCCCTGCAGGGCTATCAACAAGGACAAAGAGCTCTCGTACATCCACACCAACAGGTGGAACACGGTTGGTGTGATATCTGACGGCACGAGGGTCCTGGGCCTGGGCGACATCGGCCCCGAGGCTGGCATGCCCGTCATGGAGGGCAAGTCTCTCCTGTTCAAGTACCTGGGAGGCGTGGATGCGTTCCCGCTTTGTCTCGGCACGAAGGACCCGGACAAGATCATCGAGACAGTCAAGATCCTTCAGCCATCGCTTGGCGGCGTTAACCTTGAGGACATCTCGCAGCCGAAGTGCTTCTATGTGCTCGAGAGGTTGAGGGCGGAGTGCGAGATACCCGTTTGGCACGACGACCAACAGGGAACGGGCACGATCGTGTCTGCGGGCGCAGTGAACGCCGCTAAGATCGTCGGGAAAAAGCCAGGTGAGATGAAGGTGGCGTTCATTGGCGCGGGTGCGGCCAACATCGCGATCTCCAGGATTATGCAGGTCTCCGGCTTCAAGTGGGAGAACATGGTGATGTGCGACTCGAAGGGCACGCTTCATTTGGGCAGGTGCGAGGAGGTGAAGAGCGAGTACAAGGAGAAGCTCTTCATGTGCGAGCACTCCAACAAGGAGGGAATTGTCGGCGGCCCCGCGGACGCGATGAAGGGCGCGGACCTGCTCGTAGCAGCGTCCAAGCCAGGCCCAGGTACGGTCAAGCCCGAGTGGATTAATGGAATGGCGAGCGACTCGATCGTCTTCGCCACGGCAAATCCGATCCCCGAGATCTGGCCGTGGGAGGCACTCGAGGCAGGAGCCAAGATCGTCGCGACCGGCAGGTCCGACTTCCCGAACCAGGTCAACAACTCGCTGGGGTTCCCTGGCATATTCAGGGGCACGCTCGACGTGAGGGCCAAGACCATCTCCGATACGATGTGTCTCGCGGCGGTCCTCGAGATCGCCAAGACCGCTGAAGACAATGGGCTAAACGAGAACTACATCGTTCCTACGATGGACGAGTGGGAGGTCTTCCCGAGAGAGGCCGCAGCGGTCGGCACGGCAGCCGTCAATGAAGGCCTGGCAAGAGTCAAGGCCAGCAGACAGGAGCTATACGAGAAGGCCGAGAGAATCATCGGACGCGCAAGGAAGCAGACCAAGTACCTGATGAAGGGTGGGTTCATCAGGCCTCCACCGAAAGGCTAGGTCGCGACCGAAACCCCATAAAATCCCCACAAACCCCTTGCTTTTGTCTCCCAAGCCCGATCTGGCCGATTGGTAGCATCAACCAATGAATCAAGACGGGATTTCTCCGACTATGCATCCAAAGCTTGCGAATATGGCGAGCGCTGCGATCAAATCTTCTTTCTTCACTGGCATAGTTCCCCAGGACTTGATGCTGTATTGTACGTAGTCTCGTGTTTCGATTGAGTGCGGGCGTTGGTCCTTGGGAAGCATCTTGACGTCTTCTTTTGTCATCTGGGGCTTCATTCCCGGGTCCCCTTCTGGTAAAGTGCCCTTCTCCTCGTACACTCCGATGAATCCCTTGCCGTCGGAGTACTCAATATCGTTCTTGTAGCCCTTCTTTGGAGTGAAGGGCATCCTCTGGCCGCTGGGAAGACCAACTCCATCTCCTTCTTTAGGAGATGGCCGCCGAACTGGGCCAGTTCCCTGTCGCCCAGAAAAACTCTCGTTCCTTTCATGCCTACGTCGATTCTCGTTGCGCCCCAGGGCGTGGTCATTTCGGAGCCCTTGAGGAGCGTGATCTTGGTGTAAGTGATCTGTCCGATATTCCTTCCGTGCCCATCAAGGAGGTCGAACCTAAGTTCCTCGGGAAGAGCCTTTGTTGGGTTGTAGACATTCCATGCCCATCCCGAAAAAGACTTCCGCTTCATCCTTCTCAGAATGCAATCAGTGCTTGTTTCGTCGGGCTCCATGGCTCAGCGAGTGACAAATGGATTGATAATAATTGCCTGGGATAGACGCCAATCAGGTCTTAGAGGAGCCCCATCTCGACGATCTCTACACTCTGAACTCCGCCGACGCCTGACAACGCTGCCTCGACCTGTTCCGCCCCGCCCTTCTTGTCGTCCATGACGACAAGCACATGGAGCGCATTCAGACCGAAGGCTACCGCCCTCTTCTCCGCCGCCTTGATCGTCACTCCCTTCGGCAGCGCCATCCTAAGATCGCGCTCAAGCTTCTCAAGATCGATTTCCGTGCCCTCTGGAAGTATTCTGTACTGCAGTGCAACCTCTCCCACGAAAAAACACCTCACGGCCCGGTGAAGCCGCACTCCGGGCACTTGTAGTGCACGCTCTGGTCCCTGCAGTTCCTGCATCTCCCGATGGTGACCTTCCCGCAGCTCGGACAGAGGAATGTCGTCTCCATCTTCTCGACTAGGCGTACGCCGCAGGAGCTGCAAATCTTTTCCTGGCCCATCAAGTTCCGTCGACCTCGGGGCTGAGGTATATGCTATCTGTATATAACTCTAGTGTAGAATATCGAACACTTCCGAGGGCTCCGAAAACACATGTCTGGATATCACTGATGCTTGTCATTAAATCCGGGGGACGCAATCCCTCGAATGGTTCAGGTGGTAGTGGATGAAAGGCATGGTAGTCTACGATACCTATTTCGGAAACACGAAGATGGTCGCTGAGGCGATTGCGGAACAGATTAAAGCAGACGGACACGAGGCTGTACTCCAATCTGCGCGGGAGGGCATGCCGCAGACACTTGACGCGGATTTCATGTTCATCGGGTCTCCGACTCGGATTGCGAAGATGACAGGAAAGACCAAGAAGTTCGTGAAGAAGCTAAGCAAGTCATCATGGGGGGCGAAACCGGTCAGCTTCTTTGACACGATAAGCCTGGGCGTGGATAAAGCAACGGGCAGGTGGTCGGGCACGGCCGCCCAGAAGCTCCATGATCTAGCAAGGGAGAAGGGCTTGAATGCCCGCGACCCTGTTCTTCACACAGAGGTCAAGGACGTGAAGGGCCCCTTGGCAGATGACGCAGTCCAGAAGGCTAAGGACTTCGCCCACGAGGTCATATCATCGCTCGGCAAGTAGCACGGCGTGCGAAGATTTCGCAATCGGAAGGTTCATAATACTTGCGGAGAATTCGCAATTTATCTCTCCATTTGGATTCAAATGGGTGGTCTCAAAGCACAGAAATGTGCTATGGTCCTACAAGAAGCTTGAAAACTAGAGAAGCATTATATAGGCGGAGGAACTACACGCCCTGCTATCGCAGCCTAGGGTATCCACCGCCGCCCAGGGCCCGTAGCTCAGCTAGGTAGGAATCTCATGCATTCTAGATGTATTGGACTCCCTAGAAAGAGCATCTGCCTTTTAAGCAGGTGGCCCGGGGTTCGAATGACTATGCCTAACAGACTAGTCTCGGAAATCCCCGCGGGCCCGCCAGGCGTCGTGCATGGCAAGCTTGAAGGGATGTTTGTGAGCAAACGGCTCTCGAGCGAAGACCCTAGGCTTGCGGGGTGAGCAGGATATGGCCGAAGAATTTAACGTTCTGGAGCATGAGCTCGTTCCCGAGCATCATCTCCTATCGGAGAAGGAGGCCGAGAAGGTCCTGAAGGAGCTTCGGCTCACGAAGGATCAGCTTCCAAAGATAAGGATAGCCGACCCGTGCATTCGCGCGCTGGATGCGATCTCCGGGCCGGTGGAAGAGGGAATGGTAGTCAAGATCGTTAGACGGAGCCCCACGAGCGGTGTCTCCACTTGTTACAGACTCGTGGTAAGGGGGTGAACCCTTGAGGGAACTTGTTGAAACCTATTTCAGAGAGAGAAGCATTGTTAACCACCACATCGCCTCGTACAACGACTTCCTGCCTACGATAGATCATCCGAACAGCAGGATGCAGAAGATCGTGGACAACGTCCGAGCCTCCCCGGATGAGATGGAGCGCGGCCTTATCAGGCTCGACCCAGACCGCACCGAGGGTAAGATGATCGAGATCAAGATCGGGCGGAGAAGGGACGAGAAGACAGGACAGACCGATGCGAACGCGAGGCCGACCATATCCGTCAGCAGGCCGCTCATCAAGGAGGCCAATGGTGCCACTCATGACCTCTACCCCATGGAGGCCAGGCTGAGGAACCTGAACTATTCGGCACCGATCACGCTCGAGTTCACAGTCGTCGAGGACGGGATCGAGAGAGAACCTGAGAAGGTGCACATCGGCGACCTGCCCGTGATGGTCAAGTCGAAGAAGTGCAACCTCCACAAAGACAACATCGATATGGACCGCGAGCCCACCGAGGAGGAGGTAGACAAGTACCTGGTCGGGATGGGCGAGGACCTGTGCGACCCTGGCGGATACTTCATCATCGGCGGCACCGAGAGGGCGCTGATATCCCTCGAGGACCTCGCGCCCAACAGAGTCATGGTGGAGCTCAACGAGAGGTACGGCACGAGCCTGCATGTAGCCAAGGTGTTCTCTCAGAAGGAAGGCTACAGAGCGCTCACTCTAGTTGAGAAGAAGAAGGACGGCATACTCGCGGTATCCGTACCGGCCGCATCGGGCCAGATCCCACTGATAGTTCTCATGAAGGCCCTTGGGATGGAGAGCGATGAGCAGATCTACAAGGCAATCGTCTCCGACTCGCAGATGGCCAACATCGTCTACGCGAACATCGAGGAGTGCCAGAACAAGAAGCTCTACCCGCCGAACGGGATTTTCACGACTGAGGACGCAATCCTCTTTCTCGAGCGGAAGTTCGCAACTGGCCAGGCGAAGGAGTACAGGGCGAAGAAGGTCGAGAGCATCATTGACAGGTCGCTTCTGCCGCATCTGGGCGACACCCCGGATGTGAGGCTGAAGAAGGCCATATTCCTCGGGAGAGTCGCGAGGACGATTCTCGAGCTCGAGCTCGGCCACAGGAAGGAGGACGACAAGGACCACTACGCCAACAAGAGGCTGAAGCTCGCAGGCGACCTCATGGAGGACCTTTTCAGAGTTGCGTTCACGAACCTGATCAAGGACTTGAAGTACCAGCTAGAAAGGGGGTACACCCGGAAGAAGGGCTTGAAGATATCATCCGCAATAAGACCGGACCTTCTGACCCACAGGCTCCTGCACGCGTTTGCGACGGGCAACTGGGTCGGTGGACGGGCGGGCGTGTCGCAGCTGCTCGACAGGACCTCGAACATGAGCGCCCTGTCCCACTTGAGGCGCGTGACATCTCCGCTTACGAGAAGCCAGCCGCACTTCGAGGCCAGGGACCTGCACCCGACGCAATGGGGCAGGCTCTGCCCGAACGAAACTCCTGAGGGGCAGAACTGCGGCCTGGTCAAGAACTGCGCGCTCATAGTCGATGTCTCAGAGGGCACGGACGAGAAAGAGGTCATCTGGCTCCTGAGGGACCTGGGCGTGCGCGAGGTCGGAGAGCAGTACACCGAGGAGACCAGGGTCTACGTAAACGGCGACCTCATCGGGCTCCACGACAAGCCCAAGGAGCTTGTCGAGGAGATACGCCAGAGGAGGCGCTCTGGGCTGTTGTCTTCGGAAGTCAACATACGCTTCGACGACAACATGAACGAGATCATAATCAACTGCGATGAGGGCAGGCTCAGGCGACCATTGCTCGTCGTCCGCCACGGCAAGACCCTCCTGACGCACAAGCATGTCGAGGACATGCGCGCGCACAAGGTCAAATGGTCGGACCTCATCCGCGAGGGAGTGGTCGAATGGATCGACGCAGAAGAGGAAGAGGATACCTACATCGCTGTCAACGCCTACAAGCCCCCTCAGAAGTGCGAGCACTGCGGCAAGTTCCTGTCGGAGATCGATGTCGAGTGGAGAAACCCAGGCGAGGAAGGCAAGATACAGCTGGAATGCAAGTCCTGTGGAGGGCTGATGCAGGCGGATTCGCTTCTGAAGGACGAGCACACTCACGCCGAGATCGACCCGATGGTCATCCTTGGCGTGTGCTCCGGCATGGTTCCGTATCCGGAGCACAACTCGAGCCCGAGGGTCACAATGGGCTCGGGCATGGCGAAGCAATCGCTGGGCCTGAGCTCCTCGAACTTCAGGATCAGGCCGGACACTAGGAGCCATCTGCTGCACTATCCAGAGAAGCCCCTGACCGTGACGAAGCCGATGGATTTCGTCTACTTCGACCGGAGGCCAGCGGGGCAGAACTTCGTGGTCGCGATTCTGTCACATCACGGTTACAATATGGAAGACGCGGTCATCATGAGCAAGTCCTCAGTCGAGCGCGGGCTCGGCAGGTCAACTTTCATGAGGACATATCGCGCGGAGGAGCGCAGGTATCCCGGCGGCCAGGAGGACCACTTCGAGATACCCAGTCCGGACGTCAGAGGCGCGAGGGCCGACATGTCGTACAGTAACCTCGGCGAGGACGGGCTGATCAGCCCCGAGACCAAGGTCGACGGCGGGGACGTGCTTATCGGCAAGACATCTCCCCCGAGGTTCCTCGAGGAGGAGGCGGACTTCCTGACGCCGCAGAAGAGGAGGGAGACATCCGTCACAGTGAGGCCGGGAGAGAGCGGGTATGTCGACACGGTCATGCTCACGGAGTCCGAGAACGGTTCGAGGCTCGTCAAGGTCAAGGTGAGGGACGAGAGGATTCCCGAGCTGGGAGACAAGTTCGCGTCCAGGCACGGCCAGAAGGGAGTCATAGGCCTCCTGGTACCACAGGAGAACATGCCCTTCACGGAGGACGGCCTCGTGCCGGACCTCCTGATCAACCCGCACGCCATCCCATCCAGGATGACCGTCGCGCACGTTCTCGAGATGATCGGCGGCAAGGTGGGCTCGATGGAGGGCAGGTTCATTGACGGCACGCCCTTCAGCGGCGAGAGAGAGGAGGCCCTGAGGGACGCCTTGGTGAAGAACGGCTTCAAGCACAACGGCAAGGAGGTCATGTACGACGGCATAACCGGGAGGAAGATCGAGGCCGAGATATTCATCGGCGTCATCTACTACCAGAAGCTGCACCACATGGTCTCCGGCAAGCTGCATGTCAGGAGCAGAGGCCCGGTCCAGATACTCACGAGACAGCCAACCGAGGGCAGGTCCAGGCAGGGCGGCCTGAGGTTCGGCGAGATGGAGAGAGACTGCCTGATCGGCCACGGCGCGGCCATGGTGATCAAGGACAGGCTGCTGGACGAGTCCGATGGAACGCTCCAGTACGTCTGCGGCAACCCGAGCTGCGGGCACATCGCGATATTGGACAGGCGGGGCACACTCAGGTGCCCGGTCTGCGGTAACAATTCGAAGATCTATCAGGTGCAGACCTCGTACGCGTTCAAGCTGCTCTTGGACGAGCTGCTGTCGCTCGGTGTCGCCATGCGCCTGCAACTGGAGGACTTGAAATGACGATCTCAGGCGTGACCAAGCGCATCGCAGCGATTAAGTTCGCGCACCTATCGCCGGACGAGATAAGGAAGATGAGCGCGACGAAAATCATCACGGCCGACACGTACGACGATGACGGTTTCCCGATAGACATGGGCCTGATGGACCCGCATCTGGGTGTCATCGAGCCCGGGCTGAGGTGCAAGACCTGCGGGAAGAAGGTCGACGAGTGCCCGGGACACTTTGGGCACATCGATCTCGCGATGCCTGTCATCCACGTGGGCTATGTCAAGGAAATCAAGAAGCTGCTCCAGTCTACCTGCAGGTCCTGTGGCAGGCTGCTGCTCACGGGCGAGCAGGCAGAGGAGTACAGGAAGCAGAGAGACAGGATGGAGGAGCTCGGCGGGGACATGCTCGATACGGGCGCGATATCCAAGGAGACCGCGAGAGACGCGGCCTCCAGGACAACATGCCCGCACTGCGGGACCGTCCAGCTGAAGATCACGCTCGACAAGCCCACAACCTTCAGAGAGGAGGGGCACAAGCTCACCCCCAAGGAGGTCAGGGAGAGGCTGGAGCGCATCCCGGACACGG
>Ga0315285_10000714_pt1 | contig 34711 bp, 39 predicted proteins | sample YL17G09_36_MG_FD_203698 | JGI IMG/M metagenome (GOLD analysis project Ga0315285, IMG submission 203698) | Sediment microbial communities from Yellowstone Lake, YNP, Wyoming, USA - YL17G09_36 | ecosystem: Environmental > Aquatic > Freshwater > Lake > Sediment | place: USA: Wyoming | collected...
GTGTTTTTTTATCTGAATCCATTTTAACCTCTATTGACGGGCATTTCGAGCTTTTTTTTGGATTTCTTAAAAATAATTACACTTATTTAGAGCCTAGTGTAAAGAAAAATCCCTCTCTTTTTTCATTGTAGATACTACCAGATGTTGTACCTATAAAAGTTATTAAAAATAAACCCTCGAACCCTTGAATCCTCAACTCCTTGAACCCTGACTTTGGGTTTTGCTCATCACTCAGCACTAGAAATCGTTGCGGGTTGCGAGTTTAATTGGCTTGCAAGCCTGTCCCTGATTATCATAATAAGTCATGGTTCATCATTTACTGTTTACGATTCACTGTCTATTCGGCACTCATTACTGATTAAGAAGGACCCCCATGGCAGACCCTAATCTGAAGATACTTATTGTAGACGATTTCGCTACTGTGAGAAAGATCGTGAGGAACCTATTGAAGCAGCTCAACTTCAACAAGGTGGATGAGGCAGATGATGACTCCACCGCCCTGGCCAAGCTGAAGGCGGAAGAGTTTGATTTTGTCATCACCGACTGGCATATGCCCCAGATGACCGGCTGGCAAGTAGCGGAAAAGGTTAAAGTGTGAGTGCATGGATGCCGATAATGATGATTACGGGATGGGACGGGAACCAGCACGCGGGAGCAAATGGAAAAAAGTTGATAGACTTTTTCATTCAGAAGCCATTTGAAGTGTATCAGGTGCTCAAAGTGGTTCAGGAGGGGATGAGGTAGGAGGGAAAAGATGAAGATATTGATTGTAGATGATGATGAGATGATGCGGGAGATGCTTAAAGAAATGCTCTCTCGCAGCGGTTACACGTGCATCACTGCCGTGGGCAGTGAAGGGGCACTGTGTATGCTTGAGCGAGCCCATTTTTCCATTGTGGTAAGTGACATCAGGATGCCGGGTCTCGATGGAATGGGATTACTGAGAGAAATAAAAGAGAAGCACCCTGATATAGATGTAATAAGTATGACCGGGTACAGCAAGGAGTATACTTTTACTGATTTGATTAAGGCGGGGGCGAGCGATTTCATCACCAAACCGTTTTCGAAAGACGAGCTGGAAGCGAAAATCAGCAGGATCGTAAAGGAAAGAGAATTACGGGAGAAACAGAGGCAGACGGAAGCAACGCTCAAGGCTGTACGAGACGAACTGGAGCAGGTGAACCACCAGCGCGAGCAGGCTCTTGAAAAGGCACACCAACCAGATGGCTGTCAGCGCAGAGAGCGCTAACATGGCTAAGAGCGAGTTTTTAGCCAACATGAGCCACGAGATCAGAACCCCCATGAACGGCATCATCGGCTTTACTGATATGTTACTTGAGACCGACGTATCCTTTAGAAACTCTTCAGGCGGGCAGGTTAGTACGGGGCACGAAATGAACCATAGTAGTTATCGATGATAACGAAGAGGTACAACGGGTGCTCTATGAAATGATTACTCAGAATAACTATGACTGTACCACTGCGATGAGCAAATGCCTGTCCTAAATGGCAGCATTAGAGAATGTTTATATGGAAGAGAGCGAAGTTAGACATTACCTCAACGTACTGCCCCGAATGTTCACAGAAAATGAAAGATGAGATTGAGAGAGTACCTTTTCAACGATAATGATGAAACGGTAAAAGAGGGGTAGAAAGAGGGATGAAGATGCGACGATGAACGGCGTACCTTTCAGCTTCCCCTACGCAGCAAAAAGGAGTTCAAGGTCATGTCAGCGCAATATGAGCAGTTTAGACGCCCCGGGTATCTACTTATCCTCATGTCCATCATCCTGATGGTAGGCATCGTCGTCGCCGGCTACCAGTACTACCGGAACTACGAGAAGCACTACCGCACCAGCATAGAGAATGAGCTTTTTGCCATTACACAGCTGAAGGTGGACGAATTGGTAAGGTGGCGCAAGGAGCGGTTGGCTGATGCCAACATCCTTTTTAAGAACGCCCTCTTGTCCTCCCTGGTGCAGCGCTTTTTTAAAAACCCGGAGGATGCGGGCGCGCAACTGCAGCTTCAGGAGTGGATGGACAAATATCATGTGCACTATGATTATGAACAGGTCTCCCTGCTTGATGCCCAAGGCGTCGAGCGGATGACGGTTCCCGACACGCCAGAACCAGTCACTCCCCATATTTGCCCGGATGCCTTCGCAGCCCTGCGCTCGGGTAAGGTTACTTTCCTTGATTTCCACCGCGGTGCGCCCGATCGCCCCATTCACCTAAGTTTAGTAGTTCCCTTATTTGATGAACAAGACGGCAGCCAACCTCTGGGCGCCTTTGTCCTACGCATTAATCCTGATCACTATCTCTACCCCTTCATCAGGCGTTGGCCCACTCCCAGCGAGACGGCTGAGACCCTGCTCATCCGTCGGGACGGCAATGAAGCGCTGTTTCTGAGCGAGCTTAGGTTCCAAAAGAACACCGCTCTCAACCTGCGGGTCCCGCTTGATAAAATAGAATTACCCGCCGTGAAGGCGGTGCTGGGACAAAAGGGGATTGTGGAGGGGATGGACTACCGGGGAGTGCCGGTGATTGCCTGTACGCTCGCTATCCCCGACTCGCCGTGGTTTCTGGTTTCCCGCATGGACACCTCGGAAGTGTACGGGCCGGTGAGGGAGCGTTTGTGGGAGGTGGTCGTGTTCATCGGCATCATGTTACTCAGCGTGTTCACAACCCTGGGGTTTTTCTGGCGGCACCAGAGAGCCCGTTTCTACCGGGAACTGTTTGAAAAGGAGAAGCAGGCGGAGGAAACGGTGCGTAGTCTGAATCAGCAAATAGAATACATCCTTGGCGCCACAAAAACCGGACTGGATATTATTGATTCAGATTTTAATATTCGATACATTGATTCAGAATGGAAAAAGATTTACGGGGACCCCACTGGTAGAAAGTGTTATGAATATTTTATGGAGAGAAAGGGGATGTGTCCTGGGTGTGGTATTCCCAAGGCTCTCGAAACAAAGACCAGCACTATTACTGAAGAAGTACTGGTCAAGGAAAACAATAGACCTATACAAGTAACCACCATACCATACCAAAATGAAAAAGGAGAATGGTTGGTTGCCGAAGTTAATGTTGATATAACCGAGCGCAAGAAGATAGAAGAAGCGTTAAAAAAGTCAGAGGTGAAATATCAAAGTCTGATAGAAAATGCCAATGATGCTATTATATCTATAAACCGAGAGGGGATGATAATAGGTTTTAACAAAAAGGCAGAAGAGATGTTTGGCTACGCTCGTGAAGAAATAATGGGGAAATCTTCTTATTTACTTGCTCCTCCACAAGTCAGAGAAAATCAGAAAAAGATATTGAAAAGATTGGAGGAGACTGGCTGCATAGATATAGATGGAAAACTTATAGAGGGTAGGGGGTTAAAGAAGGACGGTAAGGAATTTCATGCAGAATTTTCTTATTATATTTTAGAACATTATGGGGAAGTCATTAACACTGCGATGGTACGCGACATTAGCAAACGCAAGCGGATGGAAGGAATATTGCAGGAGAGCGAGGAAAAGTATCGCTCGCTGGTGGAATCATCTTCAGACCACGTTTTTATAATCTCACTCGATGGCACTTACCTTACAAGCAACGGAAGGCAGAATCGATTAGGACTTCAGGAAGGGGAGGTGATCATAGGCCGTCATTATCGCGAAATGTATCCACCAGAGGTGGCAGAATCCTACCAGAAGTATTCTGACTATGTGCTCTCACACAAAGAATCAGTGACCTTTGAGCATCCTCTACCTCTTTCTGATGGCACTCACTACCACCTTGATACTCTTTACCCTCTCTATAGAGAGGGCAAGGTGTGGGCAGTGGGTGGCATCTGCCGTGATATTACTGATCTTAAGCAGGCAGAAAAGTCATTGATAGATTCACGGGAGCAGCTCCGTCGCTTGACGAGCCACCTCACCAAGGTAGAAGAGAGAGAGCGCGCACGCCTCTCCCGGACGCTGCACGATCAGGTAGGCCAGCTCGTAACGGTACTGGGTATTAACCTTAACGCAGTCCGCAACCAGGTGAAATCCACGGGAGCAGATGAGGCAATAGACTGTCTGGACGAAGCTATTCTTCAGGTACAGCAGGTGGCGCAGCAAGTACGGTATGTCATGTCTGAACTCCGCCCCGCAGTGTTAGATGAATTTGGACTTATTCCTGCACTGCGCTGGTATTCTAGCAGACTTCCAAATCAAACTGCTCTCGAGATCACCATAAGCGGGGAGGAGGCAGAAACTGACCTGTCAAAGAAGGTAAAGATAGTATTATTCCGCATAGCTCAGGAGGCTTTGGTAAATGTAATCAAGCATGCTCATTCCCGTAAGGTAGCCATCGCTATGGAGAATACTGCTAAAGGAAAACGTTTCACTATCACTGATGATGGTGTTGGTTTTATCACTACCTCCATGGAAAAGAATATGCATCAAGAGAAGTGGGGACTGAGCATTATAAGAGAAAGGGCTACATCAATTGGAGCAGAAGCCTCCATTATCTCAGAACCCGGGCGGGGAACACAGGTTGTGGTAGAGTTGAGGGGGTAGCCTATGGGTATTAATGTATTTATTGCTGACGACCATGGAGTGGTGCGTGACGGTCTGAGATTTCTCATGGAAGCGCAGGAAGACATTGAGATAGTAGGGGAATCAAGTGATGGTTTTCAAGCCGTACGCCGGGTTGAATCGTTGCATCCGGATGTGGTGATTATGGACATCTCCATGCCGCGACTCAATGGCATAGATGCTACAGCCTTTATCCGCCAGCAATGTCCCTCAGCTCAAGTGATTATTCTCTCAATGCATGTTTCAACCGAGCATATCTATCGGGCTCTAAAGGCTGGCGCGCGGGGTTATTTAATTAAGGAATCGGCAGGACAAGAAGTGGTGGATGCAATAAGAATTGTTCATGCTGGTCATCGTTACCTTAGCACACAGATTAATGAAACGGTAATTGAAGATTACATTGCACTCTACGGGACTGAACAACCCGTGAAACCTCTTGAGAAATTGAGCTTGCGCGAGCGCGAGATCATGCAGATGGTAGTAGAGGGCAACACCAGTGAAAAAATTGCAGGACTCCTTTACCTTTCTCCTAAAACAGTTGAAACCTATCGCAGCCGGATGATGCAAAAGCTGGATATCAAAGATATGCCCACCCTGGTGAAATTTGCCATTAAACAGGGCATTGCTTCGCTGGAATAACATTCCTGTAACATATATCACCGCATCTTTCATTTCTCAAACTTTCCCTACACATTTTATCAAGTTCTCCTGACATACATAAAGTTCAATATGGAATATACTAAATATAGCCGGAGGCGGCGGGAGGTATTCAAATTTATTAACAATTATAAAAGGGGGTGATTTACCTTGGGGAACAAAGTACTACGTAGCATCTATTTGGATATAGAGCAGGTAGAAAAGATTAAACGGTTATCTGAAAGAACCAAAGTGCCTCAAGCAGCATATGTGAGAGAAGGACTGGATCTCTTGTTGCGTAAGTATGAAGAGCAATATGATGCACAGAGCTCAAAGTTTGATGAGAGAAGGGCTGGCGTAGTGTAGTAACACCACTTCTGCAAATTTCATGCTGGTAAAATAATACTGGCGATGGTAGTTCTCCTGTGATGTTGCGAGCTAAGTTACGGTGTGAGATTAGAGAAAGGCAACGATACCTAACACTGGATTGGTAAACCCTGCTTGAGGGGAATAAATCAATTCAAGGAAAAGGAGGGAGTTATGCGTACCATAGCCATTGTAAACCAGAAAGGTGGTTGTGGGAAAACCACCACTGCTATTAATCTCTCAGCGTGCTTGGTATCTAATAACCGGAAGGTCTTGCTGATTGATTTGGATCCCCAGGCACATGCCTCAATCGGATTGGGCGTAAAAGTTGAGGAATTGAAAAAAAGTATATACGATGTCTTTACTGAATCAAATAGGAGATGTGTGGAGGATGTGATTATCACTATTGAACAGAATTTTGATCTTGTGCCATCCCAATTAGTGTTGAGTGCGGTGGAACAGGAATTAGCAGGAAAGGTAGGCCGCGAGAGTATATTAGCGAGAAGCATTCAGGAGATGGAGAGGAGTTATGATTATATCATTGTTGATTGTCCACCGAATCTGGGGCTTCTCACCTTTAATGTACTGAGAGCATGCAGGGAAACGCTCATTCCTATCGAAATGAGCATTTTTTCATTACAGGGGGTAGCGAGACTCATTGAGATTATCGAAATCCTTAAGGTTGAATACGGACATGAAATGAGAACCAAGGCATTGGCTACCATTTGTAACCCACGAACGTTGTTTGCCAACGAATTGCTCAAAAACATTGCACAGCATTTTGGTAAGGATGTATATAAAACAATCATCCATTCCACGGTAAAGCTCAAAGAAGCTGCGAGTTATGGTCTGCCTGTCCATAAATATGACAAGCGATGCAGGGGAACTGAGGATTACCTGGCATTAGCAGATGAGGTGGTTGCTGAAGAAGAAAGAGTGGACAAGATTAAAATTCCTGTCCAGCTAGGGCCAAAGCAAACTAAAGAAGGGGTACTCTTTAGATACTACGACCCTGTTGCGCGTAATGTGCAATTAGTTGGGGATTTTAGCAATTGGGAACCAATTGAGAATATCATGGTTCAAGAAAAAGAGAATAAGATATGGGAGGGTACCCTTTCTCTTAAGGCAGGTAAGTATCAATATAAATTAATCGTTGATGGTCAATGGAAAATTGATCCTTATAATCCTGCGTTGGTAACCAGTACTATGGGTTCAAACAATTTGTTAGTGATAGTTCCGTAACATTAGCCAAAACGTAACTTAGATTGCTTAGAGAGTTTCTTCTCCTCATCCTTGCATCTAAGTCTGAGAAGAACAAACCATCTTTGTGATTTTGAGCAGGGTGTAGTTGTAGCATGTACCCAAGAAACTACTAGTTCTTCAAGCGTTACTGTTTCTTTTGATGCTTAATAATTTGTGAAAGGAGTTTAATGATGGGAAAGAATAGAAAATTCAAAAGATTAGAAAGTGAAATGAAAGCACTAAAGAAATTTAATTTCACGATATTGGCTCCAGAAGCTCAAAATGTGTCGTTGGCAGGTGACTTCAATAACTGGGATAAAAATTCTCACCTATTGGAAAAGGATTCTAACGGGACATGGGAGATCAACATTGACCTGTTGCCAGGTAGATATGAGTATCGTTACCTAGTAGATGGGAAATGGGAAAACGATTCTAACTGTTCGAGCTTCGCTCCCAATCCCTTCGGAAGTGAGAACTGTATACTCACCTTGCAGTAGGAGATAACTATTTAGTTATTGTAGCTAAACAACGCTGTCAAAAATACAGTTAAATTGCCCTTTTGGACAAACTAACTTATTGTTTCTTAATAATACATTGTGGTTTTTCATCGCTGTAATAGCTTTTCTCTGATTACGTGCTCGAAAGGCAAGAGTACTTCAATGAGGTCAATGAATGTGTGTCTTCTCTCAAAGAAGATACGATAGCATTGGGGAATTAGTTTCACAAGGGGATGATATTATTATTATTCCCTCTTTATTTATAGAGATAATGGCATCACTCGCATTCTCTATCAAACTGTGATATCTCTTCTCTGACTTTATTAATGCTTCTTCAGCTTGCTTACGTGAATTAATAATAGAAATAATGTCCTCCAGCTCCATTTGTTTATTTGTTGCTTTCCTCCAACGTTTGTATGTCACCCACAAAGTTAACACTAGCCATACGAAAAGAACCTTAATGAAGAGTTCACTTATAGGCAACGTGGAATAAACAGATAAATATTCGTGAATCTTATCAACGAAATCAATGAATAGGCTAAATAGTGTCAATATAATTGTAATAACCACAACCAGAGATAAATTGAACAATTCTCTATTTTTCTTCCTAGAGATGATCATGATTTTTTCTCCATCTTTTCAATGTATTTGATTAGCTTCTTTTACTATCGACCCTTTGGTGAGAACCTAAAAAAGAAAAGCAGATGAGCGAAAAAAATATAGATACGAAACTTAAAAAACTGCATGAGTTACCTACACTCCCCGCCATACTTTCGCAGTGTAACACCCTGCTCAAAAATCCCAACGTGAGCCCTGCTGATCTGGCGAAGGTAATTAAATCTGACCAATCCATTACCTCTAAGGTGTTAAAATTAGTTAACTCAGCCTTCTACGGACTCAACGGTAACGTGAGCACCATTTCTCAAGCAATTGTGATCCTGGGATTCAACACCCTCCGCAGCATTATCCTCTCCGTCTCAGTTTTTGAACTCCTTCCCAAAAATGAGACCTTCGGTGAGTTCAGAATTTCCCGCTTGTGGGAACACTCCATCGGCTGTGCAGTTATTGCTAAGCTCCTTGCCCAACGACTGGGCGTAAAAGACCCCGAGGAGGCATTCACCGCAGGGTTGCTTCACGATATTGGAAAGGTAGTGATCGCCAAACTGCTTCGAGAGGAATTTATCACCATCCTAGAAACCACCCACAGCGAAAAAATCCTCTTCCTAGAAGCAGAGCAAAGCATAGTAGGCACCACCCACGCTCAGCTAGGAGAACGTATTGCAAAGTATTGGAAACTACCTCCCCCCCTTATCGATGCTATTGCACTCCACCACCACAACCTCCACACCTCTGGCTACATCAAACTGGTCTCTATTGTTCACCTGGCTGACATCATCACTCGCGGCCTTCAAATCAGATCGGGAGGCGACAAGGCAATACCAGAAATCAGCACCACTGCCTGGGATACGCTCACTTTGAATATCGACCTTATGGAAAGGTGGCTTGGTGACCTGGACGAGGAATTTGATAGAGCAAGCGCCTTCTTCTCATTTTTATCAGATTAAAAAAGTTAGCGAGGAGAACTACTATGCACCAACGAAACCTGCTGATTGTCGATGATGAAGAGAATGTCCTCACTGCTTTCGAGAGAACCCTCATGGATGAAAACTACACCATAGAAAGCGCTCAGAGTGGGGAAAAGGCATTAGAAAAACTTACACTATTCCCTGCCGGCATTATCCTCTCAGACTACATGATGCCTGGCATGAATGGACTTGAGCTCCTCCAAAAGATAAAACAACGCTATCCTGACACCATCCGCATCCTTATCACAGGGAGATCTGATATGCAAATCACCATTGAGGCTATTAATAAAGGTGATATATTCCGTTTTTTACTCAAGCCTTGGGACGATGACGAATTGAAAATGGCACTGCGCACCGCCTTCCAGTACCACGACCTCCTTCACGAAAACAGAAAGCTCCTCACAACCATAAAAAAACAGTCCTCCCTGTTAGAAGAAATAGAGAGTAAGTACCCTGGCATTACCAAAATAAAAACAGAAGAAGATGGCACAGTAGTATTTGAAGATGAAGAGTGTGAAGATATTGTCCACACCTTCCAGCTCAAGGGGAAAGAATAAACTACCCGATTCTACTCAACCTCCCTTTGGAGTCGTCTCCTCTGAATAATGCCATGGTGTTTACCTCTCCCTACTCGCATGGTTCACCCCCGGAACATTCAATACCTCTTTAAAACTGCGTTCTTCGTCTCATCACCTATAAAATAGATTCCATCATTCTTAATCAATTGACTTTTAAAAAATAATACTATAAAACATTTCATACCTTCTTACCGGTTGACAAAGGGGGATGGAAGTGAACATCATCTTCATGGGCACTCCTGAGTTTGCAGTTCCCTCTCTCGCCATGCTGAGCGCGAGCGACAACAATCTCGTGGGGATTGTTACCCAGCCTGATAGGCCCAAGGGAAGGGGAAAACATTTACACGCTCCCCCCGTGAAACTATTGGCACTTCAGCACGGACTTCCCCTGGTCCAACCAGAAAAAATTAAAGAAGAAAATTTTATTCAATGGGTAAAAACTATTAACCCTGATCTGATGGTGGTGGTCGCATTCGGACAGATCCTGCCACCTAAACTTTTAAGGATACCCCCCTACGGATGCATTAACCTCCACGCCTCACTGCTTCCCAACTATAGAGGCGCAGCACCGATAAACTGGGCACTGATTAATGGTGAAACCCGTACCGGAGTCACCACCATCCTGATGAATGAATGGATGGATGCGGGAGATATTCTCCTACAGAGAGAAACGGACATTGCACCGGAAGACGACGCGCTTACCCTAAGTCACCGTCTCTCTATTCTGGGAGCTAAATTGTTGTTTGAAACGATCAGTCAATTAAAAAGAGGGGTGCTGAGTCCCCGCCCTCAGGATCACTCTAAAGCCTCCTATGCACCGCTTTTAAAAAAGGAGGATGGACATATTGACTGGAAAAAAGAGGCGAAGATCATTCATCACCAGATTCGGGGAACGTTTCCCTGGCCTGGGGGATTTACCACTGTGGAGAGCAAGTTTTTGAAAATTTTTAAAAGTAAAGTTATTGATGAAGAAATGAAAGAGCAGCCAGGTACGGTATCTCAGGTGAGTCTTGAGGGCATAAAAGTAGCGACAGGCAAAGGGTATCTTGTGCTCACTGAGCTGCAGTTACAGGACCGCAAGAAGATGAGCGCAGCTGAATTTACAAGAGGGCACCACCTAGAAAAGGGTATGAAATTGGGATATTGAGGAATGCAGGAATTGGGGAATTGCATTAGTCCACAGTCGACGGTCGATAGTCCATAGTAAAAGATACATGATGCAGGATACACGATGCAGGATGCAGGGAATACAGTCCATAGTCGATAGTCAATAGAGGAAAAATCCAAAATTCGAATATCGAAATCCGAAACAAATGCAAATTACCAAAGTTCAAAATACAAAACAATATGATCTAGAAGATCGAACTGTCATGTTTGCTCACAGAGTCAGAACCTTCATTAAAAAATTACCAAGAACTATATCTAACATTGAAGACAGCAAACAACTTATAAGAGCTTCTGGTTCGGTTGGAGCTAACTATATTGAAGCTAATGAATCACTCAGCAAGAAAGATTTCGTCATGAGGATAAAAATATGTCGTAAAGAAGCAAAAGAAAGTCGGTATTGGTTGAAGTTGATGCCGCTTCCGAGTTTAGTGTGGGTACCCCCAAGCTGTAGTAGTTTAATTTTTTGTGGTAAAATCTTCCATAAAACGAGAGCCTTCAAGGAGGAAAAGAGATGGAAGATACTCAGCTGTATGGGATGTTGCTTGGGATAAAGTTTCCATGGAGAGTAAGCAAGGTCAAAGTGGATATGGCGTTAAATCGAGTGGATGTGTGGATTGAGGAAGCCCCGGCGACGAAATTTCTCTGCTCGGTATGTCAGAAGGAGGCTGCGGTGTATGACCATACGGAGGAGCAAGTGTGGCGACATCTGGACACCTGCCAGTGCCAGACGTTTGTGCACGTGCGCTTGCCGCGGACGAAGTGTCCAGCAGATGGGGTGAAGCAGATCATAGCGCCGTGGGCAGAACACCGATCTCAGTTCACAAGACTGTTTGAGGCACGGTTAATCGATACCCTGAAGGAATGCGATGTAACGGGAGTAACACGGCTTTCTGGAACAAGCTGGGATGAGACGTGGGGAGTAATGCTGCGGGCGGTTACCCGTGGGCTGGCCAGAAAAGAGAAAAAGCTGCCTGCTCGTATCGGCGTTGATGAGAAATCAGTAGGTAAAGGGCAGGACTACGAGAGCATCGTATGTGATTTGGATCGGGGGACGGTGGAATACGTTGTGGATGACCGGGACCAAAAGAGTCTGGAAAGCTATTACCAGCAATTCACCAGGGACGAGTTGGCACAAATCAGAGCCATAGCCATGGACATGTGGGATCCCTATATAGCGGCGACAAAAGCGTATGTGCCTGAGGCCGACCAGAAGATCGTCTTTGACCGGTTCCATACCATGACACATGTGACCAAGGCAGTGGACAAGGTGCGACGTCGTGAGCACAAGGCTTTAAGCGCTCAAGGCGATCTTCGGCTCAAGGGAACAAAGCACCTGTGGCTGTGGAATGAAGATAACGTTCCGGAATGGCGTCGTGAGGAGTTTTCGGGAGTGAAAAACGCTGAACTCAAGACAAGCCGTGCATGGGCGATCAAGGAGGCTATTCGGGAGTTCTGGAGATACAGGTATGTCAAATGTGCTGAAAAGTACTTTAAGGCATGGTATTTCTGGGCGACGCACTCAAGACTGACACCGATCATTGAGGCTGCCAAGACGCTGAAACGGCACCTTGCCAACCTTCTTACTTACTGCAAGCATCGGATTACAAATGCGACATGCGAGGGAATCAATAGCAAGATTCAGATGATTAAGCTTATGGCCTGTGGCTACAGAAACAGGGAACACTATAAAGCCGCAATCTACTTTCACTGCGGGGGTCTTGACCTTTATCCAAGAGCGGAGATTGTATGTCCTTCCGGATAACTATGGACTACTACATCTTGGGGTTACCCACACTCGTTCCGGAAGAACCAAGTTGATAGACACTCAAGGAAATCAAGCATTAGAAAATGAACAAAAAGATTTAGAACAAGAAGCACTAGAACTCACAAATATCTTTGGCGCCATATTGAGAAAAAGTGAATAACGTAAGCAGTTTTTGAATTTTTGATTTTGGCCATTTGAGATTGTTTCGGATTTCGATATTCGAATTTCGGATTTTATGAAAAGAGGAGATTGTATGAAAAAACTTGCACCTTCTATCTTATCAGCAGATTTTACCCGCTTGAGAGATGAAGTAAAGGCAGTTGAAGAAGCGGGAGCCGACTATATCCACATTGATGTGATGGATGGCCACTTTGTTCCTAATATCACGGTGGGACCTCTGGTGGTGGAGGCAGTCAAGAGGATCACCTCTCTTCCCCTCGACGTACATCTCATGATTGAAAATCCTGACTGCTATCTTGATGACTTTATCAAGGCGGGAAGTAACCTTCTCTCTGTCCACGTTGAGACCTGTCCCCACCTGCAGCGAACACTCACCGCTATCCGAGAGCGAGGTGTAAAAGCTGCGGTGGTGCTTAACCCTGCAACCCCCCTCACCGCGCTAGAATACACCTTAGAGGAAGTAGACATGGTACTGTTGATGACGGTTAACCCTGGATTTGGTGGGCAGAGATTCATCCCCAGTACGATTGCCAAGATAAAAAGAGTGAGAAAACTCATTGATGAATCACAGCTCGCGGTGGAACTTGAGGTGGATGGAGGAATTACTCTGGAGAATATCAGCATGGTTTCCCAGGCGGGAGCTGATGTGGTCGTTTCAGGTTCTGCAGTGTTTCAGAGTAAGGACTTGAGAGAAACGGTAAGGATGATGAAAGGAAAGTTACGCTAGTGTGCCCGAGGAACCCTCGTCCTCGCCTTCGCCTTTTGAAAGGTGTTGACTGCGTGGTTATGCTCTTTAAGCGTTTTAGAAAAATGATGGGTGCCATCATTCTTAGATACAAAGTAGAGATACTTTTCCGTAGCGGGATAGAGGGCTGCGCGGAGTGATGCTTCCCCTGGATTGGCAACAGGCTGGGGAGGCAACCCTATGATCAGATACGTATTAAAGGGGGTTTTCATTCTTAAATCTTCTGCGGTAAGATTGCCATTAAAATTACGCAATCCATAAATAACAGTAGGATCACTCTGCAGCATCATTCCTCTCTTCAAACGATTGTGAAACACTGCAGCGATTAAGTATCGCTCAGAGGAATCAGCTGTTTCTTTCTCCACTATCGAAGCCAAGGTAACCACCTCTTCCCTGCTCATAGTGAGCCCTTCCGCCCTCTCTAAGTACTGCTCACCAAAAATCTCATGGAACCGATCAACCATGGTGCTGATCACGGCCCTCTCACCCATATTCCTTTTGAAATGGTAGGTATCCGGGAAAAGAAACCCTTCCACCGTATCACCCTTAATATCCAGTGAGTGAATGAACTCAGGGTCAGAGGCACATGCTAGAAATCTCCCTCTCTCTACTAACCCCTCCCGTTCCAACACTTCCGCAATCTGAAACATCGTATACCCTTCGGGAATGGTAACCTTGTGCGTTCTATATTCACCACTTACCAATTTTTCCAAAACTGCAGTAGGCGTCATTGCGGTATGAAAAAAATAGTCACCTGCCTTGATTTCTTTTTCTACCTCTTTCAGCTTTGCCAGTAAGCGAAATCTCGTAACCCCGCTGATGACCTTTTCCCTCTCTAACATCTCCGCTACTTCACCAAAGCGAATCCCGAAGGGAATAGCTAGGTATCTACTATAACTCTCATCACCGGGTGGGGTGGTGAGATAGCGCCATAATGCCCATGAACTTCCCCCAAAGAGCGCTCCCAGAATGGCCACGGTGACTACAATCTTTTTTCTCACGATACTATGAAATGTCTTTCACTCTTGCCAGACTGTCTAAATATCCCTGAAGAATGAGAATCGCCGCAACTTTATCAATAACCTGCTTCCTCTTCTTCCTGCTCACATCAGCTTCAAGTAAAGTCCTCTCAGCAGCCATGGTTGAAAGCCGTTCATCCCAGGTAACAATAGGTAAGGTAACCGACTTTTGAAGTTCTTCTATTAACGAAAGCACCATCTGGGCAGCGGGGCCAAGCGTTCCATTCATATTTTTGGGTAACCCTACCACAATCCTCTCAGCCTTATACTCCTCAACTACCTTGAGCAATTGCGCACTATCATCAGACAATTCCTTCCGCGTGAGCGTAGTAACACCCTGCGCAGTGATACCCAGTTCATCACTTACCGCTACCCCAATAGTTTTGCTTCCCACATCTAAGCCAAGAATCCTCATGGCAAAACCCTTGTCCTCTATCCCACTTTCTTCACCAAGCGGGCTACTTTACGGCCCAATTGCCTACACTCCTCACTACCCCGTGTATCAGGTGCACCGATAGCGACCGGGCCGTAGTGGCCTCCCTCGGTTTCACCCTGGATGATCATGCCATGGATGAGCAACGCCTGAAGAATACTGAGCACAGTGGTTTCATTGCCTCCTCCCACCAGCGCCGAGGAAGAGAATGCCGCGCCCACCTTACCTTTAAGCTTACCAAAGTACTTTACACTCTCATCCAGAAAAGACTTGATCTCGGCTGCCATGGTACCAAAATAGGTGGGCGAACCTATAATGACACCCTGTGCATTCAATAAATCAGTTATCGACGCATCCTTGACGTTTTTCAGCTCAACAGAAATGTTCTCCTCCTTAACCCCCTCTGCTATCAGGCGCGCCATCTTTTCGGTGTTACCGCTTTGAGAGTGATACACAATGAGAACGTGTGTCATTTCCTGCCCTCCTTCATTGATTTCCCTACTGATTCCTACTTCTTTTCAAACTTCTCCAGTGCCTCCTTTCGCAGAAGATTCTTCTGAATCTTTCCTATGGAGGTCTTGGGAAAACTTTTTTTAAATTCTACAAAACTTGGCACCTTAAATTTGGCAAGTCTCTCCTTGCAGAAATTGATAATCTCCTCTTCCGTACAGGTCTCCCCCCCCTCCAAAACCACCAACGCCATAATCGCCTCATCCCGAATAGGATCAGGCACCCCTACTACCGCAACTTCCTGCACCTTGGGATGGAGACTTATCACATATTCTACCTCCACCGCCGCTACATTTTCTCCCCCGCGCTTGATCATGTCTTTCTTCCTGTCAACAAAATGGAAATAGCCATCTTCATCCATATAGCCATTATCACCTGTATACAACCACCCATCTCGAATGGTTTGGGCAGTTGCCTCAGGGTTCTTGTAGTAGCCCTTCATCAAGGTGCGACCAGGAACCCCTTGTACCACAATCTCACCCAGCGTTCCGGGGGGAACTTCGCTACCCTGCTCATCCACCACCTTCATTTCATTACCCAATCGAGGCAGTCCAATACAATTTCTCTTCATCTCTAAGTCCACAGGATTCATGGTTGTCTCTGCCAGAGTCTCCGTCATCCCCCAGAGGTCACTCAGCTTCACCTTAAACCTGGTTTCAAACTCTATCCACTGCTCATCGGGGATGGCAATCGCGTACATAATCAGACGGAAGTTATTGTGACCGTCCAGCTCGTGTCCGGGTTGGGCGAGTATCATCTTTGCAGTAGCCGCCACCAGACTGGCAGTGGTTACCTTGTGCCGGCGGACCTGCTCCATATACTTGGAGGCGCTGAACTGCTCAGCCATCACCAGGGTAGCACCTGCGGTGAGCGTGGGCATCACCGAGATGAACTGCGCGTTTACATGAAAGAGGGGAAGCACCATAAAATGGCAATCCTCCGGTACCACCTTATACCCCTGAGCCCCAAAGATGCCTGCAAAAATGGCATTGGCGTGGGTGAGTTGCACCGCCTTCGGTCGCGAGGTGGTTCCTGAGGTAAAGAGCATCATTAGATCATCCTCAGGATCAATTTTTACCTGAGGGACAGAGGGAACCGTATCCTTGAGCATATCCTGAATAATGAGGGCATTGGGATAGAGTTTTTGATTGGGGTAGAGAGGGGAGGTTCTGGCTAATACGATATGCTTTACCCGAGGGCACTTATCCACAATGCTCCCATACATATCCATATAACTTGGCTCAGTAATGATGGCAACACAATCTGAGAAATTGATAAAATATTCCATCTCAAAGGGGGCACAGAGAACATTAGTGGGTATCATTACCGCCCCCAGTTTAGCGAGCGCAAACCAGGAGAAGAGATACTCAGGAGAATTGAGCAAGTGGACATTCACCTTATCATCCTTTTTGATACCAAGGTTATGAAGGATAGTAGCGTACTTATCAACCTGCTCATTAAACTCTCGATAGGTGTAGCGATGAACGTTTCCCACCCGATCCTCAAAAACGATGAATTCCCTGTCAGCAAAAGCATCTGCCTTCATCTCCACCAGCCACCGTAAAGTTCTGTTTCCTATAATATCCATGATTCCTCCGTCTCCTTACAATAGGTTAATGCTTCAGTTCCTTTTTCCAATTAATTGTTCAATAGGGTAAAAGGGTTCTAGATTCTTACATTTGCAAATCTGAGAATTTCAGCGACAGGGGAGATGTTTCTGAGCCCAACAATATATTCATTGGCTTTGGTCACGACCCCGTAACGTACGTATTATCAAGAAGACAGGCAGTTTCCAGAGCCTTCGACAAAGGTGGATGGAATGGGGTCTGGCACTGCATAATTCGCAAGGCACCTGCCGTTCTACAAATGCTCAGGCAATTTTGTGTTGTGGTTCAGAAACGTCTCCCCTGTCGTTCATAAAGGGCCTGTAAAATTTCAAATATGTTGGCTAGGATTTGAGGGTGCAAGGGTTTATTCTTAGAGCTCCACTAATTATTAAGTTTTTTTTTCATTTTATTAATAGTTCAATCACAATTTCTTAAATGCTTTTTAGATCACTCGAATCCTTGATCCCTCAAACCCTTTAAGAAATCATGTCGGGACTCTAACCAATAAAATCATAATTGTCAAGGATTCTTAAAACCTGAAATAAAGGGAATAATCATTTACTTTAATACACCACTTTCAGCTTTTGGCCTGGGTGTAGTTGAGGAGCAATTTCCAAACCATTCAAAAAAGCAATCTCCTTTGCCTTTTTACTACTGCCCATCGCTTTGAGCGCAATTGCTTCCAAGGTGTCACCCTCCTCAACTGTATAAATCTTAATGCGACGAATCTGATCCTTAGGACCATAGGCCAAGCCATCGAGATGTGATTTATACTCATCAGCAAGGAGCATACCTTTAGCGTTTCCACTTGACCTGTCCTGCCCGGTGAGTGCGTCCTGCATTGCAAATACTATCTTTGCATCAGCCTCCGTGCGGTGAATTCTATCAAAGATATCCGGGTGAGTGGATAAGTATCGGCCATACCCTGCGGGTCCCTGCACAAGTTCTGCGAGATCACGCTGAAGTTGAGACATCTGCAACGGGTCATACCCCGCCCTATACATATACTCAACTGCCTGGGAGTCAGCGAGATGTTCTTTTTCCCTCCCGTACCCTAGCATGACCGCATCAAACAGCAGGTTACCGGCAACAGCGAGCTCACGCGTGGTGGGACTCACTGCCATCCCCGCAAGGGCTACGATCTGGAACCAGGTTTGCTGAGAGATAAGGTTAGCACTGTCTCGCCCCACTACATGTCCAACCTCGTGCCCCAGCACCCCCGCCAGCTCCGCCTCACTGTTTATCAACGCCAGCATCCCCCGGGTAATGTAGATGTATCCTCCAGGAAGTGCAAATGCATTGATATCTTCACTATCTAAAACCTTAAAATAGTACTCAATGTCTTTCCTACGGCAGGCACTCACCAACTTCTGCCCTACCCTGGTGATATACTCTTGCAGTACAGGATCATCATAGTATCCAAACTGCTGTAGCACAAAAGGATCAGATCGTCTTCCAATCGCAATCTCCTTCCCTTCGCTGATAATCATGAACTCTTTTTCCAAGGTAACAGGGTGTACCGCACAACCGGTCATATACCAAAGACTGATAGGCAGCAAAGCACTAAAAATAATCTTTTTCACTGGCACCTCCCTAAAAAAAACTTTGAAACACCTCATTAGAAAGAAGGATCCCTCGGGAAGTAAGCCTGATAGTATCGTGGGTTACCTCTACGAGATCCGCCTCAACTAAATGTGAAATAACTTCTGCATAGAGCTCATGGAGCGACATATTAAAATGCATTTCAAGGTTGTTCAGGTGTATGCCCTTCAACCTTCGTAAGCCCAAAAAGAGCGACTCTTTAAGGGCCTCTTCCCTGGTTAATAGCTCCTCACCAGCTATGACCGTCTGACCACTCACCACTCTATCCATGTAGAGATGGGGATCAGCACTATTCCACCACCTCATCCCCCAAGAGCCATTCAGATCTTTATAAGAGTGGGCACCAGCCCCCAGTCCCATATAGGGCTTTCTCATCCAGTATTTTTGGTTGTGTTTTGCATGGTAGCTGGGCAGGGCAAAATTAGAAATTTCATAGTGATCATAACCGGCATCCGCCAGCATCCCACAGATCCTTTTATACATCTCCACTTCCTCTTCCTCTGCAGGTAAGACGATCGCTCCCTCCTGAAGCTGGTGGAAAAAGGTGGTGTCAGGTTCAATGGTGAGATTATAGACAGCAATGTGCTCAGGCGTGAGTGCTAACACCTTTTCAAGATCATCTACTAACTCAGAAGTTTCCTGCGTGGGGACGCCGAAAATAAGGTCAACGCCCAGATTATGAAAGCCTGCTTCCCTTGCTAGATAAAATGTCTCGAGTGCATCCTGCGAGGAATGAACACGCCCCAGTACCCGAAGTAATCTATCGTGGAGAGACTGAAATCCTATAGTGAGTCGGTTTACACCGCTCTTTAAAAACCCTTGTAACTTCTCGGTAGTGAGAGAAGCAGGATTAGCTTCAAGAGTTATTTCCACCCCATCTGAAAAGACAAAAATGGTACCGAGGGTATCCAGTACCTTTTCCACCGAATCGGGAGAAAGGAGTGAGGGGGTCCCCCCCCCGAAATAGACTGTATCCACTACTTTATAGTGAGAAAATCGTTCCCCTGCAATCAACCTCATCTCTGAAAGAAGGGCAGTAATATACTCACTCTCTGGAAGGGGAGAGATAACAGTTGAATTGAAATTACAATAGGGACATTTACGGATACAAAAGGGGATATGTATATATACACCTAGTGGGAACATAATAACGTTTGAAAATTAAGTAGTGTGCCTATTTTTAACATATTCAAGCTATTTGTCAAGTAGCGGAAACTAAAAGTATTTAAAGAAAAAAACCGTTATGATTGACATCTACATTATTTTCACCTAGAATTACCCTTAAAGATATGAGATATGCGATGTGGGATCTGTGATAAAAAATCAATTCCTTTATACCATATCGCAGATCTCACATCATCTATTAGTTAGTTTCATCAGATTCCGATATTCAAATTTAGAGTTGCTGCACCTTATAGAAAGGGGGAAATACCATGTCTATTAGGGAAAATAAACTATTCAAGGGAGTGAGCCAGGACTTCATGGATCAAATCAATACCATTGCGGTCAAGGAATCCCATGAACAGGGGGTGTCTCTGTTCAGAACAGGTGACCCCGCACACAATTTCTATATACTCCACGAGGGAAGGATTTGTATCTGTGCTGAAGATAAGGGATATGAGGTCTCTTTCGTGCACATCCCTGGAGATTTTTTTGGCTGGTCGAGTTTACTTGATCGCACTTCCTATTCTGCATCTGCAGAATGTGTCATCCCAAGCACGGTAGTCAAGATTGAAAAGAAACAATTAAATGCTGTGCTGAAGAAAGACCCGGCAAACGGACTTGTTTTTTATAAGAATTTCGCGGAGGTCATCGGAGGGCGTTTTGTCGACAGCAACCATGTAAAAGATTGGTTCCCCTCGATTGAAACGTAATCCCACCGCTACTCTCAAGAGAACAAAGTAGAGATCCTTACCCCGACCTCCTGCGCGAGAGTGAGATTACATGCTTCTCCAGTGTTCTAACTCATTTCTATTTCAGTCTTCAGTCGATCTACCGCCGGCTCATGATAGAGCACATCATTGTTATAGAGTTCCTGTATCTTTTCCCTACGGTAGCCCAAAACCTCTGTGAGCACTTCTTCTGTGTGCTCACCCAGAAGAGGTGCGTGTCCTCTTATCCCCACCGGAGTTTCTGACATCTTAAGGGGGCTTCCGTACATTTTAACTTTACCAAAGAAAGGTTGCTCTACTTCCACTAACATCTCTCTCGCCACGATGTGCGGATCCCTGTCTGCAAGTTCCTTGATGGAGCGTACACGGAAGCAAGGACACTCATTCTCTTCAAGCTTTCGTTCTGCTTCCTCTACAGAATCCTGAGACATCACCCACTCCTCCACCACCTTATGAATAAAGGGGGCATTTTCCTCCGTACAGCGTGTAGACACAGTCGCTGCCCGAGGATCTTTCCTTAGCCACTCATAGCCTTTCCCCATGGTGTTAACGATGGCTTCCCAACGCGGCTGGGTTAAAGAGGCAATGGTGATGTAACCGTTCTTACCTTTGTAGATACCATAGGGTGCATACCCGGGGTGGTGGCGCCCGATCTTTGGAGGTTCAACAGGCTTCCCTATGGCACTACTCAGCAGATACCAGGGGAGGGTGTTTTCATGGAGGGAAAAGAGGCAGTCCATCATGGAAATATCAATATTTTGTCCTCTCCCCGTTTTTTCCCTGTTGTAAAGTGCCCCACAAATGGCAACGACGGAGTGAACTGAGGCAGTCATATCGCCGATCGATACCGGTGCAATCTGAGGACTTATATTCTGGTCTGTCCAGCCACTAGCCCCTTGGGCAATCATATCATACCCCGGCTTGTGGGAATAAGGTCCCCAGTGGCCAAAACACGAGATCGAGCAATAGATGATATCCTCTTTAATCTGCCTCACCGACTCATAATCAAGTTTCAAGCGGTCCATCACCCCAGGGGCAAAGTTTTCAATCAGCACATCACTCGCTTTGATCAGCTCATGAATCAACTCTTTCCCTCTGGGGTGCTTCAAATTTACACAGATACTTTTCTTCCCCCGGTTACAATTGATATTGTATGAACTCTGGGTAACTCCATTATGAGTTTGAATCAGAGGGAGATGCCTCTCATTAGTACCCTCTTTATATTTTTCTACCTTGATAATATATGCTCCCATATCAGACAGCATCCGTGTCGCAAAAGGACCGGCTAAAACCCAGGTAAAATCCAATATGGTAACTCCGTGTAAGGGCCCAGATTTAAATTGATCCATAATCAACCTCCCAAAGTAAGTTATTCATCAGGTCACTCTACTTAAAAAATCAACTCTAGTATATATAACACTTTTCAGTATCAACTGAAAAGACATCATTAGCTCATTTTACCTTTCTATAGCCTGAGTAAAAGATTTTACTAGAGGCTTATGAAACAATAGGTTTATCGCAGTACTACAAAGTTTTTGGTGGGATTTACTGACAAGAGAGAATAAGAAACGAAGAAAGTGGTCATGGAAAGTATTGAAGTATTTGAAACTACATAAATAATTATCAAACTACTCCCTATCGTCTACCTAGCTTCCTCGAGAGAGGCCTCATTTCAACAAGGGCTTTTCCCCACACTATGTTACCCTAGCGTTAAGATATAGAAAGTTTCTTAATAACCCCCCTCTCTATTAAATGGTGAGATGCTATTGAAACCCTAATGATTCGCAGCCCCTGTAGCTTGAGGCAGGCACCAAACCACAAAAACGTTAACTACACCACCCGCTTAAATGGACCTTTTAGGTGGGCGTATCCTGTACCTCCCTTCTGGAAAATAAAACCAGCATACCAACGGCTACCAGTAAGAGGTTCTCTACTATTTTGGTCGGTATATATACCACGCCAAAACCACATCCACAATCAAAAGTGAGATCAAAAAAACCAATCCCCGTGGTGGCCATAATCAGCCAGGCACGAAAGGCAATGGCAATGCCAAAAACAGCGTTCATACCGCTTAATAAGAGCGCCGTTCCCCTTAACCAGAGCCCCGTGATGAAACACACCCCACACACCACCTCTATCCACGGTAACATGACCGCGACCAAGTTTAAAAGTTGATTAGGCAAGATCTGATACTCCTTGAGCAAGCGGGCAAACTCCATGGGCATCCATACCTTTTTCACACCTGCGTAAAGGAGCACCACTGCCACCACTATTCTATAAATCCACACCATTAGGGGATGTAATAGTAGTCTCTTCATTGAACCTCACCTTCTTCGGTACCTCTCTCAACCGGCATCTGTTTCTTTTTCCACTCTTCAAAACCGCCCTTATAAACGAAAATAGGAGCATGACCCATGTATAAAAGTTCATTTGCCAAAAACTCGCTATCCTCACAACTGATGTCGCCACAATAGATGAGGATTGATGGAGACACCTCTAACTGCTCTTTAAGCTTGGGATAATACTTACTCATCTCATAAAAGCTTAGAAGGTGCGCACCTGAAATATGCCCTTGCCTATACGCTTCAGGGATCCTAGCATCAAGTATTATCCCCTCTCTATTATCAATAAACTGACAGGCACGGTCGAATCCGATAAAAACAATAGCTTCATCTTCCACCACCTGGGTATCATATTCCGTGTGGTGAGTAAGATTACGAGTTGCACGCTTCGACCAGGGGTTATTTAAAATATCAATGCCATTCGGTGATACCACATTAAAGGTTAACCCACACAGAAACGAAACGATAAGAATTGCAACAACCTGTTTTAAAACTGCCATACCTGCTCCCGATGCTAGGGAAACGTCACGATCCTTATAAATGCGGTTATTCAACTTTTTCATGAATTGATATCATGTTTCAACCTTCTATAGCAAATAATTTTTAGATGTTCTTTCTCCGCCTCACTCCCCTCTCCCTCGCAGAGAACCCTGCACCTGCTCTTTAAAAGCCTTTTTTACTATCAAGCAGCATAGTTACCGGCCCATCATTCACCAACACCACCTCCATCATCGCCTGAAACTCACCCGACGAGACTGGAATGTTCTTTTCAGCTACTGAGGAAATAAAATACTCATAGAGGACGCGAGCCTTCTCAGGCGTTGCGGCATCGGTGAAAGACGGTCTACGACCCTTGCGGCAATCACCGAGGAGCGTAAACTGTGAAACCACCAGCATTTCACCCTTCACCTCAGTGAGTGAAAGATTGAATTTATGTTCGCTATCTTCAAAGATCCTCAGAGTGATGATTTTAGAGACGAGATAGTCAGCATCGTGTGATTCATCATGCTGCTCCACTCCTAAAAAGACCACCATGCCCCGACCAATTTCTCCCACCGTTTTCCCCTCCACTGCTACCTTCGCTTCCTTTACCCTTTGGACTACCGCCCTCATACCAATTTCCTATACCGCGTTAACGCGCACCTAGTAAAGAGGCCGATGTATAAAATAGAGGGGAATAGCCTCATCCCCTTGAATCCTCTGTCAGTACATGGTACTATAAAAAACTTTCTTTAACAGCACAATGCCTTAGTCCTTCGATTGGCAATTACCGCGACGCATTGTGGGGGGATTTCTATGGGCAATAGCTCAGCCAGCACTAAGTCCTGAGGGCTTCGACTGTCTTCGACCCTGCCCTCGGCTCTGAGGCTCGGGCTCGAAGAGAGACTCAGACCCGAAGGGAGCTCAACCGAAGTCTAAAGAAATTCGTAACCGAATTTATGAATCGAAGGACTTAGGTAGCAAAATTCCCAAAAATCATCTGCAATAAGAAGGGGAATAATATCGCTACTAGTGATTAAATGCAATAAGTTTTAGAAAAAAGCATCTCACCCACTGGAAAGATGATCAAGAGAAAATACCCTCACTACTAAACTCAGAGGGAAAAACTACTAGTGAGTAAAAAATACCTTTATTTTATAAGAAATGTATAGTAAAAGTATCGCTCTTCTACTAGAACCATCACCTTTCCGAGAGGTACCTACATGGTTAAATGTATAGTCATCGGTGCAGCAGGTAAAATGGGAACGCGGATTATCCATGCCCTCTCCCACACCGAAGGTATTCAACTTGTAGGTGCGGTTGAGACCAGAGGCCATACCGCAGTGGGAACCGACGCGGGGATCTGCGCGGGCATGGGCACCATAGGTATCCCCATCGTTGATCGCATCGAGGAGTCGCCATCAGACTTCGAGGTGCTTATTGATTTCTCGACACCCGAATCATCCCTACAGACCATTGAATACGTGGTACTGCGTAAAAAGGCGGTAGTAATAGGAACCACCGGTTTCTCACCAGAGCAGAACGGGCGTATTAAAAACGCAGCATCTTCCATCCCCTGTGTCTGTGCGCCTAACATGAGCGTGGGAATAAATCTTATGTTCAGTATCATTCGTCACCTCGCTTCCATCCTGCGTGATGAATATGATATTGAAATTATAGAATCCCACCACCGTCTTAAAAAAGATGCCCCCAGCGGAACGGCTATGAAGATAGCACAAATCCTCTCCCAGACACTTAAGAGAGACCTGGATCAGGTCGCCGTCTATCAAAGAAAGGGTTTTACAGGAATAAGGCGCCGTGAGGAAATCGGCATCCAAGTGATCAGGGCGGGGGATATTGTAGGTGACCACACGGTGCTCTTTGCAGGGCCCGGAGAACGCTTGGAGATTACCCATCGCGCCCATAGTAGAGATACCTTTGCCCAAGGGGCAGTAAAAGCAGCGCTCTGGGTAGCTACCCAAAAACCCGGTCTCTACGATATGCAGGATGTCCTGGGTTTAAGAACCTAAGGGATGAGCGCTGAGTGCCTAGTTAACAATCAGGGTTCAAGGGGTCTAGGATTCAAGGGTTCAAGTGATAAATGATAAAAATCAGCTGTGAGCGATCAGCAGTCAGCTATCAGCAAATAATTCATGATTGACTTTTTTAATACTCGACCCCTAGGACCCTTGAATCCTCGAATCTTTTAGCAATTAAACAACTCAACTAACAGGCAAACTGGCCAACAGTTTTACAGGTTCCAAGGTTACTACCATGACACCGTTAGAAAAAGCGCATCGCATTAGAGAACTTCCTCCCTACCTCTTTGCCAAAATAGACCAGATGAAAGAGGAAATGAAGCAAAAGGGAGCAGATCTTATAGACCTAGGGATCGGTGATCCCGATCTTCCTACCTTTCCTCATATTATTGCTGCGTTAAAGGAAGCTGCTCAGGACCCACGAAACCACCGCTACCCTAGCTACAGCGGAATGAGAGAATTTAGAGAAGCAGTCGCCACCTGGTACCATAAAAGATTTAATGTATCTTTGGATCCCTCAACTGAGGTAGTCTCTCTCATTGGCTCCAAGGAGGGTATCGCTCACCTTCCTCTGGCCTTTATTAACCCCCATGACATAGCCCTCGTTCCTGATCCTGGTTATCCGGTATACAATACCGCAACCCTCTTTGCGGGAGGGATTCCCTACTTCATGCCACTGCGCAAGGAAAACAATTTTCTTCCCGACTTTTCGATTATCCCTGAAGCAATCTTACGAAAGGCAAAGTTGATCTTCCTCAACTACCCCAACAATCCCACCGCTGCAGTTGCCTCCCGCTCCTTCTTTAAAGAAGCGGTTGAACTCGCTCATCGCTATCACCTGGTCCTTTGCCATGATGCTGCATACACCGAGCTCTACTTTGATAATGTTCCACCCCCCAGCATGCTGGAAATCCCCGGCGCAAAGGATAGTACCATCGAGTTCCACTCCCTCTCCAAAACCTACAATATGACCGGGTGGCGGATTGCCTTCGCCGTGGGCAATGCCGATATTATTTCCTCACTGGGGCAAGTAAAAACCAATATCGACTCAGGAGTAGCTCAAACCATTCAAGTAGCGGGCACTACGGCGCTCTGCGGAGACCAAACCCCCGTTACTGAAATGAGACGTATTTATCAAGAGAGACGAGACCTTTTGGTACAAGGACTCAAAGAAGCAGGCTTTGAAGTTGAGGCTCCCCACGCCACCTTCTACCTGTGGGTCACCACCCCCTCCGGTTTCACCTCTTCAGAATTCACTGCCCATCTCTTAACCAAAGCCGCAGTGGTAACAACTCCAGGAAATGGTTTCGGCCCCTCAGGAGAGGGATACATCCGGATGACACTCACCGTGGACAAGGAGAGAATTGCCGAGGCAGTGGAGAGAATTAAACAGATGGATTTTTCCCACTGAGGGTAATACAAGAGGTATCTCATATCTCTCGCACACTGAGATGAGCAACAGTGCCTACATAGGGATCGGATCTAACCAGGGAGACAAATATAAGAATTGTGTAAGGGCAATTGAAATGATTTGTGCCTGTGAACAGAATCGACTACTCATCCAATCCTCCTTTTACCTCACGGAACCCTGGGGGTATCAGGAACAGGATACTTTCATAAACTCAGTAATTAAAATCCACACCACCTTTTCTCCTCACCAGCTCATTACCTTTCTCCACGGGGTGGAAGAGAAACTCGGAAGGGAACACCGTGAAAAGTGGGGACCACGAACTATTGATCTCGACATTTTATTCTACAACGACCACACCATAGAAAGCCCCGAGCTCACCATTCCCCATCCCCTCTTACACCTCAGGGGTTTCGTACTGCTCCCCCTGCGTGAGATCGATCCCCAGCTGATCCACCCTGTGTGTAACCAAACCATCGCCCAGCTTTGTGAGAGCTTACACGACACTACGGGGATAATCACACTCTTAGAGGAACGACCTTGATGATGCGTTTCATCATTTTTATTATTCTCAGCTACCTTCTCTATCGATTGCTCAAAAATCTTTTACTCACCTCGTCCACGCACACGCAACCTTCATCGCACCCTCCTGACATCATCACTGATGAGATGGTGATGGATCCCCACTGCCATCTCTACATTCCTAAACGAGATGCCCTCACCGCGCAGATCGCGGGAGAAACCCTCTATTTCTGCAGTAGAGAGTGCAAGAAAGCATATCTTAATAAAGAAAGGTTTCAGCAAAGGCTACCCTAGCTCATTACCCACGTTGTAAAGGAGGTTAGGTTATGAAACTCTTCATTGATACCGCTAATATCGATGAAATCAAACAAGCTAAAAGTCTCGGACTCATTGATGGAGTTACCACCAATCCAACCCTCATTGCCAAAGAGGGAAAAGAGTTCAGGCACCTGGTCAAGGAAATCTGTGACATTATAGATGGTCCTATAAGTGTTGAAGCGGTTAGTACTCACGCTCCTGAAATGGTGAGAGAAGCACGGGAGCTGGCAAAACTTCACCCCAATGTGGTGATTAAAATACCTATGACCAGGGAGGGGCTGGTGGCAACCAAACAGCTCTCAACAGAAGGGATACGGGTGAATATGACCTTGATTTTCTCGCCTACCCAGGCACTCCTTGCCGCCAAGGCAGGAGCTTCCTACGCCAGCCCCTTTGTGGGAAGACTGGATGACATCTCCCACTGGGGGATGGATCTGGTTGAGCAGATTCTCACCATCTATGACAACTATAATTTCGCAACAGAAGTTATTGTAGCAAGTGTGAGAAATCCCCTCCACGTACTGGAAGCGGCACTGATGGGCGCAGATATCGCAACCATTCCCTATAAAGTCATCGAACAGCTGGTTAACCACCCTCTCACCGATGTGGGGGTAGAACGTTTTCTTAGGGATTGGCAGCAGGTGGGAAAAAAATAGGAGGGAACACTACTTTAATGTATCAAGTTTAGCCTTGGCTAAGTCAGCCTGGGCTGAGGCAGGATACTGAGTGATGATTTTCTGCAAAAGCTGCTTAGCAGTATTGGTATCACTAATGGCAATAAATGAGAAGGCTTGTTTAAGGAGCGCATCGGGAACTTTATTACCCTGGGGAAATTTCTTTACCACCTCCTCAAACTCCAGAATTGCCTCTTCATATTTCTTGTCCCGGTAGAAGCACTCTCCTATCCAGAACTGAGCATTATCAGAGTATTCTGTCTGGGGAAACAGCTCCAGGAACTTTTTGAATTCCGTTCTCGCACCTTGTAAATCACCCTGGTTCAATCTGGAATATGCGCTATTATAAAGTTCCTCAGGGTCTGGAACACCAGTTACCTTCACTAAATCTCCAGGAGGGGCAACAGTAGAGGGTTGTACACCTGGTGGCTGAGGTTGGAGCACCGTGGGATCCTTTGGGGCAGTCACACTCATCCCCACCGCTGCCCTCAACTGGTTCACGTCTTCATCGTGCTTTTTAATATGAGTTGCCAACTCTTCCTTCAGTGCGATGACATCATCTGAAGCCTTTTGTGCATAGTGTTTACTCTCTTCCATGCCTCCCCTGAGACGCTGGAGTTCAGTCTGCAGGGCATCAATCCGTTCATCTAAATCAGCCTGCTTCTGACGAACTGTCTGTATATCCCTCTTCTGCTGAGAGACCTTTTTATCAAGCATACTGATATCACTCTGCACCGCCGGAGTGGCACAGCCACATAATGCACCAAGTATACAATAGAGTAAAAAGATATGATTCCGTGATCTCAATGGATACCCTTCCTACCAACAGCATCTCATCTGGAGAACCTTCATGGTTCCCCAGATGAGATTACCGCGTTATCACTTTGTCACAAATTCATCCCTTCTGTTCTTCGCCCAGGCCTCCTCGTTGTGACCTGAATCTTTAGGCCTCTCCTTGCCATAACTGATGGTGGAAAGCTGACTAGAAGGTACCCCCAGATTGATTAAATACTTCTGGGAGCTGCTTGCCCTTCGCTGTCCGAGGGCGAGGTTATACTCGCTGGTGCCTCGTTCATCACAATGCCCCTCAACGACTGCCTTCTTCTGGGAATTATTCAATAACCAGGCAGCATTCTCAATCAGCGTCTCCTTTGCCTCCTCAGTTAAGGAAAAATCATCAAAGGCAAAGTAGATAGGTGAGAGCTTGATACCTGGCTGCTTCCTCAATTCCTCAACTTTCCTACGGGCTGCCTCCAATTCATCCTCAACCACTCCTGTTTCCTTCAACGCTTTTTCGTCTCCTACCACCGCGCCTTCCTCCTTTACCACTCCGCGACGGCAGGCACTCACCAAGAGAAGAGAGAACACACATAATAGTACACATAGCATCCATACACCTTTTCTAACCATACCTATCTCACCTCCTTTCATAATTTATTTTTTGTACTTTGTAAACTAACCTTCGTGTAAAGGGGTACTACCGAGAGAGTAAGTGCCCCTTATCCTCTCATACGAGCAGAATAATGAGCGCTACCCCACTTCCCTCTTGGAACGATACGTAGTGCTCCTCAACCCTAGCGATAGTTAAGGTGGGGAGACCACGCGGGATCTGTATCATTGCTGTCTCCCCAGGTAACCGCTCTCTGATCAGCACCGTCCGCGAGCATAATGTAAATTTTCTTTGCGCCTGTTCTGTTGGAAGAAAAGGCAATATGCCTTCCATCAGGAGACCAGCTGGGGCTCTCATTACCGCCTGAAGAGGTCAGCTGTCTCAGATCTTTCCCATCAGTAGCGATAGTATAAATATCGAAGTTATCACCCCTCCTGCCTGAAAATGTTATCTTATTGCCTCGGGGAGACCACGCAGGTGAGGTGTTGTAGCTCCCCTCGAAGGTGAGTCGCCTCACCTTTCCAGTTTTAACCTCCATAATATATACTTGGGGACTGCCAGAGCGATTCGAAACGAAGGCAAGTTCTTTGCCATCCGGCGACCAGCAAGGAGAAACATCATTAGCCCAGTCGCTGGTGAGACGGCTAATTTTTTCTCCCTCCTCATTGATAAGATATATATCAGAATTACCATCATCTTGACTTAAGGTCAAGACTATTTTTTCTCCATCGGGAGACCACTCGGGAGCAATGTTGAGCCCTTTTTGGAAAGAAATCTTGCGCTCTCTCCCATAAAAAAGCTCTCTCACATACACATCAGGATTCCCATCCTTATAGGAAGTAAAAATCACCTTCTTTCCATCAGGTGACCACGAGGGGGAGAGAACGATAGATTTGTGGTTGGTAATTTTTACCCGATTGTAACCATCAAAGTCTATGAGGTAGATATCTTTAGTACCTCCGCTGTCTGAGACAAAGAGAATCTGTGTCTGGAAAATACCCTTCTGCCCGGTGAGCCGATACATCACCTCATCAGAAAATTTGTGGGAGACAAGTCGAAGTTCCGTTGGTTTACCGAAATAGCGCTTACCTGAGACAAAGCTTCCTCGTACTACATCGAACAAGCGCGCTTCGACCCTCAGTCCACCCTCTTCCTGGTAAAACCCGCCCTTGATCAGCGCCTCAGCACCTATGGCGGACCAGTCCTTCCACTCAATACGGTCACCAGTGATACCTGCGGTACTGGGGTCTTCGAGAAAGGCATTAGGATTAATCAGTCTAAAAAGACCGCTTATCTCCAGATCCTCAGAAATCACAGAGGAAACCGACGTCCCCATATTCTGGGCATCGGGAACATCTCCCAGATTTTTAAACGCAGGAATGGCGATGGGGAATTTGGTGGTGGCAGGGGCATCAATATAGATATATACCTTGGCGGCAAGTCGCCCCATCAGGAGTAACCACATCACACTGGCAGCTACCATAACCTTTTTTTTCATGGTATCCTCACACCCTCACTAACCCCCTCGCTCATAGGCACTACCATTAACGATCACCCTACAACAATTCCACCGCGGGGAAAATAATACCTGTCTCAAAAAATGGTTCCCTGATATTATACTCATCAAAGGGAGGTAGGGGATTACTTTTCTTAATCGCTCTAAAAGCCGATTCATCTAAATAGATATTTCCTGACTTCTGCTCATAAGAAATATCAACGATCTCCCCATCAGCTTTGATTTTAACACTCAACACTACCTCCATCCCCTTCATATCTTCAACCACACCTCTGGGAAGTGCAAGATTCCAATTACTTTTAATCTTCTGTTCAATGGCGCTATAGTAGAGCTGATAGTTCAGAGGAAGATTAGCAATCATTCCCTGACCAAAGGGTAATCCCGACGAACCCACTACCAGTGCACCACCTTCTCCCACCCCTACGCCAGTTCCCGCTCGCTCTCCCTCAGCAATTTTCTCGCGGAGACTCTCGATCTTTTCCTTTCTTTGTCTCTCATCAACCCTCTCTTTAATCTTATCGAGGGCAGAAGAGAACTCTTTCTCTTTATTTTTATCTTTCTCTTTATCCTTAACCCTCACCTCCACTTTTTTCTGAACCGTTTTCACTGCGCTACTTTTTTCAACTTTATCTTTCACCGTTAATCCGGTGCTCTTTTTCTCCTCTACCTTTTTGGTTTCTTCTACCTTTTCTAATTTTTCTTTAGCCGTTTCTCCCACTGCCAGCTTTTCTTCCTTGCTTCTTTCCCCTGCGGCAACCCTTGTCTTACCCTGGGTTCCCCGAGGCACGTCAACCAATTTAACCATATACGTTGAGGAAAAATAGGTCCTCTTAGGTGAGAGAAGCCCGGGTACTCCGATCAGCACCAGGATGAGCAGGAGGTGCAAGAAGGAGGAGATGACCACCCCCCACACCAAGGTGAGTTCAGATGAAGGTACCTCAGATAGGTAGTAAGGCAAGGAGGTCATTGCTTCCCTTCTTCTAAAGGAACGGTCACCATCCCCAGCTGTTCAATCCCCGCACTCCGAATGGCTGCCATCACCTTGACCACAAACCCATAGGGAACCACCTCATCAGCCTTGAGAAAAAGTTCTTTATCACGCCGTTCCTGGAATACCTTCTTCAATTTATCTTCGAGGCTCGTGAACTCGATTTTCCGATCGTTGAGATAGATCTCCTGCTTGCTGGTGATGGTGATGGACATCCGTTTTTCTTGGGTAGGGAGCACTTTCCCTTTCGCCTGGGGCAGGTTCACATCAACTCCCTCCTTCATCATGGGCGCGGTCACCATAAAGATAATCAAAAGCACTAACATTACATCTACAAAAGGGGTAACGTTAATTTCTGAAAGAAAACGACTCGACTTGTAACCGCTTACCATGACCCATCCCCCCGCATCTCTTGAAATGAGGGTAGCTCCTCACTTCACATACCTCTAAAGTATTTCTCTAAAATGTTCAGGAATTCTGCAGAGAAGCTCTCCATCTGGGAACCAAGCATCCTCACCTTATTCAGAAAATAGTTATAGGCAACCACCGCCGGTATCGCGGCAAACAATCCTGCAGCAGTAGCAATCAGTGCCTCAGAAATACCGGGAGCAACTACCGCCAAACTGGTTGAACCAAGATACCCTATCTGTCTGAAGGCATCCATAATCCCCCACACCGTTCCAAATAAACCGATAAAGGGTGCGGTATTCCCGGTTGTTGCCAAAAAGGTTAAAGCCCTTTCTAACCTGGTAAGTTCTGTTACCATAATCCGCTTCAAAGTTCGATCAATGGTGGCAATGCCCTCTGTTACTCCTACCATCACCCCGTTGCCCAGTGAGCCCTGGGAAGGGTTGGAAACCACCATTTCCTTTTTTATTCTTTCTGCATCCCCATACCCGCACCTAAAGATTGTTGCGATCGGGCTATGGGTGAATCTTTTTGACTCCATGGAGGCTTTGGAGAAATTCCTGGTGGCCCAGAAGCTGTCCAGAAACAATTTTGACTCTTTTTCAGCCAGACGGAAAATCCTGAATTTCACAATAATAATTGCCCATGACAAAACGGAGAATAGCATGAGAATAAGAAGCACCAGCTTCACCACAAAACCTGCATGGAGCATAAGCTCTAACACATCCGCCCTTAACCCCTTCATAATGCCAATTTCAGAAACCACCACAGGTAAGATTAACATGTTCATGCCGACATCCTCGCTACAATAGAGTAGCTATTGTTTATCTATTTTTCTCCCAATAGCGGGGAAACTTTTCCTTGAGTTTCTCCCACACCACATCAGGTACCAACCCCTTTACTGAGCCACCAGCAATAGCAACCTCCTTGATAACCGTGGAATTGACAAAAAACCACCGCAGTCCGGTCATCATAAAAATCGTTTCTACATCACGATTCAGCTTTCTATTCATGAAGGTCATTTGAAACTCATACTCAAAATCTGAGATGGCCCGCAGCCCCCTGAGAATCACCCTGGTGCCCTTTGTCTCAACGTAATCTACTAAAAGCCCATCGAAAGAATCAACAATTACCCCGGGATGGTTTTTGGTAGCTTCCCTAATCATCTCACACCTCTCCTCTAAGGTAAAAAGAGGGGTTTTTGCCACATTCATTGCTACCGCCACAATAAGCTTATCAAAGATCCTCAGTGCTCGTTCAATTAAGTTAATATGTCCATTAGTAATAGGATCAAAAGAACCTGGATATACTGCAATCGTTTCCATGGGATGTTCCCCTTCCTTCTCTTCGATGCTTCCACCACTCAACCCTAACCCTTTGAATGCTCTCAATCACTAGTACCCTATTTTCTAAGAGTGCACGACAAACAGAGCCAGTCCTGTCTTCCCATAGTTACGCTGATCAAGGAGTTTCAAAGTAGGAGAGTGCTCAAGGAGCACTTCCCTCCGGTGATGTTCTACCACTACTATTCCACGGTCTTTCATTATCTCATGCTCAACTACCAAACGTATCGTGCTCCCTGCTAAACCCTTGCCATAGGGGGGATCAAGAAAGGCAATGTCGAATTTCCACCCCTTTCTCTTGATAACCTTCATCCCCTCCTCCACCTCAAGTCTTACTACTTCACTGCTTTCTACCCGGTTTACCATAATGAGATTTTTATCAAGCACCTTGAGCGCCTGGGGATGATGCTCTACAAACACCACACGACAGGCACCTCTGCTCAGCGCCTCAATGCCTAGTCCACCCGTGCCGGCAAAGAGATCAACTATCTCCTTCCCCTCCCACTCAACGGGGAGGAGATCAAAAATCGCTTCTCGAACTCTATCAGAAGTGGGGCGAATACGCCGACCTGTGAATGAAGCCAGCTTTCTACCTTTAAACTCACCGCTAATTATTCTCAATGAGTGGACACTTAAAATTTCGATTTACTACTGATGGTCTCGTAAAAAGTCAAAAATCAGACGACAACGTGGCCGCCTTGCCCGAGCTCGGCCAGGGTGCGCAGCCAGGCAGCAAAAAGCTTCAGATGCAGCGCAACGCAGCAGATGGACTTCCAACGAACTTAATCGCAGCTTTGTTGCAACAGGTTAATTTAAGATGATATTTTCAAAAGAACTCAATTATCGTAGTAATCAAGTTCGTTGCTCATAGGATACCACCTGCGGTATAA
>Ga0315285_10000719_pt1 | contig 34588 bp, 29 predicted proteins | sample YL17G09_36_MG_FD_203698 | JGI IMG/M metagenome (GOLD analysis project Ga0315285, IMG submission 203698) | Sediment microbial communities from Yellowstone Lake, YNP, Wyoming, USA - YL17G09_36 | ecosystem: Environmental > Aquatic > Freshwater > Lake > Sediment | place: USA: Wyoming | collected...
TGTAAGCCCAAGCGACTATATAATCACTCAATACTATATCTGGCCAGAAGGAGACAAAACTAACTACACATCGACATATGAGGTAAAAACAGGGCAACCGCTTTCAGCCGAATGCGAGTTGACATCGGGTAAGAGCGACGAATACCAAATAGTCTGGAATCTTAATAACCCTGCGCCTTATGAAGAGGTTAGAAACGGCATTGCGTATGATAACGGTATTAAAGTGATGTGGGATGATGTCGAAAAGACCCTTGGTGATATTGAGAGGATAGAGAAGACAGGTAAAGAGATAACCGCAATATCCTTCAATATCGGGACAGTCGGGGCGGGCGGTACGGTAAAACTAGACCCCGAAGTCGGGGCTGGAGACCCGTACTGGGTTGGGGATTCTGGAGATTGGTCGGATGCAGCAAACCACTGGTCAAACGAATCGGGCGGTACTCCCAATGCATCTTTCTTACCAGATGCTTCATCGGCGGTAAACTTTGATGTCAATTCGTTTTCGATGGCAGACCAGACCGTGAATGTAGATGCAGACTCTTATTGCGGAGACATGAGTTGGGTGGGAGCGGATTATAGTCCATCATTTAACGCAAGCCATAAATTTATATGGGTTAGCGGTAACATAACAATGATTTCTGATATGTCAGTACATTTTGTAGATGATGCGGGAATATTAATGTACTCGGCTACAACAGCTAACTACAGTATTGACATTCCGATATATTTTGAGGGCGGATTTGGGTTTCAAATGCTGGATAACGGGAGTGTATCCCTACAGGCTGATTTGAATATATCCAGCTTCTTTCTTTGTACTGGTGGTAGTTTGACAACGAATAACTATAATATATCCACCTCATTTATGACTGACAATGAAGCTCATAATTATGTAACATTGAACCTAGGGTCATCTGTTATTAATACATCGACCATAGGATGGTATATGGGCGCGGCGGAAACTATCATTAACGCAGGAACGTCTACTATCATACTGAATGAAGGAACTGCTCAGATTACTGAAGAAGGGGACTTGGGAAGTTACTTCTTCGGTGGATTTAGTAATACCTACCACAACATAATAGGCAATGGCTCGTCCCATGTGGTAGTTGGTGATAATACGTTTGAGAGTTTTTATTTATCGCCAGACATCACACAGCATGTCTTATTTGGAGATGGCCAGACCCAAACGGTAGCCTCGGCATCATTGAGTGGCAGTGACGGGCATATACATACGCTGACTAGCTTTGAGGCGACAGAGTGGAATTTAGCTAAGTCTGGTGGCGGTATGGTGGTGGCGGATTATTTGAATATCTCATATTCCAATGCCTCTCCTGCCAATACATGGTATTACGGAGAAAATACGATATACGGAGATGGGAACTCAGGCTGGAACGAATATAGCCCAGTCAGTATATCGGTCAGCCCTACCAGCAAGGACTTCGGGAAAATGTACGAAGGTAGTGATTATTGGTCGAACGGCTCCCAACCTGAATTCCCACTGGACGACGCCGAGTGTTATTTCACAATTACAAATGAGGGTTCTGCAAGTATCAATATCTCGATAAATGCCTCAAACTTTACGGGTGGCGATGGCTGGTTACTGACGAGCGGAACCCCAGAGGATGGAGAAGCACGGATGCTGGTTGGGGTGTCTGGGTGTGAAAATGAGTCAGTTATGGTGATTTTAAGTTCCAGTCCCGAAGCCCTCATAGATGGTTTAGCGGGTAGCGATACTATAATGTGGGAGCTGAAGCTGGAAACAGGGATGTTCACCGATGGCGTTATAAAGGAAAGCCACATAACATTAGTGGCAGTAGAGGATATATAGATGAGACTTATAAGAAGGGAGGTGAGTAAGATGAAAACAAGGAGAATCGGGATGCTGTTCGGGTTGCTGGCGGTGTTCGGTCTGCTTGCAGGTCTGTTAAGCCCTGCTATAGCATTAGCCGCAACATCCGCCGATGTTACCATCACTGGTACGCCTACCTACATTGCCATCACTGGGACGGACACTTGGACTATCAACTTGGGGACAAATGGCGACGGTAAGATGGATATCGCAACCACTTATTACTCAAATCCGCTCGGTTGCAATCTGTCTCCATCTGACCCAGTAGTGGATGGCGAGTGCAAGTTCACAGTGACCAATGCATCGAGCAACGTGCCTCTCACACTGACAGTGAATATCGCTAACTTCACTGGTGGGGACGCAATGGCTAATAGCAACAGTGGGGCAGGAGGTGTTGGGACGTATGGCGCATATGTCTATTCTACAGGCATGACATATTCCAGTGGCAAGGTCGTAGCCAAGGCTACTGGTAGCGCAGCGTTAACAACAAACTTCACTGGTGCTACTCTGAAGTGGGGCATCACAATCTCAACCCAGACCGATGAGTGGACTTCACCTACAGCAGAGACCACAACGGCGACCATTACGGCAACAGAATATATTGCACCGTAAATAATGCTTCAGGACTGGTGGGAAGCCAGCTCTCAGGAATGAAAGGTGATACGTAGCACCGTAGACCTGAACGGTAGATTTAAAGGAGATTTTAATATGAAAAGTAAGATGATAATAGGTTCACTATTAATGCTGGGGATACTGTTTGTATCCGTGGGGTGCGGTGGTGGCAATTCGGTTGGAACTCCCACTCCAACTGAAGAGCCCATCGGTCCTCAGCCGATTCCCACTGAAAGTTTATCACAACCGCCCATGAACGTTTCTTGGATTAGTCCCGGGCATGTGGATGTGGGTAATTTCTATGCAGGAGCGACGGCGGAGTATCCAATCAGGGTGCACAACGGTAACAGTGTACCCTCGATATTTTTGGTCACCTGTCGGATGCCAGACAATACCGTGATAGATTATGCCATGGCGTCCCCAGAGGCGATTCATTGGGTCACGATAACGGGGGCGGAGACTCCGCTGGAGGCGTATGAAACAAGGGACATGCTGGTCTCTCTCACCATGCCGTACGGAGCAGTTGCGCCCGCGTCCAAGTGGGAGCTATGGATAAGCGTAATTGACACCTCTCAGACAGGATTCGTGCAGACAGAAATATGTACTAGGTGGCTGATAACCATGGAATAGGCTATGAAGAACAGACGGAAACTAAAGGTAAACAGGGCTTGCAGGGTCAGTTTATTACTAGCCCTGTTTGCGGTGTTTGTAGCTCTTCCTGTGTACGCCGCCACCTCTGCTGGGATTACCATTACGGGAACGCCTTCGATAACCTACGAACTGACAATCAACTCTTCGGACGGTGGCAACGTGACCGCTCCGGGGGAGGGGATATTCACCTATTATATCTACGACGCAGTGTATATTAAGGCAGACTGCGATTGGCAATACAGTTTTGTGAATTGGACTGGCAACACAACAACGATAGCCGATGTTAATGCGTCCACAACCACAATAACCATGCTGGGAGATTACAATATCCAAGCTAATTTCACTGCTAACCCCGCTATAATTTCGCCAGAAGGTCAGGTTGTCGTAGACATGACTGGGACGCTCATGGCGTTGGGGGTTGGGGTTTTAATGTCATTGTTGACATTGGGTGCGGGGGTTTATATGGTAAAGTCTGGTAATTTCGGCGGGGCGTTTGGTATCGCAGTCACAGGTACTTTAGCAATTATCATTATTGAAACACTAATGGGAGCATTTAAATAACAAGGCACTTGCTTTCTGACTGGTTCTGTGATAGCCTGTGCGTAGTGGAAGAAGGTCTCTTGCTCTTTCAAAGCTGGGGATATGGAAATGAGGCGTCTAGCCTATGCAGTCATATAGTTGAGTATCAAAAGAATAAATAGTAGGGAAGCTGGGTCTTTCGGCTTGGCTTCTATTGTTTTATATGGCATCAGTATGAACCCGTCGGTTGGCGGGTTTTTGTTTGGAACAAAACAGGAGGATAATCATGAAATATAGAATGGGGGCTAAGGCAGGCAAACTGGCGAGGATGCTGGCGGTTGTCGCTATCGTGATGGTGTCGGTAATGACGGTGTTAATATCGGGAGGTGTGGGTCTTGCGGACAGCCCTGACCCCTGTTGGAGGATAGTTCCTTGGCTCTCAAGTACCACGCCTACATTAACATATAATGAAAGCGTTGGTTATTACTTTGTTTCCAATTCACCTTTCCGATATGATAGTAAGAACTATGCGGTTACCCCATATGGGGTGGTGGCATTTGTGTATGCAGGACCGCCATACATGTTGGGGATGGGTCCAGCCTCCATCACACCTATATCAACCAACGGAACTGAGGATATAGATGTTTCCTTATATAGTACCTTAGTTAATATGGGAGGCTTCCAATTTCCCTTTGACTGGACTGTCTATTATCAACATGGCAACCAGAGTGCTGTTGCGTATTACTTTGATTTAGCTGTGGGTGTAGGGAATTGGTCTTGTGACGTTACTTTCGAAGGTGTATTCGTAAACGAAAGTGGCTCCTATGTTTATCATGCGCCTACCCCTACTTGCGACCCAATACCAGTACCAACAGTTCGACCTATTGAGGGGAACAGGTCAACTTTTATCCTACCAGAAACTAATGTCAGTGCGCCATCTCCAGTCTTTTACGCCGTAGAAGTTATGAATCAGAGTGACGGTGGCTTATGGACACACTGTGAGGCATGGCAGGCAATCTGGGATAGCGGGATGATGATTTATGGTTACCCTCCGTATTCTATGGTGGCGGAACAGGCTGGAAACTTTGGGGGAACTGGTAATATGGCAACATTGAGCAGGCTTATGCTGGCTTATAATACATCAAGTATACCCGACGACGCTATTATCACGGGAGCTTTCCTGAGGGTCGTACCCGCGTACTGGATGGCGATAGGTGAGGATACCTCGGATATAGGGGTGGTTCTAGGGGGGACACACAATACATCGATATTCCCATTTGGGATGGAAATGATGTCGCAAGGGTATAGTGAATCGGAATTCTACGGCGATTTTGGCGGGTTCTCCATGGAGGAGTTGCTAATACCGCCCGCTCCCATAGGTGGTATGCCTGAAATGAACCCTAATGAGAGTTTATATACCGATGTGGGTTTGAATGAGGACGGGATAGCCTATATAAACAAGAGTGGATTGACAGTATTGTCCTTGCGAACCGAGAGGGATGCAAATAATGACTGTCCCGAAGAATACCTTGTAAGTGGGGGAGGAGTTGTTGCATGGACTATGGATGTTTATGATGACGAGCCTGTTGATAGCCCCAATACCGTACTCATGGTGGACTGGCATATGCCCGGGGATGAGCCTATACCCTCGGGTGATTTACTAAGCCCGCAGGTTGCGGTAATGATGGATATCATTGCTATACTATTCCTTACGGGCGGAATCATCGGGCTGTTGTTTGTCGTCGCCAAGAGCGATGGCATGTCGGTAACAACCAAGGCGGGGGTCATAACCACGATTGCGGTTATGGCGGTGGTGGGAGTCATAATCATCGAATCCTTGGTAGTAGCATTTAAATAAAACGGAAAGAGGAGGACAAAATGCCGTGGATAAAAGCGGGACCCAAGAAGAAAGCTAAGAAGAAAGAGGTGTGTAAGCACCTTTGGGAAATCACTGGGGACAGGAAACCGAACGGTGAACTCAAGAAGAAGAGCTTGGGAGTATGTGTGAAATGTAGTGATAGGAGATATTTTATAAATACCCCTGTCATTAAACGAGGGTCTCGGATAGATATATAAGAGGAGGGCGTCATGGGTAAGACCATAGGCTCATTGAAGAAAGAAGCATTGGAGGTATGTAAAATTCGTGGACACGACATGAATAAGTTCACGAATAGCGGTAATTCCGCCACATCATTCTGCCGAAAATGCGGAGGCTATGTAGACGTGACATTAAAGCCATTGCCCAATGGTATTAGTATCGGGGGCTCCGCTTTGGGCAGGGATTGCTTTAAAAGCAGTTTGCACAAGGGCGTAATACGGGACATCGGTCTACGCTCGTCCGTGGGTCGTACGCAGGGGGTGGGGACAGGTCCAAGAGATGCAGGACGTAAGGAAAGGACGCCAAGAAGCGACATCAAAAAGACATATAAAAGAGTTTGGGCAGGGGTGAAGACCAAGAAAACAACATTCAAGAAGACAATAAAGGGCGCAGGCAAGGGTGCCAAGTTAGAAAAGTGGCAATGTAAGAAAGGCGGGGCACATTACTGGAAGATACCAATTGCGAAGCCTCTCCAGCCTGACGGAACGCCACGGACGACGGTGGGTAAATGTGCGAAATGTAAAACAAAACGCACGTTCTATTTATAAATCAAAAAGGGGGATGGCGATGGAAAAACTGATGACTAGGGCAGAATACGAGGAAATCCTCAAGAAAGAAAATAAAGCAAAAAAGAGGAAAAGCGTACCGAAGAAGAAAACAACCAAACGGACTGGTCCCGTGGGCAAGCCAGCAAAGTGGGGATGCCCGAAAGGTGGAGCCCATTACTGGATACTACCAGTTGCGTCAAAAACCAAAACCACCAAAGGGAAGTGCAAGAAATGCAAGAAAACCCGCAGGTTCTTGAATGCGGGACCGAAATAGCCCATGTGAAGCCATAGGTATAGCAGGAATAACGGAGACAAAAGGAGGTCGTAATGAAAGGACATATCGGTAAAAAGGAACGGAAGGCATTAGGCACTCCACGTAAGATGAAGCCCCCAAAGGCGAAATACCTTAATGAGCCGGGGAACAAGGGAAAAGACTTCTATGTAAAGATTATTAAAAAGGGTAAGTGATGGCTGAATTCACTGGTTATAAATGCTTGAGATGCGGTCGCCCGATAAAAAGGATGCGGGTAAAAGTTGCTCGTAGTAATCCAGAGAAAGGAATACACGAGCCAACGCATTATGAGGTGGGTTGGAGGCACGTAGAGGAGATTATCGATGGGCGGAAAGCTCGCTGTCTCAGGGCACGACCACCCAGTAGCCAAGATAAACCGAAGACACGTTTAAAGAGGTTTAATAGATATCGTAAAGTATACAGGACAAAATATCCTAATTGGGAGGCGGAGGGAGAGAAGAACATCAAACGCGCAGAATTGAGAATGAAGAAGGAAAAAGCAAAAAAAGACGAGGAATTGAAAAAACAGCAGGCGTATAAAATATAGGGGGAAAACATGACTAAAGAGCAAAAGAAAGACATGTGGAAAAGGCAATATAATAGCCTCATGGAGTATGATAATGAGATAAGTCATGATATGAATAAAAACGCTAAGACAAAGATACTCATGCGGAAGGCTATCGGGACAAAAATATATCAGGCGGAGGCAGAACTTCGGCAGTTGGGGGCTTTACCTCGGAAGCCAGCATCGACTCCCGCCAAGAAACAGACAGCCAAGAAAACGGTGGTAAAGAAAACGAAGAAAACGATAACCAAGAAAACTACATCCACCAAGAAAACGACGGCTAAGCGTACGCAGTCGAAGAAAAAAGTAAAAAAGTAACCAAAGGGTTGTAATTTAACAGAGGAGGAAACTATCTACAGCATGCTGACGGCGAAACTGAAAGAGAAGAAGAAATAACAGGAGGGTGAGATGGTACTTAAGAAGAAGCCAGCGGTGAAAGCAAAGGCAGGATGTAAGCGGAAGCCTGTACGGAGCGATGATGTTTACACAAAGAAACCAAACGGGGAATATAGATATTCCGCTGTATCTTGCCACAAATGCGGTGGTTTGATTGATTTGGATAGTCTGTATTATGGCGGTAAAGACAGGCAGACCTATTGTCAGGGTTGTGCCAGCGAGGTCATAGCAAAGGAACGGAAGGGCGAGAAACACCCAAAAGAAATATGCGCCCTTTGTGGCAAAAACAGACCTTGGGGGACGGGGTGGGGGAACATCTGCGCTAAATGTGCGAAGACAAGGCAGACCCGCAGTCGGGGTCGTTCCAGTGGTGGACCCGCAAAACGGAAATAGCATAAAACGGTCACTGGAAGGATAGGAGGAAAGATGAATAGGGAAAAACATTCCACCGTTTCTGCAAAGCAAATGGGCTGGGATGCCGATTCGGGGCAAATTAAGCGTCGACAGAATATCCTTGACAAATGCAGGGGGAATGCCTTGAAAGCATCCAGAATCTTGCAAAATACAGCCATGAGAGGCGGGAGTGATGATATAAGACGGAAGGCGCGGAATGATGCCCGTTATTTCTTTAATATGCATGAAAGGCGCAAGGAACGGATGCGGAGAAGAGAAGGTGTTAAATGAAAAACTTGACAAGACTAATCGTATGCAACGGTAAAAAAGAGTGTAACAGTCAGATAAGCAAATGGGAAAATAGTGGCTATCATGTGAGAACAAAAGCCATCCTATCCTCAAAGGGAGACGATGTATTTATAGTTAGTGTTCATGGCAAGGATAAAAGAGATGATAAGAAAGGTTAAGGGCGGATACGTAATAATGCACTGTCATGATAAAAAGACAGGTAGAATGGAGCGCATCCCAGCGACGCGTAAGCCAGTGACTTACGCTAAAGCGTTAGAGATACATCAGGCGATAATGGCGAGTCGGTCTCGCAGGTTAAAGGTAAAGACGGCAAAGTAGTAAGGAGGAGTCATGAAAAAGGGAGTAGCATTGAAAATGGTGCATAGGGCAGGACAAAGATTAAAGGAATGCCAACAAGATTACGAGGTGGCTGTAAGACAACTCTCAAGGGCTAAGGTGGCGCGTGATTCTGCAGAAAAAGGGCTGGAAAAAGCCAAACAAGCATGGAGAACCGCCGAGAGATAAACGATAAATTTAAAGAAGGGGGCAATATGGACACGAAAAAGAAAAAGAAAGAAATATATCCATATAAAGTGAAGGTCTTGCGGATGGAAGGCAATAAACCCATCGACTCCTTCACATTTGATTGCAGAAGCAAGAAAGAAGCCGAAAAGCAGGTGAGCTTCATAAAGAAGATTGTTGGCAGTAAATCTCAAACAGGCAATAATATCCACATATTACCATAATGATGGATAGCAAAAGGAGGTAAACCAAATGAAAGTTTATACCGATGCATATGGCAACACGCTCCACGTTGATATGCACAGGAAAGTCATCTTCGCCAAGAATGCGAAAGGCAAGAAGGTGGTTAGGTCCGATGTGCTTCATATGGTGCGGTTAGCCACAGACACCCATAAAACCAGCGGGAAAGTAAAGATGGACGGGCATACTTTCACCCTCAGGTATCTGAAGGGCAAGAAGAAGGGATAAAGGGGGTACCATGTCGGGAGAATGGATGTCAGGTCCCATGGGAGGGCAAAACCTGCTCAGTTGGAATCCGCATTGGGCGGGGCAGATAGAGGTGGGGGTAGCAAGGCGCACAAAAAAATATGTGGCTAAGCCCATCGGGCATGCCATCCGCAGAGTATACAATCAGACGGTGGTGAACCCATTAAATAAAGCGAAGGCTGGGATTAAGTCTAGGTATAATAAGGTGAGGGCTAAAGTTACATTTCAAAAAGCTCGGGACAGGAGAATAGCAAGGAAGAAAGGGTATATTCAGGCACAACAAAGGATTGTGAAATTCACAGAGAATAAAGCCGAGCATGAGCGTATGCTGAATCCGATAGCTACTTATACGAACCATAAGGATGCGGTAGCGGAGAATGAAAGGGTTCAGGCGTTGGGGTACAGGACTGAATTAACCAAGAAAACAGTCATCAGTAAAGTGGACGGAACAGAAAAAGAGCAATGGGAACTTTCAACACTCCGTATACCTTATAAAAAGACTAAAGAAGAAAATCAAGCGATTGCTGAAAACAAGAAAGCGATTGCTGAAAACGAGAGAGCGATTGCTGGGACCAAGAGGGCAGAAGCCAAGGAGGTAAAGGCGCGAGCACATGCCGAAGCCAAATTAAAGAGGGACGTGCAGATAGCCTCAACAAAAGTAGAATGGGCTATGAAGAGGCAACAGAGCCGAATAGGTAAGATACTTAAGCCGTGGACAGCTAAGACAGGGGAGTTTGAAGTCGAACAGCGTCCCCCACAGCCTGCACCTGTTTCCCAACAGCAGGAGGTGGAGAAAAAGAATGAGGTCCCAGAGGTATTAAGCGAGAGCACTGGGAAGCAAAAACCTATATCTGCTCGTAAACAGGCACAACGAGAGAGTCGTGCCAAAAAGCTAGAAAATCAGAGGGTTAGAAAAGAAATAAGGATGGCGGAATTGAGGAGTAGAATGGGGTTTGGAAAGAACGAAGCTGAGTTCAACCCCGAGTTGGAAAGAAAAGTACAAAAACCAAAGGCGGTACCGATTAGACTGGTGGAACCGCAGGTGAAAAAGGAGCTTAGCGCAAAACAAAAAGCATATGCTGAGAGAGCCAAACAGAGCAGGGAAGCTCCTCAACGGATAGCGACATTACAGAAACATATGGCTCAGAAGGGCACAGGCGAACTGCAAGAGATGACTGAGCAGGAAAGTAAGGAGAAGAAAGTCGGTAAGGGTAAACAAAGAAAGATAGCGAAGGTCGAAGCTATAAAGGCAAGCACGGAGGCTCAGATGATGATTGATTCGGCACCGCCTAAAGCCACCAATAAGCTGACCAATAAAGCTCAAAAGAAACCTAGAAAAACAGAGGTTGCGCCCGAGGGAACGCCAGCTCCTACTACCGCACAGGTCTTGCAGGTATTGGGAAAAGAAAAAGAAAAAGTGGAAAATGCGACCAAGGAATTAGCCAAAGGGAATAGGGGTCCAGCCATTAAAGTTCTTGGCAATAAAACTTTGTCCGCAAAACAAAAGGAACAAGCGGAGAACGTGAGAAAATTTGAAGCGCAAGCCCTAAAAGAAGAAGCGGAAATCAAACGTAGGAATAAGAAGTTAGCTAAAGGCGGTACTGTGGTTGATAATGTTGCTATTGAAAAACTGGTAGAAGCCCAGCATCCACAAACGCCCAATAGCGGTGTGAAGAAAACAAGAGCGGAGCACGAAGCTCGGGACTTCGTTCATAAGCATGTAGAGGGTCTTGTTACGACAGCAAAGCAAGAATTGGATGATGCAAAGGAACGCTTGGCAAGAGAGAAGGAAAAAGCAGAGGTGAAGAAGATAAAAGCAGAGGCGAAGAAGGAGGCGCAGGCGTTGGCAGACAGACCGACCTCGATAGATAATCCTTATATGAGTTATCCTCTTGAGAGGGTTGCGTTAGACGCTGAAAAGGGCAACTTAGATGCGCAAAAAGCACTGAAGCTACGAAAAACAGCTACTATGCGTAGGGTTTAAGGTGCTCTTTGGAGGTTTTAAATAAATGAAGTTCACCTACATCATAATAATGGTAATGGTTCTCATGGCACTTATAGGCGCGGTGGTACCTAGTGAAAAGGTAAGTGCTGCATCCGATATATCCAATATTAAAGTCTTTCAATCGTTCAGGGAAGAAGGGGATTGGCTGATAGTATTCCTGTATGATACAGATATAGAAGAATTTGATAACACGCATATATGGAAGAAGCGTCTTACAGATACCACTCTCCTAATACATAAAGGTACATCAAACATCAAGGCGGGCGGTTATCGCCCCGGGTGCATTTATCTCAGTGCGAGTGAAACGGCTCCGATGGAATGGCAGGGAGCCTTTGATATCGAAATATGGGGTGATTACAACTGGCCTTCTCCTCCTTCAAAGACCTTAAGTATCGGTCCTAGCGATTGGTCGGGGGATGATTTGGATAATTTGGACGACTGGTGCATCTCCACGGCGAAGATGATAGGCAGTCATGACAATGGTAGCGCATATACTTTTGTCGCGATGGGTCCAGATGGAGAGTTGTTGAATACCGATGGTGCGGCTATATACGAGTTGGGCATCCCCGGATTGATGGATGTTAGGGCGGATACCTTACAGATAGCGGGCGATATTTGGATTCATCCAGACTGGGATGCCGAGTTAGGGAATATGTCGTACAATGCGTATCTGGCAGGTCAATGGGATGAGGCTGTTGGTCCAGAGATTTCTACTTTGTGGACGGAGGTGGGGGATTACTTTGGGCTAAGCGGTAGATGGATTGGTATAATCTTGGTGAGTATAGGGTTTATATTCCTAGCGATGTGGTGTAAGACTATCGCTTTCGGCATTCTATTATCGGGAACAGTGATTGGTATATTCCCGTTATGGTTCTTAGGCGTATTAGCCTTTATACTACTGTTCATATTCTTGAAATCGTTCATTATAAGCTCGGCATGATTAAGAGGTGAAGATGAAGTTATTGAATATCATGGTATTATTGCTAATAATAGGGGGTTTAGTATTAAGCTCTACCCCTTCTTCTGCGGAGACTCCACTGGACGAAGCCATTATATACAATGGTGAGGTAGCGGAGCCAATGGTGGATGGTATTGAGGAAGTTATATCGGAAACAGAGGATGTTACCGTTTCCACTACTGGCAATAGGTGGGTGACAGACGATGGCGTTATACTATGGGAGTATAAAGCTAAAATAATGGCTACAAATGAGGAAGATACTTCTTGGCATCAGCAATCGACGATGACTTACGCAACAGGTCAGAGTGGTTTTACTGCTATGATAACAGGGACAACGGCATTGGTAAGGGCAAATTGCGAGGATGTCTGTGGGGAAATAATTTGGACACCCAAAATATTGATAGGGGGTATTACGTACCCCGTCATAGGCAATCCGATTATTATCAATGATATGTATGATAATGCCTACGTAAACAATGTCATCAAATGGGATTACGGCGTTTGTACAAGGTACCTGCGGGTATTGGATGGCACTATATCAGAGCAGTTTGTTTTCGATGTTAAGCCCACAGGGGATATATCTATAGACATGGGGATAGACCCGTCCAGCACTTTGGGTGCCGACATCATATACGCCGTAGACGCTTCTTATAATCCAATCGCCATAACTCTTGCGGATGGTATAAAAACAGTAACGCTGGATGCGATGATGAGGGCGACTTTCCCGATTACCATCGACCCATCTTTCACACAATTCAAAACATCTAATTTTGACGGGAACCTCTGTCTTTCTAGCACAAAGTCTGATGCTTATGGTGCCCCCGGCGGACAGGCAGGCACGGAGAATTTCTCGGTCTTATGGGATAATGCAAGTGCTACGACAATAAGCACAGCACTACTAACAGGTTGGAATTATTATACGGACCAATGGACTTGCTCTTATTATTGTTATTACAACCCTGCATATTGTTGCAATGAGTCGCACTTTAGTTTATATAGAAGTTATCTGCATTTCAATACGTCGCTCTTGTTGTGGGGAGCTAATATAAGCTCAGCCACTTTAGGTCTGTACGCCACTGCTGTGTATAACGATAATTCCAGCTATCACCCGCCATTGGGCAAGGTGATGGTGTTCCGTGGCATCCATAACGTTTCGGACGAGCTGGCATTGCCACCGCTGTATCCAACCGCGCCCATAAATGCGACATGGGTCCCGCCTTTTTATTGGACCCCCGGGAACTGGAATTTCCCAGATAAAACCCTGTTATCGGACTTTAACCAGAGCAAATATGTGGATACCCCTATCGGAATCAGTGCTACTAATGTCACTGTTAATGGCACCTACTATACAATGCCTTTAACTGCAGAAGGGATACGTTCAATAAATACGAATGATGTCATACAAGGGGTAGGGGAGAATGTGTCGTATTCCAGCTTCCTAGTACGTATAGAAAGAGAAGTGGACGCGATAGCCGACTGGAACGGCTCGGATAAACCGCATTATTTTGGTGGCAAGCAATATGTGGCGTGGGGTGCTTTTGAAGACGGGGTCTCTCAGCGACCATACTTGGAAGTGACTTATGTCTTTTATGCCCCGCCCCTCGTAAGGACAGACACCGCATCCCAGATTGGAATGGAGGTGGCAAGGGTCAATGGATACCTTGAATATGATGGTGCCTCACCCTGTAAAGTGGGGCTCCTTGTCAAATTAAATAGTAGTGTAAATTATAGCGTAGCCTCTGGTTATTACGGAGATTTGGACGGGGATGGTTGGGTCACGGGGGCGGATTATACTCTGCTGGATGCATACCTTTACACCAGCGGACCCCTTTCTCCCGACCAGATATTAAGGTCGGACCTGAATGATGATTCTATTGTGGACGCCAATGATTCTGCGGAAATGGTCTTGGTGCGAGCAGGGGGTTATAACAATGACCGTATCTATCATTCAGCGGGTGTAACAACAGGCGAATTATTCGGTAAGATGATAACTGGACTGACTGCTGGAGCAACATATAATGTAACGACAGTCGCGTGGCATAATGTTTTCAGCGCAAGTGGCACGGTAAGACAGTTTACTACTATTGCTGTTTTGGGGGATGTAAGTAACTTCAATGCTGACTCAGAATGCGATACAGTAAGCCTGACGTGGACTAAAGCTAATGGCTCAACGTCTACAATGGTCAGGTGGAAGAAATATTCCGCCCCTACTACCATAGCCGATGGGACACTTCTGGTTGATACAACTGCTGCGTACTATCAGCATACTGGGTTGGAAAGTGGCGTGGGTTATTATTATTCCGCGTGGGGCGTTATCACAGGCAACTATTCCGCAACGCCAGCGGAAGTAACCATAACAACGACCGCATGCGGGGGTGGGGATGGAGGTGGTGGTGGTACGGGGACAGGCGGTGATGTTATAACAGTGCCCAATAGCTCTTCATGGTTTAATCCGCCATCCAGCGAAGGGGTAAAGAAGATACCGGGGTACGCCTTTATAAATCAAATGGCGGATGCGATTGGTATGCCCCACGGCACATGGTGGTTTTTATTATCAATGGGATTTTCCATAGTGGTATCAATGTGGGTGTTCTATAGGAGCGAGCAGATTCTTCTCGCATTTATAACAATGTGCGGATTAAACGTATTGTTCGCTATGATTGGGACCGCCCCTTGGTGGATACTGCTCATATTCTCCATTTCGTCGTTGGGATTCTCATGGAAAGAGTTGAGATAAATGATAGAAACTAAATGGATGGTGTTCATTGTAGTGCTTGCCGTTGTATTGAGTATTGTAGCCAGTTTTATGGACGGGGCTACAGGTATGGACAGCGGAACCAGCCTATGGACTGTCGCAGAGGATATAAATAACCTAGCAAATTCTATAAAAGTGCTCTCATGGAGCAACGTAATACCTATCATATTTCAGGGGGGAGGAATTATAGTGGATATCGCCAAAGCGACTGTCAATATGTTCTTCGCAAACTATAATTTCTTAGAACCCGTCCCTATTTTACAGTTTTTCTTAATAGCCCTTAATTTTGCGGTATTCATTATGTTCTTATTTACGTTCAACAGCGCAATAAAGCCGTTTGGAGGTTAGCTATGGGAATGGTTTCATTTATAGGTGCGATGGTCTTACTGGGGATAGGTTTACTCTGGTTTAAGCCAGTAGCGGACTTATTTAACGATACTATTGTCCCGCTCATAGGGATGCCCGATTATATGGTGTTGTTCTTAAAGCTGTTACCGTTCATTGTAGCCTCTGGGATGCTTTTAATATCGGTGAAAAACCTGTTGAAGGGTGGCAAGCGGAGAGATGATTTCTATGAAAGTTAGAGGTGTAAAATGGTAAATACAATCGGCTTATGGGTTAGTGTTGCTCTAGCTGTAGTCGCTATGGTGGTGGGTTTAATGGCTTATATGAGGAAGAAAGAAAAAGATAAAGGCTCTGGAGATTTCAGATGAAATCCCAAGAGGAGGAAGACCCGATGAGTATGTATCAGATGCCAAAGCCTGTAGAAACTCCGTCCTATGCAAAACGATACTCGTCTACCAATCAGGATAGTAGTGGGTTTGCGCTGGCACGGCTGAATTTAATACGGGAAGAGACCAGAGTCAAAGAAGAGAAGGAACGCGCTGAGGCGGAACGGAGAGATAGAGCTAATGCTTCAGCGCGAGTGGCATATTACGATAAAAAGATTGCGGAAGCACAAGCGCAAGTAGCGTCAGTACAAAGAGCACTTGCAAAAGCCATAACAGGGAATAGACTGGTGGAGGGAGCCAGCCTATACGGTGGTTCAGTAGACCCCAATTGGACATCTGCTCGTAACATAAATCTAATGACAAGTCAAGTACAGGGTGGCAGTGCCACTCTCGCCCAATTAGAACAGCTAAAAGCGCAAGCTCAGGCAGACCTAGCTCTCGCCATGCTTTCAGCAGACGAGCGCAGGAATATTCTCCTCGGCGGGGCACCGCCATCGCCAGCAACACCAGCAAGAGGGTCCCGCTTGACCGTTACCGATAAATATAAGGAACAACCCGTACTTACGAAGACCCAGCATGGAGGGAAGGAAATAGAATACATTATGTGGGCTGGAAACAGGTATGCCAGCAACGACCCGAAATTACGGAAAATAGCACCGCAATTCTTTTCTGGGGACCGTCAGGAAGATAGATATCCCTATCAATCATCTGTCATCAGTACAGGGCGGTCAGGTATAAAGGATACGGAGCAAGTCGTCGTAGGTGGGCAGAGATATAGAAGGGACGACCCGAAATTAAAGGAGGTAGCACCAGACCAATACCGTTCCCCTGAGGAATTACGTCGACAGAGAGGGGAAGTAGCAGTTACTCCTAAAGCCGTCGTGGAGGTGGCATCGGATAAGATTGTGGTGAATGGACAGACATATAGGAGGGACGACCCGCAACTGAAGGAGATAGCTCCCGACCAATATCTTACTAAGGAGGCTTTAGCCCGCTCTTTAAGGAAACCAGAGGATGTGAAGATTGTCACTGTAAATGGCAGGGACTATCGAGATGACAATCCTATTCTCAAAACAATAGCACCAGCCCTGTATGCTTATGCGGGTCTCCAAGAAGTGGATAAGACAAAATGGGTCACCATACGTGGCAATAGGTATGATACAACCGACCCCAGAGATAGGTGGACCCTTGAGCAGATGTTTATCCCTCCTTCTGGGGAGAAGGTAAGTAGAAAAGAAGAGCGTCAAATAATTAGTGGAGCCCAACAACGAGGAGGAGTAACTCCTCAGGGGGCGCCGGGGGAGCTCCCCTCACCCTCCTTTGTTCCATTGACATCTGGGGAGGTAGCAGAACTCCGTGCTGGGGGTTTTGTCGATAGGGAGACGAGGCTGGCGGAGATAAAAGGCACACAAAGGACACTAACAAAGGTAGAGACTGGCTCGGGTGGGTGGAAGATATTAAATGACGTAGGATGGCAACAACATCTTAGGGATATGGACGCTGGGTTGATAGAATTCGCGAAATCTATCCAGATTGTTACAGTAGACGGCAACAGATATCTACTTAGCGACCCCAAACTCAAGGATATTCTGGGGGATTGGGATGGACGAGGAGGGAAATTCTCCAAGATGGAGGGGCACAAAGTGGAATGGATACCGGGGAGTACCGATGCAGTAGCACATGGTCAGGGCGGTAATATCCGACTACGACTAGTATCGTTTTTAACAAAGCCAGATGGGACAATAGTACGTGATGATGACCCCCTATGGGCAGAAGAATCAGCTATGTATCCTGCATCTATAACGACTGAAATGGGGATAGGCTACGAGCCTACCCTAGCACCTCCCGAACATTCGGGCGGTCATGGGGGAGCGACAGAAAAAGGAACAGGCAGTAAAGACCTGAATAATGATGGTAAGGTTAATGTATTAGATTTAACTCTATCAAAAATAGCTGAGCGCAATGGGGGAATGACTCCCAAACAAGCGGAATCGTATGAAAAAGCATGGATAGCGACCACGTTTACCCCCGGTGCCGCTGAGGTAAAGACCTATTCATATGATATTGAGCCATGGTCTAGAGACCCTCTCCGTCCGGATGAGGTAAAGATTGGGGGTCATTGGTATGACAGGGATACCCCCGTGGCACAAGAGTGGGCAGACCGCAACGGATTTACCACCCTTGCCTCCATGTGGCGAGCGGGAAGACATGTCAACGAGACGCTTATTGGTGGTAATTGGTTTTCCAACGACAGTTGGACGGTAAAAAAATGGGATTCTGCGCTGGCAGAGAATGATGCGAAAATAGAATTAAATAGGATGCTTTCATGGGGGCAACCTATCACGAGCTTGCTGGGTGGGAAATCACCACACTTGGTACATGGGATTATGAGCGCAGAGGACATTGCTACGGCAAAAGCCACAGGGGCGGGGGCAATATATGAGCGCATAATGGCGAATCCGCTCGTTATCAAAGATGAAGAGCATAAAACAGGTCTCGTTAATTGGAAGGGCGAGCCTATCTACATGTACGACGACCCCGTGACAGGTCCAACTTATTCAGAGGACCCTGCTGGACAGGTTATGGATAAGCGCACTGGTAAATATGTGGCAGAAAGAGGGTTCACTGACCCAGACGACCATCTTAGAGTAAATCTTAACGGTGTGTGGGTAAGCCGGGACAGTGCCGAGGGTAAGGTGTGGATAGAAGCCCAGAAGGTAACAGGGGGGACCAACCTCTTTACTGATGATGGCAAAGAAATATTTATGTATGAGCATCCAGTTACTCATATACAAACTCCGTCTGATAATCCCGCTGAACAAACATGGGATGCGAACACTGGTCAGTTTTACCTAAGGGGGGTATCGGAAGAGGGGGGAGTAAACTTGGAGATGGAGTACGACTGGCATTTTGAAGATAAAATGACGCTGTCCGATGCTGAAGAAGCATTAACAAGATGTGGATTATGGAAGATAGATGATGCTGGTAAAGGTTCTATAGATATAACGAAAACAACCAGAGCCATACTCATGAATCCCGATTTTAGGCAAGCAATATTAACGGTTTGGGATAGCCCTACAAACCTGAATTTGGCACAGGGACATATGACCAACGAGGATAGGATGACCGTAGTCTCTCAAGCTATCATCAATGAAGCGAAGAGCATCATTGCGCCATATCAACCATTATCAGATGCAGACTGGGCACTAAGAACTCATCTTACTGGCATGATAAGTGGTAGTGAAAAAATAGGATGGGATATAAGGGGTATCCCCCTCAATGAATTAAGGAACAATCCTACCTTGAGACAAGCTATAGAAATTGTGCTTCCGGGCGCAATGTCGACCGCATATGAAGCTCATCCTGACTATGTGGAGAGTTATGAAGCCATGACTCCTCAGATGCATGGTTATATGGACACTGAGGGAATGAGGGGCGAGCATCTATCGATGAGGACATGCCAGACCGAAGAAGAGATGCAAGCGAAATTTGTAGCATTAGGGCTAATTCCTGAGGCGGGTTATTACATTGACCACACTCCCCCTCTTACAGAACCTACTGATGAGGAGAAAGTAAAGGATGGGTTCTCAGCGGGGGATGCTGGCTATAAAGAATGGCGAGGGATGATAGAAGCGGGTGGCGGTAACGTATTTCTGGGTATGCCATTTTATTCGTTAAGAGAAGGATATTTAGGTATAGCTGACATTAATCGCTACTCCACTATGAGTATGGAAGAACTAAAAACATACCAACCGAAAGAAGGAGAGGAAGCGATTGATATTAGTGTTCTACGAGGTTATGTCGGGGATATGATATCACATCAGAATCAGCAACTTCATGAAATTTTTGAATCTTCTTGGCATACCGCAGAAGAGACAAAGGCGAATATGGCGGCGATAATGGATGTCTACGATACTAAACATGATGATGATGCGTGGAATGGGCTTAGCGTATCCGAGAAGAGAAATGTTCTTAATAAATATTATGCTCCTGACACCAGTTTTATGGGTGGGGTAACCCAGTGGAAGGAAGAGAACCCTTTCAGAAGTGCGATGCAATGGGCGACGGGCGAACGCATACCAAACTCAGAGGAAATATGGGTGGGTACGAATACAACACCAGAGCCACCCGAACCGGGTGCACACTCAGGACTTCATATGTATGACCCTCGGTTGCTGGGGATAGGTTTATGGGGTGGGATTGTAGGGGTGGCTCAGGGGATAAAAGGCATGTGGGAAACGGGTATTAGCTCCGTATGGAATCTTGTACAGGGCGAAGACTTTCTTAATTTCGGGAAGTTTGGGAAAAGGCTTGCTTCCATACCAATTGGGATTGGGCAATTTCTGGCGGTAGATTTGGTTGTCGATGTGACCAGAAACCCTATGTACGGTGTTGGAGAAGCTGTGGGGGCTCTCGGGATAAAGTTGCCCAAATTTGCCAAGGTACCGGGGGGAGGCAGATATGATGTGACTTGGCAACACGTTGCTATTCCGGGGTGGGATAGGGTAGCCATAAACCAATTGAGAACTATCAAGGGGTTTTGGGATGTAAGAAATGTCGGCAGTTCCGCTTTTGGTGCCAATCTTATAGGCAGGTTATATACACTTCCATATTGTACACTGGAGACGCTAAAGGCATTTACTGCTGAGGTGCAACAGAAAACATTGGAGTCCCCATTTGATGTCATTCCGATAAAGAAACTTATACATGTGCCGTTGGAATGGCAAGAGGCACGGGTGACAAAGGCAGTTATGAAAAGTGGTACTCTGGTGGAGGCTAGTAAGCTCACCTTTGATAAGGACGGACTACCAGTGTTGGCGACCAAATATGATATTGCGGGTCAGAAAATAAACAGGGACCCTAACAGCACAGAGTATAAAATGGATGAAGTAACAGCAGTGAGAGAACGGTATGGTGACCCCACAATTCCAGACCCTACTACTGAGGGGGCGGGGACAATTGGGGATGTGGTCAGGGCGATACCCTACTATGTTGTGAACGGGAAGAAGTTTTACCTGTTAGTGAAAGACAGGGCTGGTGGGGGGTGGATGCATGCCGGCGGTGACCTCAGGGTGGGGGAGACGGCGATAGGCTCACTGTTCAGGGAACTGGGTGAGGAATTTATTGGTCTGGATAAGGATAATATAAAATTGGGTACTGTAAAGGAGTTGCCTCCATTATTATCCAAAGCTCATCACCATGCGAACGTTGGTGCCAGAATTTACGAATTTGAAGTGATAGACCCCTTTAAGATTTACCCTAAGAGCCACGGGGCTGGACCACCCGAAATCGCACATATGTCATGGTTCGGTTCCGGGGAACGCTGGTCCGATGTGAGAGGCTCAACCATAGATATTATGGGGGCTATGTCAGCGGATAAAGACGGTAAGGTTCCCTTGGATATATCCAGAATGAAGTTCAGTAAGACAGACTCATGGACAGACGCATCTCGTGACCTTGGATATGGTAAGAGATATAGGGAGGGGTTAGAGATTACCGAGAAGGATATAACCGATGCGGCAGTTTATTGCTCTGATTTCACGCTGGAACTGGCAAGGAAGAAAACTCCTGCCATGAAAGAGCGCACATTGACCGTTTACCATATTACCCCTAATTATGGGGACTTCTTGATGTCCATAAAAGAAGGAGTGTTTACGACTCAGGCCGCAGATACAGGGAAGCGGTTCTCGTTTTTCCTCAGTCAGGAGGCAGCATACCAATTCTTACAAGGTTCCTCTATGGGGGGTAAACTTGAGGGGCATCATCCTGCTATCGTGGCAATAACTATGCTGGAATCCGACCTCGCGAGGATAGACCCCGCCTTTGAAATGGCATTGAAAGATGCGAACCGTTTGGGGGTGGATTTCCAGACTGTGTGGAAAGAGTGGAAGAAATCGATAGAAGATGAAATAACCGCCCCGGGTGGGACAAAGTTCTATACAGAACGTCCAAATTTTGCAAGTAAGACGGTCGAAGGTGGCAGATTTAAAGACGTATGCGCAGTATTAATGACCACTGTCCCTATGTCAGGAACACGGATAGTCAAGACCATGCCAAAGAAGGGAGTGGAGCTACTGGTAACCCCAGCGATGAGTGGATACATAGAAGCTCTCAATAATGCAAAAGAAGTTTTGAAGGCTGGTAAAGACGAGAACATCACGGTTGCAGAAATAAAAGGGGCATTAGATACAGGGTATGCGGTCTTTAATAAATCTCTTTCACCAGAGGCTCTGAGTGCTAGTGTTTATCAAGGCGTTGAGGTTCTAAAGGGTTGGTTAAATGATAATTTTGCAGGAGACTCGATTCAGGTGGATTCCGCACTAACGATGTTAGGGAAAGTCCAGCAGTGGCATTTGGATAGATACGAATATAGCTTGAGGCGTATCCATACACTGGTATTCGACATGGACGGGACTCTCATCGCCCCCAAGAACCGTAATCTGAAATTTGATGCACACGGAAACCTATTGCCCCCTGAATTTGATAAAAGCGGAAAACAAATAAGCGGTTATGACCCAAAACTGACTGGTTACGAAATGCGCCCCAACGCCTTAAAGCTGTTGCAGGAATTGCAAGATAATGGCAAGGAAGTGGTAATATGGTCACATTGTTCTAAGGCGAGGTTGGAAGAGGTGTTTGCGTCACTTCCCGAACTCGAAGCATTTTTCCCGAAAGATGCGAGCTGGAAGGGAATAGACGGTAAGGCTTCTGTATCTGGCAGGAGAAACATAGTGATTCGTGAAGACTACGCTATGATAGCAGGGAAAGTAAACACTAAAGGTGAGCCAGCCTTTACTGGCTCAGAGACATTCAAGGATATACAAAAAGTAGGAGGGGGTATCCTTATTGACGACTTGCCAGCGCAGAAAATAGAACAAACTAATCATGGTAATCGGGCTATAGGTATTTCTCAATATATGGGCGGTAAGAGTTTCGCTATGAAAGACCTTGAGACAGTAATGTTCCCAGAGACTTTAATGAGCCGTCTGGGGGACGGGTTAAAGGATGCGTTTGGGGAAGTCCTTGCAGTGGACAAAAATATTTCAGGGCTACTTCATGAAGCAAAACTGGAGGGGCGGGATGTACAAGCTTCACTACTTCTTCCGGGAGCAGAAAAAACAAAAAAAGAAGCAGAATTGGCGCATTTGAAGGCGGGCGGGGAATTAGTGAAATTTAGCTGGGGTCAAAGAATACCCATACTGTATATGATGACGGATAGTTTTAGGCTCTTAAAAGAGTTAGAAAAAGATGGAGAGGTAATCACTTCAGCAATAGATGTAGCTAAGGGTCGTCTGGATACTGAGCTAGGGAAAGGTAGTTCCTCCCAAGGAATGGCGCAAGGAATCCAAAAACAAGCCATCCTAACAGCGATAGAAGGTATCCGAAGGGATTTACAGGACAAATATACCCAGAGAATTAAGGAATTAGAGGACGCTCTGGTGGCTGATGCTCGCCAGTTGGATAAGACTAAAAATCTACAATTGAGTGAACTGAAAGCCATTGATGTCGAGTTGACAAAGTTAAGACACTTAGATTCGGTCACTCCTACCATACTTAGAGTGATTGATGCATATAAAAATTGGGTCGATACCACCCTCAGCGGTCTCACAGAGAGAAAGATTGTTCTGGAGGGGCTAGAGGTAGCGAAAAGAGAAATCTTATTTGACTTTATCAGTCCGGGAGGTATAAAGAAACAGGGCGCACCCGATGTTAGGGGGGCGATTGCCCTGAAAAGGAGAGTCTTAGAACGTAAGGTAGAAGATATTGTTCATTTCAGGATACGCCCTCGTTCTGTGGAATATAGTATCCATGGTCTTCTGAATTATGAAACAGGACCTTTCACGACAACACGCAGAAGGGACTGGACAGCTCGAACCTTCCGTGAAAAAGGTGGGAGCCTCCCCGGTGAAATCGTTAAGGTAGGTAAAGAAGGCGAAGGCATGGTAGGGATGACTGGGCTTATGGGGAGATATCTCACATATGTAGACGCTGTGAAAGCTATATTCTTGCCAAGGATGGAACAGTTTAAAGCGCACACGGTTATCATCGACTTAGATGGCACAATAGTGGCTGAGGGCAAGGGCAAACACGGTAAAAAAGAGGAACTCCGCCCCGGCGCCGTGGACTTCCTTATAGCGTTGGACCTAGCGGGTAAGGAAGTTATTTTATGGACACATTCCGATAGGGCAAGGACACAGAGAATTGTTAATATGCATCCTGACCTTCAAGCTATGTTCAATGACCCTAAAACTGGAAAACTGGACCCGATGAAAGTGAAGACGCGTGAGGATTACGCTATAGATAAAAATGGTAAGGTATTGCCCGTAGACACATTTAAGGATATAAGCATATTCGGCAAAGATAGTGTCTTAATAGATAATAACAAAAGCCAAATTAAACAACAGGAAAAAGCAAATAATCATGCTGTGGATATTTCCACCTATTATGGAGGGAAATCGAGCGGGCTAAAGGACATGTTCCGTCAGGAGATGGTGGGCAGGGGGCAATTCGTCACTCCAGCCGAAGCCAAAATGCTCCAAGATTTGTATAAAGAACGGGAAATTGCTCTTGAGACAGCGAAAGAAGTAGCGGACTCCGCCTCTGCACTTAATTTGGTCCGTGAGCTTCAGGCAAAGATGGAAGAAAGAATGAAAGAGGCTGAGGGCACGATTTTCACCACCGTCGAAGCAAAGGAACTTCTGGAACTTTACAAGAAACGGGATGAAGTCCTTGCATCTGATGTGGCTGTTCAGGGGTTAGAGAAAACACAGTTAAGGATAGCGGAACTCGAATTGAAGCAGAATGCCAATAAGTTTGCTTACAGCACGTACGTTTTTGACTTCGACGGATGTGTAGTCGCTCAGGGAAGGGGCAAAGGGAAATACAAACCTAGCGAGCACGAGATGCTTCATCTAGTGGGGGCACTAAAGGAGTGGGGAGAAGAAGGTCCTAAAGTTAAAGTCAGAAAGGTCAAGGACGAACCTCTTGTTCGTGAATTGCGCCCCGGGGTGATTGAATTGATGCAGGCGATGCAACGGGACGGCAAGCAAGTTGTTATATGGACGCATTCGACTGAGAAGCGGATGCAGGGCATTGTGGATAGGTATCCCGAGCTTCAGGCTCTCTTCAACGACCCCTTGACTGGGAAGCTCGACCCGAAAAAGGTGACAACATTTAAAGACTACGCGGGCGGTAGAACAAATGCAGGCAATAAAGATATATTTAAACCTGTAGCCAAGAAATATGGCACAGATAGTATCCTGATAGATAATAGTGCAACTCAAGTCGCACTCCAACGGGAAAAGGGTTACCATGCGGTTAAAATAACCACTTACAGGGGAGGCAAATCGAGTGGGATGAGTAGTTTGTTTGTGCCTCAGGCGAAGGTCAGAACCTTTACTGCTCAAACATATGTTTTTAACTTACTCGGCACGCTTATTAGTGAGAGTAAGGATAAGAACGGCAAATATGAGCTTCGCCCCGGGGCGGTAGAGTTGCTCAGGGAACTCGAAAATAATGGCAAGCAGGTCGTCCTTTGGACGGATTTACGTAGACAAGAGCTGAAGCGGGTTCTCGGAAAGTTTCCCGATACCCTTCAGAAAATATTTCCCGAAGTCTGGAATGATAAAAACTATAATGATAAAAAGGTGCGGTGCCACGAGGATTACATTAAACGTGGAGACCCATTCTCAACGAATAAGTTCAAGAATGTACGCAGGGAATTTGGCGAAAATAGTATCCTGATAGATAACAACAAGATGCAGATAGACCTGCAGAAGAGCGCAGGTAATAAATATGCAGAAGTTTCCACTTATAATGGCGGTAAGTCCAAAGGTCTTGCAGATTTATTCATGGAAGACGTAAAGGGCACGAACCAGCTCATTTCTGCTTCTGAAGCGAAGGAACTGCAAGTATTACAAGGGGAGCGTGCGAGGGCTCTTGGGACAATAGGAAAAGACAGCGGGCTGGTGGGTATACAAGCGAGGATATCGGAGCTTGAGGCGAAGAAAAATGCCAACACCTTTACTTATGACACGTATGTATTCAGTCTGGAAGGCACGATAAGCGCGGAGGGTAAAGGTAAAAATGGTAAAGTAGATGAACTTCGCCCCGGAGCAGTGGACTTACTCGTGGCGTTATCTACAACAGGCAAAAATGTTGTTATATGGACGCATTTGGATAAAGAGCGGGCGCAGAGGATAATTGATACGAGTCCAGAACTACAAGCTATCTTCAATAAGGACGGAAAACTGGACCCGACGAAGGTGAAGACGCGTGAGGATTACGCTATAGATAAAAATGGTAAGGTATTGCCCGTAGACACATTTAAGGACATAAGCATATTCGGCAAAGACAGTGTCCTAATAGATAATAACAAAAACCAAATCCAACAACAGAAAGATAATAAAAATAAAGCTGTATCCATCACCACCTATCATGGTGGTAAGTCAAGCGGGATGAAGGATATGTTGGATGTTGAAATGATGGGCATGGGTCAACTTATAGCTCCTGCCGTAGCTGAGGTGCTCCTATCTACATACAAGGCACGGGAGAATGCCCTTAATGCCGCGAAAGAAGCATCAGGTATTGCTGGCACACTGGATTTGGTTCAGGATATTCAGGCAAAAATAGCAAGGATGGAAGCAGAGAGAATGGAAGAGCTGGGCGGGCTGGCTGGCACGGGTAAGTTGCTTACCCCCAAAGAGGCTACCCAACTCATGGAACTGTATAAGAAACGAGACGAAGCCCTCATATCCGAAGCAAGGGTCAGTGAGTTGCCGAAGATGGAATTGAGAATAAAGGAGCTGGAAGCAAAGCAAAAAGCTACAAAATATTCTTACGGAACATATGTATTTGACTTTGGGACAATAGTTTCCCAAGGAAAGGGTAAAGCTAAAGGAAAACACGCACTTCGTCCCGGGGTAATTGAACTAATGCAGGCAATACAAGGTGACGGCAAAGTAGTTGCTATTTGGGCGCATTCAGATAGGAAGCTGACACAGGAGATTGTTAATATGCACCCTGACCTTGCAAACATCTTCAATGACCCCAAGACTGGGAAGTTAGACCCGACTAGGGTGAAGACACATGAGGATTATGCAAGGTTTAAGGATGAGAACACATTCAAGGACATGAGAAAGGAATTCGGCATTGATTCCGTTCTAATAGACAGCAACGCAAGCCAAATCAAGCAACAGCATGGTGAAAAAAATAATGTGGTTGAGGTGGCTCCTCTGGAGGCGACAGGAAAGATGAGTAGCTTACTTACGGGTAACGAGAAGGTTAGGAAACTTACATCAGGAACATATATATTTAACTTAGTTGGCACGCTTGTTTCCAAGGATAAAGAAGGTAAGTATGAGCTTCGCCCCGGGGCGATGGAATTACTCCAAGAGCTCAAAAATGAAGGGAAGAACACCGTTCTGTGGACGGATTTATCGAGGCAGGAAGTGGGGGTTATTCTGGGTCAGCTCCATACCACCCTTGGTAAAATTTTTCCTTCTATCTGGGACTATAAGAGGGTTCGGTCTAAGGAACATTATGGTGGAGAACAGGTAACCAAAGACACGTATAAAGACATACGCAGAGAATTTGGTGTAGATAGTATACTGATAGATAATAATAAAAGCCAAATCGAACACCAGCGTTATCACAATAATAAATATGCAGAAGTTTCCACTTACAACGGCGGTAAGTCGAGCGGTCTCGTGGATTTATTTATGGAAGACGCCATGGGTAAAAGCGCAGTTATTTCTGTTGCCGAAGCGAAGGAATTGCAAGTATTACAGGCGGAGCATGCTAAGGCTCTTGAGTTAAAAGGGAAAGATAATGGGCTGGCTGGCATACAGGCAAGAATAGCGGAGCTTGAAGCGAAGGCTAGGTTCGCTTACGATACATATGTTTTGGACTTGGATGGCACAATCGTGGCTGAGGGAAAGGGTAAAGGTGGGAAAAAGGAAGAACTTCGCCCCGGTACAGTTGAGTTACTGAACGCTTTAGTTCTTGCGAATAAAAAAATCGTTATCTGGACGCATTCTACTGAGAAGCGGACACAGAGGATTGTCAATGAGAACCCTTTGCTTGCAACTATCTTCAATGACCCCAAGACTGGAAAGTTGAACCCAGCGAGGGTGAAGACACGTGAGGGTTACGCTCTGGACAAAGATGGTAAAGTATTGCCCAAAGACACGTTTAAGGACATACGCAAGGAATTTGGCGAAAACAGTATTCTAATAGACAACAGCGCAAGCCAAATTAAAAAACAACACAACGCAGGGAATAACGCCGCAGATATTTCTACCTATTATGGCGGTAAGTCGGGTGGGCTGAAGGAATTGGGGGCACAGTTGATGGCTGAGGCGGGTCAGATAGCAAGGAATGCCGATACCATCGGCACGATGAAAAAATGGGCAGAAGAGAATCTTCCAGAGAAGCCAACGCAAGCGGACATTACTGAAGGAATCAATCTTACAAAAAAATACATAAAGCGGACCTATGGCCGAGAAGAAACATATGCAGGATTAATTAAGGGAGTGGACGCACTTAATGATTTGCTTCAGGAAAACGTAAAAAATGGCGCATCCAAAGGTGACATCATCAGTCTACTTGGGGCATCAGAAGCATGGTTTGTGGGAGAACGAGAAGGTTTGCCCTCTTCACCAGTAAAGACCAAGGTTACTGGTGAAGTGATATCCAAGGGGGAGACTGGTGTTGAAGCACGGCTCGCGGAGATAGAGGTTGAAATAAAAATATTGGAAGATAAAGCACGAAGTGAGAAGTTGACTATGAAAGAAGCCTTAGCAATGTCAGAAAAATATGCAGAAAGGGATGCTCTTATTAGAAGTAAAAAGGGGAAGGAAACGTCTGCCGAAAAACGGGGCGAGGAGGAGCGCAGAAACGCAGAGGGTACTCCTCACCAAAGAGGTATTACTGAGTTTGGGTTTGGTGGGGAAGAGAGGAAAGTAGGGGAGGAGCGAGGCGGGGCGGGAGAATATCCTCACGGTGAATATCCTCACGGCGAATATCCTGCTGGCGAATATCCTGCTGGCGAATATCCTCATGGCGAGTACCCTGCTGGCGAATACAAGGCTGGCGAATATCCTCATGGCGAATACCCCGAGGGCGAGTACCCCAAGGGAGAGTATCCTCACGGAGAGTATCCTCACGGAGAATACAAGGCTGGCGAATATCCTCACAAAGAGTATCATCTTAAGGAGGTACATGCCCCGATAATAAAGAAGAAGAAGGGCAAAGTTCTTACCCAAGCCGAGCTTGAGGCATCCATAGCGTGGAAGCAGGGGATAATGTATAAGCTCATCTATCCTCCTTATGGTCAAAGTGATATTATAAACAGCAGGGTACCATTCCCGGGTATGCATATACATAGCGGAGTGAGGTCAGCATTTGCGACCTTAATAAGAACACAAAAAGGAAGATTACCGTCCACTATCGTGAGGGATATGGGAATGATGCATATCAGAATAGAAGGCGGAGGTAGGTCTACTACTGCCAAACCTAAAATGAGGTTCCATGAGAGGGAAGAGCGTAGAGGGAAGGGTGCTGTCAAGACAAAGGAATCAAACGGGCAGGTGATGACTAAGATAAATGGAGGGAAACATGGATAGTAGAAAAATGTTTATACGGGGCACGCAAAAAGAATTAACCCCTACTATACTGGAAAAATATGGCGCAGAAATTGATAGGGCGTTAGAAGCCGTCCAGTTAAAAGCTGAATCCGCCATGCCAGATATGATAAGTGCAAATGAGATACCCAGTAATGTGGACACAATAAAGGGCATCTTATGGGAAGAGTTGGGTCAAAGGATACCCGAAGTAGAAGCGTCTATGGACGATATGGGCAGATATTTGGGAGATACTTTCGGAGACAAAACAACCAAGAAGGATGTTCTGGAGGCTTTGGCTATAGTAAGAAATTATGTTCAGATATCTTTGCCACAGAAAGAAGCATTCTTGCAACCCGTGGATGAGAAATACGGTAACCTACGGGAGCCTGTGGTTGGAGAGCCAGTCACAGAGGAACTTACCCAAGAGCCTATCGAAGGAGAGCCTATCCCAGTCGCCACCCGTGCGGTGCCTGTATACAACTGGAACTTCCCAGTAGAAATGGAAAAGGGTGTGGCTGAAACCCTGCTGGAGGATTATGGATTCATACGCAGGGATAACGCATTTGGGAACATCAGCTACGATTATTCAAAGATTAGGGAGAAAGAATTAAGGGATGGGGATATCCGACAAGCGATAGTGACAATGAATCCAAATATAACCCCAGCGGAATTAACGGATTTAGCGACCGTAGCGCAGAAAAATACCGCCGAGTTGGCGGAAGAGAGCCAAAAAGGGAAAACCATAAGAGGCATCCAGCATTTGGAGAAAAAACAAAAAAAGGAAGCCAGTTATACGTTAGTGTCTCCCACCCCCGTGGCTCTAGCACCAGTGGTCGAAGAGCCAGTAGTAGTAGAGCCAAAAGTAGATATCTATGGAATGCCCATATATAAATGGGAATTCCCAATAGAGATGGAAAAGGGTGTGGCTGAAGCCCTGCTTGAAGATAGTGGATTCGTAAACTGGGACTCCGACATACAATATGATTATTCAAAAATAAAAGAGAAAGACCTGAAAAATGATGATATCAGGCAGGCGATAATAACAGTGAATCCAGATATGGTCAAGGATGACTTAGTATTAGTCGCGCATAAGAACACCATCGGGGCAGAGGGGGGAGAGATAAACGCTCCTAAAACGGAGGGGGACAACCCTGCATCTATGTCGCTTGAGACTGAAGCAGTTATTGGGGCTGAACCTTCCGCAGGGGGTGCTTTTGAAGAAGGGGCACCCTATGAGACTGGCATCGAAGAAACTAATGTGGAGCCTGAGGCCAGTATGGCTGGTGAATCCAATCCGAATATAGCCATTAGAATGAAAAATGGCAGGGCATTGACTGCGGAAGAGATAAAAGGGGCTGTGGCTTGGAAACAGGGCGTCATGTATAAACTCGTCTTCCCACCTTATGGGCAGAATGATGTCGTCAATAGCAGGTCGCCGTTCCAAGGTATAGTAGCGCATGCGAATGCGCGGAACGCATATGAGACACTGGTTACCAAGCATCAGGGTAAATTACCCTCAACGATAGTGAGACATATGGGCATGATGACCTTCTCGGTAACGGGGGGCAATAAAAAGCATGGTAGCCCAAAAGTCAAGGTAATTGAGAGGGAAGACCGTAAGAACACAGCACAGGTCGTTTCTAAAATCTAGTAGGAGGAAAAGGATGAATTACGATATAGGAGCAGGGCCCAAAGTGAAATATGATTGGTCCTTCAAGAAACCGATGAGTACCTATCTAGCGGGCACGATTCTGGAAGAATACGGTTTCAGGGATTTCGATAATGAAGATGTCCCATATAAATTATCCAAAATCACCGAAAGTAAACTAAAAGACCCTGAGGTCAGGCAAGCCTTAATCACCATTATTCCAAACCTTGATACGGATGAGATTGAGGAGATTGCGGAACGCAATACCAACAAAAAAAGTACCCTGAAGCCGAATAAATATTCTATTGGAGTAGACGCCAAGGGGAAAGGAATCCCCGCTGGGGAAAGCAAAGAACGCGAGGAGGACGGCAAAGAGGCAGATACCGACCGTATGATATTAGTGGCATCCAGTTTCAAGGTGGAAGGGGAAGAAGAAGCAGACGAGTCCCTACTGAATACTGAGGATGAAGAGGATGCAGTGGAGGGAAAAGGCGAGGATGAGGATGAAGATGAGGGGGAAGGCGAGGATGAGGGGGTTAAAGGGGATGAGACTGAGGATGAGGAGGATGATGAGGAGGATGAGGGACCCGTATTAGTGCCACGGAGCACTGCGCCTATGGGTGTGGGGTCGGATGGTTCTGTATCATGGAAGCAGGGAGATAAATATAAACTCATGTCCCCTCCTTATGGTCGGGGTAATATAAAGGAGAGCAGTAAGCCCTTTACTGGTCTGATAGCACATGCTACTGCACAATCAGCATATAGGGCGTTAGTGGGAAGACATAAAGGCACACTGCCACCAACGATAGTAATAAATATGGGTATGTCAGAATTGGAGGTAGGAGGCGGTTTCGGTAAAACAAGGGTGAGGGCTCGTGAAAAAGAAGGTCGTAGGGATGCGTCATCCATACACCAGAGGCTTTCGGGTCTGTAGGAGCAGGGTATGTTAACAAAAAGAGAAATAGAAGACATCCATGATGAAATACGAGCACTGGCTCATAGATTGGGCTGGGAAGGGGAAACAACTGTTCAAGCAGTGGATTTTCCTATAGAGGGTACACTCCAGAGTTCTTCCGCTTGGTACCCCGATGGGATTACTATAGGAGTTTCCAGTAATCTCGATGAGGAATCAGCACTGAAACGAGCTAAAGCGCAACTTATCCATGCTGTGGCACATGACCCCAAATACACACGGGGTGGGGCGGAATACAGCCATCCCGTTGAAGAGGCGATGACTTACATCAAGGGAAGTGAAATAGCTAAAGCGGTCGGCGTGGGCAATGAATTTGATTCCTTGGGGAAGTATCGGGTATCCGAGTTTTTAGCGGAGGCTGAAGCTAAATCCAGAGGAGAGGATGCTACTGAAGAGGATATGCTGAAGGCTAAGGCTTATGTAGAGAAATACGGTCTGAAGAAGACGATAATTAAGTTAAAAGAAGTGGTACCGTATGGCGAATATCCCCTCGGGTACGAGGGCGAAAGAATGAAGATGATAAGAAAGCGTGCAACTAATCTGGTCATCCCAGCTTTTGGGAGCGTAAAGAACAAATTCCGCAAGAAGAAGGGCAATCAGTCAGAAGATACACTTATAGAGTCTCAGGGAGGTTAGACATGGCAAAACGTCTTCGGACAGTATGGTTAAAGAGTTTTAAGGATATGCCTAAAGACTTGGATTTAACAACAGGAAGCGTGGGCGGATACGATGCAAAAACCAACACTGTTTATCTCGTTAAAGGCGTTAGCCCTGAATCTACCGAGTTCCATGAAAAGTATCATAGTATCAAGAGGCATCCCAATAAACCACGAAACCCGTCAGCCTATGCCTTACAGGAAATTGAGGCAAATCTATATGCTTACAAGAAATGTGGGCAACCAAAACGAATCCTGATGCGTCTTAAGGGCATCCATAACGACTTGATGGTGGATTACGGACTAACTGGGAGGCAGGTGATAGCAATCATCAGAAAGGCATTGTTGTCACGGAAGGATATACCGAGTGGGTGGATGAAGGATTTCGAGGAACTCAAAAAGCAGGCGAAGAAAGTAAACGGAGGATAAAGGTGGCATCTTTTATAGAACCTATGTTGGCAGAGAAAACTCTGCGGGAGCCTTTTAACGACCCTGCTTGGATTTTTGAAACGAAATATGATGGCGTTCGGGCACAAGCCCATTTTGATGGTTATATATTAGATGGCGAGATAGTTTGTTTTGATAAAAAAGGCGTCAGTGATTGGAATGCTTTACAGCATAGGATGAATCTGCAAGACCCCAACAAAATAGCCGATGCATCCTTGGAGCATCCAGCTACTTTCGTAGCATTTGATATTCTTAGGTATAAAGGGGCAAGTACATTAGCACAATCCTTAAGGGATAGACGGGCATTGCTCCTCAAAGTGCCTAAAATGATTAAGCCGATATTTTACAATCGGACTGGTGGCAACATCACTAAGAAATATCCAGAGGTGCGGTCTTTTGTTGTGAGTAAAGCTAAAACAAAAGATGGACTCAGCATGTATAAACAGGCGGAAAGGCTCCACTTGGAAGGGATAATGGCAAAAGAACTGGATTCCAAATATCATGAAGGGAAAAGAACAAGGCACTGGTTGAAAATCAAAACTTGGAAAAAGGAAGACTTTTATATTGTTGGATACACACAGGGTTTGGGTAACCGCGCAGATTATTTTGGAGCGTTGGTTTTGATGGATTCGGATAAACACTACGCAGGATGCGTGGGTACTGGGCTAACAAGAGAACAGATGAGTCATTTTCTCAAGCACGTAAAAAGAAGCAAAACAGCTTGTTGTGTTGGCTTACCCAAGGGCACAGTGTTTACAACTCCTATTAAAATACCAATCGTATACCTTGAACGGGCAGGAGCAAACAATACTGGGTCCTTAAGGTTTCCTAAACTGCCCGAGAACTTCGGTATGGAAGAGGCTCATAAGACATGGGGGAAAGGAAAGAGGGGTGGTACCCTGAATATAGGAAGAGCAGAGGGTATTCGAGGCGATAAGGATAAAGCGCGAAGGAAATCTGTTATACAATCAAATTCAGCACAACGATTCGGATAGGAGTGGACAGTGGTCACGAAAACGCTAGAAGAGGATAAGGAAAAGCAGGAACCCGTGGAGGGGAGCAATTGTAATGTGCCCTGCAAATATAATCCAGTCGGCGTGTTGGTGAAAGAGGACGGAACACCTGTTCCCGAGAATATCGGGCAATTGCGTATACCACCAGCATGGGTGGACATTGAGATAGACGAGAACCCAGACGCTTCACTGTTGGTTAAGGGCAGGGATTCCAAGGGGAGACCGCAATATATCTATACCGAGGGGTTTAAAGCACAACAGACAGAGGAGAAATTTGCCAGAGTAAAAGCCCTGAGTGATGAATACGAAGATATACATGCAGAGAATATAGCCAACATAGATTCTGATAAAAAAGAGGAAGCCGAGTGCATGTGCGTCGTGATGGGTACGGGTATACGCCCCGGCTCCGATAGTGATAGGAAGGCTGAGGTGCAAGCATACGGTGCTACAACCCTCGAAGGGCGTCATGTGGTCGTGGATGGGGATGATGTATCGTTGCAGTTTGTCGGTAAAAAAGGGATAGAAGCAAACATACCTGTTACCGATGATAGCAAAAGA
>Ga0315285_10000721_pt1 | contig 34468 bp, 44 predicted proteins | sample YL17G09_36_MG_FD_203698 | JGI IMG/M metagenome (GOLD analysis project Ga0315285, IMG submission 203698) | Sediment microbial communities from Yellowstone Lake, YNP, Wyoming, USA - YL17G09_36 | ecosystem: Environmental > Aquatic > Freshwater > Lake > Sediment | place: USA: Wyoming | collected...
GGTCTTCAAGTTGTTGAAGATGAGAGAAGTTGTTGTCAATCATTTCATCCAAGAGGTAGTATGCCACGATCGATGGGGGATCGTTTTTTGTTTTGATCATTCTTGCTTTTGCCAATTCCACTATTTTCTGGTATTCCTTCATTTCAACAGTTATCAAGAAGTCTTTTGAGAATGCTATAGTTATGGGGTAGATTTTCTTTGAAGTGATGATTTCGGAAATGACGACGAAGTTGATTATTCCATAGTCTTGTTCCCATCTCAAACTAATGCTCTGACTGACGTCTTTAATCTCCAGGAGGTCGATTGGTATGCTGGTTTTCTCTGAAACAGCTTCTAGTTCCTCCCTTGTGGGTTCCACTAGTTCAAGCCAAACATTCGCCAGTTTCAGGTTTTCCAAATCCTTTGGCCTTAATTCCTTTTGGGAATCGCTAACGAGATCGACGGAGTTTATCATACCCTTAATTCCTTTAGTGTCTTCGGATATTATTGTTCCTAGAGTTCGGCTCACAGGAGCGCGCGCTTAGCATGTCTTGTTTTCGACTTGTAAAATGTTTTCCTATTTCCAGAGAAGCAAACGCAACGGCCATAGAAGCTATCGCTGTGATCCAGTTCATGGCATGCGGGTAAGTTACGTCGAACACGCTTTGGAGTTGGGGCGTATAGAGCACGACCAGCTGTGAGCCCAATGAAGAAAGCACTGCCAACCACAAGAACTTGTTCTTGAAAATGCCGACTTTGAAGACTGGATACTTGAGAGAACGGCAACTAATAGCAATGGCCAACTCAACCAAAACCACGGAAGTGAATAGCTGAGTGCGCGCTTCGACCAAGTTATGATTCCCTAGCCAAGGCTGATAGTAGAAGTATCCACATAAGAGAAGAACAGTTGTTATGATTGGACTCAACACTAAATAGGTCTTGACTTCACGCGAAAAGACGCTTTCTTTGGGGTCTCTGGGCCTGTTTTTCATCAAATCCGGATCGCCTGGGTCTACGCCTAGCGCTATCGCGGGCAGCCCATCCGTTGCAAGGTTCACCCAGAGAATTTGGATCGTTGTAAGTGCAACTGCCGAACGAGGCTCAGGACTAACAAGCATAACGACAGACAATACAAGGATTTCCATGATGTTGCATTGAAGCAGATAGGTTAGGTATTTCTTGATGTTGCCGTATATTTCGCGTCCTTCTCTGACGGCCTTGACGATTGTCGCAAAATTGTCGTCTGCCAAGACCATGTCAGAAGCCTCTTTCGTGACTTCGGTTCCAGTGATTCCCATGGCGACTCCGATGTCTGCAGTTTTGAGTGCTGGCGCGTCGTTTACCCCATCACCGGTCATGGCGACTACATGGCCTTTCGCTTTCCAAGCCTTTACGATCCTCATCTTATGTTCTGGCGAAACTCGAGCATAGACCACAACATTTTCAACCGTCTCGATCAACTGCTCATTGCTGATCTTTTCAAGTTCTTCACCAGTAAGAACTCTGCCCTCTGTTTCGTTTTCCCTTAGCAGATTCAGTGCCTGGGCCACCGCTACTGCAGTCAGTTTGTGATCTCCCGTAATCATGACGACTTTGATCCCTGCCTTTGCGCATGAGCTAATTGCATCTTTAACCTCTTCGCGCGGGGGATCAATCATTCCCATTATGCCGACGAAGACGAAGTCCTTCTCGATTTCCTCATCAAATGAGCGTGTGTTCTCTGGCAACTCCTTGTAAGCAAGACCCAGATTTCTCAAAGCTTGAGTCGCCATCCCTTCTGTTGCTTTCAAAAGCTCTTCACGGTCTTTAACAGTCAGCTTTTTGACTTTTCCGTCTTGTAGAATATTGTTGCAGTGCTGCAAAACTATTTCTGGAGCTCCTTTCATGTAGGCCACTTTGCTGTTTCCTGATGTTTCATGAATGGTAGTCATGCATTTTCTTTCGGAAGAAAATGGAATCTCTCCGATGCGTGGTTCTTTATTCTCAAGGTCTTCTTTCTGTAAGCCAGCTTTTGCCGCAGCCACGGTCAATGCTCCTTCCGTTGGGTCGCCTTTCACAGTCCACTTTGCTTCCTTCTTCTCTAGTCCAGCGTCATTGCACAATGTCGCAATTGTGAGCAGCGTTTGCAGGCCTCGTATTTCGATTGGATTTGATGCTTTGCCCTCAATGAGGAATTTGCCTGTCGGCTCATAGCCTACGCCCGTAACCTTCACTGTTATTTGATTGACGAATATGCTCTGGACGGTCATTTCGCCCTTTGTCATGGTTCCAGTTTTGTCAGAGCATATGACACTGGTGCACCCGAGGGTTTCAACTGCAGGAAGCTTCCTTACTATCGAATGTTGCTTTGCCATTCGATACATGCCAACAGCAAGTGCTCCTGTAACAACTGCAGGTAATGCTTCTGGAACTGCAGCTACTGCGAGGCTTACACCCCACAAGATCATCTCAAGAATTTCATGTTGCTTAATTACACCCAACACGGACACAGCAACGCAGACAGTAATGGCTAGGATTCCAAGCCATTTCCCAACATTCGCCATTCTCTTTTCAAGCGGCGTCTCCTCCTCATCTGCTGCCTGAACCATCTTGGCAATTTTCCCAAATTCAGTATTCATGCCAGTCGACGTTACAACGGCTCTGCCTCGACCATAGGTAACAGCCGTGCCAGTGAAAACAGTGTTCTTTCTTTCGGAGACAGGTGTTTCTGCAGCCAAAGGCTTGGCATCCTTGCTCACGGGCATCGACTCGCCCGTTAAGGCGGCCTCGTCCATTTTCAAGTTCATGACCTCGATGAGTCTAGCGTCAGCAGAAACCTTGTCTCCAGTATACAGCAAAAGAATGTCTCCTGGGACAACGTCACTTGTTCTTATCTCGATCTCTTTTCCGTCCCGCAACACCGATGCTGTTGGAGCAGTCATTTTCTTCAATGCCTCTAGAGCCCTTTCTGCTCTGTATTCCTGAGTAAATCCCAAGACTGCAACTGCTATGACAATCGCAATTATGACTACTGCATCATAAGGTTCGCCCACCGCGAATGATAATGCAGTCGCCGCCAGCAAAATTATTACTAGTATGTTTTTGAACTGCTCAAGAAGAAGTCTTACCGGAGATTTTCCTTTCTCCTTTTTCAATTCGTTAGGGCCGAATTCGACAAGGCGCCTAATCGCTTCTTCTTGTCCTAGACCAGTTCTCTTCGAGTTGAGATCACTCAAAGACTCTTCAATTTCCATTGCATGCCAAGGTTTTGACGTATTATTCACCACATCGGATGCGCGTTAGCGCGCCAATCATTTCGGCTTCCTTGACTCTTTCATGTTTAATTAATGTTTTTGCAGGACTTGTTGAGATCCTCCGTTTCTATACGATCCTCACGGCACGCGCTAGGAGTTTTGATTGTGATTATCTGATGTGGCGCGCTTATGCCTAGTTGACTTCACTGCTGTCGAGAGGAGCACGCTGAAAAGCTACTAGTGTTTCAATTTCCATTCAAAGCACTTTTAAGTCATTGAGCTGACTACATCACTTGTGTCCGTAAGCTTCGTACGAGGTGAAGGCACTGTCAAAGTATGAGGTTGAGCTGATTTCCATAAACGATAAGGACAAGTTGATGGAGAAATATGAGGATCGTTTTCTTTACGAGGAAAGGGCCGACATCTACGGGTGCTGTATCAAACTCTTGACTGACATGAAATACGTCAAAGAACGTTGGGAAGAAAACTTTTACCCTATGTCTGCTCATGTTCGTTCTCACGGAAGGCTTATCGTCACCGAAGAAAAAAGTGAAAAACCAAAGGTTATGTATGATCAACTATCAAAAACAGCAATCTTGGTCAATGTTGATTACTATGGCTGGATAAAATCAATTGCATTAAGCGTCGCTAGCGATATGCTGGAAGATGAACATGGCATTAATTCTGTTCACGGAGCCTGCGTAGACATTGGGGGCCAAGGCATTTGTTTGATCGCGCCTCCGGGCACTGGGAAAACGACACATACATATGGGCTTCTTAGATTGAAAGGTGTCCGTGTCATATCTGACGATTGGTTTTTTGTTCGTTTCTTAGCTGAGGAAAACGTTGCTTTCAGTTCTGAGAAGAATTTCTACGTTCAAGCAGATATAGCAGAAACATGGGGAGAATACAAAGAACTCGTCGATAAAGCAGAATTTGATGCGAAAGGTAGAGCGGTTGTGAATGTTAGGTGGATCGTCGGAAAAGGAAAGATATTGCCCATCACCACGTTAAGAACTGCTGTTTTGCTAAGACGTAATCCAGAAGATGGAACTATAGTTGAAAAACTAACGCCTGAAGAAGCGGTTGCATACATGGAAACTACGGGCTTCTGTAACCCTCATCTGTTAGTTAAGGACCAACGAAAAAACCATTTGCGAAGACGGTTCTTCCGAGAGTTCTTCAGCCGCCTCGAAATCTACCTTGTAAACACCACGTTGCCTGCAATCGAAACTCATCAAGCGATAAAAGCGCGCGCGCTGAGGATATAACCTAAATACAATGATTATTGACAATTGGATGGGTGGTTTTGTTGTCAGATCAGAACGAAGAGGAACAGAGAGAAGACTCACTACCATTGAAAGTCAGAGATGTGATGGTGAGGGAGGTAATTACTGTGGATGAAAATTCCGCGGTTAAAGAGGCTGTCGACATTATGAACGAATTTCAGATAGGCAGCCTCATAGTGCTGGAAAGAGGAAAGGCTATGGGCATAGTTACGGAAAGGGACTTCTTGAGAAGGGTTATTGCAGGAGCAAAGGACGTTATGAATACTAAAGTGAAGGAGATCATGACCACTCCATTGGTTGTTGTTGAGCCAAACACGGATTTGGAAGAAGCTGTGAAACTGATGTTTCAAAGCAAGATAAAGAAGCTGGCCGTAGTTGATGCAAACAAGCTTGTGGGCATAGTGACCCTGACAGACATTGCACGCTTTCAGCCTCAAATGATAAGAATGCTGAAACAGCTTACTACAAAACAGGCGGCGCCGAAAAGCATGCAGAAAGTCATTGACTTCTACATTGTATAGGAGAATTGCTGCAAGACATTTCTGCGCGTGCTACTGGGCATAGGTTTTGCTCCCAAACTCAGAGTTGAGAATACGTCAGAAAGATTTTTGTGATCCAATACTAGAAGAAGACTCATGTCTTCGGTTAAGAAAATGGTTCTAGCTTGGCAAGGAAACTATCGTTTCATAGCGAAAAATGAAAAAGGGCTTTCTGTTAATTTCGATGCTCCCATACCAAATGGTGGAAAAGAGACTGCGCTATCGCCAATGGAGAATGTTCTAGCAAGTTTAGCTGCATGCAGCAGTTATCACGTTGTGACAATATTGAAGAAGAAAAGGCAGGATTTCTCAGACTATTCAGTAGAGATGGCAGCAGACAGAAGAGATGAACCGCCACGAGTGTTTACCAACGTTCATCTCAAATACATCATTAAAGGAAAGAACATTAGTAAAGAGGCTGTTGAAAGCGCAATAAGACTTTCTGAAGAAAAATACTGCTCAGTAGGAGGGATGCTAAAGAATGCGGTCAGAATGACATCTTCATATGAGATATTGGAAGAATAGGGAAGAATCCTTGCGCGCTGTATCCCATCACGATTATCATGTTTGCTTCCTGAGCCATCTGGTTAGTAATCAGTTTTGGCTTGTTGGCTGACAGGTCTATTCCTTGTTCTCGCATAACATGACAGCGAAAAAACGACGAGCTCTCGGGTGAATAGCCAAAACACTAGTAAAACGTAGCCTTTTCAATCGCGATTAAGCTAGTTTTTACTCGCAAATCGATAGTATGCAGAAAAAGTTTGAACCGAGAGTTTGAAGCTATCCCGGGCTACTATCAAAATCGCTATGTTTCAATCGCAATTTGCATGCAAAACACATGTCCCAATGAGAGTTTGCTAATTTGGCAATAGCCTTGTTCAGTCAAAACTTTTGTAGAAAGAAGAAAAAAAGAGAATGCAAAGTATTCTGATCAGACCTAACTTCCTAAAGTTTCAGGCCTTTTGCCACGCGTTTGCCAAGCTCGGGGTTAGCTTTACCAAGGTTCTCAACCATATGGTTCTGAATAGGCTTGTCCGCATGGCCCAGCGAATCCACGATGTTGTCAACTAGGTGGTCCTGATCCGTTTTGCTGAGTGATCGGTAGCGTTCGCCTGCTTGCTTGAAGTCGTTTGTCAAACTGATTTTCCGACGCTCGATGTCTCCGTCGAGATGCTCGTGGGTCGTGGCGGTGGTCGGGGCTTCGTGTGGCATCCCACCTGCTAGCGTGTTGGGTTCGTAGTTGACTGTTCCTCCGCCGTAAGGTGCATACTGCATGGCACCGTCGCGCTGATTGTTACTGACCAGTACCTGCGGCCGATTGATTGGAAGTTGCAGATAATTAGCACCCAACCGATGCCTCTGCGTATCTGCGTAAGAGAAGATCCTGCCCTGCAAGAGCTTGTCAGCGGAGAAATCGATTCCTGGAACAATAGACGCTGGGCAGAAAGCAGCTTGCTCCGTTTCAGCAAAGAAGTTTTCAGGATTACGGTTCAACACCATCTTGCCCACAGGCATAAGGGGGAACTTGTCTTCTGGCCAGGTTTTTGTAGCATCAAGCGGGTCGAAGTCCTGCTTCAACTCATCCGCGATCTCCATGATTTGAACATACAATTCATATTCTGCCGTCTTTCCTGAGGCAATGGTTTCGTACAAGTCGCGAGTGGCGATGTCAGGATCCTCGCCAGCCAGACGAGTAGACTCGTGGCGGTCGATAGTCTCTATTCCTGCTTTTGGCTTCCAATGGTACTTGACGTAGACTGCCTTGCCCTTGGCGTTCACCCACCTATACGTGTTAACCCCAAATCCTTCCATCTTCCTGTAACTCTTCACTGTCCCCCTGTCTGAAAAGAGCCAAGTGATCATGTGAGTTGATTCAGGAGTTAGCGAGATGAAGTCCCAGAAGCGACTGTTTGCCGACGAGCTTGTGGGGTAACCAGTGTCAGGGGCAGGCTTGAAGGCATGCACCATGTCAGGGAATTTGATGGCGTCTCGGATGAAGAAGACTGGCAAGTTATTGCCTACCAAGTCATAGTTGCCGTCTTCGGTGTAGAACTTCACTGCAAAGCCTCTGGGATCGCGAGCCGTATCTGCAGATCCTCTTGCGCCGACAACTGTGGAGAAACGGACGAAGACGGGCGTCTTTTTCTTCGGGTCTTGGAGGAATTTTGCGCAGGTGTATTTTGCCATGCTCTTGTATACTTGGAAATATCCGTGAGCACCAGCACCTTTTGCGTGAACCACACGCTCAGGAATACGCTCACGGTCAAAGTGTGCAAGCTTCTCAATTAAATGCACATCCTGCAGCAACGCAGGACCGCGTTCGCCTGCGGTGAGTGAATTCTGGTTGTCGGAGACAGGAACACCCTGATTTGTCGTAAGATGCTTGTCTTGCATAAACGTACACCTCCTTTTCTGTTGTTTTGAAGTGTCTAAGCATGTGAAGGACTTAAAGGTTTATTTAAGACTTATTATTATCTAATAAGAGCTATGAGTCGCTTTCAGAAATCAGACGCATCGATAATCGAAACTCTCCGCAAAAAAGGATACAAGGCTACTCCACAGAGAATAGCGATTTGCCGATTTGCACTCCAAAGTCGAGATCATCCGACCGCGCAGAGAATCTACGATGAAGTCAGGAAGGTTCATCCAACAGTCAGCCTCGCAACAGTCTACAAAACACTTCAAATCCTTACGGAACACGGGCTAATCCAAGAACTTGATTTCCCACAGAGTCATGCAAGATTCGATTCTTATGTGGAACCTCACGTAAACCTAGTCTGCACGCGATGTGGCAACATCCAGGATTTGGACGATCCCGCTGCTCAAGAAATGGTTGCAAGAATGACTGCTAAAGCAGAATTCTCACGTACAGGGCAACGCTTAGACGTCTATGGCATCTGCAAGACATGCCGTAGCAGAACCAAATAACGCGCGACGAAGGCTGTGAACGTTAGAGTTAATCGGCATCTGCAAGGTTCAAAAAACATTTAGGGGTGCCTAAAAGTTTATATGAGCCCCCGAGAAGTTTAGGCATACCTAAGAAAGTGATATTAATGTCGAGCAAAAGCATCGAGGACTATCTGAAGGCGCTTTACATTCTTTCACGAAACGGGAAACCGATATCCACGACCGAAATTGCCGAGTACTTCAAAATTGCTCCTGCGAGCGTAACGGAAATGCTGAAAAAGCTTGCCAAGAAGGGCTATGTGAAATATTCTCCATATCGCGGAGCTCACCTTGCAAAAAAGGGTTTTCAAGTTGCCGAGAAGGTCACTAGAAAGCATCGTTTGTTGGAAAGATTTCTGCATGACGTTTTGCGAATAGGAAATGACAAGGTTCACTTGGAAGCGTGTGAGATGGAACATGGTCTTTCAGATGAAGCAGAAGAGTCGTTGTGTAGGCTTCTGAATCACCCTGATAAATGTCCAGATGATGACAAGATTATTCCAGCTTGCAGTCTCCCCTTTTCCAGTTGCGAAGAATGTGTCGCATTGCACAGAAAAGGTTTAGAAGAAGTGGGAAAGCGAAACCAGAACTTGGTTTCAATATGCAGTCTTAAAGAAGGTGATCAAGGCAGGGTTTCGTTCATAAGAGGGGAGCACAAAATCCTGCAAAGACTCTTGGACATGGGCTTGACGCCAGGCACGAGCGTGAGCATTGTGAGAGTTGCCCCGCTCAAAGGTCCAGTAGAGGTCGGTGTAAGGGGAGCTAAAGTCGCACTCGGACAAGACATTGCCGCCAATGTTTTCGTCGACTGTTTGCAGAAACGAAAGTAAAGGCTGGCGTTTCCAAATGGCATGTCGCTCTACAAAATCTGCAAACAAGAGGATGGTTCAGAATAACGGGGGCTTACCGCTCGCCAGAAATCTGACATTTGCCTTAGCTGGAAACGCCAATGTAGGCAAAAGTGTGGTGTTCAACCATCTCACTGGATCAAGTCAAATCATTGGCAATTGGCCCGGAAAGACAGTCGAAAAAGCTCAGGGCGTACTCAATTTTGAAGGACGAAAAACAGTAGTCGTAGACCTCCCTGGAATCTACTCATTTTCGACGTTTTCTATGGAGGAAATTGTGTCAAGAGAATACATCGCTTTCGAGCACCCTGATGTCGTCATCAACGTGCTCGATGCTTCCGTCCTTGAGCGCAATCTATTCTTTACAATTCAGCTGCTCGAAATGAAAGTCCCACTCGTTGTCTGTCTCAACCAGATGGATGTCGCTAAGCAAAAAGGCATAACCATTGATGTAAAAAAGCTTGGGCAAGCATTAGGCGTGCCTGTTGTTTCAACCGTGGCCACAAGGGGAGAAGGAATCTATGAATTGACAAAGACCGCTGTCAAGGTCGCCGAGAACAAGAGCCAAAACGAGGAGCCTTGCCTCAAGTACGGCATTGAGATAGAGGAGCGAATAGAAAAACTCGCTCAGGCAATTAAGTCCGAGAATCTGGCGCTTGGATATCCCCCCAGATGGGTTGCGATTAAACTCCTCGAAAACGACCCTGAGATCAAGAAGTCAGTAGGATCTAGGTCTGAGAAGCTAGTACATGAATCCGAGGTTCTGGCAGGGGAGATATCGCACATACACAAGGAACCGTGCTTCGCGGTTATTGCCTCAGAACGATACACCCTCGCGAACCACATAGCTGCCGATGTTCAGAGACGGAGCATAATCAAAACAACGTTTTCAGAGAGACTGGATTGGATCACGACGCATAGAGTTTTTGGTTATGCAACTTCCATGGGAGTGATAGCTGGATTGCTTCTCTGGACTTTCGCCATAGGGGGCTTTCTTTCCGTTTTGCTCTCAAATGCACTCAATTTTCTTCAGCCCATTAATCCGACGTTTAACGGCTCACTCATAGGCATTCTATGGAATGGCGTCTTCGGCGGTCTAGTCGCAGGCATTACACTGGTAGTGCCCTACATACTACCGTTCTATCTGATGCTAGCAATGATCGAAGATTCAGGGATTCTGACAAGAGTTGCGTTTATGATGGACACTGCGATGCACAAGATAGGATTGCACGGAAAGGCTTTGATTCCGTTGATCTTAGGCTACGGATGTAATGTTCCCGCCATCCGTGCTTGCAGAATCATGGAAACGAAGCGTGAGCGATTGTTGGCAGCCTTCGCAATCACCTTTGCTCCATGCGCGGCTAGAACAATTCTAATTCTTGGACTGGTAGCAGCCTTTGTGGGCGCTGGATGGGCGCTAGCCCTTTACGCAATAGACATTTTGATCATCTTTGTGCTGGGCAGAATAGCCTTGAAGATTGTTCCGGGACAATCAACTGGTCTAATCATGGAAATGCATTCGTTCAAGATCCCATCCTTATCTGTTGTAAGTAAGCAAACGTGGGCACGGACCAAGTCGCTGATATACATAGTCTTCCCGACATACATCGTTGGAAGTGCGCTTGTCCAAATTTTGTACGCGGTCGGCGTTCTCAAGCCTATGAGTGATTTCTTGTCTCCGCTTACAGTCGCATGGCTTGGGCTACCCGCGGCCACGGGAATACTTTTGATCCTCGGCGTCGTGAGGAAGGAGTTCATATTGCTGGCTTCAGTAGCTGTTTTCGGGTCAACAAACCTTGCTCTATTTCTGACGTCTGTTCAACTGGTAACCCTCGCTCTGATAGGCATCTTGTACATTCCCTGTCTGTCAACGGTTGCAGTTCTAGCCAAAGAATTTGGTTGGAAAACTGCAACTATAATATCTACAGCCAATTTTGTAACTGCCCTAATCGTGGGAGGAGTTGCTTTTAGACTGCTTTCTCTTGTGTTGTGACACATATGATCGGTGAAGACCTATCAGCGTGCGCACCATAACACGACTGAGAAAAAGTGTCGAGCTCTCGGGTGAATAGCGAAAACGCGAGTAAAATCTAACCGTTTCTATCGCAATTAGGCTAGTTCTTACTCGCAAATTGATAGTATCTGGGAAAAGTTTGAACCGAGAGTTTGAAGCTATCCCGTTAAACCGAGGTGGGATTTGCACCCCACATCAAGTGGAGATATCTCCCGATATCCGCAATTGAACCGACAGATTGCTGAGCTTTCTTCGAATGTGGACCGAGGAAACTGCCTTATAAACTATATGTCTAAACCGTTAAACATGAAAACACGCAAGACTCTTCAAGCATGTCTGATTAGGAAAACTTCAATTCGTTATATTGATTTTGGCATGGTTTTCCATACAAGACTTTCATGGTTTTTCTGTTAGGGTAGAAGATTACTGAACGTAATGTGCTGCCGTATTCGCCATGGTTGCAGAGGGTCAGCATCGAAGGTTTGTTGTCTTTGCCATGGTCGCGTAAAATCGCGGCTATTTCGCTCTCGTCCACCTTCTCTTTGCCCTTCAGCAGTTCTTGTGCTCGCTTCAACCTTTGCTTACTGGACTCATGGACTCTGACTCCGAGACTTTCTTTCAGCGTGCCCTTACCAAAATAGACCGCATTACGAGGTATTTCATACCTTTGCATCTCATTTGACTTGTAGTGGTTTGTATTGATAGCTTGACCTTCTGTCATATTGCTCGTTGTGGAATGGTTAGAAGTGATTTCAACGGTTTTTATTTTGCCTTCCGCATCAGCCAGCGTCAAAACAGCGTCATGCCCACCCCGTTTTGCTTGCACTATGAACTTAGCTGCCTCATCCGTGTTCTTGCATGTGTCGAGCATCTCTTGCAACGCCATTGATAGGGGTGCATAGCATTTTGGTTCATCAAGCGTGTATGCGAGGTTGTATGTTACAGTCAGACCATGCTCGTTCATGCCGTCCAGCATTCCAGCCAACGGTGCCATTTTGCATCCGAGCGTTGCGTAACCCTCTTTCGGTCTAGTCTCACATGTAAGCTGGTATGGTTCCAAAACGCTTAGGTAGTCAAAGTTTTTGCCAACAATCGTTTCCTCCGTCGTTGTGCGGCTGGGACCAAACGCTAGTGTAGAGCAAGCCTCAAGCCGATAACTCGGCTTGCCTATTAGTAACTCCATTCCTTGCAAGAACAGAATGGTAGACAGGTTTATTCCTGCGCCTTCGGCAATTCCGCTTAGTCGTTGCGCCTGTTTAGGATAATACTCAAACACATCATCCTTCAACAGCCTCTCGGCTCGACGTTTAGCCAGCGTCATAAACAGCGACGTCGGCAACAAGCGGGGTTTCATCAGTCTTACAAAATCATAATTCGGGATTTTCTCCAAGACCTCGCGTATCTGCTGACGACCAGCCTGCCCCTGTTGAACGCCAACTTCATGATGGCTGCCTGTGAAAGTATACGACCTCACGTTTGTCACATCAGGCACCTAGTTCACGTTGTTACAGAAGTTGCTTATTATGTACGTTTGGCTATAGCTTTTCCGCAAAACTAAAAACTGGCTTATGAAGGCTGACAGAGAATTGCTCTAGTTTCGTTTTCCATATAAAATGAGGACGTAAACTCCCAGCAACATTATTGTTCCAGCCACTAATTGAATGAAAGAGAATTGTTCTCTCAGTATCAGGAAGGCGAGAACAGCCCCAAAGAGTGAAGACATGGAATAGATGACTCCCGTTCGCATTGAACCTATTTTCCTCAATGCAAAGAGAAACATTAGGATTGAGAATGCAATACTGAACGCTCCAGCAGACAACAGATAAGGTATTGAGATTAGAGGAATGCTGAATGGAACGCCAATGACAAAGGCTATCGTCAGTAGAGCCAGACCGCCAATGAAGCATTTCAGTCCAGTTATCAGTATTATGTCCCGCTTCTTGCTCAAGAATCTGCTTAGGTTATTGTCTATTCCCCAAAACAAACAAGCCCCTACTATCAGTAGATTGCCAGCGATGTTTTCTGTTAGGGCAAGTTTCTGGAATTCTCCGTTTGTGGTCACGAATACGACTCCGATTAGCAGCATAGTAATGCCCAAATACTCTTTTTTAGTTCCCCGTTCGCTGAGAAACACAAACGCTATCAGAGCAGTAAACAGAGATTCTGCGTTGAGGAGCAGAGACGTGTTGACTGCCGTGGTTTGATTCAGACCATTCAAGAGTAGCAGGGGTGCAACTACTGAGCCACAGAGAATGACGAAAGCCAAAGTCCTGAAGTCTTTCGTTGTTATTTTGGGTTCGATTTCTGGGCTTTCAAACAGAGCGAGAATCTTCTTGGAGAGTGGAGAAAAGTGAATTCCGAATAAGAAAACTCCGCCAATGAAGTAAATCATCCCAGCGATTACAGTTGGATGAACATTCTCCAATGCGATTTTGTTCAGAGTCGAACTTGTCCCAAACAAGAGTGCCGAAGCAACAGCACTCATGTAGCCCCAATGATGAGTCAAACAACGTCACACATATTCCAATCAATCGACTTGATTCAGCTATAACTTTTCCGTACTTTCTAGCTCAGAAGTCCCAGAACCCTTTCTTCTTTTTCTTCTTGCCAGCGTCCTTTCGCTTCTTTCTCCAAGTGCCAGATTTCGTTCTCTCTCGTTCCTTTTCCCATTTTTCCTCTCTTTACTTTGGGAGCAGGCATTCACAATCACCTAGAAAAACCAACTATCACTCTTCTTTCTCTTCTGTTTGTATTTCAACGTCTTAATCCAGTGTTTCTTTGCTTCTTGTTCAGCCGACTTAGTAAAACCACTCTTAGAAACAATAATTCCGCCATGTAATAGCTTGTGATGGCTAACTTTTCTCCTCAACTTCCTTACGACGGCAACGTTGACTTTCTGTTTTGTGGCTTTGACTTCAACAGCATGAGTATGACCATGTTTATCAGTTGCCAGACCGTCAAACTCTTCACGGCGTTTCGAGCGAACCCTTGACTTAGTGACTTTGAATCCTTGCCTTGCCAAAAACGGATAAGTCTTCCTCTCGAAATGTTCACCTTTTCGATAAGCTCTTCTACCTTTTTCCCTCAGTTTTTGCTTTTTCCAAGTAGTCTTTTCGTGGTGGACTGAAAACGTCAATGATTATTGCAGGTTTCTCCCCGGTTGCGTTGAAATTGTGGCTCTCGTTTGGCGGAATTAGGAAGGAGGTTCCTGCCTCAATTTCTACAGACTCCCCGCCCGAAGAGAGCACGCCTCGTCCCTCTATGAGGTAGCCAACCTGCTCGTGGGGGTGACTATGAGGTGCGGTTGGGATCCCGGGCTGCACGGTGAGCATCATCATCATTATCTTTTGTCCGGATTGAAGGATCACTCCATGTCTTCCCTTTACCGTCTCTAATGTCGGAGCCTCTTCAAGTTTCACTATTTTCAGTTTGATCACCTGTCTTGAAAAGAATCTCGCTTCCTCCATTAAATCTATTTCCTGGTCTGTGAGGTTGGATAGCGCCCGCTGTCAATGACCGAATTGGCAAGACTGAAGAACGTTAGGCATGTGTGACTCAAAACATTCATGGGGCAAATTTGAGCCATTTTAACGGAGTAGAAGTGTGCTTCTAGTGAGGGAATCCACTGACTCACAGACAAGTCCGCTATTTCTTCATAATATAACTGTTTCCATTGCCAGAGTGCATGGTTTTGTTCCAACAAGTGCTTTTCTTCCCTGAGACTCTTGATATAAGCAGGTCTAGAAGTGCCTTCGTGCATATTGGAATGTTGTACAGAAAAGTGACCACGAGCAACGAAATCAGCCACGGCGCCCTCCTTCTGCCGTCCAAATAAGCGCCGACTCCCACTTCGAAGAAAGGAGCAAAGTTTCCGACGAAGCTGTAGAGAGAAATTGGCGTTAAAGCCCAAAAAGCGAAGAGCCATGGCTGGGTTAACAAGAAAAACAATGGGATGCAAATGAGCCAAGAAAGCAATGTCAAGACGGGCATGAAGTACACGTTTAGCAGCAGTAGACCGTCAATCTTCTCTCTGACTCCCAAATCATGACTCTTTAGAACCGCCGCTGAATACCTGAAAGCACACTGCATATGCCCTCTTGCCCACCTGTATCTCTGGCGCCAGTAGGCTCGCCAATTCTCTACTGCTTCTTCGTAACATTCAGCTCCATTGACGTAATGGACCTTGAATCCTGCAAGGTAGACACGGAAAGTCAAGTCGGTATCTTCGGCCAACATGGATTCATCCCAACCTCCTAAACGTTCTAGCAGGTCGCGTCTGAATCCGCCTACTGTTCCTCCGAATTGCGTAATTAATCCTAGATTGTTTCGCGCTTGCTGGTCAACCCGATAGCCCCCGATTCTCTCAAGCGCCACAAGCCTTGTAACGACGTTGTAGGGTTCATTCAAAACCGTGACTCTGCCTTGCACCGCGCCGACTTCTGGGTCAGCAAACTCTTTTGCAAGTTGCTCGACAACGTCCCTTTGAGGATAATAGTCTGCGTCGAAGCAGATGACGATTTCGCTTGCCACAAGCTTGAGTCCGGCGTTTGAAGCCGACGCTTTTCCGCGTCTTCCTTCATTCTCGTTTCTGTGCAAGACTTTAATGAGGCTAAAGGTACTCGAATACTGTTCAGATATTTCTCCTGTCTTGTCTGTTGAAGCGTCGTCGATGACTATTACTTGCAGTTTGTCTTTCGGATAGGTCAGTTCTGTCATTCGCTGCAGTATTCTTCCGATGACCCGTTCCTCGTTGTATGCTGGAATCAAAATCGATACAGTGGGCTGATAAGATGCGTTTCCCGTTGCCTCTGCCTTCCTGCCTTTTTGAGCCCACCTTAGAACTGCTAAAGTGAAAATGTAATGTCTAACAAGATAGGCCATCATCAATCCTGCCAAACCGAGGAACAGAACCTCTAGGATTTCGACTATCAAGCCCTAATCCTCTGTCTTTCTGTTTTCTGACTTGCTTAGAACTGTGAGACATACGGACCAGTAGGAAACAATCCAGATCAGGTTTGCGAAGGGGCTGAGAATCATGTACAGAGTGTTGGCTGATTCCCCGAAATAATACGCAACTACGTGAGCAAGCGCCGAGAAAAGGTAGTTCCAAGCTAAGCCGATCACATTACCAATCAACAGCAACGCGGATTTCCGAACGAACGTGCCATTCAGGGGAAAAGTGACGGAGACAAAGAGGAAATTGAAGATCGTGAGCATGATGGCTGATTCATTGTTGATGCGAGGACAGGAGAAAAAAGCGTATGAAGCGATCGCGGCCGCTGAAAACCCGAAGACTAGGTGACTGGTTTTCCATTCAAGTGTCGGCCTACGGTTGCCTAATGAGATGCATATTAAAGCCTTGATGGTGAGGGCTACCTTTGATTTGTCTCTGGGCACAAGTATTCAGCTCCGCCTGAAAACCTATTGTGCTCTGAAAGCGTATATCTTACTTTCGGTCACGACAATTGCCAAGAACCTTGGAATAAGTCGTCAGCTGGCACAGTTTCACTTCAAGAAGCATGTGCTTGGGAAGAACCTCATTGAAGGCTACGAGGTTTTCGTCATGCGGTATGGTGAAACGCCGTATGTGATGGTTCTTTTCGTAATCTCTTTCCACAACTGCGACGCATTAGCCAGGTTCGCAAGATCCCTGCTTGACAAGTTCTTCGTTCTAACTATGGGTAAAATCCTGAGAGAAAACGTTTTCCTTGTGGAGACTTTCCTTCCAACAGGCGAATTTCGGAAATTCATTGATGCTCTGTCGGCATTGGCTGAGATGAAACTTGTTAAGGATTACAAGTATGTGATACAAGACCTGCGAATGAGGAGCAGACAGACGATCTCAGGCGAGTTTTTCAAGGGCAAGTCATGGGTCTACGATCACAAAGGTCACTTGGGAACCTTGCGGCGGAAGGTCACATCTCCACGGTCATAGAAATCAATTATAGAAGAATCATATAGAACACGCACCTAGAAGTAACCTCTAGCAGGTCTCACATGTTCTTATTGCCGTGGAAGAGTACGTTGTCCAGTACGGTGCAGAGGACTTGGAACACTTCTTCAGCTTCTAGACTGTCTGTGTCCAAGATGAGATTGAACGGCGCGAAATCTTTTCCGAGGTCAAACCCGTAGATTCGCTTGTAGATGGCCTTGGTTTGCTTCTCCTTGTTTCTCAGCGCTTTCAAGGCTTCCCTTACGGTTGTGCCATCTCTTTGAGCTATCCTCTCCGCCCTTCTTTGGGCAGAAGCTTCCAGCCATATCTTGAATCCTTTTTTGATGAGCCACGGCATGGTCCAGCTGTCTAGGACTACGTTTCCTCTGCGGGCCAGTTCCAGAAGTTTTTGGTCAACTGCTTCGTCGAACTTGACATTCTTACTTCTTTTTTCGAGGAAGCGCATTCCTTCTTTGCTTTCCCACCAGCCGCGGTCAATGTTCTTGTAGCCGTCGTCGATGGCTAACGCCTTCAGTGCGTCTCCGCCTGAGTAGTACTGGAGCTTGTATTTTTCTGCGAGCCTCTTGGCAAGTGTGCTCTTTCCGCTTCCAGCCATGCCACAAACGCATATGACCCAAGATTCCTTGGCTTTCTTTCTTGCTGTTCCAGCCACGTTCATTGGCATGCCTCAAGGTTCCTACGCTTGGCTGACTCTGGCGGTTCGTCCTAAAATGCTTTTGAGGCACTTGTGGCATAGCTGCCCGCCATAAGGGCGACTGATTCTTCTTCTCGTTCTGTTAAGCTTATGTGCTTCCGCCGAGCTAGTGCCCGAGATTCCAGCCAATGGTTGACCGCAGAGTCGGCAGTGGAGGGGAACCTTGTTTTTCGTCTTGTAAAGAGTTGTTCTGCGCCCGCCGGGCACAGTCTTGCTAACATGCTTTTCACTTCGAGTGCGTTGGTGTGGTGTAGGCATTCTAGTTACTCACCTCTATCAATCCAAAGACGTGGGAGAACATGGTTCCGAAAAAGAAGGAGCTCAGCATATACCACCATATGAGCGATGAAATGACGCCCAAAAGCGGCAACTGAATGACCGCTCCTACGCCTGGCAAATAGGCTAAGTCCTTTCCGTAGAAGAATGGGCCTAGGAATTGCCAGATAATGAGTAAGGGGATGATGAATATCAGTGATACTTTCAGCTGTTGCCAAGACATTTTCGATTGAAGCTGAAGGATGTACTGTTGCTTCTTCATCAACTTTTCCACTGTCTTTTTGTCTCCCGCTTTTTGGGCTTTGCGCAGCTGTGAGTTCCATTCTGAGATTTCCTTTCTCGATGCTTTCGACTTCCCTGGGTCTGTGAAAAGCCGATTCACTAAGGAAGTCAACAATGAGATCGAGGCAGCTAGCCCAAACATGAGCAACGTCGAAAGGGGAATTTCCTGCATTGACACTTTTAGATTACTCCCAAGGCTTTAAGTATGTCCTTCGCAGCTTCTTCCTGTTTTCCCTCGGCATTAATAACTATTTTCACTGGAGCACCGGTTGCGACGGCGCATGCTCCAGCCATAAATCTCGAAACTAGCAGTTCTTCCTTAACCACGTTTTCAGTTGCTTCATCTCTTTTTCTAGTGGCATCTTTCATTCTTCGCGAGGATATCTCACTCGGTTGGGCTTCAACAAGCACTAGCATCTCAGGCTTCAGAAGTTGAAGAACGTGGTGGGGCAAGCCTGGCATATATCCTGCAGGAGTCTTTATTGACATGTGGGTGTCGATGATTGTTATGCCCTCTGCTTGTTTTATTTTCTCCGCTATTGCCTCTGCCACTTCTCTCTGCAGTTCATGCTGCGAATCCAACGTGTCTTTCCGCATGGCGTCTCTTTCCATCGCTTTCCCATGCTTCTGAAGAATCCCCATCATAACTGTTCCATAGGTTATCACACTAGTTTCCACGCCTGCTTTTCTGGCAAGTTTCTGAACGCAGTTGCAGACGGTGGTTTTTCCAGTTCCCGGTATCCCAGTCACAATTACCGTCTTGCTCATAGGGGTCATTCTCCGAATATCCGTCTGAAGGCTGGATACATTTCTGCGGCTCTTTCCCGCATTAGCAACTCGTAGTACTGATAAATTATTCCGACTGAGAGCAGTATGCCCATTCCTGAACCGAAGACGCCGAAGAAATCTGAGACTCCGGCAACCATGCCCACTACTACTCCGCCCACAACGGTGACCGCAGGGATGTACCGTTTCAGCAGCAATTCCACAGCTTTCCCAGAGCGTCTGTAGCCGGGGATCTGCATGCCTGAATCAACAAGCTGCTTGGCTACCGTGGAGGGCCCTAGGCCGCCAACTTCAAGCCATGTAAGTGAGAAGACCACACAAAAGGCGACTAGAATGCCTAGATAAACGAAGGCCCTTCCAGGTGCATCCATGACGTTTATGAAACTGTGAGGTGCCGTTACAAAGTATACGAGTCCTCCGACAGGATCGTATCTGGTTATTGTGCCAGCCTCATCAAGAACTGGCGCAAACTGGCCCAGAAGGTCAAGCCAGAAATTCTGGCCAGGCCTAGGCGCGCCGCTCGTACTCCAGAAAATCTGCGAGAAGAAATATACGTTGGCAAAGAGCGCGGAAGCGAAAATCACGGGCAGGTTAGACACGTACAGGAGTTTTATTGGGTAGCGGCTTCTGTATCCTCTGTAGCCAGCGTAGGACAATGGCAGTTCCACTCTTACTCCTTCCATGTAGATTATGATTAGGAAGGCTCCAACGGTTGCTATGAGGCCGAGCAAAGACGGGTTTTGAGGGGTTCTCAACCAGAGACTCGCCGCTGGTTCGCCTGTTGCCAAGACTTGGGCCAGTTTTATGAAGAATCCGTAGCTTCCTGATTCGCCGACGGCAGGCGCAGGGGAAAAGCTCTGCCAGAAAATCTGTTGAGCAACGCCCGCCATGATGAACAGGCTTATTCCGCTGCCGAATCCCCAGCCTTTCTGGACAAGCTCATCCATTAGCAGGACAATTATTCCGGCGGCAATCAACTGTAAGAAGACAATTACGGCTATCGTGCCGGGCAAGCTTCCGTACATTCCACCGATTATGTAAGCTGAAGCCTGAACTCCCGTGAGAATTATGGAAAAGACCTTGCTGGCTGTAGTGAACAAGCTTCTGTCTTCTGGTCTTGACATGTCGCATTGTATCATGGCCGAGCCGACTAACAGCTGCAGAATCAATCCTGCAGTGACTATTGGGCCAATTCCAAGCTCCATTAGGCTGCCTCGGCTTGACGCAAAGATTATTCTGAGGGCGGCAAGTTCTCCAAGCGCAGTTTTCTCTACGCCGAACAGGGGCACTTCTGACATTACCAGAAAGATGATCAACACAATAGCTGTCCAAAAGATTTTCTCGTTGAATCTAACTCTGCGTTCCGGAGCCTTAATCTCAGGAATGGCTCTTGCAACAGGTTTGAAAAGGTTTAGGAATCTACCAGCCATGGATTAACAACTACTCTCCCTGTTCCTGAGATTCCGTCAGGATTTGTCCGCTGGCCTGTTTTACTTTTTCGGCGGCAGATTTTGAGCAAGATGCAACCTTTACGATTAATGGTTTCGTGATTCTTCCAGTGCCGAGAAGTTTGGTGAAACCCAAGCTTTCCAAATCCACGAAGAGCTTGCCGTTCTCCTTCTCAACCGAGAATCTCTCGGCTAATCCGTCAAGTTTTCCAACGTTTACAACTTTCACTTTCTGTCTGAGGCTTTTCGGTGAAGTAAATCCGTGTTTCCCGAAATAGTCTGGCTCATATCTCAGCACGTAGGACCATTTGGCCTTGTGACGGCCACACTTTCGATTAGGCTTGGATCCCTGGTCTCTGTGTTGACCTACTCTGCCGTAGCCTTGGGTTCTTGAACCGCGCTTTTTTCTGGTTTTTCTGAGTTTGTGTGGCATTCTTTAACCTGCAACCTTGTCTATGGCCTTTTCTTCAACCGCCTTCTTTAACCGTATTTCAAGCACACCATTCTTGTGTGTCATACGAATGGTGTTTGGAATCACTCTCTTAGGAAGATTTAAACTTTTATAGTATTTGCGGTCCAAAGCGTCTGCCGACAAAGTCAATCTTTGATTTTTGACGTTTGCTCTCAGGTTTTCCCTTTTGAACCCCGCGAATTCCGCGACGACAATTATCTCGGTTTCTTCTTCAAGGATGTCAATCAGGGGTTCAGGTTCTCTTGCCTTTCTTTCTCCATAAATCTTCGGAATCCTGTACGTGTGCGGGTGTGGTAATCTCTTGATCATTGTTTTCTTTGCCGAAAATGTCTGCGGTGTAATCTTGTCTTTGGCTCTGCTGAATGATCTGAAAATCCTGAATCCGCTCGAATTTCTTTTGGTTCTCCTCCACTTTGCGCTCATTTCCGCCTTCCCCTCATGTTACCATGGCATCTCAAAAATAGCTAAAGTAACTATAAAACGTATCGCAAAAAGATTTTAAGGATAAAACGCCTAAGCCATTCTTTTTATCAGATCGTTGATTTTTTCTCCGCGATATCCCAGTTCGCCGCCAGTGGCGTAACCCTTTTTTATGTTCCCCCTGAAGCCCTTACTTGGCGGGTGCAGCTTAAAAACTGGCTGCATTTTTGGCAGCTTCCGATACGCGACCTTGCAGCTGAAAACCGCTTCTGCAAGCTCTTCCAGCGACTTGTAGCCCGCTTTCCTTATGTATTCGTCTGTCAATTTCTTGTTCCCAGCAAGTCTTCCTTTCTTTGCTAGGAGCATGTTCACTGTTTCCTTGGATGCTTCTCCCCAAGTGACGTAGTTTTGCGCGGTCTTTATCATTCCGACGAATGACGGGCTATTCACAATCAGCACAGCATAGTTATTTCTTGTCAGGTGCAACATCTGCAGTGTTTCTCTGAGCTCTCTTTGGGCTCGAATGGTTCCCCGAATTCTCACGACTGCGATGCACTTGGATTCCTTGTTTTCTTCAGTCAACTACTTCACCCAATCCGTCGGTGTTATGAGACTGTAAGTCTTCTTCAAAGCGTCAAAAACCGCGTATGCAGAGGAAGGAACAGTTCTTGTCGAACCGTAACTTCTGGTCCAGCAATCTTTTATGCCAGCGAGGCTGAGGATGACTTTTGAAACTTCACTTGAGACAAGACCTAAACCTCTTGGCCCAGGAATGATGACTATTTTTGCGCCGCCAGTTTTTCCCTCGATCTGGAACGGTATCGAGTGGGGTTTCCCGCAGCCGCATTCCCAACTTCCGCACCCACGCCTCACTGGGACAATTTTTAGTCGAGCGTCTGCTGCTGCTTTTTCAATGGCGTTCCGCACTTGTCTTGCTTTTCCAGAGCCTAAGCCTATGAAGCCGTCTCTGTTTCCGACGGCGACTATTGCCTTGAAGCTTGATTTTTCTCCTGCGTCTGTTTGCTTTTGAACGAGGTTTACGTTTATGACTTCTTCCTGCAGGTCGGGGAGCAACGAGTCCATGATTTGCGGTTCCTTTATTTGCAGACCGCCCATGAAGACTTCTTCGATGGATGTGACTCTTCCCTCTTGAATCATTTTTCCGAGGCGTGTCTTCGGAACCCACTGTTCCAGATTTTGTGAGGGTTCTCTTCTCCTGCCTCTTCTATTGTCTCTCCGTCTCACTTTTTCTTACCTCCGCCTTTGAAAGCGGCAACTATGTCTGTTTTGACCTTCGCGAAATGTTTGGGAAGCGTCTCTGGTGGAAGTTTCTGCTTCAAGTAAATTGAAAACTTGGATTTGTATTCCTCAGGGTTAGAGGCTAGACTTTGCGCGTACTGAGCAATGTGTTCGCCTTCTATTCTTTTTTCATCCGGCAGTTTCTCTTCACTGTATGGTACGTCGAGCCCAGCGTCCAGAACTCCTTTCAGCGCAGCGAAGGCTTTTGCGCCTTTGGAAGGTCGGCGTAAACCTATGTCCAGGATGGCTCCTTCTATGCCTTGTGCCTTGGCCTTTTGCCCGCAAAGAAACCCAGTTAAGTAGGCTGCTGGAAGATTTCCGCAGGGGGCTTTCCACCCGTAGTTTTTGGCTAGTTCTTTGCTGTGAGCTGACACCAGAACTTCGTCCGCGTGCGGTTTAGCGACGATGATTTGCGCGGTCACGTTGTTGATGCTGCTTCTGACCGTCAGTCTGGGCTTGCCGGAAACGATGAATGCTCTTCTCGTTCTGTAGTCTGTCTTTCCCTGTCTGCGTCGGCGGAATGGAACGCAATACCGTGAGCCTTTTGCCATTAATGTTTCCTCCATAGGTCATGTGACTTCGCGTAGCGCTCTAGTTCTGCCACCGTTGCGAATCTGCCGCTGCTTGCCATTGTGTACAGTTTTCGATACGTGTTTTCTGAGACTATCTTTTTGGCTTTCAGACCTCGAAGCCTTTTCCTTAAAGCTCGAATCTTACTCATCCACCTGTCTTTTCTGGAGATTTTCGCGTAGGCTGCTCCAGTTTTGCTGCCAGGCCCGCTTCTTCGACCTCTCTTTTTCTTCTCATGCAGAATTCGTGCCCTTCCGCGGCTTACACCCACTTCTGGCAGCGGTTTAATTACACCTTCATGGATCAGTTTTCTGACTTCCTCTCGAGTCATAGCCAATTCTACGTCGTCACCCTTTTCAGGGTCCATCCAAACGCGGTTCTGCCCGACTTTCAATATTTGCGCTGCCAGGCGTCGTTGACTCGCGAGGTCGGTCATTGTTCTTCTTTACTCCTTTTACGTTTCCTGGGTTTCTTCTCTTTCTTGGGCTTTTCCACTTCTATTTCTTCCTCAGCTTCTTCCTGTTTCTCAGGTTCCCTTTCTTCTTTCTTGATTTCCTCTTCCTTTTCCTTCTTCTCTTCAACTTTTTCCTTGACTTCTTTGACGTTAAGAATCGTCAGTTTTCTTCTTCTTGCTTCGGTAATGATTTTTGTTCTTTTTCTCTTGCCGACTGTATGTGCGATTCTTATGGCTTGGGTTTTCGGATCAATCTCCTTAAGCTCTTCAGCGTTATGGACTAGAACTTCCCTGTAGCCCGACGGATGGAGACCTCTTGCAACTTTAGGTCCCCTGTATCCAGCTCTGACCAGCGGCGGCCATCCTAAGACGCTTTTCCGCACCTTGTTGTCTAAGCCTCGTGGCCTGCGCCAGTTTTCCTTCAGTCGCGTGTACCTCCAGCTTTCAGGTCTGGCGAATTCAGGTTTCTTCCTCTTCGCGCGCTTCCTCAGTTTCAAGGCCTTTGCCGCTTGGAACGTTTCTTTCTCCGTCAACCTTCCATCCCCTCGACTTTTTCGTACACAAATATGCCGTCTAGGAACACGCGCGGGTCTTTCTTCTTCACTTTTGTGGCTTGTTCAATGTTTGCTGCCGTTTGGCTTACGCTTTCAAGGTCAACGCCTTGGACAATAATGTCTTCGCTTTGGATTTTGACTTGAGTGTCGCCTACTATTCTGGCTTTTCTCGGGCTGCGCTCCCCTGTGAAATTCTCGATTGAGACCGTTTTTTCCTTGGTCTTGACCGTGATTGGGAAGTGCGAGAAGACTATTTTGAGCTTGTACGTGTATCCCTTTCTGACTCCTTGAATCATGTTTTGAATGTGAGAATGAATGGTGCCCACGAGAGATGCTTCCTTTTTCCGTGGCCACTCAGCCCAGACGCGAATGTTCTTGTCGTGCAACTCAATCGACACGGGCGCGATCGAGAAGTTACGGGTCAATGTTCCCTTCGGACCCTTAACGGTGACCTTCTTTCCGTCTAGACTTACCTCTACTTCATCTGGGATCTGAATGTCTCTTGAAATCTCCACGGCTCGCATTTGACGGCACCTTTCTAGTAAATGAAAGCTAGCAGCTTTCCTCCCATGCCTTTCTCCCTCGCTTCCTTGTGCGACAACGCTCCTTGCGAGGTTGAAATGACTATAAGACCTACCTCTCTTGACGGGAGAAATCTCTTTTCCCATTCCTCAAATCCGTCTACTTTCACGGAGAATCGAGGTCTGATGGCGCCGCACTTGTTTATTCTGCCCAAGAGCTGAACCTTGAACTTTCCAGAGCGACCGTCGTCTATGAACTCGAATTCTCCGATGTAGCCGTTCAACTGCATTATCCTCAGGACGCGGCCGAGTAGTTTAGAGGCTGGGCTGATTATGCATTCGCGCTTGTTGCGCATCTCGTTGTTTACGATTGTTGTCAAGCCGTTTGCAAGTGTGTCCATCATTTTTTCCTCGTTACTCATATTTCTTGAATCCAAGCTTCGTGGCTACTTCCCTAAAACAATGCCGACATAAATATAAATTGTAACGTCTGATGACAGGTCCGTAAGATCCGCATCTGCTGCATGGTCTTACGCCCTTGCCGTGTTTTCTTTCTTTTCTAGGTTTCTGCTTGCCCATACATGCATGTCTCCGAGTTAAGCGATTTCGACTCCTAAAGTGTCTTTGACAAACGTGATGGCTTCTTCTGGCGTCAAGAGGTGTTTTGAACCGATTTTCGATTTTCTTCTCCTTCTGTCCTTGACGCGGTATCCAGCGCGGTTCATCGCCACGCAGATGTCCATGCCGAAGATGCCGATTTCGGGGTCATACTTGACGCCTGGCAGTTCTATGTGCTCCTTTATGCCGAAGGCGAAGTTGCCGTGCTTGTCAAAGCATCCTCTGGAAAGCTTGTTATCAACTACAGGAAGCACTTTCTTCAGGAATTCAACTGCCTGCTGCTTCCTAAGGGTTACAATACACGCTATTGGTTCGCCCTGTCTGATTCCAAAGTCTCTAATGGTTGACTTGGCCTTTCTCTTGCTTGGAGTCTGATTTGTGAGTTCCTTCAAAACCTTGGTTGCCTTCTCCAACGGTTCACCGGACTTCCCAACGCTGATGTTGACGACAACTTTGCCAATTCTGGGCTTGAGCATGGGGTGCTCTTGCCATGCCTTGCGCATTTCTTCGTCAGACAACTTGGTTGGCCTCCGTCATGGGCATGATCGGCTGTTTCTCGCCCACCGCAAACACGAAGTCCAAAATTGTCTGGTAACGGTTGCCTTTCTCGTCCTCGATGGTCACCAGAGCGTTCCTTCGCTTCTTTCCCTCTGCTTTCTCAATTTCGACTATTTTGCCTCTTTTTCCGATGTTCTTTCCGCCGATGATTACTGCGAAGTCCTTTTCTTTCATCTTTATGTGTTCGAGGCATTGCTTGTCTGGCAGACTCACTTTCAGAGTGTCGAGGGTCTTGTAGACGTCTTCTTGCGGTTTTTTCATGTCAGCAATCTTGATCAGCATGTTTGAACCGTCGTGGAGGTTGAGTTGGACTTGTCCGTTGTCGACGACCTTTTTGTCCTCTATTCTGCAGAGCTTGAATTTCGACTCTTCACTGCTTATCGGCTGAAGAACTAGACCCTTGTAAGAGGGCAACACGCAGAAGTGTTTATCAGCGTCCGGTATGGAGATAGCGTCCATCAACCCTACTGGAAAGTCGTCTCTCCGCACGATTTTTCCATCAACATAGACTTTTCCGTTCGAAACTATCGTCTTGGCCTCTCTCCTCGTCTTGGCGAATCTCAGAACATCACGAAGGACCACGGCCAATGGCAGGCAGTTTTCGGTGGAATGTGGTCCTGGAGAGGGCTTTACAACCCATGTGAATTCCTTCCTGTGGATGGGCCAGAATCTTGGCGCAGGTTTCCGCTTCAGTCCAGTGGATGCTCCTTTTCTACCCAACCTATGCTCCTCCTTCAGTTTTCTTTGCGGTCTTGCGCTTGGCTCTTGGTTTCTTGGCCTTTGGTGTCTCCTCAGGTTTAGTCTTTTCTTCAACTGGCTTTTCGGTGACTTTTCTTTTTCTTCTCGGTTTCTTTTCCACAACTGCTTTTTCTTCAACAACCTTTTCCTTGATCTCTACAACTTCCGCAGGCTTTCTTGCCGGTTTCTCTGCGGCTTCTTCCACTTTCTTGTGCAGTTTCTTCTTCCTTTCCAAGACTTTTTTCCGCCATTTGTCGTCAAGATTCAGGTGTGTAATGACGACTTTAGAAGGATGTATGGGGGCGAAGACTGTGGTTCCGTCAACTTTTTCTCGTGTGAGGCCTTCAACGTAGATTCTGAATTTTTTCGTGTCTACACGGGTGATTTTTCCCTCGAATCCCTTGTGGTCGCCGCGCATGATGCGGACGGTGTCGCCGCTTCTGACCGGGAACGTTTTAGCGCCGTGTGTGGCTCTCAGTTCCGCTGAAAGGGAGGCTCCAAACAGTTTGTGGCGTATGTGGGCTGGTGCCTGAAAAAGCATTTTTCTTTGTTTTGCTGGTTTGGTTACTGGTCTTGCGGTTCGCATGTTCATCATCCCTCTACACTATTATGCTGGAGGCGCTTGCTATTCTCGGCCATCTTTCAGCAGCTTCTTTTGCCACTGGTCCGCGTATTTGTGAGCCTTTCATCTCTCCTTCTGGCGTTATTACTACTGCAGCGTTGTCTTCGAATTGAACCCAGACGCCGTCAACCCTTCTGAAGGGTTTTCGCTGCCTCACGATTACTGCTTGGAAAATCTTTTTCCGCATGTCTGGCGTTCCACGTCTGATTGAGACAGTTATCTTGTCGCCAACCGCGGCGCGCGGGTAACGCCGCAACCTTCCCTTGTAACCCACAACCTGAATTAGCTTCAAGTCCCTCGCCCCACTGTTGTCAGCGCATCTCAGCACTGCGGGTGGCTGAAGTCCTCTGGAGATTTTGGGTCCGTGTCCAAGCATGCCCTTTGCAAGTGGCCCCCTCTGTTTTGCTTTGGCAGGCATTTCTACTTCCCCTCCACTTTTTCAACCACGACGAACGACACGGTCTTGCTGACTGGTCGGGTTTCAGCTATTATCACGCGGTCTCCTTCTTTCGCGCCTATGCAAGGTGGGTTGTGGGAAGGAATTCGGCTGTGTCTTCTTTCGTACCTTTTGAACTTCGGAACATAAGAGAGGTAGTCACGATTAACGACCACTGTCTTGTCCATTTTTGCGGTGGCCACAACGCCCTCGAACACGTGACCCCTTACGGGGAGGTCTCCGTGGAAGGGACAATTTCTGTCATTACACGTCTTCTTGGGCTTCTTAAAAGTGAAAGACATTACCATAATCTCCTGATGTGCTTCTTGAGACGGTCTTCAGGTCTTCCCATGAGAAGTCCGCCGTCAATTTCAACAACCGTTCCGTCAGAAAACCGAAAATGAAAAACGGCCAAGTCCTTTATGACTGTTTTTCTTCTTCCTTCATGCGACATCGTGAAAGTCTTCCGCGTTTCGTCTATTATTCTTCCAGACATTCCAGCGTAGCTTGGATCTTTGCTTTTGGCAATTTTGGCTTCAGTCCCGACGAATTCAGCGCGGATTATGTCTGGAGTCACCTTCATTTCTTCATCTTCTCCTTTGTCTTGGCCTTTCCCAGCCCGTGTTTCTGTTCATTTTCTATCGTCAATATCTGGGCGATTGTCTTCCTCAGTTCTCTTATCCTGGCTGGGTTTTCTATGGTCCCGCCTGCGTTGACCATGGTTCTTAATCTGAGGAGTTCAGTTCTGAATTCGCCGAGTCTTTTCATTCTTTCCTCAGAAGACATGTCTCTGATCTCTTTGACTCGCATTAGGGGCAACTACTTTTCAGCCTCCTTCTCTTTTTCTTCGCCTGCTGTTTCCTCAGTTGCCTCTTCTGCCTTCTCTTCTGGCGGCGCTTCAGTTGTCGGCTCTTCTGCTTTCTTTTCTTCCTCAGGAGGCAGTTCCGTTGCAATCTTGATTCTGTCTGGAAACACGGCGTCCGAAGGCATTATTCTGACTTTTACGCCGAACATGCCAGGCTTCATTTGAACGTGGGCTTCGGCCTTGCGCAAGTATCTAAGCGCGGGTTCTCCGCATTTCGGCAAGTACCCTGCCTTGAACTTTTCATATCTCGCCCTTTCAGTTCTCAGCTTCCCGCTTATGATGATCTCCGCGCCAAGGGCTCCAGCTTCCATGACTTGGTTCAATGCCCAGAATCCGGCGCGTCTGAAATGTACGCCTTTCTGCAATGATGCCGCCACACGTGAAGCGACGACGTGAGCGTTAAACTCGGGGATTTCCATCTCAGAAACCGATATTTGTGGGTTGGAAACTTTGAATTTTTCTTCCAAAACTGCGGCAAGTTCTCTTATCGTTTCTCCGCCGCGTCCTATCACCACGCCCGGGCGCATTGCGTAGATGACTATATGTGTTCCGAGCGGGGACTTCGAAATGGTTACTCCGCCGTATCCGGCTCTTTCAAGTCTTTGCTGCAGAAACTCGTCGATTTCTGTCCTTTTTATGGATTCGGTTATGAAGTGTTTGACGACGGACATTATGCCTTTTCCCCTGTTTCCGGCTTTTCTTCCAAGGCAATCTCAATGTGGGTCAAGGTTTCGAAGTTCGGCGAGGTTCTTCCTTGAGCTCGAGGCATGAATCGTTTAACTTTCATTCCTCGATTTGCTGCCGCGTGGATGATGCGTAGTCTTTCCGTGTCTAATCCCTTGTTTTCGGCGTTTGCCTCTGCTCCTTCAAGCACTTTTAGAACCTGCTTTGCTGTCTTTATCGGGTATCTGCCTGCAAAAGCCTTTTCCAGACCATGGCGGTGTCCCACTTTCTTATTGTATCTTGTGAACGGGACAGCCTTTTTCTTGGCCATAACGTCTTTGAGGTATTTTTTTGCTTGGGTAAGCATCATTCCTTTGATTGTTTTGCAAACTTCTCGCGCATGTTTAGGGGATACCCTGACCTCTCGTGCACTTGCCTTCACGGTTTTTTCCGGGTCTAATTCCTCTTCCGCTATTGAGTATCCCCATTTTGGCACTTCATAGTCTCTCCAATTGCGCAATTCAACAGCGTTATAGCGATTTATATTGTTTTCCATTAACCTAGATGATTTCCAGACCGATTTGCATTTCTAAAACCAAAATAGACTACGATTTCTCGAGCAAAAGCATTCGGAAAAATCGGACGAATGCATCATCTGTTCTCCATTTGAACCAGAGTCTGTTGCCTGTCCACGCGTGTGGTTGATGAAGAGACTCAGCGATTTGTTTATGCTTAGCTTTTAAGGTTGAATATTCAAGTTTGAAGTGGGCGTGGAAGATTGACTGGCAAGAAGAAAGGCCACATCACTATGCTTCATGGCGCCGGTGGAACAGTGATGCACGACTTGGTCAGGAACTACGTTGTCAGATACTTCGGCGGCGCAAGCAATGCGGAAGTTCCGCTTGAGGCGATGGATGATGCAGCCGTGGTCGGCGACGTGGTTTTCAAGAGCGATTCACACGCTGTCAAGCCCATATTCTTCCCAGGCGGCGACATTGGATGCCTGTCAGTCTCGGGCACGGTTAACGACATTTCAATGCTCGGCGCCGAGCCTTACGCTTTGGCTTGTGGTTTCGTCTTGGAAGAGGGTTTGGCATTGGCTGATTTTGAGAGAATCTTGGTCAGCATGAGGCAAACTTGCGCTGAAGCTGGCGTGAGCATCGTCACTGGCGACACGAAAGTCGTTGAGAAAGGCAGCCTGGGAGGTTGCGTGATAAACACTTCTGGAATCGGTCGAAGAACGCCTGCCTTGGACAGGAATCTGAAAGTTGTGAAGAGTTTCAGAAAGAGTTTCAAGCCGAGGTGGGCGCTGGACTCGAATCTTGCCCGAGGCGACAAGATAATCCTCTCTGGAACCATCGGTGACCACGGTCTGGCCGTTCTGTCGGCGCAGGAAGGCCTGAGCTTCGGCAGCGGCATAAAATCTGACGTAAAACCGCTAAACCGCCTCATCCAGCGCTTGCTCGGCGAAGTCGGCGGAATCGTAGCCATGAAAGACCCGACCAGAGGAGGATTGGCTGATGCGATAAACGAGTTCAGCGAAAAGTCCAACGTTGGAATGCTTCTTCACGAAGACAAGATTCCAATCAGGGGAGACGTGCGAGCAGCATGCGAAATGCTGGGTTTGGATCCGTTTGAGGTTGGAAATGAAGGAAAAGTGATTATCGGCGTGGTGAAGGAGAAAGCTGATGAAATACTCAAGCTCTTGAGAAAGACGGAAGAGGGAAAGGAAGCCGAAATAATAGGTGAAGCAACGGCGGATTTTGCAGGCGTGGCCATGCAGACAGTTGTTGGCGGCAAAAGAATAATAGCCAGACCAGTAGGCGATCCGGTGCCGAGGATATGCTAGACAATATGACTCTAGGCAATCCAGAGGATGTTAAAGGCCTCATAGCCAGACTTAACAAGCGCACGCTATTAAGCTGGGGACTCCTCTGGCGTTGTAGATGGTCCTTGTTCCATTTCTAAAGGGGGTCTTCGGTCGGTCATAAGACGGAGATATGGCGTTCTTCGCATCATGTAATTATTGAGACGGGCATAATAAGTTGCGCTTTTTTGTATGAGCTTTGCTTGCCAATTGAAGGCAGTTTTCCATGATTTTGCAGTTATCAAAATTATGAAAAAGTTGATGACATTCAAGATCCCAGCAATGATGCCGTATAACAAGATAATGATGCCATAGCATAAAGCGTATACGAAAAAAACTAGATTAAGTAGTAACCCCCATATAATTCTCACAAACAGCTCAAGGCGTGAGGCCTTGGCATCAAATGGAATCACGGCCGTTTGAACCTGATAGGATATGGGAACTACTGCAGATTGTGGCAATGGCGCAGTTGAGGTTGGATTGGACCCGCTTGACGGTGATCCGGCGCTCAGGATCTTTCCACAGAATGGACATAAGGATACGCCTGAAGGTGCTTCCTTAGCGCAATTTGAACAGTATGGCATAATATTAACAATTTTCTTCTTGTATAAGGAACTTTCGTTGCCTCAAGACCTGCGTTTTAGAGCATGCCCCGCCGCTTTCTGCAATCGGTGGTTGTGTGCCGAAAATCAAAACACTTGATAAAAATAATATCGTAATAATTCTAAAAAGGGCTACCTTGTTCAGTGGTGCCTCTCCTTGCTATCTAATGGTTTAACTGATTTTTAGTGTTCTTAGGCGAGAAAAATGGCAGAAATCGACGAAGTGACGGCAAATTCACAGATGTAGCCTTGCAAACGGTTGTCGGCGGAAAAAGGATAATAGCACGACCAGTCGGAGACCCCGTTCCAAGAATATGTTAGTGACTCATTAGGCCGCGTGGATTATGCCAGAATGTCTGAAGAAAGAATTCTGAGTGGTGGTGAACAGATGCATCGTTCTGAATTCCCAAGAGCGCTTTTCTCTGCCTACTACTTCTTTCGAAACAGTTTCCTCAAGGCCACGATAAGTAGCAGAGGAGGCAAGACGAAAAAGTGCCATACTATTCCTGCTATTATAGGAATGCTCAACGTCCAATAGAACAACGGAAACTCCGAACCTGTTACGGCGATTATGGCAGTGAAAAGGATTACTGAAAGCGCTATGCTGATGCAGAGTGCTTTCGCGTCAAACCATGAGTTTTTGTTGTCTAGGACAGCAGTTTCTGGCTCTATTTTTCTTATCAAGGGAATTCTGCCTTTGAGTGGAGAAAGCGAAAGTGCATATACGAGCATTGGCGCGAGCGCTACGCCAAATAGAAGTCCCGTTATCAACCTCAGATAGTTTGTGCTGGTCCAAAGCCCGAACAGCTGCCCAAACGAGTCCACCCATAAGGGAAGCATCATTATTAGCGACACGTACAGATTGGGCGGGCCTTTCGCTTCTTTTCTGCGAAGAAACAACAGCATTACGTACCCTAGAAGAAGCCCAACAAAGGCTCCTGTGTCTCTCGCGCAGACCGGGAGGTAATGTCCTCCGATCCACAGTGTCCTGTCTGGTCTTCGGTGGCAAACGAGGCTTCCGATAAAGTTGAATAGACTGATTATTTCCTCAACCAGAGTCATAGGTGTTTATCCTCGAAAAAGAAATATAAAAAAAGAGTTTTGGGAGTGAATCTGTTACGACGGCGGAGGCGGTGGCGCGGCTTGACCTGAACCTTTGTCCTTTCTGACAATCAGGTATATTATTAGGCCGATGATGCCTGCGATCAGCACGATGATGAGCCATAGGACTCCGTTCATTCCTCGTCGTTCCGCGTCTCTGTAAACCCAGATGCAGAGCAGTATACCGACGATGAACCAAACAAGCGGTATTAAGCAGAAGAGTCCGCCAAAGAGCCAAAACCATTCTTCTTGTGCTATTGCAAGTGGTATTATCTGTTCTAACAGCATTCTTTTTCCTCGTTGCCATATTATCAGCGTTGACTTATAAGATTTATTAAGCCAATCGACGTTCAGCGTTTCGAAGTCTCTTTTTCACGTATGCTGTCTATAAGAGTGATCTCGAAGGCGGGTTCTGCTGCAGGTACTTGTAGAGTTCTTTCGTGTAATTTGACAGGCTGTCTACACGTTTGGTTAGCTCTTCGACCCTCATTTCAAGCTTTACTATTCTTTCTCGTATGTCAACAATTTCAGTATCTCTTTCAGGCATCTTGTGCACCTATCAGAGTCTACCTTCTATTTCCTATTTATTGTCTTCGCCCATATTCGGCATGTCCCTTCGGCGCTCACCATACAAGCTCCTACAGGTTTTTGAGGTGTGCAGGTCTTCATGAAAAGCTGACAGCCTGTGGGCTTGATCTTGCCGACCACGACCAAATGGCACCTACAACCTGGCTGCAGATCAACGCCATGCTCAACTTTCACGTCGTGTCGTAAGTGCGCGTCATAAGTCGCATATTTCTCGCGAAGCTCAAGCTTGGAAGATGGAATCGTGCCAAGACCCCGCCAGTTGCCATCAGCAACCTCAAAGACTTTCTCCATTAGCTCTGCGGCTTTAGGATTGCCCTCCCAATGAACGGCTCGCGCATACTCGTTTTCTAAGCGGGGTCTGCCTTCCTTCAACTGTTTCAGAATCATGTATATGCCAAACAAGAGGTCTAGTGGTTCGAAGCCTGCGACGACCGTTGGCATGTGATAAACGCTGGGGAAATCCTCGTAGGGTTTGAGCCCGATGATTGTGCTAACGTGGCCCGGAGCGATGAAGCCGTTGAGGTTTAAGTCTCTCATTTTGACAAGCATTTTCATGGCTGGCGGTATGAGTCGATGGGAGATCAGGAAACTCAAGTTTGAAGGCGGCTTGCCTGCTATTTCAACTGCTGTTGAAGGCGTTGTGGTTTCGAAACCAACAGCAAAAAAGCCGAACTGGCTACTTCTTTCCTTTTTCGCCATTTTCGCCGCGTCGCCAACGCCGTAAACGACTCGGACGTCAGCTCCCTCTGCCTTAGCGTCAAGAAGCGACATTTTGGAGCCTGGAACGCGCAGGACGTCGCCGAAACAGGTTACAACTGCGCCTTTCAGGGCAAGCTGGACGGCCTCGTCGATCTCAGAGGCCGGTACTATGCAGACTGGGCATCCTGGCCCTGCTATGACTTCTACGCTTGGAGGCAGGAGGCTGCGCAACCCGTAATGTGTGATGGTCCACTCATGTGTGCCGCAGACGTGGCAAATCTTGACGGTACCCTTGCGCGGAGCGATTTCCTTGATTTTGCCTGCTACGCGTCTTGTCAGTTCTGGGTCTCTGAACTTCAGCTTCTCGGTCATTTCCACTCAACTTTTTTGTTCGTGGCGCGTTTCAAGTTCTGCTTCCAGAATCTGGTTCCACAAGCGCAGAGTCTCCAAAGCTTCCTTCTCATCTAACACTTGGATGGCGTAGCCGGCGTGCACCAGAACGTATTCGCCTACCTTGGCATTAACAAGTGTCAC
>Ga0315285_10000722_pt1 | contig 34463 bp, 25 predicted proteins | sample YL17G09_36_MG_FD_203698 | JGI IMG/M metagenome (GOLD analysis project Ga0315285, IMG submission 203698) | Sediment microbial communities from Yellowstone Lake, YNP, Wyoming, USA - YL17G09_36 | ecosystem: Environmental > Aquatic > Freshwater > Lake > Sediment | place: USA: Wyoming | collected...
CCACCCGGGCGAGCAAGGCAACGGCCCGTCCGGGGACCCCAGCATCTCCGCCGACGGGCGGTTCGTGTCCTTCATGTCGGATGCCTCCAACCTGGTCCCGGGCGACACCAACCAGTTCTTCGACACGTTCGTGGTTGACCTGCTGAAGGATACCATCGCCCGCGTCAGCCTCACCAGCGCGGGCGAGCAGACCGGAGGCGGCGGAGGCGGGATCAGCCCGGATGGGGGCTCGGTGTGTCTGATCTCATGGGCGGATGATGTTGTGGAAGGCGACACGAATAACGCGGCCGATGTGTTCGTGCGCAGCCTGAACGGGGCAGACACCGGCCTGTACGATCCCGCCACGGGCAAGTTCCAACTGACCGATCGGTCGTTCCGCTTCGGACCGACCTCGAGCACGTGGCTTCCCATCGCCGCGGACTGGAATGCCGACAGCGACGACACCATCGGCCTCTACAACCCGGCCGACGGGAAGTTCTATCTGCGGAACACCAACGCGGCCGGCGCGGCCGACCTGACCTTCGGCTTCGGCCCCAAACCCAGCACCTGGCTCCCGATTGCCGGGGACTGGAACAACGACGCAACGGACACGATCGGGCTCTACGACCCGACTGGCGGCACCTTCTACCTGCGCAACGCCAACTCGGGCGGGGTCGCCAGTTACACTTTCCACTTCGGCCCCAAGCCCAGCACCTGGAAACCGATTGCGGGCGACTGGAACGGCGACGGCACTCACAGCACCGGCCTCTACAATCCGACGACCGGGTACTTCTATCTCCGCAACGCCAACGCGCCCGGTGCTGCTGATCTGACCTTCCGGTTCGGCCCTGCGGCCAGCACCTGGCTGCCCATTGTGGGCGACTGGGACGGTGACGGCGTTGACACCATCGGGCTCTATGATCCGGCGAACGCAAGAGCCTATCTGCGCAACAGCAACTCCGCCGGCCCGGCCAACGCGACCTTCCGCTACCGGTCCAAGCCCAGCACGTGGAAGCCGATGGCGGGGGATTGGGACGGGAGGTAGCTCTGTAGCACTGGCAGGAACTCCTGGTCATCCCGCGGAAAGACCCCCGCGGGGCTGCGCAGCAACCACCGCGCATTCCCGCGGGGAATGCGCGCGAGCAACCCGGGCAGCCGGTCTGGCGCAACTCTGAGGGCCAGTTCGTCCATAGTCTGATTAGGAGGCACGCGGATGGCACTGACCCTACCTCCGTACGCGGGGCTGCGCAGCAACCACCGCGCATTCCCGCGGGGAATGCGCGCGAGCAACCCGCGCAGCCGGGCTGCGGCTCGCAGGCGCTGCTCCCTGGCGGCCCTTGGCCCCGCATTGATGGTCCTGCTATCGCTGTACGTTGGCGCGCCTCCCGCCGCGGCCTCCGTGGGGCCCACTCATCTGGTGGTCTCCGACTTCGCTGAGCTGGGTGTGGGAGCGCCGGATGTCAGCTACAACGCGAAGCTCGGCAAGTACCTGGTGGTCTGGGAACGCTTCTTCCTGCCAGGTGACACCGACATCTACGGCGCCATCCTGAACGCCGACGGCTCCATCGCGGTTGACCCCTTCTGGATCGCGGCGAACTCGACTCTCGAGTATTGCCCGAAGGCGGCCTCCGCCGACTCCGACTACTGGGTGGTAGCCTGGGTGGAGGCTCTGCCCGGGAACCTCTACGCGGTGCAGGCCTGCCAGTTCGGGCAGGACGGCCCTGACGTTGACGGCGTCTACTACACCGTTACCACCACAGATCGCGCCATTCACCAGCTCGACATCGGCGCCTCCGTCGCCAACGGGCAGTACCTGCTGGTCTGGGATGAGGAGATCAGCGTCTACTACTCGGATATCCGGGGCCGTGGGTTCGTTGAGTCCGGCGGCTTCCCCGGGCCACTGCCCGATGAGCTGGTGATCGCGACCGGTTCTAACGAGTGCAGCCCTTCGGTCAACCAGCGAGGTCGAGACTTCCTGGTGGCCTGGGAGTGCATCGTGTCCAGCCCAAGCCCGGATTACCCCATCGTGGCTTGCCCGGTGTCCTGCGACGGCGCGCTCGGCGACTACGTCTGGGTGTGGGATGATCACCTTGCACTGGACAACATGGACACGAGCGTGGCCTCCGATGCCTCCAGCCCGGAACACTTCCTGGTGGTCTGGTCGCACGAGCACCGGGTGGGGAACACCGACTTCGACGTCGGGTATGCGTTCGTCGCCTCCGGCGCGGTGGAGAGGTCCGGTCTCAGCCCCGGCAATCTTTACAGTGAGGTGCAGCCCTGCGCCGCCTACACCGGCCTCAGGGACACTTTCCTGGTTGGCTACAGCGGCCAGTACCTGGGCAGCACCGTGGACGGCTCCTACGACGTCTTCGCTCGACCCCTCACCCGACAGGGCGTCTTCGGACCTCCGGAGATGGTGGCCGGCGGCGTAGCTCTCTTCGACGAAGGACATCCCGCGGCTTCTCCCCTGTACCAGGATGGTACGGTCGTCGTGGTCTGGGACTGCTATCTCACCGGCGCGCCGACGCCGGCCACGGACCTCTACTCCCGCGACTGGTCGCCAGGGGACACGACGGTCGGTCTCTACGATCCGAGCGCCGGCGTCTTCTACCTTCGCAACGCCAATGCTCCCGGCCCGGCCGATCTCACCTTCCGCTTCGGGCCCGCGGGCATGGGGTGGCTGCCGGTGGGTGGGGATTGGGACGGTGACGTCACTGAGACCATCGGACTCTATCGTCCCTCGACCGGCATGTTCTACCTGAAGAACACCAACTCGGCAGGCCCCGCGGACTTGACCTTCCGGTTCGGTCCCACGCCGAGCGCTTGGCTGCCGCTTGCGGGCGACTGGAACGGCGATCGCGTTGCCACTATCGGGCTCTACAACCCCGTCACTGGCACCTTCTACCTACGCAACTCGAACTCCGCCGGGACGGCCGATCTAACCTTCCGCTTCGGCCCGGCCGCCGGCAGTTGGCTTCCGATCGCGGGTGACTGGGATGGCGACGGAGTGGACACGATCGGCCTCTACAATCCGGCCACGGGCACCTTCTATCTCCGCAACTCGAACGCCGCGGGGCCGGCCGATCTGACCTTCCGCTTCGGGCCCACAGCCAGCACCTGGCTCCCGACTGCGGGCGACTGGAACCACGACCTGGTGGAGACGATCGGGCTCTACAACCCCGCCACCGGCATCCTCTACCTGCACAACACGAACGCGCCCGGCCCGGCCGATCTCACCTTCCGTTTCGGCCCCGCCCCCAACACCTGGCAGCCGCTCGCGGGCGACTGGGACGGGATCTAGCCCGGGAGCCCGCACGGGCAGAACCGACGCGGGCGCATCTGCCCTGCGGGCAATGCGCGGAGTTGTTCTGCCCGGCCGTAGGAGGGCGGCCTCGGGCCCTCGCGGGCAGGTCGCCCGCTGACCCCGGGGCTCGACAACCGCGTCGTACCCCTGCGGGCTCCTGCAGAGGTGTCAGGCCTCCCGGAGTCGAAGAAAGCGGAATCCGCGTCGAAAGGGGTACGGGGATGAGAGCCGGTTCTCTTTCTTCAGCCACCAGGTCGGGCCGCGGTCTGCTCCCTATCCTCGCGGTCCTGGCGTGCTCCTTCGCCGTCTGCGGGCTTGCCACTGACAGCAGCGCCGACCTGGGCACGATGTGGCGCCCTATCTTCGAGCTGCCACCGCCCCCGACTCCTGGGGGCAATGGTCTCGCCTTGCCAGATGTCAGCTACGCCGAGGACGTGGAAAACGGGGAGTACCTCGTAGTCTGGCAGATGACGGCTCAGTACGAAACCGACCCCGCGAGGCGGACGAAGTGGGAGCTCTGGGGCAGAATCCTCAACCGAGACGGGACCAGCGTGAGCAGGCCGATACCGTTCGCGATCTTCCAGGACCCGCTTGAGGACCCTGTGGGCAGGCCCGTCTACAGCGCCCATGACCCGAGGGTGGCTGCCTCTGGTGTGGATGGAGCCTGGATCGTGACCTATGTAGTTGACACTCTGGTGCCCGCCCAGGATGGTGAGGGCAACCACTACTACACCCAGGAGGGCCACTACGCGGCCCAGGCCTGTGTGGTGAGTGAGCGCTTTGGGCAGGCCTACGTCAAGCCCGACATCGCCTGGGTGGTGGAACCGGTGGACATCTCATCCCGGAGCGTCAGCTTCTGGCCTCCCGTGCCTCCCCCGCTCGTCCCCCTGGGTGTCGACATCTACCCCATCGGGCACGTGGACATAGGCGCCACCACTGTAAACAGCGTTGGCCGCTACCTAGCCGTCTGGGATGCTGAGATACCCTGGAGCGGCTACTCCGACATTCGAGGCCGCTTGCTACAGGTGCTTACCGTGGCGCCCGATAAGTTGCTCTCGGTGCTCGGGCGGGAGATCGTCGTTGACACCGGATACGACTCGAAGAATCCGGCGATGAACCAGCAGGGCGACCAGTTTGTGATAGCCTGGGAGGATCATTGGCTGCTCCCGTACTACGGCTGGGTCCAGATCATCGCCTCGCTCGTTGGTCCCTCGGGCATAGTCAGCCCGTACCAGGTGGTCGTGCACGAGGACTTGTATGGCGATCCCGAGTATCCCCAGGTCCTCCCGAACTCGCAGCCCAGCGTGGCCTCCAACGGACAACGTTACGCGGTCGTCTGGCAGCACGTGCTGAACCCCGGCAGGCTGCCCACAGAGGACCCATGGTACGAGGTCGGCTACGGGATTATAGGCCTGGACGCGCTCGGTGCACCCGGACTGGTGACATCAGGCTTCCTGCCGCGTCAGCCCGATGATGACAGCAGCCGGGCCGAGCCTTGTGTGGCCAGCGCCACCGACCCCACTAACCCAGGGGGGCCTTTCATAGTCTGCTACTCCAATACGCCGCCCTATCAGCGGCCGGTCGTGGATCCCTGGTTCTACTCCGACGTCTACTGGTGCCTGCTGGACGCGAGAGGCCGAGTGAGGGCAGAGACCGACCCGACGGTGGCCGACGGCAGCGAGATGCCTCTCCGTTACCTGAAGTACGGCCATCCCGAGGCCACGCTGGGTCCACAGCCCGATCTACCATTCTATGGGGAGGTGGCGGTAGTCTGGGACACATGGGTCTACGACGGAGTACATGATGACCCACCTAACGAAGACAGGCCGAAGAACCCACCATACCCCCTGCAGCACCTCTACGGTCGGCCCTGGTACTGGCTGCCCGGCGACACCACGGCCGGCCTGTACGATCCGGTCACGGGCAGGTTCTTCCTGCGGGAGAGCAATGATGCAGGAGCGGCCAATAGCACGTTTCGCTATGGTCCCACCGCCAGCACCTACACTCCTCTCTCGGGCGACTGGAACGGCGACATGACGGATACCGTGGGGCTCTATGACCCAACGGGCGGCAGGTTCTACCTCAGGAACTCGAATACGCCGGGTGTCGCTGACCTTACCATCCGCCGCGGTCCCGCGCCCAGCACGTGGATTCCTATCGTTGGCGACTGGGATGGCGATGGCACGGACACCCCGGGGCTCTATGACCCAGCGCTCAGCAAGTTCCACCTGTGGAACCTGAAGCCGGGCGAACCGCTCGACGGCTTCGCCGTGTTCCAGTTCGGCCCCGCTCCCTCCACCTGGAAGCCCATCGTGGGTGACTGGGACGGCGATGGTGTTGACACCGTTGGCCTCTACAACCCGACCAGTGGCAGGTTCTACCTCCGCAACTCGAACACGGCCGGCCCCGCCGAGGTGCCAGATGGCGGGGGATTCCGCTACGGCCCCGCTCCCAGCACCTGGCTGCCCGTGGCCGGCGACTGGGACGGGGTGAACGGTGACAGCGTGGGCCTCTACAACCGGACGACGGGGAACTACTACCTGCACAACAGCAACGCCCCGGGCCCGGCCGATCTCACCTTCCGCTACGGTCCCGCGCCCAACACCTGGGTGCCCGTGGTCGGGAACTGGGACGGAACGTCGCTCCCATGAGGCGGGCGGAGCGCGGGCCGCGCAACTCTTGGGCCGGCTTCGCGGATACTGAGGAGGAGTAAGACCGCGATGAAACCGACCTTCCGTGCTTCCGTGATGGCCTTTGCCGGGCTGCTTGCGTTCCTCATTCTCTGCCCGTTCGGGGGCGAGGGGGTGGCCTCCGTCGGGTCACTGCACCCGATTTCGGTTGGCGACACCCAGGGGCTTCAGCTGGCGGACGTCAGCTACAACCAGTATCTTCAGCAGTACCTGGTGGTGTTCGAGCGCCTGCCCTGCTCCGGAGATCCCAACGTCTATGGCGCGGTGCTGAACGCGAGCGGGTCCATGGTTCTCCCGCCCTTCCCCATAGCAGCCACGACCTCGGTCGAACGCAGCCCCAGGGCAGCTACCTGTGATGGTGAGTACTGGGTGGTAGCTTTCGTGGTGGAGGGCCTGTCTGGCCCGGGCAGCCATACGGTGCGGGTGGCCAGGCTTAACCGCTTCGGGGAGCAAGTCTACTACGACATCGCCAGCGCTACGAACCCCATTCCGCATCTCGACATCGGGGCGAGCGACTACGCCACCAACTACCTGATCGTGTGGGACCTTCAGGAACAGACCGGCGAGCACGAGGTCCGGGCCCGGTTCTTCGACGATGAGAGCGGCGCGATGAGCGACGAGCTGGTCGTTGACACGGAGGGTGACTGCGAGGACCCGGCGGTGAACCAGCGCGGGGTGGACTACCTGGTCGCCTACGAGCACCGCGGTGGGCCACCGGCCTATGAGAACGACATCCGCGGCTGCCGCGTCTCTGCCGTCGGAGAGGTGGGAACTCCCTTCTGCATCAACGACGACGACCTCTCGACCGCGAAACTGGACCCGAGTGTAGCCTCGGACTGCGCCGGCTGCCAGTCGCCCAGCCGTTTCTGTGTGGCCTGGTCGAACGAGACCGCGGCCGGCAGCGCCAGCTATGACGTGAAGGCCGCGTTCCTCCTCGATGAGGCGGTCCAGTACCGCATCGGCGCGGCTGCCAGCAGCGCGGACGAGATCACGCCGTGTGTCGCCGCGGTGGGGCTGCGCGATACCTACCTCGTCTCATACGCCAGCGACCGCGGCTCCGCCGGGCATTTCGACGTCCTGGCGCGTTCGCTCACAGCCCAAGGCGTCCTGAGCCCCGAGGAGACCATCGCGGCTGACGCGAGCGTCAATGGGGGCAACCCCGAGGCGACCTCGCTCTACTCGGATGGCAAGGTCGCCGTCGTGTGGGATCGCTCTACAAACAGCCCACCGGTGGCCGACACAGACATGTACGCCCGCGACTGGGCACTGGCGACCGATAGCATAGGTCTCTACGACCCCAACAGCGGCACTGTCTACCTGCGCAACGCCAACAGCGCCGGCGTGGCAGACCTCACCTTCCGCTACGGCCCTTACCCTAACTCATGGGGCCCGTTCAGCGCCGACCGGGACAAGGACGGCAAGGACGGCGTCGGCCTGTACAATCCTGCTACCGGGACCTTCTACCTGCGCGACGCCAACTCCCCCGGGCCGGCTGATGCCACGTTCCGCTACGGGCCTCGCTCCAGCACGTGGATCCCGCTTGCAGGCGATTGGGACGACGACGGGCTGATCACGATTGGTCTCTACAACCCCGCGAATGGGACCTTCTACCTCCGCAACTCGAACTCAGCCGGCGTGGCAGATCTCGCTTTCCGCTTCGGCCCCGCGCCGAACACGTGGCTTCCCATCGCAGGCGACTGGAACGGCGACGGCGTCACCACGGTCGGCCTCTACGATCTGGCCACTGGTACCTTCTATCTGCGCAACCAGAACTCGGCTGGGCCGGCTGACCTCACTTTCCGCTATGGGCCCACCTCCAGCACCTGGAAGCCCATTGTCGGCGACTGGAACCATGACGGCCTCGACACCATTGGGCTCTACAGCCCTGCCACCGCCACCTTCTACCTCCGCGACGCCAACTTCGCCGGCTCCGCGGACCGCACGTTCCGATTCGGCCCGGCGCCGAACACCTGGAAGCCGATCACAGGGGACTGGGACGGCATCTAGCACCCTCTGCTGGTCCCGTCGGCAGACATCGCCGCGCCGGCGCCCCCGCCGACGACCCCCAAACCAGAGTCGGCTTGGGCGGCGGGGCGCAGGGTTGTCGCCACCGCCCTCCTGCTGTAAGATTGCCTGCGCGCGGCAATGGACGACTTCAGACAGATCGTGCGCTCCCTGCAAGGGCCCCTGGAGGTCGAGGCCCGCAACGGCTATCCGGATACTGCGGTGATCGGCGCCAGCATCGCCGGCTACGCGCGCGCCTGGGCCGAGCGCGCCGGGGCGGCGGCCGACAGAGACGGGCTGCGCGCTCGCTGCGCCCAGATCCGCGACCTGCTCGCGGACTACGCCCGGTCTGATCCGGAGGGACGGCGGAGTCGCGCCGACGGGGCGCTGAAGCTGCTGGCCGAACTGCCCGCCGCCAGCCAGCCTGAACCAGCTGCCAAAGCGCCTCGGGGTCGCGTGAAGCGAGCCTCCCGGCGGCCCCCGGCCGCCGATGCTACTCTGCGAAGTACCCCGCTACGACGAGCGGATTCCCCCCCGGGAATCCGCGGGTGTAGCACGAGCGAGAAGCCTCTGCTCGACCAGCCACTGATGGGTGGGGGCAAGTCGCATCTGCCCTGGGTAAGACGCCTCGCCAAGCTCGGCATCCAGACCAACCGCGATCTGCTCTACCATTTCCCGCGCGACTACGTTCCGCTGCGGCGGATATCCGAGCTGACGGATGGAGAGAGAGCGGCCATCATAGTGGAGGCGGTGGCGCGCGAGGAAGCGGTGGTGCGAGGAGGGCGAAGCTTTCGGCTGCTGCGCTATGCCCTCGAGGTGGCCGACAGCACGGGTCGCGCCTGGGTAGTCTCTTTCGCGCGCCTGCCGCACAGGGGCGGGCGAGCCCGGGCGATCGAGAGCTCGCCTCTCTCACTCAGCTTCGCGGCCGGTACGCGGCTCCTGGTGGAAGGCCTGGTGCAGCGCGCGGGCCGTTTCATCGAGATCCAGTTCAGCGGGGCCGAGCGGCTGGATGGAAGCGTCAGGTTCGAATCCGGTGCCCTGCTGCCGGTCTACCCGCTGACGGAAGGAGTGTACCAGGGCCAGGTCAGACCGGCGGTGAGGTGGCTCCTCGACCGATTGCCCGGCGATCTGCCGGACCCGCTGCCCGCCTCACTGCGCGGCCGTCACGATCTGGTTCCTCTTGCGCAGGCCTTGCGCGAGGTGCACGCACCCTCTTCCTTGGAGGCCAAGGAGGCATCCGCTCGCCGCCTCGCGTTCGAGGAGCTGCTGATCCTGCAAGTCGCCCTGGCGCAGCGGAAGCAGCAGAGACGGCAGCCGGGCACGGGCATCTCCATGCCGCCCAGAGGTGACTCCGTGGCCCTGCTGGAGGAGATCCTGCCCTTTTCGCTCACCCGGGCCCAGCAGCGAGTGATTTCCGAGGTGGCGGCCGATATGGCCTCCGATCTGCCCATGTGCCGGCTGATCCAGGGAGACGTGGGCTCAGGGAAGACCATGGTCGCGGCCGCTGCCCTCCTCATCGCCCTGCAGAACGGCTACCAGGGGGCGCTCATGGCGCCCACGGAACTGCTGGCCGAGCAGCACTACCTCGTGCTGTCACGGCTGCTCGCGCCGGTCGGCGTGGCGGTGGAGCTGCTCACCGGATCGCAGCGCGAGCGAAAGCGGGAGGAGGCGAATCGCCGCATCGCCTCCGGCCGCGCCCAGGTGATCGTGGGCACGCACGCCCTGATCCAGGAAGGAGTCGAGTTTCAGCGGCTGGGGCTGGTGGTGATTGATGAGCAGCACCGCTTCGGCGTCAGGCAGCGGGCCGAGCTGCGTACCAAAGGGCAGCAGGCCGACTCCCTTCCGTTGCTTCGGCACCCGTCTGCCGAAGCAACTGCGCACCAGGGCCGGCCGCCCGATATTGTGGTGATGACCGCAACCCCCATCCCTCGCACCTTCGCGCTCACAGTCTACGGCGACCTCGACACATCGATTCTGGACGAGCTACCTCCTGGGAGGCGACCAATCACCACCACCTGGTTCCCGCTCACGCGTGAGCGTGAGACCTACGAGTTCGTGCGCGCGCAGGTGGAGGCAGGGAGGCAGGCCTATGTGGTCTGCCCGCTGATCGAGGAATCCGAGCGCCTCCAGGCCACCGCCGCCACCGAGCTGGCGGTCCGTCTCCAGCAGGAGATCTTCCCCGACCTCCGGGTGGGCCTGCTGCACGGAGAGATGCGAGTGGCAGAGAAGGAGGCGGTGATGGAGGCCTTTCGGCGAGGGGAGGTGGATGTGCTCACCACGACGACCGTGATCGAGGTCGGGGTTGATGTGCCCAACGCCACCGTCATGCTGATCCTGAATGCTGAGCGCTTCGGCCTCGCTCAGCTCCACCAACTGCGGGGTCGCGTCGGGCGCGGCGCGCAGGCCTCCCACTGCCTGCTCCTGTCTCACCAGAAGTATGATCCATCAGGACGATTGGCGCCCCGGGGCGATGACTCGCTCGACACCGCACGGCAGCGCCTCCGCGTCCTGCTCGAGGAGTCCGACGGCTTCAAGATCGCGGAGCAGGACTTGCTGCTCCGCGGGCCCGGCGAACTCTATGGCACCAGGCAGCACGGCCTGCCCGACTTCCGGATGGCAAGCCTGGCGGGCGACCTGCAGGTACTGGAGGAGGCACGCGAGGCCGCCTTCTCGTTGATCGCGCGCGATCCCGCGCTGGCCGAGGCCGAGCATGCCGCCTTGCGAGAGCAGGTCGTCGAGCTGCGGGCCCGAATGGACAGCGCTCCGGGGTAGCGCCGCGCATTCCATGCGCCTCCCGGCCCGGCGCTGCCGCTGTGCGGGCATGCCCGGCTGCGGCGTCGACAGCCGCAGCCGACGCCGGGAATGCGCCCGCAAGTACGCCGCGTCGTTGGCGGGCTGTTTCCTAGCCCGCCTGCGGCGGGCTAGGAAACAGCTTCTATGCGCATCATCGCGGGATCGGCCAAGGGACGGCGATTGCGCTCACTCAGGGGCCTGGTCCTGCGGCCGACCGCAGACCGGGTGAGGGAGGCGCTGTTCGCCATGCTCGGGGAGCGAGTTGCGGGAGCACGGTTCCTCGATCTCTACGCGGGTGTGGGGGCAGTGGGCCTGGAGGCCCTGAGCCGGGGCGCGGCCGAGGCGACCTTCGTGGAGTCCCACCGGCCGGCCGCCCGCCTGATCCGGGAGAATCTGGTTCTGTGCGGCGTCGCCGGCCGGGGGCGGGTGTTGGCCTCAGTGGTGGCGAGGGCTCTGCCGTCGCTTTCCCGGCGGGGGGCCTGCTTCGAGTTCGTGTTCCTCGACCCACCCTACGACACGGACGAAGCGCCCAGGGCTCTGGCGGCGCTGGCCATCAGCTCAGGGGTGGTGGCGCCGGGAGGCCTGGTGATCTGCCAGCACTCCCGCCGGGAGGAGCTGGCCGCGGAGATTGGCCCTTTCACCAGGAAGAGGCAGGCGCGTTTCGGCGAAACTATGCTTGATTTCTACTTATCCAGCGGCTCCGCCCGCCTGCGGCCGGTCCCGAGGGCAGCCGAGGGAGACGCCGGAGCCGGCGCTGGGGAGGTCGGAGGAGTGAGGATCGCGCTCTATGCAGGCACTTTTGACCCCGTGACCTACGGCCATCTGGATGTCGTGCGGCGAGCGGCGCTGCTGTTCGACAAGGTGATCGTGGGGGTCTCGGTGAACCCCAGGAAGGAGTCCCTGTTCACCACTGAGCAGCGCGTGGAAATGCTCCGCGAGGCCTGCGCCAGCATGAGCAATGTCGAGGTAGGGGTGGTGCCGGGCCTGGTCGTGGAGTTCGCGCGTGGGGTGGGGGCGGGGGTGATCGTGCGCGGGCTGCGAGCAGTCTCGGATTTCGAGTTCGAGCTGCAGATGGCTTCGACCAACCGCGCGCTGGCGCCGGAGGTCGAGACCATCTTCTTCACTCCCGCGCCGGAGTGGCATTACCTGAGCTCGAGCCTGGTGACCGATATCGCTCGCTTCGGCGGCTCGGTGTCGCAGTTCGTGCCTCCCCATGTGGAGCGCCTGCTGAACCAGCGGCTGGGAGGCCGATCCCAACCTGCCCGCGGCAGCCCGCCTGCGGCGGGCGGGGCGCCGCGAAAGGAGGGGCCACCATAGAGATCCTGAAACGACTGGAAGAACTGGAACGGATGGGGGAGGGACACCGGCCTCAGTTCCTGCACCGCGCCTGGGGCCTCGACCTGGACCGCTTTTTCACCCAGGTCAACCGCATTCGCTCGGCCCTGCCGGAGGAGATCAAGACTGCGGCCCGCGTGGTCCAGGAGCGGCAGCGCATCCTGGAGAGCGCGGAGGCCGAACGCGAGCGGCTGCTGGAGGAGGCGCGCGAGCAGGCCGCCTTGCTGGTGGCCAATGATGAGGTGGTCCGGCGCGCCACCGAACGCGCGGAGGAGATCCTCCAGCGGGCCAGCGCCGAGGCCGGTGAGGTCCGACGCAGCGCAGAGGAGTATGCCACCCGCGCGCTCGCCAACCTGGAGGAGTATGTGAACCGCGTGCTGAGCGCGGTGCGGTCGGCGCGCGAGCGGCTCAGCGCGGAGCCGGCGGAAGAGGCCCAGGAGTAGCTCATCGGCGATTGGCCCGGCCGGGTCCTGACGGCCCGGGCCGGGTAGGTCTGGCCCTGTGCGCTCGCCGCGGCGGCTCCGAGAGTCCGAAGAAAGGGACTGCCTACCGCGTTTCGCCGGACGAAGCAAGGGCGAAATGCGGACAGACCAGGCCGCAGATGGGCGGAGAGCTCTGCCGCCCTCACTTCTTTGTATGAGGATCGATCAGTATGTCCATTCGCAATATCCAGCAGCGCTTCGCCGTGCGTCTCCGGTATGTGCTCTATGCGCTCATCGCCGTCTTTGTCGTCGGGCTGCCCTTCGTCTTCACCCCTGGTCTTCGCGCACCCAACAGAGACGAAGGGACTCCGAAGGAGGCGCAGGACACCATCGCGCGAGTGAACGGCCAGCCGCTGGCCCGCTCGCGCTTTGACCAGCGCTTCAGCCAGACCGTGACCCAGCTTCTTCCCCTCTATGCCTCCATGGGTCAGAGCGTCACTCTGTCCCAGTTGGGGCGGTTCCGCCTCCAGGCCTTCGACCAGGCGGTGCTGGACGAGCTGGTGCTCCGGCAGGCCGCGGCGGAGGGGATCTCGGCCTCCCGCGGCGAGATCAGTCAAGAAGCGGAGAGGAACACGGACCAGGAGCTCGAGCAGATCAAGGCCAGCTACAAGGGCGACCAGCTCGAGCTGATGCTGGGTGGGATCGTCGCTCAGACCGAGGGCAAGCAGCCCGCCAGGATGAGCGAAAGGTCATTCCGCAAGTGGGCGATAGACCGACTGCTCGGCTCGGCCAGCGATCAGTTGAGGGACCAAATCGTCGTGGGGAAGCTTCGCCAGCGAGTGACGGGGAAGGTGTCCGTCACCGAGCAGGACCTGATGGCGTCCTACGATCAGGTGAGCGCGCGGGAGATCGCGGTCAGCCTGCATCCTACCGGCAAACCGGCCCGCACCGAAGAGGAGGCGCGAAAGCGCGCCGAGGACCTGCTGGCCAAGATCAAGCAAGGAGCGGACTTTGCCGCCCTCGCGCGCACCGAGTCTGACGACCCCGGCGCCAAGACCACTGGCGGACTGCGCCCCTCCCTCCCCCTGTCGGCAATGCCGCCGGAGTGGCAGAAGGCGGTGTCTGCGCTCAAGCCCGGCGAGGTGAGCCCGGCGATCAAGACCCCGACCGGCTACACCATCGTCAAGGTCGAGAGCCGCACTCGCCAGTTGCCGAAGGACTTCGAGAGGAACAAGCAGCAGTTGCTCAAGAACCTCGCCGAGCAGCGACAGTCCCAGGCCTGGCAGGATTACTCGCTCAACCTCCAGCAGAAGGCCAAGGTGGAGGTGCTCGACCCGGAGATACTCGGCTACCGGGAGCTGGCCGAGGGCAAAGAGAAGGAGGGCCTCGCGAGCTTGCGCAAGGCCACCACCGAGAGCGGACACCTCCAGGGCCTTGCTGCGGCCGCTCTCTACTACCAGATCGCCTCCTTGCAGGCTGGTCGGAATCAATGGAAGGAAGCGGCTGATAGCTACTCGGCGGCGGTGGACGCGGCCGCGCAGGAACAGAAGACCCCTCTGCCCGGCGCCCGCGCGGAGGCCCTCATGGGGCTGGCCCAGGCGAACGAGCACCTCAGCAAGCCCGCGGAGGCCATGGTCTGGTACCAGGAGGCCAGCAACTGGAGCGACACGCCGACCATCCACCAGCAGTTGACCGCGGTCTACCAGCGACTGGGGAAACCAGACCTGGTCAAGAAAGAACAGGACTGGCTGGTCGAGTATCAGAAGCAGCAGGCCGAGCGGGAGAAGGCGATGCTGGAGCAGCAGACCGCCCCCGCCGCCTCCCGAAACGCAGTTGTTTCGGGAGGGCCGTCGGCGGGGGGGGCCCCCAAGCAGGTTCCTGCGCCGCCTCCTTCGAGGCCGGCACCAGGGGCTCCTGCGCCGACGCGGGGCCCGGGGCGCTGATTCGCAGCCGGCTGCCAGCACGTGGTTTTGCCTCACGGGCCGGGTAGACTATTCGGAGTACCTTCCTCCAGGGGAACCCTGACATGACCCATGACGAGATGACGCGCCGGGAATTCTTCCAGCGGGCGGCGGCCGCGGGCCTGGCGGCCTATGGCCTCTCCCAGGTTGTCGGCGGCGATGAGATCGCCGAGGCCGCGGCCGGAGGGCCCATCATTGTCGTCGCCTCCAAGCGCGACCCGGCCGGCCTGGCGCGGGCCGCGGTGGACGCGCTCGGCGGCATGAAGAAGTTCGTCAAGCCTGGCGGCGTGGTACTCGTAAAGCCGAACATGACCTGGGCGCGGAGGCCTGAGCAGGCCGCCAACACCAACCCGCAGGTGGTGGCCGAGATCGTGCGTCTCTGCAAGGCCGCCGGGGCCCGCGAGGTGAAGGTGATGGATCATCCCCTCGACTCCCCGGAAACCACGGTCATGAAGATGAGCGGCATCGCCGCAGCGGCGGAGGCGGCCGGGGCCCGCGTCATCTCCGCGAGCTCGATGGCGATGTACCAGAATGCGCGTCTGCCCCGTGCGAAAGTCCTGAAGTCAGCGGCCGTGCTGCGCGACTTGCAGCGGGCCGACGTCTTCATCAACGTCCCCATCGCCAAGGTGCACAACTCGACCACCGTCACGCTTGCCTGCAAGAACCTGATGGGTGTGGTCTGGGACCGCGGCGCCTGGCACCAGAGCGGCCTGGACCAGTGCATCGCCGACTTCGCCGCTCAGTACAGGCCCCAGCTGACCATCCTGGACGCGGTGCGAGTCTTGCTCACCAACGGACCCAAGGGCCCAGGCCGGACCGAGGACCGCGGCCTGATCGTGGCTGGAACCGACCCGCTGGCCGTTGACGCTTACGGAGCGACCCTACTGGGCTACAAGCCTCAGCAGATCGGTCATCTCCGGCTCGCAGCCGCCTCCGGTGTGGGCGAGATTCGTCTGGACCGGGTCGCCATCAAGCATGTCTAGGCGCCTCCGCGGCCTCCGGCGGGGCTCTCAGCTCGTCTTCTTCGCCGCCTTCGTCGCGCTCTTCGGGCTCGCGGCCACGGTCGCCCCAACCTCGGTGCCGCCCGATCTGTTCCTGCGCTCCGACCCGCTGATCGCGCTGTCGGGCATGGCTTCGCTGCGGCGCCTGCTCCTCCCACTCCTGTGGTTCGCCCTCCCCGTGGTGGCGCTCAGCCTGGCGCTGGGGCGTGCTTACTGCGGCTGGGTCTGCCCGATGGGCACCGCCCTCGACCTGGGCGAGCGCCTCCTCCACCTCCGCGGCCGGCGGCCCTCCCAGGCCCCGCCCTGGAGGCGCGTGAAGTTCTACCTGCTGCTCGCACTGCTGGTGACGATCCTTCTCCCCGCGGCTCGCCGCTCGGCCGACGAGCTGTCTCTCTCGCAGACCGTCGGACTCTCTGCCGTCTACCTCCTCGATCCGATAGCACTACTCACTCGCACCTTCACACTCGTCCTCCTGCCGGCCGTGCAGTGGGTGCTTGGCTTCACCAGTGACCAGCTCACCGCGTTCACCTACTCCGATCTGCTCGACCGGCACCTCTGGCTGGCGCGCGTCGTGAACCCGGTCCAGGGCGCGGTGGGCTATGTCGCGGGGCCCGCCTACTTCAGGCTTGGCCTGTTCAGCTTTGCTTTCTTCCTTGGCATCATAGCCCTCGGCAGCATTGCGCGGCGTTTCTGGTGCCGCAATATCTGCCCGCTGGGCGCGCTACTCGGTTTCCTCGGCAAGGCCTCGCCTGTCCGCCTGGCGGTCTCGGAGAAGTGCACCCGCTGCCTGCGCTGTGTCAACGAGTGCAAGACCGGCGCGATCATGGAGGACCCTCACCGCTATCGGGGCACGGAATGCATTGCGTGCTTCACGTGCGTGGCGATCTGCCCGGAGAAGGCGATCTCGCTGACGGTCCGCCGCGCTGACGCCGACCGCGACGACGCGCTTCAGCTCGATCGGCGCCGTGTGCTTCAGGCCGCGGGGCTGGGCGTCGCCGCCCTCGTCTTGCCCAAGGTGGACTGGACGGGCAGATTCGACGAGCGCAAGGTGACCAAGTTCGCAAGTGACAAACTCATCCGTCCCCCTGGGGCGCTGCCCGAGGAGCCGTTCGTGACGGCCTGCGTCCGCTGCGGCGAGTGTATGAAGATCTGCCCGACGAACGCCCTGCAACCGGCGCTGGGAGAAGGAGGGCTGCAGGCCCTGGGCACTCCCATCGTGGTGCCCCGCATCGGCCCCTGCGCACAGGCCTGCAACCTCTGCGGTCAGGTCTGCCCGACGCGCGCCATTGAGCCATTCACCATCGAGGAGAAGGACCACCTCTACCTCGGAACCGCGATGGTTGACCGCAGCCTGTGCATTGCCTGGGCGGCGGACAAGCAGTGCCTGATCTGCGACGAGGCCTGCTCCTACCGCGCCATCTCCCAGAAGACCACTGAGGGCGTGGGGCGGCCGGTGATAGACGAGCACGTCTGCGTGGGCTGCGGCCTCTGTGAGCGGGCCTGCCCGATCCAGCCGCAGGCGGCCATCCACGTCTACGCTTCGGGTGACAAGCGACACCTTTCCCGGGTCGAGCAAGCGGCCTGGCGCCAGCAAGCGCAGCAGGAGCCGGCGGGAGAGTCGCCGTATTCCCAACAGGCCGGTCGAGAGGGCCCCGGGTGAGTCGGCCCGTCATCCCGGCCGGAGGAGGTGCACGCTGGTGCGCTGGTGGTGGCTGGCCGCGGGCGGGGTGCTGCTGGCATGGGTGCTGGGCACGGCCTATGTGCAGGCCCGCCGCCGCGGCCGCAGGATCGGCCTGGCGCTGCTGTTCCTTGCGGTCTCCGCGCTCTGCTACGTAGCCGCGGTCTTCTTCCCGCGGCCGCCGGTGACTGACGCAGCCTCCCAGGCGCTGGTCATCGCCTCCATCGTCCTGCTGGCATCATCCATGGCCGTTGTCTTGTGGCACGGCTTCCGAGCCTAGCGTCGGCCCTGAACGACTGTGATCGGCCGCGTACTCAACGACCGCTACGAGATTCTTGACAAGATCGGTGAGGGCGGCATGGCCGTCACCCACCGGGGCCGAGACCGCGTGCTGGGGCGGGTGGTGGCGATCAAGGTGATGAAGCCGGAGCTGGCGGCCGACGCTGGGTTTCTGGCCCGCTTTCGGCGAGAGGCGCGGGCCGCGGCCGGCATCACACACGAGCACATTGCCAGCGTCTTCGACACTGGCAGCGACGGCCCCTATCATTATATTGTGATGGAGTACGTCGCAGGCGAGAGCCTGAAGGCCCGCTTGCAGCGCGAAGGCTTGCTTCCCCTGGACGAGGCCCTTCGTATCGCCGCCGAAGCTGCCGAGGCCCTGGAGGCGGCGCATTCCGCGGGTGTCGTGCACCGCGACATCAAGCCCCACAACATCCTGCTGGGGCCTGAGGGCCGGGTCAAGGTGACGGACTTCGGGATCGCGCGGGCGATGTCATCGGTCGGCGACTCGGAGACCGGCACCATCGTGGGATCGGTCTCCTACATCTCCCCGGAGCAGGCGCGGGGGGAGGCTGTGGGGCCGCAGAGCGATCTCTACTCCCTCGGCACCACCCTGTTCGAGATGCTCGCGGGCCGGCCGCCGTTCGATGGCGGTGAGCGCCTCGCCATCGTGCACAAACACATCTACGACCAACCCCCTCGCGCGAGCGAGCTGCGTCCAGGTCTTCCGGCGGAGGTGGACTCGATCATCGAGGTCTGCCTGGCAAAGGAGCTCTCCCGCCGCTTCGCCTCGGCGCGGGAGCTGCTCGGCTATCTCAACGCCTGCCCCCGCGCGGAGAAAGCGCCCTGGCCCCCCGGCCGGCCGCGGGATCAGCGGCGAGCGCCCTCCCTGGCGCCGGGGGATCGCGGCCGGCGCGCCCGGCGGCGGACCCTCATCATAGCCTCCTCGGCGCTGGCCTTCGCCAGCCTGGTGGCAGCGGCCACGCTCTGGACCTCGGCGCGCGTGAGAGGGACGACGGTGAGAGTGCCCGACGTGGTGGGGATGAGCGAGGCCGCGGCGAGAGAGTACCTGAACCGGGCCGGGCTGGAGTCTCGCGTGGTGGGGCACCGCGAGAGCCCGGAGATCGAGGCCGGCGCGGTCGTCACACAAGATCCTCCTGCTGATCGTCAGGTTCCGCCCGACGCGGTGGTCAAGCTCGTGCTCAGCGAGGGTCCGAAGACGGTGACCGTGCCCAACGTGACCCAGATGTCAGTGAGCCAGGCGAAGCGGAATCTCGAGGCCGCAGGCCTGACTCCCGGCGCGGTGCAGCAGGCCTACGACGATCACGTTCCCGCCACTTATGTCGCCAGCACCTTGCCCGCTCCCGGGTCACGGGTCGTACGCGCCACCGAGGTGGACCTGATGGTGAGCCTGGGGCCGAAGCCTGTGCTACCTCCGGGCCCGCCGCTACCTCCACAGCCGAGCGAGCACCAGGAGAAGGTCGAGTTCATGGTTCCGGCTGACGTGGGGTCAGGCGAGGTCACTGTCACGGTTGAGGTCAAGGACGACAGTGGAACCCGCACCATCTACGAGCATCGGCACAGGGCCGGCGAGGCCATCCCCACCCAGGCCGTCACCGTGCGCGCTCCCACGACGGTTCGCATTCTGGTTGACGGCGAGGTGCGCGACGAGCGGCAGTACCAGTAGTCCTGCCGGGGCGCGACCGCGACCCCTCCTGGAGGCCGCGCGTTCGGGCCACTGGTCGAGGGCTGGGGCGGGCCGCCGCCCAACACTACAAGGTGTTTCATAACCCCGCCGCAGGTGGGGCTATGAGATAGCCGGCCGGCAGCGGCGGGTCGGCGCGGGCGCATCTAATGCCCGTACGGGCTGGGCGGAGCAGGTGTGGGGCTATGAAATGCGCTGTACTCAGACGGGCCTTGCGCGGCCCTCGAGATGTGACCGCCGGCCGTCAGACCCCCTTGCCACCAAGCGCCGATCCTGCTGTTCTGCGGCGCGCTTGCGACCGGTGAGGAGGCGCCGCAAGCGCGGCCGGGGCAGACCGGGATGCGCGCCTGAGGCCGCTCCTCCCCTGCGTTCCCCGTGTGGTTCTGGCGGTCTGTGAGCCGTTCTGGGCCGATGGTATCTTCCCGGAGAGATGTGGAATAACTCACTGGTTTCTTGGGACAGCGCGGGCTTATGGCGGCGAGCGCGTGGGCGCTGGCACCTCACGGGGACACACCGCGACCAGGCCATGAGTGTCGGCAATCCAGGGCCGCGCGTATCTATGGGAGGCCATGCGCAAAGACTTCACCGCAATCAGCGCGTTCTCGATGGCCATCTCGTCCGTGGCCGCGGTCGTGCTGTGTCTTCAGATCGCGCAGATCAAGTCCGCGCCCGAGTGGCAGATCTCTGGGGCCACGGCCTGGGTGGTCGAGGTCGCCATCTTCGGCACTGCCATCTACGCATGGCGACGCGGCATCTCGCTCAGCGGATGGATCCTGGGGATCGCGGGGCTTGTCCTCGTGCGGCTGATCGTCGCCACCACCGCGGCCGCCGGGCTCATGATGGCGCAGAACCTAAGGGATTTCACGGAAGCGCTGAATCGCACCTCTACCCTGGGGCCGCGCATCTGCAGCTCCCTGTTTGCGCTCATGGTGTTCTACCCGTTGCGTCTCCTGCTTCCCCTCAAGGCCGTCCGCAAGGCCGATCGGGGACGTTTCGCGAGGAGCGCGGCCGCGATGGGGTCCTCCTCCGCGGCGGCCGCAGAGGGCGACCCGGCACTGCTCCTGGTGGGCGGGACCGAGACGATCGCGGTGTGGGACACTCGGGCCAGGCCTGCGGCCGCGGGGGGCGCTGACCGCACATCGCATCCCGTGGTTGATCTGGACGGGACGATCGAACTTCCCCTTCGCGCCCTGCTCGCGCAGATCCCAAGTGACCTGTGGGGCGAGAGTGTCAGCGAATACGGCGAGTCCCATCCCGTACCAGTGCCGCTGGACGTGATTCTCCCGCAGCTCAAGGAGGCCCGGATCGCCGTCAGGCTGGGAGCGCTGCACGACTGGCTGCCGCCGGGCACGATGCGGTCTCCCCTAGAATCGGATCTGGAGCGGGAGGCCGCCCTGGTGCTGTTGCCTCTCGAGTTGATCGTGCCGCAGCTTCCCCCGGAGGCGCTTGAGCTTCCTCCGCCCTCCCCACCCTCCTGGGCGCGAGTGCACGACTCAGATGCCGTGTTGTTCGCGACCATTTAGCAGAGAGTCAGCGGGAGAAAGGACCGCGCAGCGATGGCCTCGATCAACTACGCCCTGAAAGAGATCAGCTGCAAGATCGTCTACTACGGCCCGGGCATGTGTGGGAAGACGACCAACCTGCAGTACATCCACCAGCACACCGCGCCCGACAAGAGAGGGAACATGGTCTCGCTCGCCACCCCGGGCGAGCGCACTCTGTTCTTCGACTTCCTGCCGCTGGAGGCGGCCGAGATCCATGGGTTCCGGACCAAGTTCCAGCTCTACACGGTGCCGGGTCAGGTGATGTACAACTCGACCCGCAAGCTGGTCCTGCGCGGTGTAGACGGCGTCATCTTCGTGTGTGACTCGCAGTGGGAGAAGGCACGGGAGAATGTGGAGAGCTTCCGCAATCTGATAGACAACCTCGCCTCCTATGGCTACAGCCTGGAGACGACTCCCTATATTGTCCAGTACAACAAGCGCGATCTGCCCAACATCGCGCCGGTCGAGTACCTGCAATACGTGGTCAACCCCCGGCAGGTGCCGAGCCTGGAGGCGATCGCGATCGAAGGCGGCGGTGTCTTCGAGAGCCTGAACACGATCTGCGTGCGCGTGTTGGCGAACCTGTCGCGGAAGCAGAAGGCGGGAGTCGCCTAGCCGGCCTGGGATGGAAGCATGGCACTTACCGGAACCTTTGAGGATATTGGCTTCGCGGAGCTGCTGCAATTGCTGAACGTCAGCCACAAGAGCGGCCGGCTCAGCGTCTGGCGCGGCACCGAGCGGGCCGAGCTGTTCGTCGTGAAGGGGGAAGTGGCGCGTGCGCTCTCCCGCCGCGAGCGAGGGGCAGACGTAGTCTACCGCATCCTGGGATGGCAGACGGGCGAGTTCTCATTCGAGCGCAACGATGATCCGGTCGCGCGCGAGATCACGCTGAGCACCGAGGCCCTCATCCTCGAAGGGATGAAGCGCTTCGACGAGTGGGAGCGCGTGGAGGCCGAGCTGCCCAACATGCACGTTGTGCTTCGTCAGCGCGCGTCTGCGGTGAACCAACACTTCGATTCGCTCTCGCCGGAGGCGCAGACCGTGCTGCGGCTGGTGGACGCTCAGCGAATCGTCGCCACGATCATCAGGGAGTGCGGGCTCGCCCCCGTGGACGCGGTGCGGGGCGTGACCGAACTGCTGGCGGAAGGTGTGGTGGAGGAGTGGGACCCCGCGTCTCGGGCCGGCGATGTGATTGTGACCGGGGGGAAGCTTCCTCCCGCCCGCGGCGCGATTGACTTCGGGCGCGGCTCGTACCTGCAGCCCGCCCGCCCGGAGGCCGAGAAGGTACCGGTGGGGGGTCGGGGGGCCGGCCCTGAAGGTGGAGATTCGCAGGGAGACCTGGGGAGCTGACGAGCTATGGGACTACTATCCAGATTGGGTTCAGGAAGTGCAGCCACTGGGCTGGATCTTGGCAGCGCCGCCATCAAGCTGGTGCAGTTGCAGGAAGGCCGGGACGGCGTCTCTCTCTACAAGGCCGGCAGCGCACCAACTCCGCCCAACGCGGTCAAGGGCGGGGTGGTCGTTGACCCTCTTGCCGCTGCGCAGGCCGTGCGGTCGCTGCTCGAGGCGCTCCAGATTGACGCCGCGAACGTGGTCGCTGGCATCGCCGGGCCCACGGTTGTGGTGCGGGAGGTTCCCCTCCCCGCCATGTCCGACCGCCAGCTTCGCCGCTCGATCCAGTGGGAAGCCAGGAACTACATCTCATTCCCGGTCGAGGACAGCGTGGTGGAGTTCCAGGTGTTAGACCGGCCGGCCGCGAACGCCGCTTCCAGCGCCCAGATGAAGGTGCTGCTGGTCGCGGCCCCCAGGGATATGGTGGATAGCCAGGTCGAGACCCTCGAACTCGCCGGCCTGGAGCCCCTGGCGGTCGAGATCCAACCCTTCGCCGCCCTCCGCGGGTTGATCGCCTCGAACGGCCAGACCTACGGCGAGGGAGAGACCACGGCCCTGGTCGGCATCGGCGCCGCCTATACCGAGATCACCATTGTCAAGGATGCGCAATTCGTGCTCAGCCGCATCATCCCCATCGCCGGCAACGCCTTCACCGACGCCATCAAGAACGCGCTCGACGTGGACGTCGAGGAGGCCGGCCGCATCAAGGAGACAACCACGCAGGTCGTGCTCAGCGAAGAGGAACGGGCCGCTCTGGACCCGGCCGCCCAGCAGGCCAGCCGTGCGATCGAGCCGCTGCTGGACGAACTGATCCGCGAGGTCCGCCGCTCTCTTGCCTACCACGACTTCCAGCAGCAGTCCCCGGACGCCGGGGCCGGCGAACTGGGCGTGAACGAGATTCTGCTCAGTGGTGGCGGGGCCAAGCTTCCCCGCATCAACGAGTACTTCCAGGCCCAGCTCGGAGTCCCGGTCGCGGTGCTCAACGTCTTCGGCCCGGGCCGGCTGAAGGCGCATGGAGTCAACCCGGATTACCTCCAAGCCCACGCGCCAACTCTGCTGGTGGCGGCCGGCCTGGCCCTCCGGGAACTCCTGCTCAGCAAGCAGAGGCGTCTGAAGACGCCGGAGAACAGCCATGCGGCGCGACCTGGAGCGTAGGGCCGCAGCCGCACAGGTGGACTCAAACCAAAGGGTCACACGGAGAAGGGGACCATGACCGTGCTTGATATCAACCTGATCGCCGGCCGGCGGCGCCAGAAGCAGCGCTCTGTCGCCATCATGCGCGGCGCCGTCTACTCGCTGATCGTGCTGTTCGTGGGAGTAGCGATGCTCTACGGACGCCTGACGGTGGCCACCAAGCTCACCCAGGGACGGATCGCGGAAGTCCAGGCAAAGCTCAGCGACCCCGCGCTGGCCGACGCGATCACCCGCATCCAGTTCCTCGACACCAACATCACGCAGTTGGGGCCGCGCGTCGCGCTCCTGGAGAAGGTACACGACAGCGAGCGGGCCTGGATCGAGATCCTGCGGGACATCGGGGCCTGCGTGCCGCGCAGCGGGAATGTCTGGCTCTCCCAACTGGCCTCGCGGCGGGCAGAGAAGGATCAGGTGCTCTCGCTCCGGGGCTCCGCCTACAGCCAGGCCGACATAGGCGAGTTCATGCTGAACCTTAACAAGCCTCAGTGGAGCAAGGCCCCCATGCTGGGCTTCACGCAAGTCAACGTGACCAGCCAGGGGCGCTCCGTCATCCAGTTCGAGATCACGGTGCCTCTGAACCGCATCATCGGGAGCGATCTGAAATGAACACAGGCCCTGATCGCAAGGTTGTCTTCGCGCTGCTGGGGATCGCAGCGCTCTGCCTGGTCGGGCTCGGCGCCAGTCTTTACCGCGCCAAGGGGAGTGAGCTCGGGCGCCTGCGCAAGGAGCTTGCCGCCAGGGAATCCCAGCTAGACGAGGTGCGGGTCAAACTGACCAATCAGCCCGAGTTGGAGACGAAGTACGCCAAGCTCCAGGCCCGCCTTTCGGTGCTCGAGCCCGCGCTCCCGGACAGCGCCTATATGCCCACCTTCCTACGCCAGATCGAGCAACTGGCCGTCGAGACCAACAACCGGATTGTCATGATCCGCCCGAAGGCCAAGGTTGCATCCAAGCCCAGCGGGGTGACCATCAACAACGAGACCGGCGAGGTGGTCAAGCCGGCCGAAGCGGGAGCGGGGAGCGATGCCGACCAGAAGGCCAAGGAGAAGGAGAAGAGCAAGCTCCCCTATGACTACTCCAGCATCGAGCTGAAGGTCGAGGGCGACTATACCACTGTCCTGGACTTCCTGAAGGAACTCCAGAGCTTCCGCAAGATGATCGCGGTGAACGACATCGCCTTCAGCCCCAAGACCGCGGGGGCCCTCGCCCAGCAGTCTCCCGAGCTCACCGCGACCATGGATCTGACCGCGGTGGTGATGAACGTGAAAGGGGGCAAAGATGGGACGTCGTAGCAAGGACGTTCTCCTGCTTCTCCTTGCCGTGGTGGCGTTGGCGGTGGCGCTCTACACCTTCCGGCGCAAGCCGGCCGCGCCCACGACCAAGCCGCCCACGGCCTCCACCCAGGCACAGAAGGGCGAGCAGGGGACAGCCACAGGGGAACGGCCCGGCCCCGGGGGCAAGCCGGCCGGCGCGGCTTCAGCTGCCCCTGGCGGTGGCGCAAGGAACCCGTTCGCGGGCCCGAGCGTCCCACCTGCGCCAGGGCCCAAGCCCGCCGGGGCGGGGGGAACGTCTACCCCAAGCAGGGGGGCCCAGGTCTCAGTGATCGCCCCGGTGCCGGGACCATCGCTCCCGGTGGTGACACCCGCGCCAATGCCCACAGGACCCAAGCCGGGGGGGCAGGCAGGGGCACAGGGACAAGCGCTGACCGTGGTCGGCATCATCGCCGGGCGGCAGACGATGGCGGTGATCCGGGCGGGAGATCAGCGCTATTACGTGAGAGTCGGCGACCGCATTGGCGATCGCTATCGCGTGCAGGCGATCGGCAGCAAAGACGTCGTACTCGCCAGCAATGAGGGGAAAGTCATCCTACGGATGGGAGGGAGGCAGTAGCGCCATGACTCGCAGACCTAGTGTCGCAGGGAGCAGCCTGGCCATCTTCTTGGTCTTGCTGCTCGCGGCCAGCTTCGCGCTGGCGAACGGGCAGGCCAAACCAGGCGCACAGGCCGCCGCCGAGGCCAGAGGGCTGGCCTACACCGGCGGCCGGGGCGCCGCCGGCCCCATCTCGAGAGGACGGTTCACTCTCGAGTTCGTGGATGCCGACCTGGTGGACGTTTTCCAGGCTCTCGCCACCCAGAGCGGCGTCAACATCGCGCTGAGCGGCAGCGTTAAGGGAAAGACCACGCTCCGCCTGCGCAACGTCACCATCGAGCAGGCCATGAACATCGTGACCAAGCTCAACGGACTGGACTATGCTTGGGTGGACGCCGCCTATGTGGTGGGCACGCCCGAGGAAGTGCGCGCCATGCGCGTCTCCGAGCTGCGGTCGGCCGTGGTCGTGCTCCAGCACCTCAAGCCGGAGTACGCTCAGGAAGTGCTGTCCAAGCTGACCCCGGATGTGACCGTCTCGACCCAGAAGGGCGTGCGCTCCATCCTGCTGCTCGGGACTGAGGCCTCCTTGGCCAAGGCCGAGAGGGCGCTGGCCGAGATGGATGTGGCCGGCCCACCGTCGCCGCCGGTGAGCAAGGTGGTGCCGGTCCGCTACATGAAGGCCGACCAGATGGCCGAGATGATCACGGCTGCCGTTCCCGAGATCACCGTGCAACCCGGACCTCAGGAGAACAGCTTGCTGATCACGGCCAACGACCAGCAGTGGGAGACCATAGACTCGATGCTGTCGGTCTCCGACGTGGCCCCTAAGGCCGCCCAGGCCACCCAGGCCGTCTACTACGTGAAGTACACGAGCCCGACCGAGCTGCAGAAGACTCTCTCGGAACTGCTGCCCGACCTGGCCGTGTCTCTGGCCCCGCGCACCTACACCCCCGTGGTTCAGAAGGCCACCGGGGGCGCAGGCGGCACAGCTCAGATCCTGGCTGCGCCTCAGTACGCCGGAGGCGGCGGCGCGGGGGGAGGTGGCACTGGCGGAGCAGGAGGGGCGGCTGGTGTCACTATCGAGGCAGCACCCGTCACTGCGCTTATCCTGTCGGGGGGGCCCTATACCGTTGAGCGAGGACTGAAGCTCCTCGAGCAGTTGGACCGAGCGCCCAAGCAGGTCCATATCGAGGCCATCGTGACCGAAGTGAACCGAGACGACGTCAGCCGGCTCGGCATAGACTGGTTCGATCTGGGGGTGGCGGGCGCGCCCGTCACGGTCGGAGAAGCCGGTGCTGTTGACGAGGCCCGCGGTCTGCAGGTGGGCAAGATCAGCCGCACGCCCTTGCAGTGGCGCGCCGCGATCCACGCACTCGAGGAGACCAGTCGCGCTCGCATCCTGTCCAAGCCGAGCGTGACCACGCTTGACGGCCGCCAGACCGCGCTCCACACGGGCGACAGCATCTACTACCTGGTGGCCCTCGCGGCCTCCGCCGCCGGTGGAGTGATCACCACCACCCAGACCGTGGATACGGGCATTAGCTTGCTCGTCAACCCGCGGGTGAATGACAATGGCGAGGTGACGTTGACCATCGCCCCGAGCGTCTCGTCGGCCATCTTCGGCAGCTCCGGCCTGCCCATCGTCACTGAGCAGGCAGTGGTGACCACAGTTCGCGTCAAGAGCGGTGAGACCGCGGTGCTCGCTGGCCTGGTAAGTGACAAAGAGCGGGTCTTCATCAGCAAGGTCCCGTTCCTGGGCGACATACCCCTCGCGGGGGAGCTGTTCAAGTACCGGCGCAAGAGCCCCGCGCACCAGGAGATCCTGATCTTCGTCACGCCGACCATCATCGAGAACTAGCCGGCGTTCCGGGCCGCGGGCGAGGCCCGACGCTTCGGCTACCCGAGCAGGAAGACGACTGCGGCGGCGTTGCTCTCGCAGCCGCCGCTGGGATGAGGACAAGCTGGGGAGTCTTGGCGACGGCCGTGGCCTCAGCGGCGCTGAGGGGCGGCGGCCAGGGCTCGTGCGACTGAGCTTCTTGGGCGACTCGTCCAACGGGGAGCAGAGACCGTGATGCAAGAAGCTCCATACCTGCGCATCTCCGAGGGGGGAATGCGCGCGGAGTAGGCGAGAGAGCGGATCATGGCGCCGGCCTGGGGGCCTGCCCACAGCCGGGCAGGCCCCCTTCCTGTGCCTCCTGGGGCGACCCTCCGGCAAGCTCAGGGTTGCCCCGGTCCCGGTCGCCCGTTCAGGACCCCGACGGGGCCCTTCAGGGTCCCGAGGGGCAAGGGACACCCCGAGCGTAGGTGAGGGGCGGTTTGTGGAAAGAGCGTAACGGGACATGGAAACGCGGACCGTTGCCGATATCGTGAAGGAAGTAACCAGGGTCTCCTCCGAGCAGCTGCGGCAAGCCCTTGAAGTGCAGAAGGAGACGCGCGAGCCCTTGGCCCAGGTGCTGGTGAACATGGGGGCCATCACCGAGAAGGACAAGGCCAAGATCCTGGGGCGGCAATGGGGCATCCCTTTCGTGGACCTGGGCGAGCGCCAGATAGACCGCGACCTGCTCAAGGCGATCCCCCATCACCTCCTCCAGCGCTGGCGGGCGGTGCCCATTGACCGGAACGGCCCCCGCCTGGTGGTGGCGATGGTCAACCCCCTCGATGTCTACGCGCTCGACCAGATGCGACTGGTCTCTGGCACTGATATCGAGTCCGTGATCGCGACCGCCGACGATATCAACGCCACGCTGGGCCAGTCGCTCTCGGCGAGGGAAGAGATCGGCGCGGCGCTCCAGGAGATGAACGAGGAGCTGGGTCCGGACAGCGGCGACATCCAGCTCGAGGAGAAGAAAAGGGACGAAGAGGTCAGCGCCGACCAGCTCCGCGAGATGCTGGACGACGCCCCGGTCGTACGGCTGACGAACCTGGTCATCCGCCAGGCCATCCGCGACAAGGCGAGCGACATCCACATCCAGCCAGAGGCCAATCGCGTCCGCGTCCGCCTCCGGATAGACGGGATTCTTCACGATGTCATGACCGTGCCGAAGAAGGTGCAAGCTCCGCTCGTCTCCCGCATCAAGGTGATGGCAGACATGGACATTGCCGAGAAGCGCGCCCCGCAGGATGGCCGTATCTCCTTGCGAGTCTCAGGGCGCGAGTTCGATTTCCGCGTCTCGACCAACCCCGGGGTGAACGGCGAGAAGGTCGTGATGCGCGTCCTCGACAAGCGCGGGGTGCAGGTGGGGCTGAACCAGCTCGGCATCCCCGCCACCATGATGCAGGATTTCGAGAGCCTGGTCAACCGCAGCTACGGCATCATCGCGGTCACCGGGCCCACCGGGTCCGGCAAGTCAACCACCCTCTACTCAGTCCTCAACTCCATCAACAGCCCGGAGAAGAACATCCTGACGATCGAGGATCCGGTGGAGTACCAGCTCCCAGGTCTCACTCAGACGGCGGTCAACGAGCGCGCCGGCGTGACCTTCGCCACCGCCCTTCGCACCTTCCTGCGCCAGGATCCAGATATCATCCTGGTGGGAGAGATGCGCGACTCCGAGACGGCCCTGATCGCCACCGAGGCCGCGCTGACGGGGCACCTGGTGTTCAGCACCCTCCACACGAACGACGCCCCGACCGCGGTGGCCCGCATGATCGAGATGGGAATCGAGCCCTTCCTGATCGCTTCCTCGCTGATCGGGGTGCTGGCCCAGCGACTGGTGCGGGTGATCTGCCCGGAGTGCAAGGAGTCATACACCCCGCCGGCCGAGGCCTTCCGCCGCCTCAACCTGTCGGTGGACAGCAACTCGGTCACCTTCTGCCGGGGGCGGGGCTGCGAGCGGTGCCGACACACTGGCTACCGCGGCCGCATCGGCATCTTCGAGATGATGATGATCACTGACAGCATGCGCGAGTTCGTGCTGAGGAAGGCCCCGACTCACGAGATCCGGCAGCACGCCCTCGAAGTGGGGATGATCACACTGCAGCAGGATGCTATGCAGAAGATCCTCGAGGGGGTAACGACGATGGAGGAGGCGTTGCGAGTTGTCTACACTGGCTAAGACGCACGGTAATTTCAAGGTCGAGGACTACGGCCTCGACGAGATGCTGACCATGGCCGTGGAACGTCAGGCCTCCGATCTCCACATCACGGTTGGCCTGCCGCCCATGCTCAGGATAGACGGCCGCCTGGTCGGCATGAGCTTCGAGACGCTCACGCCCAACGACGTGCAGCGACTGGTCTACAGCATCCTCGACGACCACCAGATCACCACCTTCGAGACCAAGCATGAGCTGGATTTCTCGCACGGCATCCCCAAGGTGGGCCGCTTCCGCGTCAACGTCTACGTGCAGCGGGGCTCGGTGGGCGCTGCCTTCCGTCTCATCCCCCGCCGCATCCCGAGCTTCGAAGACCTCAACCTTCCGGGCGCGGTGCGTGCGTTGACCAGTCGGACCAGCGGCCTGATCCTGGTGACGGGGCCGGCCGGGAGCGGCAAGTCCACCACTCTGGCGGCCTTCCTGGACCACCTCAACCAGGTGCGCAGTTGCCACGTGATCACCATCGAGGACCCGATCGAGTACCTGCATCAGCACCGCCGGGCGATCATCAACCAGCGCGAGCTGGGCAGCGACACCTATGAGATGTCGGCCGCCCTCCGGGCGGTGGTGCGGCAGGACCCTAATGTGGTGCTGATCGGGGAGATGCGCGATCTGGAGACCATCGATGCAGCTCTCAAGATCGCCGAGACCGGCCACCTGGTGCTGGGCACGCTTCATACCCGGAACGCGCCCCAGAGCGTGGACCGGATCATAGACGTGTTCCCGCCGCATCACCAGGAGCAGATCCGCGTCCTGCTGGCGAGCACCCTGGAAGCCGTGATCGCCCAGCAGCTCCTGCCCCGGGTCGGCCAGTCGGGCCGCGTGCCCGCGGTCGAGGTGATGATCGTCACGGCCGGCATCCGCAACCTGATCCGGGAGGGGAAGACCCACCAGATCTACGCGTTGATGGAGACCGGGGGCGATCTGGGAATGCAGACCATGGATCGTGCGCTGGCCCATCTGGTGCGCCGCAAGCTGACCTCAGAGGAGGAGGCGGCCTCCCGCGCGATAGATGGTGACAACTACACTCGATGGCTGGCGGTGCTGTGAACTAGCGGCGCAAACACGGAATAGATACAGGCGGCGGCCGGCTCCTGCGGTAGCCCCCGAGTGGAGGCTCCCGCCGCCTCCGTTCGCCCAACGAGGAAGCGGCCGGGCCTAGCCGCGGGAAGCGGCCGGAGACCCAGGCCTAGATTACTTCCGACTGCGAGGACCACAAGTGCCAACCTACCGATACAACGCCATGGATCAGGGCGGCCGCACCGTGGCTGGCACCCTGGAGGCCGAGAGCATCGAGCTGGTGCGCGCCAAGCTCTCTGACCTGCGATACCACATCCTCAGCATCCGCGAGAGCCGGGGCCGGGCCGGCCTTCAGGACCTGCTCAACGGGATGCAGCGGGTCAAGCTGCGGGATCTGGTTGTGTTCAGCCGGCAATTCGCCACCATGATAGACGCCGGCTTGAGCGTGGTAAAATGTCTCGACATCTTGCAGAAGCAGAGCCGCAACCCGCGGCTGAAAGAGGTCATTGGCCAGGTGAAGCACGATGTGGCGGGCGGTACCAGCCTCACCGAGGCGGTGCAGAGACACCCCCGCATCTTCTCCTCGCTCTACATCAACATGATCCGATCGGCCGAGGCCGGCGGCATCCTCGATACCGTGCTTGACCGCCTGGCCTCGTTCCTGGAGAAGGAGCAGGAGACGCGTAACAAGATCAAGTCCGCCATGACCTATCCGGCGGTGGTCTTTGTCTTCGCGCTCCTGATGCTGATCGGCCTCCTCTTCTTCGTGCTGCCCAAGTTCAAGACCATCTTCGAGGCGATGGGCCTGCAGCTGCCTCTCAGCACCAGGCTGATGCTGAACTGCTCCACCTACGTCCGCCAGTACTGGTATATTGCCATCGTCGTGCTGGTGGGCTCCGCGTTCTTCATCCGGATGGCCGCCCGGACCGAGAAGGGCCGGTACGCCATTGATGCAGCCAAGCTGCGCGTTCCGGTTTTCGGCGATCTGCTGCTGAAGACCGCCGTATCTCGCTTCGCCCGCACCTTCGGCACCCTGATCAGCAGCGGCGTGCCAGTGCTGCGGGCGCTCGAGATCGTCTCCGATACGGCCGGCAACCGGGTCGTCTCCGAGACCGTGGTCCGCGCCCGCATCAGCATCAAGGAAGGCGACAAGATCAGCACCCCTCTGTTCGGAAGCCGGGTCTTCCCCGTGATGGTCACCCAGATGATCGCGGTGGGAGAGGAAACGGGCCGACTGGACCAGATGCTGGTGAAGGTGGCCAACTTCTACGATGAGGAAGTGGATTCCACCCTCAAGGCCCTGACCTCGCTGATCGAGCCGCTGATGATCGTGGGCCTGGGGCTGATCGTCGGCTTCATCGCGGTTTCTGTGATCTCGCCTATCTACTCGCTGGTGGGGTCGCTGGGGAAGTAGCTTCTTGGGGGAAGCCCCGGGGCGGGGGAGTGGCAGGAGCAAGCTCCTGCCCAATAGGGGCGAGTGGACACCGAAGGGAGGCGTGCGCTCAGGCGCCCCAACCGGCCCTGAGCCCAAGGGCGACATGGCAAAGGTCAAGCAATCTGCGGCCGCGTCCACCCCGAGCAGGGGCGAGAGCAAGGACCGGAACCCGCGCAGGGGCACACTGGATCGGCAGGAGGTTGACGCGCTGGTCCGCGACTACCGGGAGACCCGCGATCAGGCCCTGCGCGACCGGCTGATCTCGCTCCACCTGTACCTGGTGCAGACAGTTGCCCGGAAGTTCGCAGGCCTGGGCGAGTCCCACGACGATCTGCTTCAGGAAGGCGCGATGGGGTTGATCAACGCGGTTGACCTCTACGATCCCGACCGGGGCGTTCAGTTCTCCACCTACGCCACTCACCTGGTGGAGGGCCAGATCAGGCATTACCTGCGGGACAAAGGGAAGCTCATCAAACAGCCCGCCTGGGTGCAGGAGCTGACGACGAAGATCGTGAAGGCCACCGACGCGCTCACCCAGGAGCTAGACCGCCCTCCCAGCCTGGCCGAGATCGCCGAGCGCGTGGGCACCACCCCGGAGAACATCAGGCGGATGCTGGAGGCGCGCGAGCGCAGCAAGGTGGCCTCCCTCGACGCCGCCAGCTCAGACGACGATGGCCAGGCCCCGGCCCTCGATCCCGAGAAGCTCAGCGCCGACCATCCCGACGACGCCCACCTCCCCATCGAGGACCGGATCTTCCTTCGCGAAGCCATGGCGCGGCTCCGGACCCTGGAACGAAGGGTCGTGCACCACTTCTACTACCTCGACCTCAACCAGACCGAGATCGCCCGGCGCCTGGGCATCTCGGTCAACTACGCCTCCTATCTTCTGCGCGGCGCGGTGGCCAAACTCAAGAAGGCCGTCGAGGCCCAGGAGCAGGCTGGCCTGGCCGACTCGGAACCGTCCGACCACACCCGCGCCGCCTCCGGCGCCTATTCCCTCTCTCTCCGGCCCGCGCCCTGCGATCCCGTGACCAAACTGCCAACCGAGGGCTACTATGCCGAGCGGCTCGGCCAAGAAGTCGAGCGCGCCCGCCGCTATCCCCAACAGTTCTCGGTGCTACTCCTGGCGCCTGACCGCAGCGGCATCTCTGAGCAGGAGCTGGTGGCACTGGCCCGCTTGCTGCGCTCCAATGTCCGGAGCATTGACTTGGTGGCGCGCCTGCGCGGCGATCGCTTCGCCATCCTCCTCCCCCACACCGGCCGGGAGGCCGGTGTACTGGCCGACCGCATCGTGCGGACTGTCGCCGCCAAGCTGGGCGCCGGCCAATCGGGCGGAAGCGGAAACGGCTTGGCCCAGGGCGCCGAGTCCCCGAGCGTGAGCGCTGGAGTCGCCTCCTATCCCGCCAACGGACGGTCCCCTGAGGACCTAATGGCAGCAGCAGAGAAAGCCCTGACCGAGGCCTCTAGCCAGGGAGGCGGCCGCTACGTGAGGTCACAGGCCGCTGGGGGCCAGGGCCGCAGCCTGGCGGCCGGCCAAACCTGAGCTGACCCCATCCTCGCCCGTGCCGGCGGCGCAGCCCGCCAGCACCCCCTAGAGCCCGTCATGTGCCGTTGTGTCGCGCCTCGCCTGTTGAGGCAAGATCGCATCGCAGCGCGGGAGACCTGCCGGGCGTTTCTGACGTCAGCGAGGTGCTCCCGATGCAGGACCCGCCGCAGGCCCTGTCCGAGTTCCGCCACACTCCCCCGGACGGGACCCGCGGGGCAGGTCCTTTCCCATCTCAAATCCGCTAGCGGTCTATGGAATAACGTCTCTGGCACAAGAATCCCCCGATGGGCGGGTCGCGTCCCTTCGCGGGAATCTGAACGAAAACCCAAAAGCAGTTTGGCACACCTGCCAAGGAGGTAGAGAAAGACGATGATGAGACGCATGGTGGATCGGAAGCACAAGGGCTTCACCCTGATCGAAATGTTGATCGTGATCGTGGTGATTGCCATCTTGGCTCTGATCGTCATTCCGCGCTTGCTGGGCGCTGGCCGCAAGGCGAAGGAAGCAACGCTCCGCGGTGACCTGCATCAGCTCCGGAATGCGGTCCAGCAGTTCGAGGCCGACTGTGGTGACTACCCGTTGGCGCTCGGCGACCTACAGACCAAGCCTGCCGACGGTACCAACGGCGGGGGCGGCGTTTCCCTCGACGTTAATGGCTGGCAGGGCCCGTACCTGCGGACCCCGGACGGCGGCCTGCCCGTGGATCCCTTCACGACCGCCGCGGACTGGGATTACTCCACGCCGGCCACTGGTGAGGTGCATAGCGCCTCGACGCTGACCGCGATCAACGGCGAAGCCTACAGCACCTGGTAACTCAGCACAGTGACAGCCGTGCACGACTTGGCAACTTAGCACCCGTTCGCAGCAAGTATCGCAGCACGTGCGTTCTCGGGGATAGCAGAAGAAACCACAACAAGCGGCGACTTCTGCTATCCCCGCTTAGTGAGCCGGAGAACGAGATGACACTTCAGCGGAGGCTGCGCAGCGACCTCGCAGCCTTGAGACCAAGGTCCAGACGCGGTGGCCGGCCGGCTCCTGGCTCGAAGGGGTTCAGCCTGATCGAGCTGATGGCGGTCATCCTCCTGCTGGGCATCGGCTTGACCAGCGTCAGTATGCTCTTTGTCGCCGGCATCATCTCGAGCAGCAAGTCTCGCCGTATCAGCATCGCCTCCGACGCCGCGCAGAAGCAGATGGAGCGAATCCGCAGCGCCGGCTTCTCG
>Ga0315285_10000724_pt1 | contig 34420 bp, 25 predicted proteins | sample YL17G09_36_MG_FD_203698 | JGI IMG/M metagenome (GOLD analysis project Ga0315285, IMG submission 203698) | Sediment microbial communities from Yellowstone Lake, YNP, Wyoming, USA - YL17G09_36 | ecosystem: Environmental > Aquatic > Freshwater > Lake > Sediment | place: USA: Wyoming | collected...
GAAGGTGCTAACATACCGATTGCTCCAGAAGTTGAAAGAATAGTTTATAAAAAAAATATACTAGTAGTTCCAGATTTTGTTGCAAACGCGGGTGGAGTGATATCATCTTATGTGGAGTACATCGGTGGGAATGAAAAAGACATGTTCAGAATAGTGGAAGATAAGATAAAGAGAAACACAAAAATAGTTTTAGACCGAGCGGAAGAAAAGAAAATGTCACCGAGAGAAGCAGCGATGGAAATTGCCAAAGAAAGGATAAAGAATGCGATGAAATAAAAATGATCATATGAAAGTTGCTGTTGTTAGCTTCAAGAAAAGAATTGTAGAGAAACAATTGCCAAAATACGGCTTAAAACTTAATAAAAAAAATCCTGATGTTGTAATTTCTTTTGGTGGGGACGGAACAGCACTATACGCAGAAAGAATCTACCCTGGAAAACCTAGAATTATGATTAAAAGCAACGATGTTTGTAAAAAATGTAAGGAACATGACTTCACAAAAGTATTAACTGCACTAAGAGATAAAAAATTCAAAATCGTAGAGGAAATTAAAGTCAAAGGAATTGTCAATAAATATTCTAAGAAAAAGTTAATCGGGTTGAATGAAATCGGTATCCATCATAGAATTCAAACAAAAGCTATAAGATTAAGAGTGAAAGTCAATGGTAAAATAATCGAAAATGAAGTCATAGGAGATGGTATTTTAGTAGCGACCCCATACGGTAGCACTGCCTATTTTTATTCAATGACTAGAAAAAAATTCTCAAGGGGGTTAGGCATAGGATTTAACAATCCACATAATAGAACGAAGAACTTAATCGTGAAGGATAATTCTATAATAACAGTTGAGGTTCTCAGAGGCGACGGTTTAATGACGGCAGATAACAATGAGAGGATAATTGCAATTAAAACTGGGAATATCATAACTATAAGAAAATCTAGAGAAAAAGCAAGAATAATTGAGTTGAAGGGTAAGAGAAGATTAACTGTATAAGATTTATTATATTAAAAATCATTTTATTGGTATGAAACTTCCCATAATCATCGTCAACTTCAAGTGTTATGAACAATCAACCGGAAAAAAAGCTGTACAATTAGCAAAAATATGCGAATCTGTTGGAAAAAAATACAGGGTTAACATAGCCGTTGTTCCTCAGTTAACTGATATTTCTTTAATATCAAAAGAAGTTAAGATACCAATATTATCTCAACATATAGATCCCATTGAACCGGGTGCGTTCACTGGACACACTTCACCTTTTTCAGTAAAAGATGCTGGTGCTATTGGAACTTTGATAAATCATTCAGAAAGAAAATTAAATTTAGATGAAATTGAGAAACGTGTTAATTCCGCAAAAAAATATCGACTTGAAACAGTTTGTTGTTCTGCGGATGTTGATGAGAGCAAAGAGATTGCTAAATTTAACCCTGACTTGATTGCATACGAACCACCAGAACTCATCGGCACTGGCATACCCGTATCTAAAACAAAACCTGAAGTGGTAACTCAAACAGTCGATGAAATAAAAAAAATTAATGCAAGTATAAAGGTACTTTGTGGTGCTGGAATAACAAACGGGGAAGATGTTAAGAAGGCTCTGGAACTGGGAACTTATGGTGTATTACTTGCTTCTGGTGTTGTAAAGGCTCAAAATCCTAAAGCAATCCTAGAAGATATGGCAAAGGCACTAGTTTAGGTTTAAGATATTTTACACAGGTAATTCTGTTTTTCTTCTCTTTAAGCCTGATCTTAATTTATGCATGATTCTGGACAATTTGCCCTTGGGAGTATAAGTTTCACCTATAAGTTTGTTACCAAGCTTAATTAATTCTTTACTCGCCTTTGCTTTTGGTTTTAAAATAACCACAGGTGTTTTTGAAGCCAAGCTTCTATTCACATTCTTATCAAACGGTATAGAAGCTATAACCGGTAATCTCGTTAGTTGCTCTATTTCAGTCGGTGTCATTTCATATCTCTTCTTATTTACCATGTTTAATACAATACCTATCGGTTTAATCCCTAGTTCATTCACGACTTCCTGGCATCTTATGATATCCATAACGCATGGGACGTATGGGGTTGTGACAAAAAGTACTTCATCACTTGCTTTCAATGCAGCTAATGCTTCTCTTCCTAACCCTGGACTGGCATCTAAGAAAATGAAATCGTTCTTGCTGAAAATTTTTCTCAAGTTATCCTTTAATTGTGTGATATCTATTCCTTCTAAATCACTCAAGGAAAGAGATGCTGGAATAACTTTCATTCCGGTGAAATGTTCGTAAATGGATTCCTCTATACCTGATTCCCCTCTTAAAACTTTGTTCAAAGTTGAAGGACAATAATACATACCCAAGTAGAGACCTATATGAGAAGTGGTGATGTTGCAATCCACTACAGTCACGTTCTTTTTGAGATGATGAGCTAAGACTGTACCGAGGTTTAATGCCAAAGTTGTCTTTCCAACCCCACCTTTACCGGAAACTATACCGATAACTCTCGTCAAATACTGCCACCAATTATTGATTATTATTTTAGGTTAATAAATTATTCTTGCTTGACTTATTTTTAATAATATCTTTATGTGTGTATCTTTTTTTCCGTTTTTTTAAGGAATTGATTAACTAAAGAAAATATAAAGTAATAAATAAAACCTAACATATTCAGAAATATAATACCAAACATCAACGCAAAATAGTCAGTTTTACCCATTGCGGCTTTTCTGGCATAGAAGTCTAAAGTAAACAATAATAAAAGCATATCTATGAAAACTGTGCATATTAAAATCAATAAAATTGTTTTCAATCTATCACTCATTTAATTATAAAATTTATAATAAGAAAGTTATTAATTAATTTTTTTGTTGGGTTTCTGTTTTTTCTTCAGTCTTAGCTTTTGGTTTAACAATACCTCCTAGAAGACCACTTGTTTCTTTCTTTTTCAGGAAAGGCATGCCCGTCCTTGGATTTTCCATGACTTCAAAACCTTTAGGCAAATCACTCAACGCTTCAACAGGATCCTTAGAAAAATAGTACAACCTATTCTTTCCCCTTAATTTCATGTGAAGCCAGAATTCATTTCCTTTTTTTGATTTGTATATGTAAGGACCAAATAATCCCATAATTTATATATGGATTTACTGAATTTAAGTTTCTGTTTCACTCAGTGCCTTTAAAAGTTTTGGCCTTTTTTCTTTTCCTTTTATTTTTTTCAAGAACAATAGTGAAAGCAGAAGTATCAATCCAATAAACAAGATGATTATAATTATCATAATCGGGCTAAAAGCCGGTAACTGTACTTTTATGCCGGCGACGGCAAGCTGATAGACTGCATCTTCTAGATATTTTTTAACTTCTGCTAATTTATTCTTCGCATCCTCGTATTTTCCTTGTTGATAATATCCCTTTGCTATCTCCAAGCCTATCTTTGCTTTATCTAAAGTATCTTGGGGAATTTTAACGTCTATGCCCTTTAAAACAGCAGAATCGATTTCGCTTTGAATCTCTGAAATTATATATTCATAGTTTAGAATCGTTTCATAAATTCCCTCTTCTATTGATGGTAATAACGAAATTATTTGTAATTTGATGCTTCTTTCTTCTTTGGTTTCATCACTCGTAGCCACAAAATCAAATGGATATTCGCCAACGGGGGTCGTTTCTGGAACATCGACAGAAATCAAAAAAATAGCAGATTCTTTTGGTAATAATTTGAAAACCTGCTTAGGGTTTATTTCAATTTCTACAAGGCTTGTTGTTGATATATAGAATTTAATATTATTTAACGAGACGTTCCCAATGTTTTTAACTAAAATGCTGAATAATTTAGATTCTCCTTGTGTTATATTTACTTTTTCTGGATATTCCAAACCAATCTTTGGTATCCCAACTTCTTCGGCAACAACAGGAGCTGGAGTTGGGACTGGTCTAGCTGGAACAGATGGTGTTATTATGTTCACTGGCGGGGGGGTATATGGATAAACAACCATAAAAGATCCCCATCTCTCTACTGTTCTGCTATCATAAGGCACTTTTACTTTTATGTAGTAAAGACCAAGGTATGGCGGGAGGAAGGAGACAGTATAAGTTCTCCTCATGCTTGATTTTAACACAGTCTGTGAATCGTAGTAATAAGCCATTTCCTGAAGTCTACTTTGATTATTCCAATAAACTCTAATTTCTATTTTTTCTGTTAAAGTAGTACCTCCGACGTTTGTGAATTCTGTGGTTATATTCTGAATCTGCGTAAAGTTGATGAACTCTTCATAGAATAAAGCTGTAATTTCACCCTTGAGTGTCTCCTTCACTCCTACTGTGACATTTGCCATCGGGATAAAACCAGTAAATCCCTTGGGTGAAAATTTGTAGTAAATGATGAAGGACGCCAATAAAAGGGTTAAAATTACGGACAAAAGAATTGTTCTCATAATATTTAATTGGATTTTTATCAATAAATTCTATCGTTCGTAAATAACCCAAGATACGAGTAGAACAAGTATTACAACTATTAACCAAAAAATAATTCTTGTAAAACTTGGTGATACTCTTTCCGTTTTTGTTATTGGAACAGTGAAATTTTTTGTTTCGCTGACGGACTCGTTAATTGATCCTATAACTATTCTTGTTTCTTCAGGAGGTCGTCCTAAAATATTGACTCTAAAATTAAAGTTTTTTTCTTGAAAGAAAGAAACTCCTCTATCAATCTTACCTGCAATCATATTCAACGTTATCTCGTAAACTCCAGGATCTATGTTCTCTGGAGGTATGGCAAATACCTTCACTGGCAAAGCATTGACGTAGGTATCTTGTAGTCTTATGATCTCTGAACTCGTGATGTTATCATCTAAGACAAATTTTTTTGGTTCTACTATAATAATCCAGTCTTTTGGTGTGATTTTTTCTTCAAGTCCTATTTCTGTAGGCTCTGAGCCCCAAAAAAGTATGCCAAACTCTGCGATTTGTCCAGGTTCCATCTCCAAATAATTCTTTTTCTGTAAAGTACCTAATGCTTTTACGTCTGGAATAAAGATTATCAAAATAATAACAAACAAAATTTTTTTCAACATGTCGAAGAATAGTTCCCGCATATATACACACTCCCAATGTAGTAACCAGCGTCAACTGGTGGTACAGAAAGCCAATAATAAGTCGTTAGGTTTTGATTTTGAGGTAAACTTTTGTTTAGAGAAACATAGGAATACGTCATACTGTATGAGGTTGTATAACTGTTCGTGGTATTGCTCCAATTTAAATTTTCTACTGCTATAGTAGAGCTGTAAGTAACGTTTTGTAAGTCAACTCCCTTAATCCAGAGGTTTAAAGGACAATTTCCTTTATTAGTTATGTTGTAAAAGTTTTGATTGTTGTAGGTTGCATTGTTATAGTTTGTGTTCGGACTGAGTGAACCAAAATCTATTGAAGCCCAAGCTAACCCTATATCTTCTGTACATGGCATTATATAAATTGTCGCATTTCTTGTGTTATTCTGTTGAATTTCCGGGAAAGAAGAATTAGATAGTATCCCGATTTTCCAAATTGTGTCTGTATAACCAGTAGCGTTTATTACCCAAGTAAGATTGCAGAATTCGTTTGCGTATAAAGGATTCGTAGTACAAGGTTTCATTGCTAAAGCAGGACTTTCTTGAACATAGAATGGTCTATCTCCTTGTGTTGTGTTTATTTCTGTATCCGGGTTAACAGAAGAGGCATTATATCTTGCAATTCCGTATATGTTTCCGCATGGGCCATCTCTACAGATAATTGTAGCATTTATTAAAAGGGTGTTATTTTGAGTAATATAAGTTGTTTTGGTCGGATCTGGTTCGATTAACTGAACTTCTAGATATCCTGAAAGATAACCAAGATAGTATTGAACGTAATCTTCTTTCAAAGTTCCTTGGATTGAATGGTTAGTATTGTTTATTCTTATTCTTACTGCATTGTCCGAAGAAACATAATTTGCTAAGTTTTCAGTCTTATTACACCAAAGCATAGTAACTTCATTTGCTGCTAGATTAGCGGTTTGACAATCAGTTTGGTTCCATTTTCCTGCATTCCAATTGAAGATTTGCAAACTGTAAGTAGCTGCAACCGTAGAAGTGAAATTTATAGTCGTATTTATGAATGTTAACGTTCCTGAAGATACCTGTGAGGAGTTGTGCCAAACATCTACTCTGTATTGGTCACCATCTTGTGATTCAGAAACATCGTATGTTAAACCTTCTCCTAAAACATTCAAATCATTAATATTGCCAGAAGGCGCTTCACCGTAGGCAACGTAAGGAGCACCAGACTGATTGTATTGAACTGTGGGGTCGAGAAAGTTGCTTGTGTTCGAAGTGCTTTCATCAATTATGCATATAATTACAATAAAAAAAGAAACTATAGCTAATAGCAATCCAATTTTTGCCAAGGCTTTTTTACCCAAACATGGAAATAACATAAGAATATTTTTTATTATTTTATTTAAACCCATTTTCCCGTTAATAATTAGAAAATATAGAAATAAGTTTTAAAAATAAATAAGTCTTAAAAATAAAAAAGGCTTGAAAGCAATTAGCTTACTAGGTTTATGATCCTGCTTCTATTGTCAACCAACTCGAAGCGAGCCATCCACCGGGAACTCCTTCTGGGATCCATGCATCAAAATCTAACTGGAACTCGTCTCCTGGGCGCAAAACACCTGTTCTCAATGATTGCTCATCGTTACTAAGGTCACATAAATCAAATGGAGTGTTTCCTGAATTCCTTCTGTCATATCTGTATATGAGTATTTTCTGACAAGTCCTGTGAACTGCAACACAATGTCCTCTAAGTGGGCCAGTCGATGTAAAGTTTAATATCCCCCAGTCGTTTGCAGTCTGAGTTACAACTCCTCCTGAAATTGGGTTTCTTGTATCAGCTTGACCTATATCGGCTTCTGTCTCTATCATAAATTTTGAGTTGGTGCTGTTACAGCCAGCAGTTGTATTTATCTCGCTGCCGTTAACAACGTAAAATAGGTAGTTACCTCCATCTGTAGCATTCCTGTAATAACCCCAAGTTATTGGTGAATCTGTGTTATTGGGTACTGAATAAGCGGGACCTTGTACTCCTGGTCTTACGTGAGTAATGTTCCATTCGAGTCTATCTACATGGTAATAATCATAGTTTGCTCCTGGATCAGCAGGTGTATCGTTTTTTTTGACGACTATGACACCACCTGAAGAATAATAGGTCGGATCGCCTGTATTAATCGGATAAGTTGCCTCAGTAGTTAGAGTATCTGCGTATGCGTAAACTTTATTTATACTGTTAGAACCCGTATTTTTGACTAACAAAGTCTTTACTTCTCCTACAGTTCCGGGAGTTATAGTAGCACTCCAAGTAAGATTTCTTGGTAATACGCTTATTTCTGTCATGGCTAAAACGTTTACAGTTACGTTGGTTTGGTTTGTAGTATTTGCTGCTAAGACTAATGGTATTTTGGCATTAAAAGCTATCAAAACAGCTAAAATTGCCGCTAAAGCTATTCCAATTAACAATTCTTGTTTATCTCTCATCGTTCTCTTATATATTAATGTTTAATTCCATATTTAAACTTTATCGATAAACATTTATGATAAATTTATCGTATTTTAATTAGACGACTATAACAATATTGAGGAGAAGTTTATTGAGCCAAGCGACGTGCCAACTTGACGGTTTTCCCAAAAAAGAGATATTTTAATAACCCAATATAATATCAATGCCAACAGTTTTAGAAATAACGAGTTTCACCTTGTTAATAATTTGTGTAAGTCTTTTAAGTTTGGTTATATACTTACTCTGGCTAGTAAAAAGAAAATTATCAAAAGAGGGTATGTTTTATGAGATATTTACATTGTTATTGTATTGTAACGTTTCCATTGAAGCATATGCACTCATGTTCAGTATTTTTTCATTATTTGCTGTAAATTTGTCGAAGAACACTTTATTCTCAATGATACTATATATACCATGGATATTCTTCGCTTTTTTCATATTTAAGGTGGCAAGAAAGATCTGGAAAAGTATAGAAGAATATGGCTTAACGTAGGCATTTCAATCTTAGCTATTGTTGAATTTTTATGGAATGAAAAAATAAAAGTTTCTAAGGTAAAGTATAATAATGAAAAAAATAAAGTTTCTCGTTTTTTTATTTATTTTTTTAACGTTTACAGCCCCAAAGGCACTTTCTGAAAAGGAATATTCAGTCGGAGTATCCCCCCCATTGATAGATCTTAGTGAAATCTACCCTGGGTCATCTAAACCAGTAAGTTTTTTTATCTTAACAGTTTCTGATGAAACACTACTCGTTTATCTTGAACCGAGAGAGGCATTGATGGATTTTTTCGAAAACCCAAATTACAAGGATGATATAAACAGTTATTCCGAAGAACCCACGGCAGGTTGGATACAAACTTTTTCTAACCCAGTGGAATTGAAACCTGAGGGTGAAATACCAACTTTAAGTGGGACGATAAGAGGATGGAGAGAAGTAAATTTCCTGCTTAACGTACCAGAAAATGCTGAACCCGGCTATCATTTGGTTAGAATTTTTCCGAAGCCAGCTTTGCCTACGGGAGCAGCTGGCCAAGTGGGAGTTCAAATATCTGCAGTAACACCTATTACGTTATTTTTTAGAGTTAATGGCAATGCCATCAGGCAGGGAAAAATTTTGGACATAACTACAGGCAGATACATAGGGGATAACTTAGAACTTTTGATTCATTTCATGAACACAGGAACGGTCACAGTTTCTGCTAAGACAAACAGTATAAAGGTTTATGATGAAAATGGGAATTTAAAAGCAAGCTTAGCTTCAGAGACAAAAAAAGTCAAGCCAGGAGAAAAACAAATCCTAACAGCTTTGTTGTCGTTGAATGGTATAAAAGAAGGGGAATATCTTGTTTCCTCTAATGTTAATTTCATAACAGGCGATACACAAAAAAATTCTACGATAAGAATTTATCCGGAATCTATGCCAGTACCTACTGCTGAAGTTGTAACCAAGCCATTTGAGACCCCTATCTGGGTTTTAATATTAATAGCTTTACTGATAATCTTTATAATCTATAGGCGAATGCATGAGGAGGATTAAAAAAATAATTTTTATCTTATTTTTTGTTTTAGTCCCAATAATTGTAGTTTGGGGTTATTCCCCTGAACCTAAGCAATTTGTCATAAACCAAACGTTTGATACGTATTCCAACCCATTTTTTAATTATGAGATAACAAAATATCCTTCTAATGTTGAGATAATTTCTGAATCTAAAGGGCAAAAACTAACAATAGGTTTTGTAACGGATCCTTGGAATCTCAACTTTGGGATACTATATCCGGGAAGTTATGAAAAGAGACATTTGTCGATCTCAAACAATGAAAATAACAAAGTAAGAGTCAATTTCAAAGTTTACGGAACCGTAAAACCGTTGATAAGTTTTAATAAAAATGATTTTATTTTGTTGCCGAAAGAAACGGTTTATATAGATATTTTTCTTAATACTACAGATAAAACAATACCTGGAAATTACACAGGAGAAATAGATGTCAAAGTTAAAAAATTAAGGGCTGAATCTCTAAATTGGATTTTATAGGTGAAAATATGAAAAAAACTCTTGTTCTAATTTTTCTTCTATTTTTTATTCCTATTGCTTCAGCTGGAGTCATAAAAATCGGAGTTAAAACGGAGTTAAAGGGGGAAATAAGTGCATTTTTTTATAATGCATCAAACGGCGTTTTAAAAATGAACCCAGAGTTTTACAATTCAGGGAGCGTGCCATACAAAGCTAGAGCTAGACTCAGTATTGTGAACTCAACTGATGTTATATTTACTGGTTGGAGCAAAGAAGAAACATTAATGCCAGGTGAGAGAAAAAGTTTTGAGATTTATTGGTATACTCCGAGTACGGGAAACATAGTTGCTAAGCTCAGATTTTACTATGGGAAAGAAACGATTGAACGTGAAGTGAAGTCCAAAGTCGTAAATACTCAAACATCAGAAGACGTTTTTCTTATAAAAAACTTTAGAACTTACGATGATTCTATAAAGTTCCAAATCAGAAGTACTGAACCATTAAAAAATGTGATAGTTATACCAAATAATTACATGATGGGTTGGTTGTTTGAACAAAATAAAATTGAAAATTTGGATGAAAATAAAAACACCGAAGTTGTCATACCGTATGAATCGAGTGTATGGTTTTCACATAATGTAACTATTGACGTCGTCACAGAAGATGGAAAATTTTATTCTACCCTCACATTCAACCTTCAGAAAGAAAGGGGTTTTGAAAAGTACGCTCATTACATAGCAGACAGGTTTAACTTGCTTTTCAACCTCTGATTTTTCATATGGAAATCACATGGCTCTTTTTTATCTTATATGGATAACATATGTGTATAACATATGGAAAAATAAATAATGTATAAAAACAAATATTAAGTGTGGAAGAAACTAATTTAGAGAGTAAAATCATAGATTTATTGAGTAAAAACCTCCTGTCAATCTCACAAGTCGCTAAGACCCTTGATATAAGGAAAGATATAGCTTCCGGCTATTTAGAAACACTTAAACAGCAAGGAAAACTTGAACTGTTTGTCGTTGGAAAATCAAACGTTTACACTGTACCTAGAAAATCTAATACGAAGATTGAAAAGCCGATAAGAAAAATTGGGATAGTTTCTGGGAAGGGTGGAGTAGGAAAAACGGTTGTTACGATAAATCTAACATCAGCTTTAATGGAATTTGGTAAGAACGTAATAGCAGTTGACGCCGACATAAAGATGTCTTGTCTTGGTCTACAACTAGGAATGTATTATTTTCCGATTACTTTGAACGACGTTCTAAAAAATGACGCGAATGTTTTAAATGCAATATACATTCATTCCTCAGGAATTAGGATAATACCTGCCTCTATTTCTGTAGACTCAGTTGATCTTTCTGACATTAATACAACTTTATCTTCTCCTCATTTCGAAAATTCCTTTTTGTTAATAGACTCTTCACCAGGATTGGAGACTAACACTATACAAGTATTGAAGGCTTGTGATGAAGTTATTCTCGTCACTTTGCCGGAAATTCCCTCTATAACTGATGTAATTAAAATGAAAGATGCATGTGAAGATATCGGAACAAAACCTATAGGTATCATTGTTAATAGATATAGAAAACATGAAACAGGTCAAATAAACCCAAAGGAAATAGAAAACGCTTGCGAACTTCCTGTCTTAGGGGTTATACCGGAGGATAAAAATATAAGAAAAAGTATCCATAAAGAAATGCCCGTTGTATTCTTCAACCCTTATTCATCCTCATCCATAGCTTTCAGAAAAATAGCTGCAAAAATACTCGGTTTCGATTACACCCCGCCTCCACTTTTCCACGTAAAGAAATTATTTTGGGGCTTGAAAAGATGAAAAAAATTTTATTTTTAGTTCTAATTTTAATATTTTTTATTTGTATTCAGAAAGTTTCAGCAGAGCCTATTCTGACAAACGTATCTTTACAACCAGAAAATGTTTGGTTCGGCGAAGATGTCTCAATTTCTCTAAATTGTTATGATTCTGTTAACACTATAACCAAAGTTTATGGAAAGATGATCAGCCCTATATTGAGTGAGAATCTCATATTTAATTTTGAAGGTAATGATCGTTACACATTGAAATTAACAAGTCTTTATTTTGATCCTAGTAAACCCCCAAAATACACCTTTTCCATATACTGCGAAAATAATAATAATCAGACTAGCAACACTTTAGTAAACTTCAACGTTTCTCAACTTGTGGTCACTGTATCATCCGTAACAAATCCTGCTTATATTGGGGATATCGCCAAATTGGTTATTTCAATCGAAAAAGACGGTTCGTCGTTGTATACTGAAGGCATAAACTTTAACTTAAAATTGGGAGGACAAAGCTGGTCTAAAACTTCTTTTTACGACCCGGGAACTGATAGCTGGATGATAAAGTTTAACGTTCCAAGCGTTTTAGGAACGTATGATGTAGATTTAGAAATAAACGCTAATTTAGAAAAATATAATCCCAAAAAAATAACACTTAAATCTTCAATGGAAGTCAAGGATACGGTTGAATTTAAAATATTGTCTATAGATAAAACTGAGGTTCGCCCAAAAGATGTCATCACTGTTTCCATTTCTGCTTCTGAGAGGGGCAACAATATAATATTAAGTAAAAATTATCTAACCTTCCAGATAGGTTCTAAAGTTATAGATTCAGATAAGGTAAGTATAACTTCAGCTGGGAATTATTTCAACACGAAAATAGAGATGCCTGATTTATCCCCTGGTTCATATGATTTAAAAATCATATTGAATTACGCAAACAATTCCATAACACAAAAAAAGAGTGTTGATTATGTTGTGCCGATTTCTGGAAAATTTGTTGATTTAAGTAACAATGGGGTAAATGTTGAAATAAAATTTTTAATTGATGATGTGGAAAAGAAGAGTTTGACGACTGACAGTTCTGGTTCTTACACAGGTTACATAGTACCTGGAACTTATACGATACAATTAAAATTTCCTCAGTCGACTCTTTATCTTTATAACATAAAAATTAGCGATTTTAACGACCCTGTAAAATATTACTTTCTTGAGACAGATGTGACGGGGATAAAAAGTGTCGGTTTGTTTATTTATGAGGTTGCCTTATCGCATTCTAAAGCTAAGGTTGTGATAAATTACGACGAAAAAAAGATACCTACAGAAAAAAACCTTGCTGTTTATAAATGCAGTGAATGGAACTCGGAGAGTAAAACATGTAATACAGATTGGGAAGAGCAATCTGCAACAATAGACACAATCAGGAATACAGTTACCATTGAAACAAGCAGTTTGTCTGCTTATACTGTTGGAATAAAAAAATCCTTATACCTGGATTTTAGTTCCGAAAAAAAGATTTTCAGTATAAAAGAATTGATAAAACTAAGAGGAGTAGCCAGAGATGAGAGTGGGGGGTTTGTCCAAGATGTTTTATTGAATGTTGATGACAATGGATTTAACATTAATGCGTCTGCCTACTCTGGCAGTAACGGGGTTTTTGTTCTGGAATTTTTTGCCCCAGAAGAAGAAGGTTCTTACACTCTTTCAGTTGAAGCTGAAAAGATTCCTTACTTGAGTTATAGCAAGAACTGGGACTTTCAGGTAATAAAGAACAGAGAAATATCACTCGTTACACCAGACACGATTAGAGCGAAAAAAGGTGAAAGCCAAACTTTACAATTTTCTGTTGTCAACATAGGACAGGCAGATATTTCAGATTTATCTCTTTCATTAACAGGTTTGCCCGAAAATTATTTTAGTTTACAAAACAAAATCAACGAGTTAAAAATTGGGCAAGAAGTCAAAATTCCCGTTAATTTCAAAATACCACAAGATGCGAGTGAATCAACTCTAAGCATAACATTCAAAGTAAATTCAAGTGGAGTTTCGAAAGAAGAAATAATAGGGTTTACGATATTTAGTGAAAATGTTACTGCACCAAGCACAAACCAAAAAACTTTTCCTACATTCAGGTTTCCGACTGCTCAGATTGCCTTGCCCGTATCATCTTCTGATATAAGTTATGCATTCATTTTTTGTGTCATGATTGTTTCAATCGCATATTTCTTGAAAAAGAGTAAAAATTGGAGAACAAAAGAAAGAAAGAATGTAAAAAATGTACTTTCGGACATAAAGGGAGAGATAAGAAGAAAAAAGACAGTTAATCTTACACAAAATTTTAATCAAACCGTAGAAAACATGGAAGAAAAAACTAGGAATAAAAATAATGGTAAGTAAATTATCTTAACTTCTTTTCTATCTTTTTCAACTTCTCTTCTACACTCTTTTTCATTTCTTTGTAAGCGACATTACTGATAATACCTTCTTCCTTTTCCTTATCAAGAACTTCTAGCATCCTCAATAATTTTTCCTTTTCTTTAGCGAAATCCTCTTTAGGTTTCTCTTTTGTCCTTTCGACAAGTTTCCCTATAGGAATTATGTATGGCCTTAAAGACGGCAACATTTTCATCCTTCTAAGGAAGAATACAGTAATCGTGATAGAAATTACTAAAACTAAAATTATTAAAATTGACCATGAAGGGAGGGGTAGAAGTCCTTTAATTTTTAGGAGTTCTAATTTGCTCAATAAATCTCTCGCTTTACTGAGTAAATTCTTTGCATTTGCTATATTTTCCAGGGCATCCTCGGTCTTGCCATTCTTTAAATTATTCTCCGTGAGATTTATTTGAGTTTTTATTTCATCGACATACAACAACACGCCTGAAACATCCTTTCCTTCTCTCTCAGCGACTTTTACATCCACCATTAGCTCTTGTAAATCCTCTTTAATTTTGTTTAATTCATCTTCTAAAAGTTCTTCCAAAGATTGGAATATTGTTATAACGGCGGGTTTTTGATTCGACACGACACCAGACATTGCAATTAAAGTTATCCTATGTTCCCCTAATTGTGCGTTTTGAGGAATGTTGAAATTGATTAAAAATACAGCGGATTCATCGGACTTTAAATTTTTATAACTCTCTGGAGTTATGTTGAACCATATTGTCGGTATGCCAATGATGAAGAAACTTACATTGTTTAAATCCACCTTTCCCGTATTCCTTATAGTTACACTTTCTATCATCGTCATTCCTCTAACCAAGCTTATGTTAGTTCCATATTTTTCTATTAAGATGTCTGCAGAGATTTTTTCGGTCGGTGTCGGTTTCGGCTCAACAGCCGCTCCCGTGGGAACGGAGGGATAATAAGGATAAGTTATGGTTGTTGCAGGGACTGTTGTTGTAGTTATGTTTATTTGTTGAGATAATACAACAAAAGTTGAATTCGCGACGAGTGGGGCTTGGATGTTATCATATATCATCCTCAGATTTAGAATATAAGTTCCTAAAGGTTGATTGGAATAAATGTATGCCTGTTTTGTAACAGTTTGATTGGTCAAAGCCGGCGTCAAAGCCCAACCAGATTCTTGATAGTATGTCGTATTTCCAGAAGACACCCACCACTCCAAATTAACATCCTGTGAAACTTCACCCTTATTTTCGATTGTTATCGCAAAATCCAAGTAATCACCTCGTTGCACTTCATTTTCTAACAAGTCGAGCCAAATGTCGTACGGTCCACCTCGAGCAACTCTGAATGCTTTGAGTTTGAGAGTGCTGAGTTCATTCTGACTCGCGTTTAAAACTGCGAGAAACATGCCTGTAGGTGTAGTACCAGGCATAGCATAGCTATAAGTGTAAAACCCTGTAGTCTGCTTTGTCATTTGGGATAGGGAAGCAGTAAAATACAGATTGCCAGCGGGGTCATTCACAGTCAAATTTATTGAAGTAGGGTCAACAGGCCTTCCTTCCCCATTGTAAACTAAGATACCAAACTTCATTACGTTATCTGGATACCAGACAATCGCCGTTTCTATGTCAGCAAATAAACCTGTAACTGTAACTGTCCTCGATAAAACCTGGAAACTAGCATTTGTTGAGATTTGCAATATTTTATTCGTGGTATTATCAAAATAGGTCGAATTTGAAATCAGAGTGTAAGTTCCCAACGGAGTATCTGAAAATAGAGAGAAGCTGGGCAATGGCGATATTATACCGTCCTGATTTGAAGTATGTACAGATAGATGAGTTACGTTTTGGTATGAATCTTTAATCGTAAATGTTGTGTTAACATTCGAAACTCCTGTACCACTTAAATCCCTGACAATGTAGTAAATTGAACCAGTGTCACCTTGATAGTACACACTCGTGAGTGTTGAAACTGAAACACTGAGTTTTTTATAAATCAGAAACGTTGCATTTTTCATTCCAGTGTTTCCTATATTGTCTTCTGTATAAACTGTTATATTATAATTTCCAGTTTGAGTTGTATTTCCCGACGAATAGAAGAAATACCAAGTGGTCAGGTTTCCACTTTCAGAAGTTTTGTTTAGGTTGAATTGACCTATAGTAGAATTAGGCTTTGTTATGTTAATTTTAGCCCATGATATTCCCGTCGAAGATCTGTCAGTGATGTTAACATAAATTTCTACATTGTTCTGTTGTTCAGTCTCATTCGGAACGATACTTATGTTTATAATCGGTTCGATGTAAGGGAGCAAACTTATTCTCAAAGTGCTGTTATCGGGGTTTGCATCTGTTTCAACAGCATCGATTATAAATGTTGAATTGTGCACTTGAGATGGCGCAGTAGTAACATTGTAAGTCACAGAAAAGACATGAGAATTCTGAGCGTTGATAGTGAAATTGGTTTCATTGACCTGTGTATAATTTCCTTGCTCAGGTGAAATTGTAAAATTAATGTAGATGTTTCCCCTGTTCGATACGTTAACCTCGCAAACCAAGCCTTCGGCGGGGTTTTGTGACCTCTGACAATAATCTGGCTGCATGCCCCAAGTTCTATTCGGAGAAATTGTTACTTCTAGAGTTAAATTTTTATAATTGTCATTTCCAGCAGAAACATTTACTATCCCATTATAAGTTCCAGCTGCATAACTTAAAGGAACAGTGACATTAACCATGACTGATTGATTCGAGTTAACTGCTAAACTAGAAATGCTGGAAGGGATGAATTCAACAGTGAAGTTTTGACAAACTATTCCAGAGTAACAATTAAAATTAATGTTTTGTAGTGCATCATTACCAATAGACAGGACAGTAAAATTACCTAAAGTTCTTTCCGTGCCGTCAGGAACTGTTCCCGAGACATTTGTCTCACTCATGTTTATCGACGGGTTTGAAGTTACTGTCACGTTTATTGAAGTTCTATTTGTTCCGAGAGAATTATCGGGTTGCGTCCAGTTTGATGAGACGTTAATTAAAAAACTGCCAGGAACAGTGGCTTTGGGAATTGTTACGTTAAACTCTTTGGTGCAAGTGCTATTTTTGGTCAGGTTACCGCAAATCTCTAAACTTGGGTTCGAAGTCCAACCAGAAGGAAGAATTAAACTAATGTTGATGAACCTTGCACTTCCATTCCCTACATTAGTAGAATTGGCTTTAAACGAGAAAGTTTCATTACTTTGTTGTGTTATGTTGCGAGAAATATAGTTTGTTATATTGGTAGTTGTGCTAACATTGGTCTTTGCAGGAACTATCGTTTCTAGAGTAAAAGTATCAAACCCGTTGTTTTGTGTTGATACATTTATCGTCCCGTTGTAAGTTCCTGGAGTATAACCTAAAGGAACGGTGACGTTTATCGAAACACCCTGTCTTAATCTAACTGCCAAGCTTGTAATATCTTCAGGTATAAACCCAACGATAAAATTGTTACATACGTCTCCTGAAATACAAGAAAATGTGATGTCCTGTAATGCATCATTTCCGATTGAAGAAACAGTGAAATTGCCCACTATAGTCCAGATTCCATCTCCCGTTTCACCAGAAACTTTAGTTTCCTCGACATTTATTCTTGGGTTAGATTGGACGGTAACATTTACCTGAGTTCTATTCGAGGATATTGTGTTATCAGGATTTTTCCAAATTGCAGTTACGTTAATATAATAGTTTCCTGGTGTGGTGCCATTGGGAACTATTAAATTAAAATTTTTCGTACAGTAGTTATTCCTTTCTATATCTCCACATTCTTCTAAGGTTGTATTTGCGTCCCATCCGCTAAGCAATTCTAGGGTTATATTGGTAGAATAGGCAGTCCCATTTGCTAAATTCGTGGCATTTGCAGTTATCGTGAAACTATCATTGTAATATAGAGTCACATTGGATACGATTGGGTTTGAAGGTTCGGCCGCTATGTCAACGTAAGTTTGTGCTGGTTCTGTCGTAAAAGTATCAGTGTTGTTACCAAAATTCCCGTCTTTTGTTGCGTTACACACTAGAGTAGAATTTCCTTCTGTGCCAGGGGCAGTAAAATTAACCGAATAAGTCCCGTTGTTATGATCAGTTTTATTAGTTACTTCACTAGAATCATAGCTGCAATTTATTGTTGCTCCAGAGATCCACGAATCTTGTCTATAATTCTTCACGTATATATTTGCAAACACGATTGAGTTGACCATTGGTTTTTTATTCAAGATGATGACAGTAACATCCAAAACATCTGTGACGTTGAATGTAATAGTTGTCGAATTCAGGTATTCTGTATTGTTTGAATAGGCTGTTAAATTTACAGTCCAAGTTCCAATCGTTGCGTCATTAGATATGTTAAAAATATCTGTGAAGACTTTATCTTGTGTTTCATCCAGGACTATTGTCTGATCATCACTCGAAGAAGGAGTGCCCATATCGAAGGTGGCATTCATATATCTTGTTAAATTATAAGCATCTCCAGAAAAGACGTTGCCTGTTACTAGAACAGTTTCATTCCTATTATATATTGTAGCATTCGTGCTTGGTGTTATTTCTACGTACCATGTCTCTGGCAAATAACCCGTAATGGATACGGGGTTAGCAAGCATGTTTTTAAGATCTTCAACAGCGTTTACGTACCATGTCTCGTTAAAGTAAAAAGCAGCCGTATGCGTTATTGAACCTCCAGCTGTTATGTTCGTAGAATTGAGTTGAATTCCGATTCTACCGAATGAGGAGCCATCAGTTAGCCAAAAATTCGCTGTCCCTGTCTGATTAACGTTTATAATACCGACTATACCGCTTGAAGTAGGAGCACTAGACGCCCAGCCCCAAGTGTTGTCAGACGGGTTCGTTTGATTTTCTTGGTCAGTGCCTATACCAAATTTATACCCGCCAGACCATGCTCTGGATGCATCAAATGCTAATGCCCCAGCTTCAGTTGAGTTTCTTGTGATGTTTGAACTATCAATGTTAGTGAAATTTTGTATAACCTTAATCCATGGGCTGTTCTTGTAAAAGATGTATCTTTTAACGACGATGCCTTTTCCAGTAATACTGTCTGGGTCATTCCAAAAACTCTCGTCGCCCGTTTGTTCGACGATAATCCTTATTGGTCCTGTCGAAAGAAAATTGGCTTTATTGCGTAGGTCGAAAATGAAATTGTTTGTTCCGTTTGAGTACTGCAAATACTCAAGAGTCTTGTCGTTTTCTACCAAATCCAACCCTGCATAAAGACCAGTGCCGGATTCAGCATAATAGAAACCAGAAGTGTTCTCACCTTTTGTAGTGTCAAAAATTAATTTATAATACGTGTTGTTTACGCTAAACTCGCCGTTACCTGCTAAAGTGTTATTATCATAAACTAAATCTGTACCATAATTGACTGGGTCTTTAGCATCATTTTCCGTAGTATCATAGTATATTTCAAAATATCTTTTCGTATTCGGTTGTGTAGTTCCGTTTAGGAGGAAAACTAATGTTCCTATTGCGTTGTTCGTAGAACTATAAGCGATGTCTTTATCAAATTGGCTTGGGACTTCATATAAAATATTCCCAGAAGAGCTGTATTCAATGACCCTGATAGAGTTTTCATCGAACGTTCCAGAAGGGATTAAATCGGTGAAGTTTATCTGTTTTTCTACGGGCCAATCTGTTCTGGTGTATTGAGTTGAATTTATCTCTAGTTTAAACCTGTAGTTCCAAGAGACGTTCCACCACTTAAATTCGCTCTCCGGTTGCCCAAAACCGACAAAATACCCAGTTATTCTGAGAAAATCCAGTTTATACAGGGCAAAGAGACCGATTGATAAGGAAAGTAAAACGATAAGATAAACCAGACTCTTTTCCATAATCTATTATTTGATTTATAATGGATATTATTTTTAGTTATAGAATGGTTAAAATAACATATTACAACATCTGATGCCAAAAAAACAATGATTTCTTGCTTTTATATCAAATAGTAAAAAAATTTTCATTAAATAATAGTAATTAATTATAGAAAAACTAAGGGATTTATTAGGAGATATGAATACCAAACGCAAGGAGGCGATCAAAAAATTAAAAGAATCTGAAGAAATGTATGAATCGATATTTGAAGAATCGCCCGATGGCATTCTTATTGTTGATGTTAAAACAAAGAAATTCTTACTTGCTAATCATAAAATATGTAAAATAACAGGCTATCCATTAAAAGAATTGCTTGAATTAGATGTGAATAAGATTCATCCTAAAAAAGATTTGCCTTATGTAATTGACCAATTCACAAAACAATTTCAAGGAAAAATAACTCTTGCCAAGGATATTCCTGTTCTAAGAAAAGATAAAAAAGTAATTTATTGCGATGTTAATTCTAAACTAATAAAAATTGCGAAAGAGGATTTTTTAGTTGGATTCTTTAGGGATATTACTGAACGCAAGAAAGCAGAGGAAGAAATTAAAAGTGCACAAGAAAAATGGGATTCACTGGCTCAAAATACCAATGACATTATAATGATTATAGACAACATGGGCACAATTCAACACATTAATAAAACCATTCCACCCTATACTCCAGAAAAGACAATTGGAAAATCAGTATACAATTACGTACCAAAAGAACAACAAAATATAATAAAGGAATCTTTGAGAAAAGTTTTTAAAACAGGAGGATCAGATACCTACGAAATTTCTTCGAACATTCCGAAAATTGGCACTGTGTGGTTTACCACAAAAGTAGTTCCTATCAAACACGGTGGAGGGGTTAACAATGCTATATTGATTTCCACAAACATCACCAAACGCAAGGAGATGGAGATGATTTTAAAAGAGAATGAGAAAAAATATAGAACACTCGTCGAAAATATTCCACAAAAAATATTTCTCAAGGACAAGAATTCAGTTTATATATCTTGCAATGAGAACTATGCTAAAGACCTCAAAATAAAACCAGAAGAAATTGCTGGAAGAACAGATTTTGAATTCTATCCTAGGAAACTGGCTGAAAAATACAGAGCAGACGATAAAAGATTTATGAAGTTAGGGGAGACCAAAGACATAGAGGAAAAATATATTCAAGACGGAAAAGAATTTTGGGTGCATACAGTCAAAACTCCTGTTAGGGATGAAAAAAGAAATGTTGTCGGAATATTAGGCATTTTCTGGGATATTACCGAAAGTAAGAAAGCGAAAGAAGCATTGAAAAAATCAGAAGAAAAATTCAGGAAATTGTTTGAAAGTGCAGTTGACCCCATAGTCATTCTAGATAATAAAGGTAAATTTATTGAAATTAACAAAAAAACTGAAAAAATTCTTGGATATGATAGAAAAGATTTAATTGGAAAAAAATTCACAGAAACAAACATCCTAACTCAGAAAAGTAAACTGATAGCACTAGAGAATTTCATGAAAAGAATGATTGATCTTGAAGTAAAACCATATGAGATTGAAATAATCAAAAATGATGGTGAAAAAATCATAGGGGAAATAAATGCTGCTCCGATTAAGGAGGATAATAAAGTAATTGGGGATATGGTAATAATTCGAGATGTTACAGAAAAAAAGAAATTGAATGACGTACTTAAGATGAGTGAAGAGAAGTGGCGATCATTAGCAGAGAATTATCCAGGTGTCATTTTAATTGTGGACCATTATGGTAAAATTCAGTTCATTAATCGTACCGTGATAGATGCTAGTCCAGAAAAAGTCATCGGAAAAACTGTTTACGAGTACATAGAACCCGAGTATCATAGCTCAGTAAGAAAAACTATCGAACAAGTTTTTAAGACCGGTAAACCTGATAGATACGAGGTTAGAGGAATTGGTCCAAAAAATCGTATTTCTTGGTACGAGACCCAAGTAGGACCTATTAAGTATGATGAGCAGGTTATTGCTGTTACGTTATTTACCTCAGACGTTACTGAGAGGAAGAAATCGGAAGAAGAATTAAAAAAAGCTAAAGATAAACTCCAATCAAAATTAGAAGATTTAGAAAAATTCAATAAATTATCTATAGGTAGAGAATTGAAGATGGTGGAATTGAAGAAGAGAATAAAAGAATTAGAAAAGATGGCACAAAAATGAATATATATCCGAAAGTTTATTATAAAAATAGAGAAGCACTAAAATCAATAAAAGGTGAAAAATGCCTGAAAAAAATGTAGAAAAGGATTCTCCGTTTTCTATTAAGGCTTTAATAATAGGTTCTATTCTTGGTGGGGCAGCACTGATTACGGTCTTAGCTGGATTTCACATACCAATTCCTGGTACAGGTGTAGTCACAGACCCACGTGAATTATTCACAACTTATGGCGCTGCATTCTCTGGCCCGATAGGAGGAATTATAGTAGGCATTCTCGCTGGAATTGCAGAACCGGGTGGAATCCCACTAGCAAGTCTGTTGGCCCATATTAGTGGAGGTTTGTGGATGGGTTTCGTTTATAAAAAAATTATTTATAAAAGAGTTGGTCTTTTTATGTTTCTAGGATGGTTCCTTGCCATTCTAGCTTATTATTTTCTTTTTGCTGTAACAGGTTTTACTATTGGTTTGGTATATTTTTATAATGAACCAACTCCTATTTTGCAATTTTATCTATCTTTAGCGGTGGGCGCACTATCAGAAGCTCTATTAACGAGTACAGTTACAACGTTAATTCTTTTTGCACTACCAAAAATCTATCGAAAACCTTTATGGTAAATATAGCATAACTATATATTATATGATGTCAAACCTTAGAAGAAAAGAAAATATAAAAAATTTTATTTCTCTAGAAGGATTTAAAAATACAATAGCCACCAAACTAACTGTATTATTTCTTTTACTTTCGTTAGTTCCTATTGGTATCTTAATCGTTTTTGTTCGCGGTGATATCGAACAGCAATTCCTTAATACAACAACACAAAATGTGTATGAACAAACAAAATTAGTAGGGGTGGAAGTTTCATTGGCGAGTGATATAGATTCTGTCAAAACTTTATTTATTCAAAACTACACCAAAAAATTCGAATCTTTTCTGGTAGACATAAATAGGATTAATATTGTTTATTTTGGAGAACAAAAAAAGTTTGATGCAGTTTACAATAAGATTCCAGCAGAAATCACGCATCAAATTTCAGCCAAAAGTGAAGGGGTATTTGTTGATGCTAATAAAAATTGGGCCATTGCTTTTTATAAAATCCCTGAAAAGAATTTTACTTTAATAACAGTTACAGACCTATCAGAGACTTTTTTATCCCTTGCTCAAACAGAGAGGAAAGCAGTTATTCAAGTTGGTGCTGCTCTTATTGTTGCGGCATTTGTTAGTGGTTTATTCATATTTTTGATAATGCACCCAATCAAAGACTTAGTTAAATTAACTGAAAAAGTTAGATCTGGAAATTTTGATGTTCGAATTGAACCCTCTAACTTTGAAGGTGAGATGCAAACTCTTGTAATTGGTTTCAATCAAATGGTAAAAGATTTGAAAAAAGCAAAGAATTTCTTGGAAGAGTACAGTGAAAACCTGGAAAAACAGGTTGCTGTGGGGACGGAGGAATTGCACGAAAAGATTAAAGAATTAACCAAAACTAAGACTGCTATGCTGAACATGATGGAAGATTTAGATGAAAGCAACAAAGAATTGATAGAATCTGAAAAAAAGTTGAAAAAGAGTTTTAGAGAACTGAAAAGATTAGATGCAGAAAAAGACGAGTTCATATCTATCGCTGCGCATGAATTAAAAACACCGATGGCGGCTATAATCGGATTTTCTCAGTTGTTGATAGATAAAAAAATAGAAGATACTGAAACGCGAAACCATTACCTGAAAATTATAGAAGAAGAAACAAAACGTTTAACCAAGCTTGTTACAGATATATTAGACTTATCCAGAATAGACCTTGGTACGGTAAAGTTCACAATAGAAGATACAGATGTAGTACGATTGGCAGAAGATGTTAAATCTGAAATGCATCAAAGAGCAAAGGATAATAACTTGAGCTTAGACCTAAAAGTAGACGGTAAAATACCTCAGATTAAAACTGATAAAGAAAAAATAAAGCAGGTAATCATCAACCTTGTCGATAACGCAATAAAATATACTGAGGGAGGTGGTATAAGGATTGAAATTAGCACTGAAAATAATAATGTTAAGTTCAGCGTGATTGATACCGGTATAGGAATACCAAAAGAACATTTCGATAAATTGTTCAAAAGATTCTATCAAGTTGAATCACATTTAACGAGGAAAGTTGGTGGTAGTGGTCTTGGATTATCAATTTGTAAAGAATGCATCGAAAAATTGGGCGGAAAAATATGGCTTAAAAGTGAAGAAGGAAAGGGTAGTACCTTCTATTTCACCTTACCGAGCGTGTTTAAAAAATAATTATTAAAATAATGACCTATTCTTGTAATTGTTTTGTATAATAGATTCCCAACCCGAGGGTGAAGAAGGCTAATACAAAAAGCATATCAACCCAATTACCCGAGTAATACGTTTCAATTGCTGTAGTCCAAGAGAATGAAAAATCTGCTATCGATTCTATGATAAAACCTAAACATATTATACCAAATGGTTTGAACAATTTTCCACCTTTTATTAGGGTTAGTATCACGAACGTGAATGATAAAAAGACCATATCCCCCATCGGATAGGTCACGTTTAATATCTTTTCAAGAGCAGATACATCCTCTGCTAATTTTGTACTGATGAAAAGCCAGTAAGTGAAAATAAAAACTATTATTGGAATTAATATCAATTTCAAGATAGTCTTGATATCAAATTCAATTTTAATATCCTTTAACAATAATAACAAACCGAATGCAGCCAGTGGTATCGTTCCTAAAAAACCTATATCTGCAAGTGATGGATAAGGTACTTCAGTATTTAAGATGGTATTATAGTAAAACCAAATTAATGCCCCTATTCCCCAAGACAACATACCCAATGAGATAAAAATTATAGATTTACCGATAGCACTCTTAAAAGTAAATGACTTAATTCTTTCATAACCGATAATTGCAACTAGAAGAATGACAAAAAATTGTCCAAAGGAAGTAATAAAATATCTAGTCAGAAAAAATTCTTCTTTAAAGGGTATAAAAATCATTCCAAGTAAAACGATTACACTTATCAAAATTAATGCTAAAAAATTTTTTTCAAAAACCATTTATTCCCCTCTTTTAATTTTATATGTTTTGTTTTTAATATATTTTTCATAGAGTGACTTGAGTTTAATCTCTGCCACTTGGTCACCCATTAATTTTGATAGGAAGAATTTAGATTGATCAAGGAAATCTTTAGGATATTTTTTAGGGTCTTGGAAGTTGTCTAATTGTTTGGCTACTTCGGGCCCAAAAATGTTCAAGAAAATATTTTTTGTCTCATTGTATAGGTTTTCGGTTTTTTTCATCTAACAATAATAATTATTAAAGGTGTATTTAAAAATTATATACCTGTGGGATAAGATTATTATATAGGATAATATGTCCAAGAAAAAGATAATGATCGTCGATGATGAAGAGAGCTTAGTAGAATTGGTTAAAGCCATACTCGAGCGAGAAGGGTTTGAAGTTATACCTGCATACAATGGAGATGAATGTCTGAATAAATTGGAAAAACTAAAACCAGACTTAATCCTGATGGATATGATGATGCCAAAGATGACTGGCAAGGAAACTACTAAAAAAATTAGGGAAAATCCTAAGACCAAGGATATAAAAATTATCTTTCTAACAGTCGTGAGGTTATCAGAAATAGGAAAGGATGGACTCAAAAAACTAAATGTTTTGGATTTTATTACAAAACCCTTTGATAACGCTGATTTGGTTAATAGGGTAAAAAAACTTTTAGGAGTTTAAATGTCAATACCCAATTTACCAAAATTCGAAAGCAACATTCTAAAAAATATGTGGGTTTCCTGTTCAAATCAAGCAACTAAGGCATTGTCAGAAATGCTCAACAAGAAAGTTAACACAATCTCAAATTCACCAAAAATTTTGTTGATTAATAAAGTCCCTAAATCATTGAACCCGAAAGATGTGTCAACTACAATTTTATACACACAACTAATTGATACTATAAAAGGCATTATAGTTATATCGTCTTCTCTAAAAAACATACTAAAAATAGCAGACATATTTCTTCGTAAAGAGCCTGGATATTTCAAAGATTTGAGTGATGAAAATATACCAGTAATTAAAGAACTTGCGAATATTTTAGCTGGACACTATGTAACTGCTTTAAACAATTTGCTTGGTATTAAGTATGAATTGTCCGAACCGGTTTTATCCGTAAATCCCTACAGGGCGATTGAAGACTTCGACTTTGGACCTGTTTATGTAGAAGAAATCCATGTTCTTATGTTAAAAACAAGTTTTAATATTGTCCAGGAAAGAATAAAGGAGGATGTAGTTTTACTGTTTAAAAAAGAATTTATCAGAGAATTACTGGAGATGATTAGTAGTAAAATAAGCCTTGTTAAAGGATGACATAAAAATTAAATACAAGGATTACTAATAGATTCTTAAGGTGAAAATATTGTCGAAAACTAACATGGAATTAGAAACAACAGGAGGAATACCACCTGAAGTTGCTGATGAAAGCATAGAAATAAAAGAGATTTTTTTAAAATTCAAAAGTCAGGTTGAAGAATTAAAAGCAAAAAGAGTTGAATTGGAAAAATCTTTGCAGGATGCTATTAATGAAATAAAAACCGTGCAAGATGAACAACTCAAGCTAAGGGATAGCATCTCAAACTTGGTAAAGAAGGAAGTAGATTTAAACCAAAAAAGAATAGAATTGGAAAAACAGCTCACATACGTAAAAGACAAATATTCTAAGTTGATCAAGATTAATTCTGAACTCATAGATCTCTGGAAATAGTGAACCTAACAATACGGGTATTAATGTTGAATGTAGACAAATCTTGATAAAATGTTTTGAGAATTAAAGAATCTAACTAGAAGGTTTTATTTTTTCTCAACTTCTGCGCTTTCTTCCTTAAAAAATTTTTCTTTAATTTCAGTTGCCTCAGATTTTCTTTTTTCCTCTAATTCCAATAAATCTTCAGTTAATTTCACTAGATTTTCTATTTTTTTCCATTCTTTATTCAATTCGTTATCAATGACTTTTATTTTACTTATGTTCTTAGATTTAACGTTTTGATATTCTTCCTTAGTTATATTCCCTCTTTCTAATTGTTCTTTTATTGAATCGAGCAAGAGAATTATATCTTCTTTTTCTCTCCTCAAGTTCGCCATTCTATCAGGTAATTTAACTTTAACTAACGGCAGGACTCTGTTTATTTCTTCCAATTGTTTCTTTATAATCATATCGTCTTCTTTAAACGTTTCCAAATCTTTTTTGTTGACATAACCTTCGAACTTTACGTTTAAAGCATCTATCGACTTGATAATGTCCTTTAGACTCTCTTCAACATCCTCCTGCTTCGTTTTGTACAGTACAAAATCTTCGAGATTTTTATTTAGGTCTATGAATATTTTTTCTGTTTTCGCGCCCAACCTTTCTATGTACTTAACAGCTTCGTTTATGTCTGTCAACTTTTCTTGGATGTTTTTGTTTAGCTGTATAAGATTTTCTATTCCGCCTATGCCTTTCAGCGTTTCATAAACCTTATTAACCTTCTCTGCAAGATCCTCTGATTTTCTTTCCAGTTTTTCTAGGTTTATCTGTTGTTTCTCTATAGTTTCATTGAGTCCCCTGAATTTTTTAACGATCTCTTGAGGTTTCACCTCACCAATTTCATCCTCTATTTTTTCCATCTTTAATGTGCTCTCTTTCAAAGTTGCATCTGCTTGAAAAACCATGGACCTGAGTTCTCCGATACTTTCAGAAATAGTTCTTATGGTTTCGTCTGTTGTCCGATTTGCTTCCCTCGTCGCATCAATCATCACTCTTAATTTTTCTATTTCAATGTCCTTTCCAGGTCCTGCTTGATCTTCAGAAGCTTCTTCTTTCACTTCTTCTGCTGCAGTTTGGGTTTCTGTTGCTCCTGATGCTCCTGCTACTTGTCGCGCTAATTTTTCTATGACTTCTGGGGTCATCTCCCCTATTTCCCCAACTTCTAACTCTTCCTCTTTCTTCGACTTTTCTTCTTTCTTCTCATTTTCTTCAGTTTTTGTTTCTTGAGGTTTTTCTTTTTTCCCTAGTATTTTCCCAAAAATGCCAACTTTTGGTTTTTCTTCTTTTTTAACTTTCTCAGGCTTCTCTTCTTCAGCCTTCTCAGATTCTTCTACCGTTTCAGGTTTCTCTTCTTTGATTTCTTCGGAGGTCTCTTCTTTAGAATTCTTTTCTTTTTTGCCCGAAAAAAGTTTTTTTAGAAAACCTAGTTTTTTTGGTGTTTCTTCAGGTAAATTTTCTTTATTAGTTTCTTCTTCTATTGTTCCAGGTTTCTCCTCTTCTGGAGTTTCTTCTTTCACTTCCTCGATTTCAGTTTTTTGGGGTTGTTTAACGCTTTTTTTAGTCTCTGGTTCACCTGTTTTTTTTATCCCTAGTTCTTTGTTTAATTCTTCCAACCTCTTTGAATATTTTTCCTTGAGTTCAGAGTAACTTTCCTCTGATATGTTCGCCTTCCTGTATTCGGTCTCTAAATGAGACATCATGTCCTCCAACCCATTCTTCTCTTTAGTCAATTCCTCCAACTTGAGTTTCTTAGCTTCTTTAGTTTTTTTGATTACTTACCACCCATTTTTGCAACTCTTTTCTCAATAGACTCCAAATATGTCTCTGCCATCTTGAAAGCGGCAGTCCTCACCTTATCCTTCGCGATGTTTAACTCTATTTCGACATCGTAAGTATCTACTTTCTTAGCTTTCAGTTCTCCCAATGTTTTCTCTATATCCTCTATTTTCTTATTTAGTTTTACATACTGATTAATTTCATCGTCTGTCAATGCAAATGGGGAATGCAGCAATGGTCTGAAGCTCACAAACCATGGCTTACCATAGTTGTACTCAGGGTTCTGGAACAATCCTGTACCGATAGTAAGTTTAGTAACTTTCGATGCATAGTCCATTCCATACTTTGATTTGACTCTACCTAGATCTCCTTCGTATTTGGTCCTGAGTTGAATCTCGTTAGCTATATTCGCTCTTATCGCTCCCTTGAAGTCTAACAAGACTTGTGATATCAGGAATACTCCAATACCCCACTTTCTGAATTCTCTGCATGCTCTTTCTATAGCAACATACCCTCCTTTACCTCCATACTTCGGAAGTAATCTGTGAACTTCGTCGTATACTAGTAAAAATTTAATTTCTTTGGATTCTGGTGGTCGCATGTCAAAGATAGATTGAACGCTTCTCCTAACGAAATTATCTAGTTTTTCAGGTGGCAGCCTGTTCATAACGAAAACGGTCATTTCTCCTGGGTTCATATACTTCTTTATATCAATCTGCATGTCCGGATCCTCTACAAGAATAACATTCGTCTTGAAACCTCTTGCGTCTGTTGGTTTAACGCCGAATTTCGGATACAAATCTAACATCGCCTGTAGTCTGCATGGTTTCATGAACCCTGTCCACTGGGCAGTAGGATCGAATACTATGATAGGAACTTTTCTCTTTAATAATTCCTCTGAACAAACCATCGCTGATACACTTTTACCAGAACCGGAACCTCCTGCTGCAATCGAGTGCATTATCAATTGAGGAATGTCGATGTAAGCTCTAACATCAGTCTCTGCAATCCTTCCTACTTCTATTGAACTAGGACCGGCTTGAGGTAATTTCTTGAATTCAACTGGAGCTATGTATCTCGCTTTTGCTACCTTAGCAGCTCTGTGTGCAGCAAGCCATCTTGTGGTTATTATAATTGCTGGAATTCCTCCTAGGAGTACTACATACGTTATCCAACTCATGAACACGGTTCTTAATAAGAACAGCGGCAAGGGGAGGACTGTCACATCGAAATTATCAGAGGCTGTAGCATACTTCGATCCGTGCCAATAACTTGCATTTGCCTCGATTATGTACCTACCCTCTTTTACATCTCTCGGAATTTCTACCGATTTTCTAAAGGTCAATACATTCTCTACTGCCAAAGTTTCTTTAATGGTTGTAATTATTTCGTTCTGGTCATTAATCGGTCTCACGTTGAAAGTGACAGTGATATCTTCTACTTTAGCTGTTTCACCCATGTTGATGAGTGATGCTTCAAACGTCAGGTTTGTCCCAGGGTTCACACCTTTCGACAAAACTTTAACTTTTACGTCCAGTAAAGGTTCTTGGACTGTTTGAACTTTTATCGTGACTGGTGTCCTGTGTACAACATCTCCAGCGGTTACGACTAGGTCACCTGTGTATAATCCAGGCACAAGACTTGGAGGAGCATAAGCCTTTATAGTAGTTACTTCCGTTGATTTTTCATTCACAGTAAAAACGGGTTTTTGAATCGTTAGAAGTTGGAATGCAGGTCCCTCTACCACAATACTTACTGAAACTGGGTCTTCCAAATTGTTCGTCACATCTATGGAGAAAAGTTTTTCTTCACCAGGAACCAGAGTAGTTTCCAATAATGTTGATTTGATTTCCACTGGTACAAAAGTTATTTCTGGACCGGCTGTAATTCTTGGTGCTATAGTTGTTGTTGCAAGTCCTGCGCCTCCAGGGCCGCCACCTCCACCTCCACCACCTCCTCCTGGTACTGTAGTGACAGTTGGCGGAGGGGGTATTGAAGGACAATCTATTGGACAAATACTCGTGCCTTCACCCGTCCCAGTTTCACATTCTCCATTACCGCAAATAAACTCAGCCAATATGTAAACTCCACTAGAACTGGATAAATTCACACTAGCTGTAAATGTCGTTAGGTTAACAGAATAATCACTATTATCACCAGCAAGGTTTGTTATTCTTGTCCAAAGAGTGTTTTGAGATGATGAGATTTTTCTTGTCCAGTTTGTACCGTATCTGTATATTCCTAGATTGTTTGGGTTATAGATCGGGACATTACAACTTCCACCTGCACAATCAGAAAAGTTGAAAGTAAGTACGAAAGTGGATGGGGATAAAATAGTATCTAAATAAATTCCTTTTACTGCTGTGCTGGTCGTCCTTATTGTTTGGACGTTGCCAAATATAATAGGGTTAAAGTAGTTCGTACTCAGGTTCATGTTATATAATTTTACTTTGTGACTGAACCCTGGCTCTTTAATACCTATTTCTAAATCATAAATTTTTGCATCTATTGTTTCATTATAATATCCTTCTGCACTTATGTTTGATCTGAAAGGTGATGGTGGTATAACAACATTTGTACCTACATCATACAGTATGAAGTTAACATCCATCGGTGGTTCAGATACGAGTTCGTAATTTTTAGCATAACCACTGAAAATTATCGTTGGGTATATTTCAAATGACGAGGATGAGTAACCACAATTTCCTGAAAGGTCACAAGCAGTAACGTTAAATGTGTAGTTTCCTAAACTATAGGTTTTCGTAAAGTTTAATTCATACCTGTAGAGATCTCCATCTTTTGAAACAAATATCAAGGAAATGTTTTCTATCGTGCCGTTTGGGTAGGTCATCTTTCCGGTTATATTCTTTATTCCACCAGTCTCAGTAACATTTACTCTTATCGTTGTCGTAGAATTAGCAGGTACTCTAGGATTAATGCTAGTTGTTATTTGAGGTGCTTGTATATCGTTGTAGACTATTGAATCATACTCTATTGAACTCTTCACAAGGTATGTTGTTCCGTTATAAGTAGCTGTTGCATTCAAACTATAAACTCTTGCCAGAGTCAAATCTGGAGCAATCAATGTAACCCACCACAATTTCTCTGTGCTATTGTAGGTATTCAGAGTGACGTTGGCCACTCTAGAGAGTGTTGAATTGAACACAGATACGTTGAAAGTAACATTTCCTGTTATGACAGTATCATTTTTCGTTACATTGACCTTAATTATGATTGAACTGTTTGGATTCACTCCGGTCATTGGGTTTGATTGGTTCGGGAAGATGATTTTTACTCTATAGACTAGAACAAAAATGCTAACAGATGTTGCATCTGTTTTTTGTGTCGAATTCTCCCTCAATGCCCCAGTTATGTTACTTATAATAAAGCCTGTATAGTTCGTGTCAATTGTTATGTCAGGCGAGGAGTAATTTATATAAATTGTTTTTTGTTCTGAATAAGGTATCGTTATATTGTATTCGCTTAAAATCAAATAAGGTGCAGTTGACCCGTTCCTTACGATACTCAAATTAAACTCAGCGTTTCCAGTATTAGTTATGTTTATACTTCCATAATATCCAGTTTCATTCTGTAACATTTGTTTATAGATTTCCAATGGCTGGTGAGACCATGAAATGTTTACAGGAATTGTTATGAAAACCTGTATTTGAGCAGATTTGTTCTGATACCATGTAACTTCTATCGTTCCGTTGTGTGTTCCTGCTTCATAGGTTGATAAAACTTCAAAACTAGCATTAATTTCTTTTATTTCCCCAATCGAAATTGAAGAGAAATATTCCGAACTAAACGAGACATTGAGATCTTGACATACTTTTCCACTCTTACATGTGATATTGACTTCAGTTGCATTCTCGTTTCCTATGGATTTCAAGTTAAACGTTACGTTGTCTTTAGTTCCTACTGGAATTATTTTTGTTAAGTTTTGCTCTAAGATTCTAATCTTCGGGTTAGAAGTAACGTTAACTGTTATTAAAGATGAACTCGAGTTTACAGTGTTATTGAGATTCACCCAATCTGCAGTAAGATTGATGTAATAAATTCCTGCTATTGTTCCGTTTGGAACTATAACTCTTGTTGTGTTTGATTTGGATGTCCATTTAAGTATGGTTCCGAAATCAAAGAATGTTGGCTCAGCACTTATGTTAGTATAATTAACTGTTAAATTGGAATAGGATGCCCTTGAACCACCAGTATTATTCAGTGTTATGTTGATGGTGGAGTTTTGGCCATCCTCTATCGTTATGTCGCTCACAGTTATTGTTGTTGCATTCGAGATTATTGCTAATCGAGTAGTTGCCGAACCCTCGACCGTTGTAATTGAAGTGCATCCAGAAAGCGACCTTGTATCGTTGGCACATATTTTAATTTGATGATATCCTTCAAGCAAGCTATTGTAAGTTGTATTATATATAGAAGAATTAATAGATTGACCCATGAATTGTATATAAGTTGAGCTGTTCGGAAGGGTTACATCTATCCAAGCCATATCGACGGCAAAGTTGTCGGTTATCCTCGCACTGACAGTTACGTTCTCATATCCAATTTCAAAAGCTGTAGGAGTAATCAAAACATCCGTTATCGTTGGTGGTATATCCGTCACGTTCAATGTTATATTTGTAATTCTTTCAGTCGGGTTAGCAGAAGTGACGTTTCTTATAACTATATTCACAGTGTAAATTGCTTGGGTTGCACTGGCTGAAATAGAATAAGAAACAGTAACATTCCTTGTAGTCTGCTTTTCTAGATCGAACGCAGTTGTCGATGGTGAACCAGAAGGATATGCTGAAACAAAGATGGTTCCATTCCCAGATTTAAGGATCTCAAACGGTATCTTCATGTTTCCTATGTTTGTTACAGTTATGTTTCCTATAGTTCCACTAGTGTTCAAAGGTAGTAAAACCATTCCGAAAGTTTCCGGTGTTCTCAACCACGAAGTGTTCTGTGGTATTGTTAGATTCAGCAATAATTCGTCATAACCAGCGTTACTGGAGCTGGTTCTTATTTTTGTCCAGTAAACTCCAGGGGCTTGGCCTACTGGAACTGTTATACTAATGTCAGAAGTGAAATTCTCGCCTGCTGCCAACAACCCATATTCGTTCGGAACTATCTGATTATCCAAAGCACAAAGAGGACAATCTGTCGCAAGATTTCCTCCTACTGATCTTATTGCAACATCTCTTATCTCATCGTTACCTGACGATATCGTAGTCATATTCCCAACATAAGTCGTTGCACCATGAGGAGTACTCTTGTTTATACCATCAGGCGTAACTTCTATCATTGGGTTCGAAGATACAGTTATACTCGTTTCATTTAATGTTTGCTGTGTTGTGTAATCTGGGTTTCTCCAAGTCGAAACGACATAACTTCTTATTAATTGTGGCGAGGTTTTTACTGGAACAGTTACTGCGAATATCCAGCTACAGGTTTGCCCAGAATAAAGTGTTCCACATTGCTTAGAAGTCTCATTGTATGACAAAGTGCCGGGCGGGTCTTCCGAATGTGTTAGGTTTGTTGTATAAGCGGTTGCAGGCCCGAGATTCGTGAAGTTTGATGATATCTCAAACGTATAACTTTGAGTTTGTGTTACACCAAAAGCTGTAATGGTTGAAGGCAATTGCTCTACTAATCCCGAAATCTTGCCCCATACACTGAAGTTTCCAACAATCGTACTATTTATGTTGTTCTCTGGTGCTGCATCCATTGCATAAACACTAACATTATAAACCCCTTCTATTGGCGGGGTATAACTCGTCCTGTACGTGGCTCTATAGAATCCGAAGCTAATTTCTGGAACAGTTATATTTTGCATGTTTAGTATAATCGTGCTTTGATTCGGCATCGTTATATTAGCCCAAACCGAATCTATTTGATAATTGTCTGTAATGGTTGCAGTTATATTCGTAGAATTAAGGTTTGC
>Ga0315285_10000726_pt1 | contig 34359 bp, 22 predicted proteins | sample YL17G09_36_MG_FD_203698 | JGI IMG/M metagenome (GOLD analysis project Ga0315285, IMG submission 203698) | Sediment microbial communities from Yellowstone Lake, YNP, Wyoming, USA - YL17G09_36 | ecosystem: Environmental > Aquatic > Freshwater > Lake > Sediment | place: USA: Wyoming | collected...
AGGAACGGGCGTGCCCCGGTGCCCCGGCGCTGAAGCGCCGGGCTATCGAAAACCTGGCCTACCGGCTCAAATTATTTATTTGATGACCATAAGCGCCGGGCTATCGAATCCGGCAATGAGCAAAAGATTTTTTCCCGGACAGTAGTGATTCCCGAATTCCAATCCCCGAGCCCCTGCCCTCAGCCCTTGATTTGCCGCTGCCCTGCCGCCTGATTGACAAGCATTTGGGCGATGCCTATATTTCGCCCAGGAGGCAATGTGCTTGAAACCATCATGACCTGGAAAAGGAGGGCGCCATGGCGTTGAAAGTTGGAGAAAAAATTTCGGACTTCAGCGTTCGGGACCAGAACGGCAAGGAGATCAAGTTGAGCAGCCTGCGGGGGAAAAAGGTCTTGCTCTCGTTCCATCCCCTGGCTTGGACCTCGGTCTGCTCGGCGCAGATGAAGAGCCTGGAGGATCACCTGCCGGATTTTCAGAAGCTCGAGGTTGTCCCGCTGGGAATCAGCGTTGACGCTCCGCCTTCCAAGCAGGCCTGGGCCAAGACGCTGGGGATCGCCAACGTCAGCCTGGTTTCGGATTTCTGGCCTCACGGCGGTCTGGCGAAAGAGCTCGGTCTGTTCCGGGACAAGGAAGGGATCTCGGAGCGGGCGAACGTGTTATTGGACGAGCAAGGCCGTGTGCTCTGGTTCAAGATTTATCCGTTCTCTGAGGTCCCGGACGTCAAGGAGATTCTGGAGGTATTGAGCGCGAAGAAGAAGGCGGCCTGAGCGGATTTAACGCCGGAGGGCGGAAATGGCAAACCGTTTGAGCAGGGAATCCAGCCCTTATCTTCTTCAGCACGCGGAAGACCCGGTGGACTGGCGGCCCTGGGGTGAGGATGCGTTTGCCGAGGCGCGCCGTGCCAACAAGCCGATCTTTTTGTCGATCGGGTATTCGACCTGCCACTGGTGCCACCTGATGGCGCGGGAGTCTTTCTCGGACGAGGAAATCGGAAGGCTTTTGAATGAGAGTTTTGTGAGCGTGAAGGTTGACCGGGAGGAGCGGCCGGACCTGGACGGCTATTACCTGAGCGTGTGCCAGGCGATCACCGGCTCGGGCGGATGGCCGCTCACCATCTTGCTCACCCCGGAGCAAAAACCCTTCTACGCCGCCACTTACCTGCCCAAGCATTCCCGGTTCGGAATGACCGGGCTGCTGGAATTTCTGCCCAAAATCCAGTCGCTCTGGAAGTCAAACCCGGACATGTTCAGAAGCGACGCGGAAAAAATCCTGTCGTTCCTGGCCGAAAAACCGGCGCGGGAGATCGAGTTGCGACTGCCGGACCAGGGGACCTTGAGACTCGCCTTTCAGCAACTGACCCGGAGCTTTGACAAGGAATTCGCAGGGTTCGGGCCCGCCCCCAAGTTCCTCAACCCCGGACACCTCGCGTTTCTGCTCCGCTACTGGCGCCGCTGCAACCAGAGAGACGCGCTCGACATGGTGGAAAAAACGCTCCAGGCCATGCGTTGCCGGGGCATCTTCGACCAGATCGGGTTTGGTTTCCACCGCTACGCCGCGGACGCCGGATGGAACACGCCCCATTTTGAGAAAATGCTCTGCGACCAGGCGCTCATGGCAAGCGTCTATACCGAGACCTTCACCGCGACCGGAGAACCCTTTTACCAAAGGACCGCGCGGGAAATCCTGAGTTACGCGCTGCGCGAGATGAGCTCGCCCGAGGGCGCTTTCTATTCCGCGCAGGACGCGGACACCGGGGGCAAGGAAGGCGAATTTTATCTCTGGACTGAAACCGAGCTCAGGGATCTTCTCGGGGAGGGCGACGCGCGGCTGGTCTTGCAGGCTTTGAGCATTGAACCGCAGGGCAATTTCCCGGAGGGCGCGGGCGAGCGCAAGGCGGGCAGGAACCTCCCGAGGCTCAGGCGGCCGCTTCCCGAACTCGCCCGGGAAATGAACGTTGAAGAGGAGCATCTGAGGAACGTGATCGAATCCGCGCGGGAGAAAATGTTCACGGCCCGGGCCAGGAGAGTGAACCCGGCCAGGGACGACAAGATTCTCGCGGACTGGAACGGGTTGATGGTCGCGGCCCTGGCCAAGGCCGCTTTCGCCTTTGACCAGCCGCACTACGCCCAGGCCGGCCGGCGCGCCGCGGACTTCGTGATCGCCCGGATGACCGGGGACGGCGCGTTGCTTTACCACCGCTGGCGCGCAGGGGACAAGGCAATCCCGGGATTCCTCGATGACTACGCATTCTTCGGCCACGGGCTGATCGAACTCTACGAGTCAACCTTCCAGGTCAAATACCTCAAGAAAGCCCTGGAACTCACCCGCTTCATGATCAAGGAGTTCTGGGACGAGAGCGGGGGCGGGTTCTATTTCTCGGGTGCGGAGTCGGAGGAATCCATTCCGCGCGGGAAAAGAGTGGCCGACGGCGCGCTGCCTTCGGGGAATTCCATTGCGCTCTTCAACCTGCTCCGGCTCGGGCAGATCACCGGCGACCGCGGCTTTGAGGACTATGCCCGCAAGACCCTGAGCGCGTTCGCAAGCGAAGTGTCCTCCTACCCCGCAGGGCACACCCAGTTCCTTTGCGGGGTTGACTTCGCGCTCGGGCCCACTTACCAGGTGGTGATCGCAGGAGACTCCAGCGCGGCCCAGACCCGAAGCATGATCCAGGCGCTGCGCGGGCAATTCATCCCCAACAAGGTGACCGTTTTCGTGCCTGCCGAGGACAAGGCCCCGGAAATCACCGGGCTCATCGAATACCTGAGGGCGCTCGCGGAATCCGCCCGGCAGCCCACCGCCTTCATCTGCAAGGACTACTCCTGCCAGCCCCCGGCCACGGACGCGGAGCAAATGATCCGGGCCCTGGCGCCGCCGGGGGAAGGTCTTGACATTTGACAATCTCATTTTGAATCGAGACTTCCTCCTTCGTCCCAGGCGGGTTCAAGCGAGAGGAGACTACGGAGGACAGGTCCGCCCCATGTGTCCTAGCCTGCGGTTGAAACCCGATTTCGATAGCCCGGCCATTCATGGCCGGGAAGGGCGGAAGCGCCCCCCTCTGCTGCGGCCCACGCCGCGGCGTGGGCCGCAGCAGTAAGAGGAGAACCCCGGTTCCCCGGCGCTGAAGCGCCGGGCTATCGAATACGCCTATTCAAAATTCGAGGAAACGCCGGGCTATCGAATCCGGCAAAGAGCGGAAGAATTTTTTCCGGACAGTAGTGATTTCAGATCTCAAAATTTCTTTACGTTCTCGGTTCGGCAAGCTCCCTTCGGGCCCGAGCCTCCCTTCGGGGCTGAGCCTCAGGGCCGAAGCCAGGGCCGAGGGCACCGCAGGCTGCGTCTTTGCGGTGACAAGCCAGGCTGCTATACCACGCTCAGCCACTTGTGGTATTTTTTGATCCGGCCTTTGAGGATCTGGTCGAAGTAATTTTGCAGTTTCATGCTGACCGGCCCGAGGGGCTTGATTTTGCGGTTTTCGATTCTGGAGATGGGCCAGACCTTGCAGGTGGTTGATGAGAAGAAGGCTTCGTCGCAGGCGAAGAGGTCTTTGGGGAGGAGTTTTTTCTCTTGGAGCGGAATTTTCAAGTCTTTGGCGATTTCGAGCACGGACATGCGGGTGATGGAGGGGAGGATGTTTTTGGGCTTGGAGGTCAAGATCATTCCGCGCTTGACGATGAAGATGCTCTCGGTTGCTCCTTCGGCCACGAAGCCCTCGGTGTCCAGAAGGATCGGGGTTTTGAACCCGCGTTTCCTGATCTCGAGCTTGGCGAGCATGGGGTTGAGATAGTTTCCCGAGGCCTTGGCGTGCACCGGCATGGTCGATGGATGCGGTTTTCGCCATTTGCTGATCCCGGCAGTGGCAAACTTGTCCTCGCCGAACTTGCTGATGGTGACGTCCCTTCCGAACTGGAGCGCGGTTATGGCCACGGACACGCGGGTGTCGGTGGGGATGACCTCGAGTCCGACGCCGGGATAGAAGGCAATGATTTTGATCAGCCCGTTTCGCACCTGGTTTTTGCGCACCGCGGCGTGCACGGCCTTGAGCAACCCGGAGGCGGGATACGGGAGCTTCATCATCAGCTCCTGCGCGCTATGGCCAAGCCGGGCCAGGTGGTCCTTCAGGCGGAACACGGCCACGCCCAACTCGGTGTCGTAGCACGAGATTGCCTCGAAAATGGCGGAGCCGCGTCCGAAGGAATGGCTGAGAATATGAACCCTGGCCCCGGCAAAGGGCGTGAACTTTCCATCAATCCATAGAATGGCGTCCTCTAACAACTACTCATCCTTTCGGGTGTGGGGTCAGGCCTTAACTTCGCAGTCCGAGCGTCGTCGTTAAGGCCTGACCCCATGGCTCAATCCTCTAGTCCTTTTCTTTTTCCGAATCCCCTTCGTCGTCATCTCCGGGGTCCAGCCCGAGCTTGGAAACGCGGTACCTGAAGGACCGGAAGGACAACCCCAAGAGTTCCGCGGCTTTGGTCTTGACCCCGTGGCTTTGGACCAGGGCTTCCTTGATCATCCTGCGCTCCAGGTCCAAAAGCGCGCGCTCCATGTCAATGCCCTGGGACGGGATTTCGATCCCGGCCAGCGACTGCGCGGGCTGGCCCGGGCTTTTGACTTTATCCGGAAGGCTTTCGGGAAGCACCACCTCGCATTTTTCCAGGCTGACCGCGCGCTCGATCACGTTTTCCAGTTCACGCACGTTTCCGGGCCAGTTGTAGCGGAGCAGCGCCTGTTCGGCCTCGATGGATATTTTTTTGATCGGCTTCTGGAGTTCGGCCGCGTATTTTTCCAGGAAATGAGTGGCCAGGATCGGGATGTCTTCCTTGCGCTCGCGCAGGGACGGGATGTGCACCCGGATAACGTTCAGGCGGTAATAGAGGTCGTCGCGGAATTTGCCCTCTTTCGATTCTTTTTCGATGTCGCGGTTGGTGGCCGCCAGGATGCGGACGTCAACCTTGATCTCCTCCTCGCCGCCCACCCGGCGGAAGCTCTGGTCCTCAATCACGCGCAGCAGCTTGGCCTGGAGCGAAAGCGGCATGTCCGCGATCTCATCGAGGAAGATGGTTCCCTGGTCGGCCAGTTCGAACATCCCCCGCTTGGCCTGGTAAGCTCCGGTGAATGCTCCCCGGGTGTGTCCGAACATTTCGCTTTCCAGCAGGGTCTCGGGAATTGACGCGCAGTTGACGATTACGAACGGGTTGCTGCGCCGTCCGCTGTTGTAGTGGATGGCCTTGGCCACCAGTTCTTTTCCGGTGCCGCTTTCGCCGGAGATGAGCACGTTGCTCTTGGTGGCGCTGACCTGGCGGATCAGCTCGTAGATTTTGCGCATGGGCTCGGAGAAACCGATCAACTGGTGGAACCCATACCGGCTTTTCAATTCCTTCTTGAGCTGAATGTTTTCCTCCAGCAGCCGGGCCTTCTCCAGAGCCTTGTTGATCACGAACTCCATCTCGTCCACTTTGAACGGCTTGGTGATGTAGTCGTAGGCGCCGAGCTTCATGGCCTCCACCGCGCTCTCCGCGCTGCCGAAGGCCGTGATCATGATCACCGGCGCCTCGGGGTTCACTTCCTTGCTCCGGCGCAGGACCTCCAGGCCCGAGACCCGGGGCATTTTGAGGTCGCAGATCACGAGGTCATAGCTTTTCTGCTCGATTTTTCTGACGGCGTCTTCTCCGGATTCGGAGGAATCGACCGAGGCCCCGTTTTTCTCCAGCATGATTTTGAGGAACTCTCTCATCCCTTTTTCGTCATCCACGACCAGGATTTGCTCAGCCACTTGCGGCCTCCTTTAGAGCGGCGGGCCGGGCCGGGAGCCAGATTTCAAACCGGGCGCCGCGGCCGGAAGCGTTTTCCACTCGGATCTCGCCGTTGAGTTCCTGCACGATCCTCCAGATGGTTGCCAGCCCGAGTCCGGTGCCGTTATCCTTGGTGGTGAAGAAGGGGTCGAAAATTTTATTGAGATTTTCCGCGGGGATGCCGCTGCCGGTGTCCTCGAAGCTCATCCAGAGCCCGGGACGGTCAAATCTATTCTCCACCCTGCCTTTGATCATCAGCTTTCCCTCATACGCCATGGCCTCGATGGCGTTGTTGACCAGGTTCCAAAAAATCTGCTCGATCAGCCTGGGGTCGGAATGGATAATCATAGCAGGTTCCATTTGCAGGACCAACTCAACCTTGCCGGCTTTTCCCCGGGCGATTTCCGCGAGGTCGTTGAACAGCTGCCGGGCGTTGACCGGCTGGATGGACCTTGGCGCGGGCCGGGCGTAGAGCAGGAAATCGGTGATCAGTTTATTGAGCCGGTCGGTCTCGTTGAGCACGATGCTCATCAGGTGGGCGTCCCGGCTTTGGGGGTCGCTTTCCTTTTTCAAAAGTTCAATGGACCCGCTGATCGCTCCCAGGGGGTTGCGGACCTCGTGGGCGATGCCCGCGGCGAGCTTTCCCACCGTGGCCAGCCGGTCCGCGACCTTGAGCCGCTCCTCCATTCTATTGAAGGCGGTAATATCGGCCAGGGCGAGCAGTTCGCCGGCGGGAATGCCCTCGGCGGTCTGCAATTGCTGCCAGAAGCATTCGAGCACCAGCTCTTTTTTTTCCGGATTGAGGTAGGCGAGCCTGACGCGCTCGCTCTTGTCGCGGGTCAGCTTTTCATAAAAGGGCGGGGGCAGGACTTCGCTCAGGGGCTTGTCCTTGAGCCGGTCGGAGCTCCTGCCCAGGATTTTTTCCGCGGAGGCGTTGAGGAAGATGATCAGTCCCTGCTGGTCGATGGTTATCAGCCCGGTGCTGATGGAGCGGACGATGGCCTCGTTGAGCGCCTCCAGGCGGTCAAGTCCGAGGCGCGCCTGGGAAAGCTCCTCGCCGGCCCGGCGCCACTGCTCGGTAATATAGCTGGTGACCAGGGCCGCGGCATAGAGCGCCACGACGTTGAGAAAGAGGGTGCGGAGCAGGTTGGTCATGTCCGGCTCGGGTCCGACCGAGAACAGGGAGGGGATCCATCCGTACTTGACGCCGAAAATTTCCAAGGCGTAAAGCATGCTGGAGGCGGTGGCGGAGATCAGCGCCCCGAAACGGAAAAGCAATACGCTGGAGATGATGATGGTCAGCACGTAGAGAAAGGTGAACAGGCTGTCCCAGACGCCGGTGAGATAAATGAATGTGCTGGCGAAGAGCACCTCCCAGACCACCTGCACCCAGGCGAAAAATTTGAGCCTGCGGCGTTTCCGGATCAGGATCAGCGAGACCAGGGAGATGGCATAGGACAGGCCGACAATTAGGTAGAGCGCGATCAGGTCGGGCACGAAGATTCGGAGGTTTTCCCGGATCTGGAACCCGATCACCGAGGCCAGAATAATCGATACTACGATCAGCCGGAAAAGCAGGCTCCACTTTAAGCGGGCGAACAGGTCAGAACCGGACTTCTGGGGGCTTGCCATCTGCGTTCACAGCCTATCCTCCGGAGACCACGCTGGCCAGCGAGAAGATGGGCAGGTACATGGAGATAACGATTCCGCCCGCGACCACGGCCAGAAAGATCATGATTATCGGTTCCAGCAGTCCGGTGAGGGTTTCCACCGATTCGTCGACCTCGGTCTCGTAGAAGTCCGCGATTTTCTGGAGCATGGCGTCGAGCGCTCCGGTCTGCTCGCCGACGCCGATCATCTGGACGACCATCGCCGGGAACACCTTGCTGCCTTTGAGCGGTTCGGACAGGGTTTTGCCTTCGCTGATGGCCTGCTTGACCCTCTTGAGTTCGGCTTCCACCACCCGGTTGCCGGCGACCCGGGCCACGATGTCAAGCCCGTCCATGATGGGCACGCCGGAGGAGATCAGGGTGCCGAGGATTCTGGTGAAGCTGGCCACCGCGCTCTTGCGGATGACGTCTCCCAGGGCGGGGAGCCCGAGATAAAATTTGTGCAGCAGCAGTTCGGTCTTGGGGTTCTGCTGCATCCCCCACCAGATCCCGAAGGCGGTCCCGAAGATCGCCAGGATGATCGCCCAGCCGAACTCCTTGGCCATCCAGTCGCTCAAGCGCATGACGTACCGGGTGAGCGCGGGCAGTTCCGCGCCCATGTCTTTGAACAACTGCGAGAACTGCGGGATGACGAAGATCATCAAGATGGCCACCACGCCCACCGCCACCATCAGGGTGATGACGGGGTAGATCATGGCGCCCTTGATCTGTCTCTTCAGCGCGGCCGCTTTTTCAATGGTGACCGCCAGCCGGTTGAGGACCGTGTCCAGGATACCGCCGGCCTCGCCCGCGGCGACCATGTTGGAATAAAGCTCATCAAACACCTTGGGGTGTTTCTTCAAACCGTCGGCCAGGGTGGTGCCCGCTTCAACCGATTCCTTGACCCCGTTCAGAATCTTGCGGAACGAGGCATTGGGGGTTTCGCGGCCAAGGATGTCCAGGCATTGCACCAGGGGCAGGCCGGCGTCAATCATGGTCGCGAACTGCCGGGTGAAGACCACCAGGTCTTTTTCGGACACGCCGGAGCCGAACGAGATGCTGAGCTGCATGTCCAGGCCTTTTTTCTCCCTGATGGCTTCCACCATGGGAGTGATGTTCTGCCTCCGCAGTTGAGCGACAACCGCGTCGACATTGGGAGCTTCCATGGTCCCTTTCATCACCTTGCCTGACGCGGTTTTTCCTTCCCAGCCAAATTTCGGCATGTTAGTCCTCCGTTTTTCAGCCCGCGGGCCTTGGTCTCGTCGGCGGAGCCTGCGGCGGCCTTGGCCCTCCCGCCCCCGGCGTGACCCTTCCGCCGTGCTCGATCAGCATCTTCAACTCCTCATTGTCGGAACTGTAGCCGAGCGTGTCCTCGTACGAGATTATCCGCCGGAGATAGAGATTGGCCAGGCATTGGTTCATGGTCTGCATGCCGTGGATTTCCTGGCCGACCTGCATGGAAGAATAAATCTGGTGGACCTTGTCCTCGCGGACCAGGTTCCGGATGGCGGCGTTGGGGATCATGATTTCCATGGCCAGCGCCCGCCCGTGGCCGGAGGCCTTGGGGATCAGCGACTGGCAGAGCACTCCCTGCAGCACGAAGCTGAGCTGCGCCCGCACCTGGGGCTGCTGGTAGGACGGGAACACGTCGATGACGCGGTTGATGGTTTCCACCGCGGAATTGGTATGGAGGGTGGCGAAGACCAGGTGTCCGGTCTCCGCGATCACCAGCGCGGCTTCGACGGTCTCCAGGTCGCGCATTTCGCCGACCATCACCACGTCCGGGTCCTGCCGCAGGATGTACTTGAGCGCCACTTTGAAGTTCTTGGTGTCCGCCTCCACCTCCCTCTGGTTGATCACGCAGTTCTTGTGCTGGTGCAGGTATTCAATGGGGTCCTCAATCGTGATAATGTGCGAATGTTCCTCGGTGTTGATCTTGTCGATCATGGCGGCCAAGGTGGTCGATTTGCCGGAGCCGGTGGGGCCGGTGACCAGCACCAGTCCCCTCGGCTTCTTGCACAGGCCCTGGACCACGATCGGGATGCCCAGCTCCTCAAAGGTCATGATCCTGAACGGGATGGACCGGAACGCCCCGGCCACCGCGCCTCTCTGCATGAAGATATTGGACCGGAACCGGCTCAACCCCTTGACCCCGAAGCTCAAGTCCAGTTCATTGTTTTCCTCGAACTTCTGCTTCTGCGAGTCGGTGAGGATGGAGTAACACAGTTGCTTGGTCTCCGGCGCGGTCAGGGGCGGGCTTTTGAGCGGGACAAGGCTTCCGTCAACCCGCAACTGGGGCGGAGTGCCGGTGGTGATGTGCAAGTCAGTGGCCCCTTTTTCGATCATCACTTTCAACAACTGGTGCAGGTTCGCCATCTAATTCCTCCCCAACTTTTTAGAAGTCCGAAGCGGTCACCCGCATGACTTCGTCCGCGGTGGTGACGCCGTCCTTGATTTTTTGCAGGCCGGTCATCCTCATGGATTCCATTTTCAGACGCAGGCCTTCCTTTTTAAGCTCCGCGGCGCTGGCGCCGTTGAGGATCATCTCCTTGATCTCCTCGTAGAGCATCATGACCTCATAGACCGCGAGCCGGCCTTTATACCCGGTCTCCGAACAGTTGAAACAGCCCTTGCCCTTGTAGAGAACGAGGTCCTTGGCGGTTTCCGGGTCCATGCCCATATCGATGAGCATCTTGGGGTTTGCCTCCAGGGGCTCCTTGCATTCGGGGCAGACTTTTCTGACCAGCCTCTGGGCCAGGATGAGGTTGACCGAGCTTGCCACCAGGAACGGCTCCACGCCCATGTTCAGAAGCCGGTTGACCGTGCTGGGGGCGTCGTTGGTGTGGAGGGTTGAGAGCACCAAGTGCCCGGTGAGCGCGGCTTTGACCGCGATTTCCGCGGTCTCAAAGTCGCGGATTTCTCCGACCAGGATGATGTCGGGGTCCTGGCGGAGGAAAGACCTGAGCGCGGCCGCGAAATTGAGTCCGATTTCCTCGTGCATCTGCACCTGGTTGATGCCCATCAGGTTGTATTCCACCGGGTCTTCCGCGGTGCAGACGTTGACGTCGATCTTGTTGAGTTCGCTGAGCGCGGAATAGAGCGTGGTGGTCTTGCCGGAGCCGGTGGGGCCGGTGACCAGCACCATGCCGTAGGGCCGGTTGATCGCGTCCTTGAACAGGGCGATCTGCTTCTCGTTGAAGCCGAGCTTGGTCATGTCCAGCTGGAGGTTGGCCTTGTCCAGGAGCCGGAGCACCACTTTTTCCCCGAACAGGGTGGGGATGACGGAAACGCGGTAGTCCATCTCCTTGTCTTTGCCGTGCTTGATTTTGATGCGGCCGTCCTGGGGCAGCCTCCGCTCCGCGATGTCCATTCCGCTCATGATCTTGATCCTGCTCACGATCGGGTTTTTCATTTTCATGGGCGGCTTCAAGACCTCGTAGAGCATCCCGTCAATGCGATACCTGACGCGGAAGGCCTTTTCATAGGGCTCGACGTGGATGTCGCTGGCTTTCTTCTTGATCGCGTCGGTCAGGATCAGGTTGACCAGCTTGATCACCGGCGCCTCTTCGCTCGCCTTTTCCAGTTCGGATAGGTTGACCTCCTCGCCTTCCGCGGCAAGCTCGATGTCCATGTCTTCCAGGTTGTCCAGCATGTCTTCCATCTGGTCCGCGCCCTGGTAGTGCTTTTCCAAGGCCTCTTTGATCGATTGCTCGGGCGCCACCACCACTTCCACGTTGTACCCGGTGAGGAACTTGATGTCGTCCTGGGCGAAGATGTTGCTGGGGTCGGCCATGGCCACGATCAGGGTGCTTCCCGCGCGGTTGACCGGGATGGCCAGGTGCTTGCGGGCCACCTCTTCAGGGATGAGCTTGATCACTTCGGGTTCGATTTCAAATTCTTTGAGGTTGACCGCGGGCACTCCGTATTGTTTGCTCAGGAATTCGGTGAGCTGCTCTTCTTTGATGTAGCCGAGTTTGCAGAGGTTGGCGCCCAGCCTTCCGCCCGCGCGTTTCTGTTCCTCCAGCGCCTTCTGCAGTTGCGCGGGCGTGATCAGGTTTTCGCGGACAAGAAGTTCTCCGATTTTTTCAGCCATCTTTAGACCTCGCCGGTATTATTCCACTGGCAAATTCAATGTTATGCCAATCACCAGCCAATGTCAAGACTCTTTCCCGCCCTTTCCCGGCCGGACCGCGCGCCGGAACGCGCCGGTTTTGGAATTAGTTCCCTTGAATTTAGATGCAGGATATGGCCGGGAGGAATCAGGAGCCGGGGATTCCGGGGTCGGGAATCCAGGACGGCGCTTTTAATTTTCGTCCAGGTTGTCGAGCATGTCATCGATATCGGCTTGCTCGGTCGAGCCCTTGTCCTCTGCTGCGGGCTTGGACTGCGCTTCCGGCCTTTTCGGAGGCTGTTCGCCTTCGATGATCTGGTCGAGCACCGCGTCCAGTTCCTCGGTATCCTCCGCGGCCTTCTCGTCCACCACCGCGCGGTTCATGGCTTTTTCCAGTTCAACATCAGTGCTCTCTCCCGCGGGTTCCTGCTGCCCGGGCGGTTCCGCTTCCTGCGTCTCGGGCATGATCGGCCTAAACCGCGCCATGTGGTCCCTGGCCGGCTTTTTCGGCGGTTCCTTCATTACCAGTCCGAGGTCGGTGGCGATGGACTTGACCAGCACCTCGTCCACCGTTTTCTGCTTGAACAGGTATCCTTCGAACAGGGAATTGTCGCAAATGGTGTTGATCAGGCGGGGGATGCCGCGCGAGTAGGTGTGGATGTTGTCCCAGGCCTTGGCGGTGAAAAGCTGGGTTTTGCCGCCCGCCATTCGGATCCGGTGATTGATGTATCCCTCGGTGGATTCGCGGTTGAAGCTTTCCAGCCGGCATTTCACCGCCACCCTTTGCGCGAGCGGCTCGTCCAGGTGCAGGTGCTCGTCCAGTTCCGGCAGTCCGAACAGGACAAAGGTGATCAGGTTGCCGTCCATCTCCAGGTTCAACAGTCCGCGGAATTCCTCCATGATGTCCCTGCTCCGGAGCATCTGCGCCTCGTCAACCAGGACCACGGTTTTTTTCTTCTTCTCATGGAGCTCGATCAGTCGGTTGTAAAGCTGGTTCAAGAGCTTGAGCTTTTCCGGGGCCGGGTTCTCGATCCCCAGTTGCCGGGCGATCCTGGTCAATAGCCAGTCCGCGGTGATCTGAGAGTGGATGATCACCAGGAGCGCCGATTCATATTCCTCTTCCGGCAGGTTGTCCAGCAAGCGACGGGCAAGGATGGTCTTGCCCGCGCCGATCTCTCCCAGAAGCACCGCCAGCCCCTTCATGGTGTCCATGGCGTTCATCAGCCTGAGCATGGCCCGGGAATGCTGGGCGCTGTTGTAATAGAACTTCAGGTTGGGCGCCTGGCTGAAAGGCTCCTCGTTAAGACTGTAAAACTCGAGATAGTCCATGTTCTGCTCCCGCCGGCTAGATATAAGTGATTTTCTTTGACCGCTTCTTTTTCGCCTCTTCCTCTTCCTCTTCCGATTTTTCCCCCTCCGGCTCGTTCAGCGCGGCGCTTTCCCAGCTCACGCCCTCCCGGCTGGGCGAAGGAGGTCTTTCCGGCTTGGCCCCGCTCAGCCGCGCTTTGAGCGAGTTCACTCTTTGTCCCACGTCTCTCAAGGATGCGTCCAGGTTCCGGCACTTTTCAAACATCTTGAGCGACTTGTTCAAGTCGCCGAGTCCATGCCAGGCCTGCCCAAGTTCGTAGAACATGGCGGCCTTTTGCTTGTCATCGATCCTGGGCTCCGCCACTCCCTGTTCATATTCTTCAATGGCTTTTTCGAACTGGCCGCGTTCGGTAAAGCAAAGCCCGAGCATCACATGGCAGTCTCCGGGGTTGTGCCCGGCCTTGAGCGCGGTCCGAAATTCACGAACCGCGTCCTCGCATAAACCCATCTCCTTGTAAGCTATGCCCAGGTCATAGTGGGTGGAAGCGTCGGTCTCGCTCACCACCTTGCTCACCCCTTCCTTGAACGATTTGAACATGTTCTCGAAGCTGTACTTCTCGCTCGTGCCCATGTCCTTGACCGCGGTCGGCGCCGGGCCGAGGTCTTCTTTTTCCAGCTCCGCGGCAAGGTCGAACAAGCCCTCGTCCTCGCTCCGCGCCCCAGGGGCTTGGACGGGAGGAGCGGGCCTCGGCGCCGCGGCAACCGCCGGCTCATCCTCGGTGGAGGCAAACACCGGCTCTTCCGGCACTTCAAACGTTACCCCCGCGGCGGAAACGCCGGCCTGAGCGGCCTCCGGCTCCGGAAGCGGAGTCTCCTGCTCCATTCCAAAGGCCGGCTCCCTGGACTCCGCGCCCGCGGCAGCAACTTCTTTTTCAGCCGGCTGCTCGGGCGGGGCTTCAAACCCGACCATGGCCTCTTCAGGCTCTTCCGGCGCCGGCTTGGCCTTGGCCGCAGGCGCCTCGATCACTATTTCCTCTTCCTCTATTACCTCCCCGCCGATTTCCTCTTCCTCAAGAGAAATCCTTTCCTCCGAAGGACCAGCCGGAGCTTTTGCCGCGGGAGCGGCAGGAGCTTCCGGCTCTTCAACTTCGATTTCGATTGGAGCCGCTTTCCCTGCCGCGGCCCCGCCACCGCGGGGTTTGGCCGCAGCCGGAGCGGCTTTGGCGGCCTTGCTCTTGACCAGGCCTTCCAATTCCTTCACCCGCTTCAAGGCCTGTTTATGGGATGGATCGGTCTGCAATATTTCCAGATATACCCGCAGCGCCTCGTCCTCCAGACCCTGCTGAGCATAGAATTCAGCCTCTTCCAGCTCTTCCTTGAAATCCGGGGCCTTGCCCGCGGGTTTGGCCGCGGGAACTTGAGCTTTAGCCGCAGCCGCAGCCCCGCCAGCGCGGGGTTTGGCCGCTGCCGCCGGCGCCGGGACCTCCTCTTCCTCAACCACCACTTCTTCTTCGATGACTTCCGGCTCTTCCGCCCTGGCCGGCGCCCCGGGTTTGGAGACGGCCGCCGGCTGTTTCTTGAGTTCCGCGTCCGCTTTCTTCAGCCAGGCTTGCGCCGGAGCGTCGTCCGGCGAGTTCTGCAGTATCTCCGCCGCGGATTCCGCCAGCGATTTCCAGTCCCCGGCCTTGTCGGCATAGAGCGCGATCTTTCGCAGCGCGTCCATGCCCGCGGCCTGGTTCTTGGCGTCCATCATGATGGTCTTCAGCCTTTTCAGCGCCTCGATGTTTTTGGGATCGGTCTTCAGCACCAGTTGGACGTGTCCCAGCGCCTTGTCCCGCAAGCCGTATTTGAAATAGACGTCGGCCTCGGTCAGGTTTTCCTGAATCTGCTCCGGAGTCAGGGTCGATAATTCCTCCGTCTTGCTCTCAGCCGGAGCCGCGATTACCGCTTCCTCCTCAACCGCCTCGTTCAACTCCTCAATCCCGGACTCAACCTCGGTCTCCTCAACCTCCTCCTTCAACTCCATAACCTCTTCGCCCGCTGCTTCCCCCGGAGCCTCCGGAGCAGCCGAAGGCATCGGCTTTCCGCTTTCCACCGCGGATGCCCGCTGCATAGCCTCCTGGGCCTTCTGCCGCAAGCCTTTGCTCTGGTAGGCCTTGGCCAGTTCCTTGAACTTGGCGATTGCCTCGCCTTTGCGGTCAAGCTTGACGCACAACTCCGCCAGGTTGTGGAGCGACTGGACGTCGTCCGGCGCGAGCTGGCAGACTTTGATCAGCAGGGGATACGAGCGGTCATAAACCTTGCGCTTGAGGTATATGGCGAGAAGTTCCTTCAGGTTTTCCGAGTTGTCCGGGTCGGCCTTGGCAAGCTTCTCCATCAGCCGGACGTACTCTTCAAACCGGTTCGCTTCCTTCAACTCCGCCAGCGCCCGCTTGAATACTCCATAGCCGTCCTTCTTGTTGTTGCTCTTGTAATGAAGCTCCGCCAGCTTGGTCAGGATCAGCACGTTGCGGGGGTCCAGCTCAGCCATGTTCCTGTAAATATCCAGCGACTCCTTGAGCTTGCCGTCCTTTTCAAAGTTGCCCGCAACCCGCTGGTATTGAGACATGGCGTCGCCGACCATGCCCAGCCGCTGGTAAAGGTCGGCCATCAAGAGGTAAATGTCGTCCCGGTTCTCGTCCAGAGCGATCACCTGCTTGTAAACCGCAATCGCCTTGGAATAGAAGCCGTCACGCGTATAGAGCTTGGCGCCTTCGGCGTAGCACTTTATGGCATCGTCATTTTTCTTGAGTTTGGCGTGGAGGTCTCCCAGCCGGGTCCAGGTCTTGACGTCCTTTTTGTCGATTTTAAGCGACTCTTGATACTCTTTGATGGCTTTGTCAAACTGGCCCTTCTGGGTAAACTTTTGAGCCGAGGCTATTAGCTTTTCCTTTTCCTTGGACATCTCAGCCTATCCCTTGCTCCAAACCCTTTTCCATGCACCAATGCTCTAAGACACCAGTTCGCCCTGATCTTCTATTTTATGGATAAATTGCAGCCCGGTCAAGCAAGCCGCAAATTCCCCCTTTCCCGAGATTTTACCCGAAGACCCCTGTTTCATTCCCTATTTAAGATGCTAGCACGAATTCAAAGGGTTCCGCAAGCGGGATCTGCGGGAAACCGGACAAGGGGAACGGGCAAAGGGCTATTGCGCCCCTGGCCTCTTTGCGGTAGAATTTGGCTGGGCTTACAAGGAGTGGGCGATGGCAAAAAAGAACAGGGCCTGGTCCGGCAGGTTCAAGCATGAAACCGACAAGCGCTTCCTTAAGTTCAGCCAGAGCATAAGTTACGACCGCCGGCTGGCGCTTTACGACGTGGCCGCAGGCATAGCCCACGTGGAGATGCTTGCCGGCAAGGGGATTATTCCGCGCAAGCACGCGGCCAGAATCCTGCGGGGATTGAAAAAGATCGCCCAGGAGTTTTTCGCCGGGAAATTCAAGCTCAAGCTGGAGTGCGAAGACATCCACATGAACATCGAGTCGCGCCTGTTTGAGCTGGCGGGCGAAGTTGCGGGCAAGCTCCACACCGGCCGGAGCAGGAACGACCTGGTCTTGACCGACCTCCGGCTCTGGTTGAAGGACGCGCTATGCGAGGTCATCTCTCTGGACAAGCGCCTGGTCGAGGCCCTGGCGCTCAAGGCCGGCCACAGCCTGGCTATTATCATGCCCGGGTTCACCCACACCCGCGAGGCCCAGCCGATCCTGTTCTCGCACTGGCTCCTGGCCTATGCCCAGATGTTCGTCCGCGACGGCCACCGGCTGATGGAGGTTTACGACCACGCGGATATTTCGCCTTTGGGCAGCGGCGCCCTGGCCGGGAGCAATTTCCCGCTGGACCGCGAACTCGCCGCGCGCCGCCTGGGATTCGCCGGCGTCACCGCCAACAGCCTGGATGCGGTCTCCGACCGCGACTTTGTCCTGGAATTCCTCTTCGCCGCGTCAGTGCTCATGATGCACCTGAGCCGCCTTGCCGAGGAACTGGTCTGGTTCAGCGGAGAGGGCTACGGGTTCTTTGAACTCCCGGAGCCGCTCTGCACCGGCTCCAGCATCATGCCCAACAAGAAAAACCCGGACGCCGCGGAACTGCTGCGCGGAAAGACCGGCAGGGTTTACGGCCACCTCGTTTCCCTCCTGACCGTGATGAAGGGAACCCCCCTGGCCTACAACCGTGATTTTCAGGAGGACAAGGAGCCGCTGTTTGACTCCGCGGACACGGTGCGCGACTGCCTGGCAATCGCCGAGCTTCTGGTCTCCGGGATCAAGCCGGTCCCGGCCCGGATGAAAGAGGCCTGCGAAAAAGGCTTCATGCTCGCCACCGACCTGGCCGACTACCTGGTCAAGAAAGGCCTCGGTTTCCGCCAGGCGCACCACGCCGTCGGCGGCCTGGTCAAATACTGCGAACAGCACGGGAAAAAATTCCGGGACTTGGAGCTCGCGGAGTTCAAGGCCTTAAGCCCGCGTTTTGCCCGCGACGTTTACCGCCTGCTTTCCGCGGAAAAATCAGTGGCGGCCAAAGACGTCACCGGCGGCACCGCTCCCGCCCAAGTCAAGAAACAAATCGTCAAGCTCAAGGCTTTGCTCAGGGAATGGGGTAAGCGGTTTTGAATCTCATCGCTCCGGACAAGAAACCGGAAACCGGCCTTTCCCCAGCCGGACCCGTCCGCGGGTCACGCCTCAGATGCCATGACCAATTATTCGTTTCACCATTTACCCTTTACCCTTTGCCCTTTCTTCGCGTCCTCTGCGTCTCCGCGGCGGTGATCTGGCTTTCAGGATGCGCGGTCAAGAAAGACCCGGTTGCGCCCGAAGCGGTTTTTCCCAACCCCATTCAAAAAATCACGGCCTGGGTGCTGGACGGATGCGCGGAACTGGACTGGGAATATCAAGGCGCGGCCGCTCCCGCCAAATTCATCGTGCTCCGCATGCAGAGCCAGGCGGCTGAAAAGGACTGGAGCGAGCTTCAGCTTTTGGCCGAGCTCCCGGCCGGGGCGAATTCTTACCGCGACTGCTCCATCGCTCTGGGCAATTATTACGGCTACCAGGTCAACGCGGTCTCCAGGGCAAAAATCCGGTCGGACAACAACAAGATCGTCCTGGTCAGCTTTGAAGCCATGCCAAGGGCGCCACAGGATTTCACCGCAACCCCCGGAGACCGCTTCGTTGAACTCGCATGGACCGCGGAGCCCGGAGCACTTTTCAACCTCTATCGCGGACAAACCCCGGACAAGTTTTCACCATCTCCCTTGAACCAGCAGCCCCTCGGCAAAAATAAATTCGCCGATCTCAACCTCCAGAACGGCGCAACCTGCTATTATTGCCTGCGGGAACTCATCATGCCCGAGCGCCACCCGCTCATCATGAGCGCCTGCGCCAAAGCATCAGCAGTTCCGGTTGACCTCATAGCGCCAATCGCCCCTGGAGGACTGGCCGCCGCGCTCACACCCGAGGGAGTAATCCTCAAATGGCTCCAGTCCCAGGAGACCGACCTGCTCGGATATTCCCTCTATCGCCGCCCCATGGCCGCCAAGACCTGGGAACTCCTGAACCCCGAACCAATCACCCAAAACCAATACCTCGACGTCTCCGCGCTCAAACTCCACGGCAAATTCAAATACGCCGTCCAGGCAGTCGACACCGCCCCGGCCCGAAACAAGTCCCAGTTGTCCCAACCGGCTTCAATCACATTGCCCTGAAATTGGGGTCAGATCTTGAAATAAGACTTAACGGGCACGTCGAGAGCGTAATGTTTAATAGGGCGTAATGCCCAAATCCTTTCCATCTCTTTGTGTCTGTTGACAAGCGGCTCCCTCTCCCTGGGAGGGGAGAGGGTCGGGGTGAGGGTCGCTTGAGCTCTCGGCCTTTATTGGCAAGGGTTTGCGGGTTCCGCCCGGCCGACGACCCCCCTCACCCTAACCCTCTCCCGCGGGGGGAGAGGGCCTAATTGAGATTGCTTTTTGATTTGGGCAACAGGCCCTCAACAGTTGACAAAGTCCGCGGCCATCGGGCAGAAACATCACGGCCGCGGCACGCTGCGCCCGTGCAAACGTTGCCGCTGAATTTGGGCCGGGCTTGGCGCCCAGGGCGGGAAAGGCTGGAAAGGCGCTCCCCGGAGAATTTTGCTGAAAAATGCATTTTTTTCTTGACAAGTATGTAAAGGTATGCTCAAATTGAGGCAAGATTAGATTTAAGTTTAGCTCAATTTAGCTAAATTAAGTAACGGCGGCAGCGGGGCTGAGTTCAGGCGCGGCGGGATCGGGCGGAAGGCCCTAGCCCAATTCGGAAAGCGGGATTTGGAAGGAGGAGCGGGATGAGTCAGGTTGCGAGGACGCAAAGGCAGGCGTTGAACCGGGATTTGGTGCTGGCTCAAGTTCGGGAGATGGCCGAGGAATTGGACGCGGAGGAGTTCTTCCAAAGCCTTGAGGCCATGATTGACCAGGTGCGGAAGGACCTGGAGTTGATCCCGGAGCCGGAATTCCGGGCGGAGTTGCGGGAGCTTTTCCGGGAGGTGATTGATTACGCGCTGAGCGTCAAGTTGGAGCACGCCTTTACCCGGAAGCCTAATTAGCAGGCCGGGCATGAATTCCAAGGGTTAGAGTTCAGCGCCGACCGAGCTTCGCGGCTCAGGTCTGGCCCATGAATTTATCGCCGGCCCTTCTGGTTTTTCAGCAGTTGGTTAATCCAAATCGATCAATTCGAATTTGGCGCTCCCCAGTCCGGACCGCTGCGCCAGGTCCAGGTAGGAAATTTCCTCCGGACTCTTCCCCATAAGCTTGGGCTCGATCTCGCGCAGCAGGCTGAAGCCGAAAAAATCCAAAGCAACCGGGTCCGACCCCGCGAACATCATTCCGCCTTTGGCCTTCCGGCCGCCGTGGCGCACCTCGTTGGAATTGATCAGCGTCTCCCGGAAGTCAACGATGAAGAGACCGGGCTTGACCAGTTCGTTTATCCCCGCCACTGACCGGCTCAACCGCGGCACCCCCCGGAAATGAGCCCCGATCCGATCCTTCCGGGACAGAAAGCCAACCTGGTTCTTAAGCGCGCCCGTGAGCAACAAAATAATGTGAGCCTTGAGCACCGGCAGAGAAATAATGCATTCGTATTCCTCAGCCAGAGCGCTGAACTTGAGCGTATCGCCCTGCGAACTCTTCCTCTCAATCATCTTCTCCAGGTAAAAGTCGTAAAAGGGAACGCCTTCATCGTCCGCGGTCTTGGCCAAGCCGTGGCCCTTGAGCGCGCTGTGGGGGTTTGGGAGGTCAGCCGCGGAGGCGTCTCCGGCCGCAAGCGAAATCAAGGGCTTGAGCAGCTTGATCAACTCGCGGAACAGGACCGGATCAGTGGTCGTGGGATACGGCTCGTCCGAAACCAGGTTGGGCTTGAGCAAAACCCGGCTCTTGAGCGCAGGCTCAAAAATCTCAACCACCCTCTCCAGAAAAGGCCTGGGATCGCTCTTCTTCGAAAAATAAATCTTGGCCGATTCAGTCATCCCGCAACTATTATAAGCATGTCAAGGCCTTTATCCACCCCTGGCCTTCACTCCCGCCTAGCCCAACTCCGCGGCCAGCGGCATGACCTTGATGTTGGCCGCGTCTTTGCTCATCGGGTCCATCTGGTTCATCACCTCAAACCCGTCAGGGTAACCGTCAGTGTCGCTGTCCAGAGCGTTGGGATTCGTGCCCAAGATCAATTCTACACTATTTCCCATGCCGTCACCATCGGCCATGTCGTCAGGCGCGGGGGAGGACAGGGGATAACCGTCAAGCGTGGTCCCGTTGGTGAACGGGTTGAAAGGTTCGGTGCCATTGGCTGTTTCATAGTCATTGTCCAGACCGTCTCCATCAAGATCTTCTCTCGAATATCCCTCGATTAGCACGAAGTTGAATTTCTGCTTTAGTTCCAGATGACCGGCTGGGTATATAAGAGCCCGGTTCTGGACTGGAGGTTTGGGCGTGCGCAGACCAGAAGCCGTGGCCTTGCCGTCCGCGCCGGTGAAGAAGAGATACTCCTTGTCCGGCATTTTGAAGATGACCGGAATATTGGCGGCTGTGGGAGAGATTTGCACGGTCAGATTGTCGAGCACGGTGGTCCCGCCCTTGACCACGGGCAGGATGAGGTAATCCGCGGGGATGATGCTCAGGCTGGTTACAATAGGCGCCGGCTGGTAGAAATAGCTCAGCTTGTAATAGGCGATGACCCCTGCTCCGGGAGCGCCTTGGGCGAGCAAGGTGTATTGTCCGCTCTGGGGCAGAGCATAAAGATCCTGAGATAGTCCGCCTGAGTTTGCCGGGTCTTCGGGGTGGAGACTGACAGTGCTTTTGTCCGGGGCGAGAAGCGCAACTTCCGGAGCGCCGGTGGCGATGGCAAAGCCATCCAGGTCATAAAATTGCATGTAGGCCATGATGATTGTCCCGGCCGGGGCGTGAGGCGTCAGTTTGAAATAGTATTAGCTTTTCATCTCGTATGGCACCTAAACAGTTCGATCTTCACTTCGATTATTACCCTTATAATATTTATGCACTTGGGCAATAGGCTTCAAGTCGGGCATCATCACGGCATATGATGATTTACATAAATTAGTATTGCCCTTTCCTTGCCGTTAACCTTGATAAAGTCAATTATATAATCCGCCCCCAGTTCTAATTTATCACACACTTTTTCCTTAGCCACCCTCTTATCCGTTACATCATAATCAAGCGTACCGTACCTACTCCATTTGTATCTGATGATTTGAGGATTTTTTGAGATAATCGTTTTTGAGTCCGGCTCTCCGTAAATCTTGATTGCCGCAGCCGGATTGACACCCAATTCCAAGCCCATCTTTGTCTTGAAATAATTGGCATCTATTTCCCTGGCATATTTGACCTTTTCGCGAATAAACCCCTTTATGTCGGACATGTCAAGGCATTGCTTGTTGGCGCAATTTTTCCTGACAGACAAGTAATCAAATATTTTCAAGGGGGGAAATTCCTTTTCGAATATCGCCACATTGGCTAAATCGCAGCATGGTTCAACGGCCATTATTTGATTGTCTGCTTTTTTTGCCAAAATATAGAGGTCTTCATTCGTTTTTATCAAATATTCTCTGTTCCTATCTTCGCGTTTTGTGCTCGCGGCAAGCTCATCGTTGGTCTTATCGATATCATAAATTATTTTTTCCGGGTATTTAATCTCATCAGAAATGCAATATTGGCCTGGCTCATGATTATTAATCGATATGGCCAAAAATGTTAGCGATATCATATGGGCTATCATAATTTTCTCCTTATTGAACGATTAGCTTAATAGCGTCATAATACATGAAAAATACTGTTAGCGTTCCACTTAAAGTCCGCGTTGGGAAATTGGGATCCAATCCGATACACCCGAGCGTAGCGTTTCCACCCCTGGGATGTATCATCAAATGTTTTCTATCTCTACCTATACGAGTATCAAAAATTGGCTCGGGAATGAAATGTTGGGTGGACCAGCACTGTCGTAGGCCCTGCCAGGGATAATCCGGCATCATCCCATATCGATCACAATAAGCCCCTCCGGCCTCATTTAGATCTCGTTCTATAATCGGACCTTCTATCGTATATCCGTTTGGAGGAGAGGGTAGATAGGGATATGAATGGCTTACACCAGAAAGCGCATCAATAGACCATAAAGCTGCGCCAAATGGGTCTCTCCAGGTTAAAGGCCCTTTGCATTGCTCTGGATTTCCTGCGCTAGGAGTGCAATCAAACGTCAAATAATCATTCGCGATATGGGCGGTGGTTTCGTCCAGGGTTGCGGCCCCGTAGGGTTCGGCCTCGGCCAGGGTGAGCCGGAAGGTCCCGGCCGGAGCGTTAGGCGTCAGTTTGAAATAATAATAGCTTTTCTCCCCGCGCGGGAAGATCACCGAGCGGCGGTTTTCCTTGAATTCGGGCTTGGGATCAATCAGCATGTCTTTGGAGATGTTGCCCATCGGAATTGAGAAAGCGCTCATGAAATTACTCGGTGCATTTTCTATGCTCACCCTCACCCCCAGGTCGCTCAGTCCCAGGAAGCTGGAGGCCACCATGCCGCCTTCGGGCAAAGCCGAAACCGCGCCGGTTGCGGTGATCCTGTTCATCCTGATCTTGTTTATTGCCATATACTGATCAAGTAAAAATTAGCCCTATCTCCCCAATTTAATCAGCCTGGACAGGGAGACAACTCTTTCAGATGAATCGCCTAGAGTTATGCCTTTTTTGGTAACAAAAGTTTGGCTTGCTGCTGGCACTGCATATTTTATATGCGTATTGACATTGAATTGTTTAAATAATTCTTTTGGCACGATATCTTTATAGAACAGATAATAATCCCCACATCCATCGCAACATATAACCATTGCCAGCATCTTTCGGGATGAAAGATCTTGCACCACGAACATGTCGGAGTCATAAATGCTGAGTTTATCTATTATTTCCGGATCCTCAGCATCCAGGTTATGTATTTTTGACATAAAGGCATCTCTATCTTTGGCAAATACCGCATATTCTTTATCCGGAAATATGAAGCTGTCATTCATTTTGCATATATTTACTTTTGAATCTGCTGCAACTGGCACCGCGAAAATGAGCAGTAAATATGCAACAATATTTATAAGCATTTGTCTACCTCCTAATGAACCGTTAGAGACATGTCACCTATTGTTTCTAAGTGCTCTAATATATTCCGCCTGAAATCATACGAAGAGTTGCGAACGCCTATGCATCCAAGAGTTACGCCCGAGGATGGCAAAGGATGGATTCTTAAATTTCCCCTGTTCCTATTCGCACCGCAATCAAATATTGGATCAGGAATCAGATTAACAGTCCAGCACATCTTTACCCCCATAGGGCCAGGCCCAGGATCGCAAAACCCGCCTCCTGCTTCATCTTCAAAGCGTGGTTTATACGATTTTGCCACATAATTGGTAATATTCACATTCTGAGGGCATGTTGAGTCTGGCAGCGGAGGCAAAGCTGGATGTGCAATGTTCCATCCCGAAACCGCTTCCCATTTGTTTACAGAATTTCCGAGCGGGTCCAGCCAATGCAAATATCCCGTGCACTTTCCGTTGGTGCGGTCAAGGCACGACATTTCCAAATAATCATTCGCGATATGCGCGGTAGTTTCGTCCAGCGTTCCGGCGCCGTAGGGTTCGGCCTCAGCCAGGATAATGCGGAAAGCTCCGGCCGGGGCGTTAGGCGTCAGTTTGAAATAGTAATAGCTTTTCTCCCCGCGCGGGAATATCACCGAGCGGCCATTTTCCTTGAATTCGGGCTTGGGATCAATCAGCATGTCTTGGGAGATGTTGCCCATCGGAATTGAGAAAGCGCTCATGAAATTGCTCGGTGCATTTTCTATGCTCATCCTCACCCCCAGGTCGCTCAGTCCCAGGAAGCTGGAGGCCAGCATGCCGCCTTCGGGCAAGGCCGAAACAGCGCCGGTAATGCCGATCTTTTCCATCTTGATCTTTACGTTGGCTTCGGGGATGAAGTACATTATATTATATCGCAGGCCCAGTGCATTGTATGCGCTATAGGCCCAAAAGCTTAAAGAATCGCTGGGGCTGGTAACCGGGGGCTGGCCTGCGGTATAGGTGATGCCGGCCCTGCCTTTGGCGTCGGTGGCCGACTCTGAGAAATATGTCGCAGTACCGTTGTTGAGCTGATATTTCCAGGTCACGGTCTCTCCCACTACCGGCGTTATATTATATGCGCACTTTATGCCTTTGCATTGGCGGGTAAGCACATTGTAATTCTTGATCTGGATGCCGACGGGAAGATCATCACCGATTATGGAATATTGAAGGTCTTTCATGAAATCCGTCACTATTACATAGGGTAAGATGACCGCAGAGGTCTTGACCTCCCATTCCAGTTTCGATTTTCCGTATTGCGCCCGGATCTTGTAGGCAAAATTATCCGTGTTGCCGGTGTAGTATGCGACGCAGGCCTTGCCGTACTCGTTGGTCTTGACCGTCAATTTCTCCTTCATGTCATCCCGGTCATCGCCGAGGAATATATATTTGATCGGCGCTTCGTACCGCGGCGACTCCACGTTGACCCAGGTAGCTTTGGCTGACAATTCGGCATCTTTGAACCCTTCGGGCACGGTGCTGCCATCCGCGGGGTATTCGAAGAGCTTCGACACTCCAAAATAGGTCGGCTTGTTTTCAATCGTCACCTTTATTGCCCCGTCTCCGATCCCGAGCATGCTTGAGGCCACGGTTCCGCCCTGGGCAAGGTCAGGCCATGTTCCCGAGCCCTGCTTTGCCATCCTGATCCTGGTGTTAAGCCTGGGCTTGATCTCGGCAACCGTCCCGCTGTAGCCCCAAGTGAAAGCTTCGATATAAACAACGCCGCTGGTCTGGTTGAAATAATATGTATGTTCAGCAATCCCCCTGGAATCTGTAACCGTGGTTGCAATTTCCTCCCAAGGTCCGGTGTTGATTTTTTTGCGCCATACAACCGGCGCCCAGGCAAAGGGGACCAGACGATAGGCGCATTTGTTTTCCTGGTTGCAACCCACCGAGACGTAGTTCTTGACATAGACATGGAGGGGGATATCGGTATTGGGCGCGGCATACTCGGGCCAATAGCGGTAGTCCGGCAAAATATTGATTGTTACTGGCGCATCGCCGGTGGTTATTGTCCATCCAACCGACAGCCCTCCCCAATAGGCCTTGATGTGGTAATTGAATTGCTCGATATTGCCTGTAAAGAATCTGGCGCAGGCCAGGCCTGCCTCATTGGTCTTGACCGTCATGCCGTCAAGGGCATTATTTGTATCCGGGTCGTCTCCAATGAACGGGAACCTGATGGGATATTCAAATACCGGCTTGTTTTCCGCAACCATGGTTGCGCGCGCTGACAGCGTGGCGTTCACATACCCTGGGGGAAGGCTACTGCCTTGGAGCGGCTGCACCTTAAAAGCCACCAATTTATTCGGTTCACCAAGCCACTGGCCACCGCTTAGATTGATAACTTTTGCGCAAAGAGTACTGCCGCTCAAAACTGAAACCATTTGGCCGGCCGGAGGATCAGAGGATTTGCTTTTTATAAGTTTGCTCCCCTGCGGAATCGCAACATAGGCCATGCTGTCTCTCTGGGAGAGGCAGGGCTGAAGTTCTGTGCACTGATTTATTACAATGTTTACTCGAAAATACCTGCCCCACGAGGGATAGGTGTCTTTGACGGGATAAATATTAGGCGCGGAGTCCGTGATGGGCTCCAAACCCTCGTATCCCAGACCAACGCCATTAGTGAAGGCCTCGGAACCGCATGGATACAATAAAGGAAAAGTAGGAGTTGCTCCTATACCCAAATCCATGTTTTTTCGGAAATGGCCGGTCATATCCCTGGCCACGCCATAAAATTTCATGCAGATGTAGTTATGGGGATTATATCCCAGATGAATGAGTTCAGGAATAAGCTTGTCCTTGGGACCGTATATAGATGGGTTCAGACCATTGTTTACTTCCCAACCATCGGGATATATATCGCCATCGCTGTCCATACCGCGGACACCGGAAGGGTCGGTTTTAAAGTATGCTTCCCACTCGTTGGACAGGCCGTCTCCGTCGGTGTCAGTCTCGGTCTTGTTGGCGACAAACCCGTCTATAATGTGGTTATTATCGGAATCAATATCCAGGGGATTGGTGGGGTTGATCGATTCCTGAGCATTCACCCCCAAATCGCTCAGCCCCAATATGATAAATTTATTCATTTGATCGGAGGTAGGGGCTTGGTGATGACAAAAGAGAGGGGCTTGCCGTCCATAATGAATTCCATTATTTTGGTGCTATTTTGAGCTACAGCGAAATCACAGGGAATTACAAGAATCAATTCGTGTAGCTTGCTGTTTGCAAGAGCCGCGATATTGACGGAATTCCTGCCGTCAGTCGAAGCGCAGCTTTTGGTCGCGGGGTCAATGTAGATATCGATGCCGGAAGATTTACCATCGGTAAGGATATTCTTGATAATAAGCAGGTAAAGCGAAACTCCGGATTCCCACCCCAAGCTCTTCATGGCTTTGGAGCATTCACGAGAACCAGGATCAACTTTAAGGGCTGATTTGCAGTAATTCTTCTCAGCGGACTCTTGCCTCAAGGCTGCGGATGTGGCGCCGTAGAGGGATTCAAAGTCTACCATGGTCGGAGGGTTATGGTTAATCATGTCTTCAAAGTCGGCGACTGTTTTGAAAATTTCCCCCACAGTCAGCGGTCGATGTTCAGTCTGCAAGGTGCGATTTTTCGGCTTGTAAGCAGCCCTTGGTTTCGGGTCCTTGCAGGAAATCACGAGACAGCCTACGATCAACGCTACAAGCAGAACCGTTAACCAATCTAGCTTTCTCATGAGAACCTCACTTTGCCCAAGGCGCGGGGTATTTGATGGTGAAAGGGTAATCATCCAGCCATTTATCATCAATCTTGATGTCATATATTTTGTATCCCCATTTTTCGTGTACGTCACATGGGAGACCAATGCCGAGCTTTTTATATTTACCCGGCATGACTGCGACCGCCTCCATATATAAATTGGCTCCCGTTCCAACGCCGTCTTTCGGACAGGTTTTTAATCTCGGGTCAACAAATATTTTGATTGGGACATTTCGGCCGTCGGTAATTATGTTTTTTATGTTGACTAAAAAAAGAGACGGAGACGGAGGCGCGGTTATCAAGCTCATAAAGCAATCCGACATTTCCTTTGTTTCTCGCTGGATCTTGCCCAGTTCTTCGCAATAATAATATTCCAAATCCACTTCCCTGAAGGCATCGGCGTCTCCATATAGGGATAAAAAATCACCCATGCTCGGTGGTTGTTTATTTAATATGCCTTGAAATTGAAGAATTATGTCAAGATATTCCTTCTGAGAAACGAGTCGGTTTTCTGTGGGGTACTTTTCGCTCACTGCCGCTCCGGCTTCATCAGGTTGGCTATACCCGGCATTTGTAATTAATGCAATTACAGCCAATATAACAATTGCGCCTATTAGTAACGATCTGCTTACACCATTCATTGATATGTTCCTCCTATTGCAGATATGCTTATCATTGCCAAAAATCTTTATGGGTGCACTTTCACCACCAAATCTCCAAAATATTTCTTATAGCTGCTGATTTTATAGAATAACCAAGAGGATGGCTCGGTTTTTTCAATACCTATACATCCCTCCGTCCATCCCTCTCCGCGGCCTCCGGGGTGGAGGCCCAATTCTTTTCTATCGCGTCCATATTTCCCGTTCTCTGTATCATAGGCGTCTTTATCATATATGGGGTCCGGTTGAAAATGTGCATACCAGCATGTCCCGTATGCATCGCAATAAGCGCAATCTTTATCCCATTTAGAATTGGTAGAGCAATAAGCTGCAGTTCCTAGTGAGACTCCGATTAAATCAAAATACTTAGGATGCCTCGACTCAATCGCGTCTATGAAATAATCATAATAGGGCAATGCAGGGAATTCAATTCTATCATTTACGCCGGATTTTGCCTTGGTGCTATAAAGAACCTCGCCACTCGCACTCATCAATTTAAGACTTCCCTGGCATCTTCTGATATCAGTGCTGCTATGCTGGCACGTAAAATCCAAATAATCGTTTCCGATCTCGGCTGTGGCTGAATCGAGGAGGAATTGGGTTCCGTCCTTGTTGTAGAGTTTGAATACGAACTGTCCTCGTGCGGCGTTTGGCGCGAGGTCGAAATAATATTCCCTGTTCGGATCTGGAAAGACCACGACTTCATTGGTCAAGTTGGGATGGTCATAGGAAATGCTTCTGGGCAGGAGCATGTCTTTGCCGGTGGTAGCGGGGATTTCAATCAGCTTCAATTTGAGAAAATAGTCGGGCTTGTTCTCAATCCACACCTTGATCCTCTCGTCTCCGATCCCGAGCAAGCTGGAAGAGACGATGCCGTTGTCGGGCAGATCGCGGTAAACCCCGTAGCCGTCCCCCCTTGCCATCCTGATCTTGATGTTAACCGCAGGCTTGACGTAGTCAACAGTTGTGCTCACCCCTATCGCGTAGGCCCAGATTTTTGCATTATTGCTGACATTGTTGAAAGGATAGGTTATTGTGCTCATTCCGTTGGCATCGGTATGGGTTGTTTGATGTTCAAGTATTTGGCCGTTATCAACCTGATGTTTCCATACAACGGTTGTTCCTTCAATGGGAAGGATGTCGTACGCGCATTTTGAGCCGTTGCATTTATTCAAGGAGTATTTCTTGGTGTAAACATAGATTGGAATCTTGGTCCCGGGCGCGGCAAATTCGGGAAGGGTGCTTTTGCGTATATCCGTTCCAAGGTATTTGGCTGGCGGGGTAGATTCGGTATTTATTGTCCATCCAACCGATAATCCGCCCAGAGAAGCTTTAATTCGGTAGTCAAAATTAGAAGTATTGCCGGTGAAGAATCTGGCGCAGGCAACACCATATTCATCGGGCATTACATCGATCATGTTGCCAGAGGCTTCGGTATCGTCACCGAGGAACGGGAATTGGACCGGATATTCGAATATCGGGTTGTTTTCCGCGAATCTTGTGGCCCGGGCGGAAAGCTTGGCGTTTTGGAATTCGTCTGTGACGCTGTTTCCCTGTTCCAGCGGAACATTAAAAACCACTTTCTGCACTTGGCCGTGCGTAGCATGAACCCACACACAAATTGCTTCATTGCTGAAGAGACCCACATCTAGATCAGTTGAATCAAAAGGGTAGCGATAAAGCAATGTGCCTTGGGGAATGGCCACATAGCCCATACTGTCGCTCTGCGAGTAGCAGGGCTGGAGCTCTGTGCACTGATTTATTAACATGGTAACTCGAAAATGCCGGCCTAAAGATGGATATCCATCGCGTGTTGGGTACACCTCCTGCGCGAGGTCCCAGATGGGTTCCAAACCCACGTATCCCAGACCAACGCCATTAGTGAAGGCCTCAGAACCGCATAAACCCATCGTATAATTTGCTCCTGCAGCCAAATCCATGTTTTTCCGGAAATGGCCGGTCATATCCCTGGCCACGCCATAAAATTTGATGCATGCGTAGGTATCGGGGTTATAGCCCAGGTGAATGATTTCAGGAATGAGCTTGTCCATTGGACCGTATATAGATGGGTTCAGACCATTGTTTACTTCCCAACCATCGGGATATATATCGCGGTCGCTGTCGATACCGAATACACCGGAAGCGTTGGTTTTAAAGTATGCTTCCCATTCGTTGGACAGGCCGTCTCCGTCGGTGTCAGTGTCAGTCGGGCTGGCGACAAACCCGTCTATGATTTTGTCATTATTGGAGTCAATATCCAGGGGATTGGTGGAGTTGATCAATTCTTGGGCATTGCTCACGCCGTCGCCATCCCAATCATCCTTGGAAAATACCGGGGCAAGCGTGATGTAGAAATTTGTATAGAGATTCACATATCCGGCGGGGAATGCGGTCACCCTGAACTGTATAGGCCCTCGCGGACTCTTGATGCCGTTGCCAACAGCTATGCCGCTTGCATCGGTGTACGCCACATAACCGCTGTCCTCGGTCTTGAATATCACCGGCACGTTGATTTTTGCCGGAGTGATTTGCACTTTAAGGTTGTTTATGACCGTGGTTGCGCCTTCAAGAGCATAGCGCACGGTTGTTGAGTCCATGGGATTCACCTTCGAGATGTCAGTTACAACCGGCCCGGCCACTCTGGAATAGGTCAGGTTGTAATAAGGGGGGATGCCCGGCCCAACGCCGCGTGCAACCACGGTATAGGTTCCGGTTTGCGCAAGCGCGTATTGGTCTATTCCGGCCCCTGGGCTCGGGGCAAGGGGATAGCCCGGATAACGAGGAACCAGTGTCCCGTCAGGAGCATAAAGGTTGAGCTCCGGGCTGCCGCTGTCAAGCGCTCCCGAAACCGGGTCATGAAATTCGATCCTGAACTCAATAATGTCCCCGGGAAAGCCTCGGAAATAAAATTCGCCTCTTCCAGTCCCCACAAATCCTTCACCTGTCCTGCCATCCAGAAGATTAACCGAGCTGAATACGCTCTCCGGCCGTTGCCAGAATGGAACCAGGACGTAAAACCTGGAGGGCGCGTTATGCGTTTCAACTTCGGGGTCCTCGCTGGACACGAGGTCCGCTCGCTCGATAATAACCGTGTAACCATCAGTAACAGATGCGCCTGTGACGTCAAAGGTGGCGGTGATTGAATCAGTGCTCTCGGAATCTGGATCTATGATTGCATCCTGGGCCACCCCATCATGGCTCAAGATTACCCGGTTCCCGCTGGCGCTGAAATTGCAGCCTTGGATGGTGATGCTGTTTATGCCCGGAATTCCCACCGCGGGCGAAATGCCGGTTATGAATGGCGCTTCGATCATATCCACACTCAATTCGTAAAAACCCGTGCTGGTGTTCCCTCCTTCAACGTTCGGGACGGTCCCCATAATCGTATAGTCTCCGGGCTCCAGAATCAAGCCGGATATAGCGGAATTTTTGGTTCCGCCCGCCGGGTCGTCATCGTTGGCCGCAATCACCTTGCCTGCGCTGTTAATGACCGATAGATACGTGTCGGGATTGTTGCCCGATGTAATAACTGAATCGCTTTCGGTGTCAAAGGCATCGGCCCTGACATTCAATACCGACCTGCCGGCAATTGAGATGGTGAATGCATCCCGGTCAGATTGGCGCAAATAGCCGTAAAAGAATACCGTCTGGCCGTCAAGGACAAGGGAGGTAGGACCGGGATCCTTTTCCGGAAATTGCCTCAAAGTAGAATCAGTGGCTTTGAAGGGGAAAGGCATCTCGGAATGCCAGGGCGTGGAGCCATATTGGGCGGTGACTCTAATCCCGGCGGCGGCTGGAGTATGGCTCTGGGCGCCCGCGGGAACCTGCACACAAATTATTTCGCCACCCGAATCGTTAGGACAATCAAGCGTCGCGCTCGCTATTCCGTTGACCGATACCGTGGTGCTGCTAAGAGGCGTTGGCCCGAGCCGGGTTCCTTCAATCATAATAGTTGCGCCCAACGCCGCGACCGGGGGAGAGACTTGGAAGATGCGCGGATATTCAGACAGGTTGGGATCGTAGAATGCGGCTTGGTTGGCGCATTCGTATTTATCATCGAAACCATCGGCATCACTATCCGCCACTTGGGGATTTGAACCGCATGAGTATTCCTCAAGGTTGTTCAAATGATCCGTATCGCCATGAGATTTGGCATCCCTGGAATCATCAGGATCCAGCCCGTTGAACACCTCCCATCCGTCGGGCATGGTGTCGCCGTCGCTGTCCGGGTTATTGGGCGATGTGCCAAAGGCCCCATCCAACCCTTCGCGGTCCAGGAGGCCGTCTCCGTCTGAATCCGGATTTAGGGGATTGCTGGTCCATGCATAATTAGAGCAGGTCTTTACTTCGCAACCATCCTCTAACCAGTCATCATCAGTGTCTTTATCCGAGGGGGAAGTCCCATTGGCAAATTCCTCGGCGTTTGTGAGGCTATCTGAATCCTTATCCTCCGCAGCATCCGAAGGGTCAAGTGGATTAAAGCCGTTCGCAACTTCCCAATCATCGGGCATTGTGTCCCGATCAGAATCTGTATGGCACGGATCTGTTTTGCGATTATATTCATCCAGATTTTTCAAACCGTCCCCGTCGCTGTCAATATCTCCGTCAGCAACGGCTGGATTAAGGCAAGGATGACTTCGTTCGTAATCGTCAGGCATATAATCATCATCGGTGTCAACATAAAAAAAGAAGAAATCCGAATGGGCCCCCAAATTGCCTGCTTTATCTTGGGCTTCGACCAGAATATCGATTCGACCGTCCGGCAAAGAAGAAAAAGTGTATGAATATGTCCCTGTGATTCCGTTATAGCTCGCATATTCTCCATTCACCTTGACCCAGGCGATTCCGGAATTTCCAGTATTCACATCGCTTGCCGTTCCGGTTAAGACCAAGGGGAGAGGTTCAACGACGCTATGCTTCATAGTTGGACTTGTTATGGTTATTATTGGACTGGCTATATCTGCGGTTGCCGTGGAATTTACTATGTCAAATCCTCCTTCATTATCCGGCGACCCTGCTGATGCTCTTATGGAATACTTCCCTCCATTGACAAATCCCGGCGAATAATTATAAGTAAAGATGCCATTGTCACGGATTGCGGTCCCCGGCGTTATGACCCCCGTTCCTATATTTTTCACCGAAATAGTTATTGCAGATACGTTTTCGCTCTCTACCGAATCATATGTGTAAATCCCTGAGACAATGTTGCCTTGAGTGTAATCAAAATAGCCAGAGCGTGGATAGGCGATCTTTACTCTTGCGAAGCGGACAAGCACGTCAAGGTTGTCTGGTGTGGTTCCTATGCTGCCGGCATTTCCTGAAGGTTGTTTATAGACTCCTCTGAAGATGCTGGAGCCGGGCAAAGTCTCAACCATGGCGCTTACGCCGGCCATGATGATGGGTGCGTAACTGCTGTCAGTTGTAGGTGCCAGTACGATGTTGCTGAGGGAGGGCTGGTTGCAAACAGTTGCACCGCTGGCTACGCAATCTGCGATTATTTGGGGAAGGTTCGAAGGCGTTGAGATTATTGTAAATGCTGCGGCTTTATTAATCGGCCAGCCTTGTACCGAGGTTACAACAACATGTTTATGAATGCTGCTATTGAAAGGTATTACATCATTAACATTTGCGTCACCATTGGTGGTCAAGACGTCCTGCGGGATCATGGGGATTAAAGTGTCGCCTAGAGAGACCTGGTCGGACGAAGCAGTCAGCGTAAAGTTTGGTAATGGCTCTGAAAAAACAATATCAATGATGCCGTGGGGCGGGAAAGTAGGAGCGGCGGGAAAATCCGTCTTGTCCGGCGGAGACGAACTTACGATATACGGAGGGTCATCAGAAGGATCATAATCGGGTTCGTATACCTCCGGCCTTTTTACGTCAAAAGCCAATTTGAATGGCACTTCCGCGTCATAGCATCCCGAAGGCCTGGGATCCTGGGAAGCGCAATACAGCCTGTGCCCGCTCATGGTGAATTTATACTTTTTGCCTTCCTGCAATTCAAATGATCCCAAGAATTTGAGTACCAAAGCGTCATCTATTGCCACAGCGCTCGATTTGAGCAATGACGGCGGGTCTTGAAAAACTTCCGGTCCCGAAAAGCATTCAGCGTCCCGGTAAAAAAAGATATTGCCAAGGCTCAAAGAACTCGGATCTATGCGGTCCTTGAAATAGATAATTATTTGCCTGGTGCCAAAAGAAACGGTTGTTTGCTGCTTCGCCGGAATTGATCCCTTGACCAGATCCTCTTTCTCGCACGCCGCGGCAAAAATGAGTGGAACTATAAAAGCCCAATATAACTTTTTCATAGGCCGCCTCCTCTCTGGTCAAGCGGAGGGTTGGCGTAAAGGACCTGGCGAATGAAATACTCGTAAAGCATTTTCTCTTCATCGCCCGGCGGGGGGCTGTTTGCATTCGCCGTCTTGCTATTGCTCTTG
>Ga0315285_10000727_pt1 | contig 34295 bp, 21 predicted proteins | sample YL17G09_36_MG_FD_203698 | JGI IMG/M metagenome (GOLD analysis project Ga0315285, IMG submission 203698) | Sediment microbial communities from Yellowstone Lake, YNP, Wyoming, USA - YL17G09_36 | ecosystem: Environmental > Aquatic > Freshwater > Lake > Sediment | place: USA: Wyoming | collected...
TTCCCGAATCGATTAATCCTACACGAATTGCCCTTGAATGGTTTCTTATTGTCATCTTTGCGATGAGCCTCTTCCTCGTCTTCACTTCTGGAAGCTACATGAAGATCGATGCAATAAGCATCTGGATCCTCACCTGTCTCGTGATCCTCTATCTCTCAAAAAAAGATGTGAAATACCTGACCCAGCGCCGAAGGGCCATGGTCATCATGGCAGGAGTCCTCATCTGCTTTCTCAGTTTTTTACGAATCCCCCTCGGCCTGGGGCACCCATCCTATTCAATCGGTGACTTTTCCGTTTTCCTTTCAGGGTTTGGTCTTATATTATTTGGGTTTTTAGGATTGGGATCCTTCATTCTCCCGGTATTGATTCCTATTGTCGCCGTCGAGGGTTACCAGATATACGATTTATTCATCAGGCACATCGACTGGCTGACAGCCCCTCTAATACCTATTATTGTGTTCCTTGATGTGTCGCTATTGCATCTGACGGGGATAAAGGCAGTATCACAAAGTACCATAATATCGTTCGTGTCCCTTTCGGGAATACCCATATATCTGGAGATTGGGGGAGATTGTACAGGGATATGGTCTCTTGGAACCTTTACAATCGCCACAATTATTGTCCTGATCGGTTTCCCTCAGGCGATATCCAGAAAGGGAGGTTATTTCATTTTCATAGGCTATCTCGGAACGGTTATCGCAAATATTCTTCGAATATATGTAATTTCTCTCAGTGGTTATTTGTATGGACCTTCCGGGGTCTTGGAACATGTGCATATCTACATTGGCTGGATGATCTTTACGATCTGGATGGTGATATTCTGGTATTTGTTTTTCACCAGGTACATGAAAATTCAAAGAATTTTTTGATAGGATAGCCCAATCTTATAAAATTATTCAGGTTTCCTAAATAATAATTTATCCAAAGTATAGGTTCAATGTATTCACTAATATCTAATTTTAAAAATTTTAAGTCAAATTACGATATATCTAAAGAAATTGAGAAAAATTGAAAAAGATTTATTCAAGCCAAGGATTCTTATTATATTGTATACTATATAAATACTTATTCATAGTTCTATACATTTTCCATAGGAATCGAAATAACGGAACAGGAATGTAAGATAAGAGAAGGAAATACTTTTTTTCCCGAGAAAATAATTTGGTTTCTTGTTCTTTCAAAATTTTTCGGCCTTCCTTGGGATAACCGGCTTTTATAATCCATAAAGCACGACTCATCTCATTTTTTGCAACATATTCCTGTAAAAAGGGCAAATACTTTGAAGGGGTATCGATGCTTCTCATTGCCTCCATGGCCCGAATAACGAATTCTCCTCTCTCTTGGAAATCTCGATACAATAATGAATTACTCACCCGGTTAATCGCATCGAGATGCCATAATGCAATTCCATCCCAAGTAAAAGCCACAGGATATTTCAAAATGATTCTGAACCATAACTCAAGATCCTCATTCCATCTTACTTGAGGCAAGAAACCCCCCATCTCAAGGAAGAGTTTCTTTGAAATTCCAACGCAAATTGTGACAAAGGGAAAATCTCCATATACCGCTGACTGAATATAATTTGGAATTAAACCTTCCCATGGTGCGGCCGGGATCGCATGATATTTCGGATCTCGAATGATATTCCCCGGTTCCATCATCTTATAAGCAGTAACATAGAGTCCAGCCTCAGGAAATTTTTCCCGTAATTTCATTAAAGTTTCAAGATGACGGGGATCCCATTCATCATCGGCATCCAAAAATGCGATAAAATCACTTTTTGCTAAAGAGACACCTGAATTCCGTGTAGATGCAGCTCCAGAACCTTCGTTTATAACAAATGTTATTCGTGAATCCTGGAATTCTTTGACTACTAAAGGTCCCTCGTCAGTGGAATGATCATCGACGATAATTATTTCAAAATTTTGAATGGTCTGCTGTAAAACGGAATTAATTGCTCTTTTAATATAGGCTCCTTTATTATAAAGTGGAATTATCACCGAGATTTGATTTTTCAGGGTCATGGTCGTGATTTGCGATATATTTATGGTATGAATTTTGATCTCTAAAAAAACTTTGTTTTGGATAAGATGACATTTTATTTTACAAATCAACTAATAGCAAAAAATCTCACGCCCCCCAAAATGTGGTAGAAAAAAAAGTTATACAAAATGCTACCTGCAGGAGACGGTGCGCTCAGTGCAGATATGACTTCGATCCCCGTCATTTCCTCCTTCGACTTAACAGAAAGGAATGGAGAGAGATTCCCCACTTGTTTCTTGCGGAATACGTTTGGCAATAAAATCGGTGCGGTTCCAGAACGGTTAAAATTATGGAGGATCATGATGAGTTCAAATAATTTTGAGCTTTTTAGCAGGTAAAAGATTTTTCTTATTTAGTTGACTTCGAATTCATCATTAAAATTAATTTTATAAAGAATTTATGAAGCACTGGACAAAGAATGATAAAACGGAATCTATAACTTTCACAACCTTATAAATAGGCAAATATAATTTTTTTTGGTAAATTTTAAATCCAACTTTTTCAATACCTTTTATCGATGAGATATTGTCCTTGTCTGTAATAATATAGATCTTTTGAACCCCTTTCTCAAGCATTAACTTATTGCATAAGGTCGATAACATAGATGGATAAATATTCTTCCCCCGATATTTTTCATATACGGTTGCAAAATGGATAACTGCTTCATTTTTAGAGATTTTTATAAATCCATCAATTCGGATACTTTTTTCCCTGCAAATGAATGCCCATAAATGACCCACAACTTTTGAATCAATTATTGCATAAATGCCAACATCCCCCTTTTTAAGAAAATTTTCAAATTTTTGCGGATCAATATCATCTCTAAAATCTCTAACTTTATCTACATTGCTGGAATTGATTTCACATACTTCTGCGGGGATAGTGATATGGATAGAATTAATTTCTTCTGGAGATACAAGTAAAAATAGTATCATCTGTCGAATTTTTATCAATTCTATTATTTGTTTGAAGAAAGTAAGAATCAAATATTTCCCCAGATAAATTTGCCATTCAATTGATATAGGTTTTTCTAGACTTGAACCGTTTTTAACAAGGAATAAGTGCCCCATATATATTAACTCATTATTCTTCGAATAATCGTATTGTTTAGGTTACACCTCCAGGGATAAGCTTCGCTGATTTACATCAAAACACATCAATCAGTATTCCCTCCGGATTTTGCTGAAAGGTAAATGGCCTCTAGATTAACTTTATCCCTCCAAAAATGCCCCGAAGTGATTCTGTCTTCGGTGAAAAAGGAAAAATTTTCCATGATTTGTGTTTTCTCATAGTTTCCATATTACTATGGGAAAATTATAAGTTCACTAATGAAAAGATTAAATTCAGATGGAAAGGAAATCGAATGATATACCCAAGAGTTCCTGGTAGTTAAAAATGAACTATGATTTCATCATTGCATCTGATGAGGATGCACAACAATGGGATGCTATTGTTGCCAATTCACCACATGGAACGATATTCCATACCTGGAATTGGCTAAAAATTGCAGGAAAATATTCCAGTTCGAAATTATATCCCCTCATTTTCAAGAAGGGAAAAGAGCCTGTGGGAATTATCCCTCTTTTTTATCAGGAGAAATCTTCCCTGAGGATGGTTTTTTCACCCCCATCTTATCTGGCTTTACTCTTCCTGGGACCGATCCTCTCCCAGAACAAAGAGCAGAGATCCTATAAGAATGAATTTTTATGGATAGAGATGCAGCATGAGCTGGATGGGTATATTCAAAGGAATTTTAAACCACATTATTGTCTCATATCAACGGCTCCCGGGCTTTTTGATGCCCGACCCTATCGCTGGGCCGGTTTCCGAACCGAAAATTCCTATGATTATCTCATCGACATTCGCTCAGGGCCTGAAACTCTATGGGAAAACCTCCCTAAAAATTTTCGTCAGGACATAAACAGGTCGGTGAAGAACAATATTTCCGTCGAAGAAGGCGGGGAGAGAGAGCTGGGAATAATCTACGATCTCCTGGTCCAGCGGTATAAGGAACAAGGACGACCGGTGAAGGTCCCGAAACAATATCTCATCGATCTTTATCGGGAATTTCATGATCACATAAAAATTTTTGTCGCAAAATACGAGGATAGTATCGTAACGGGATCTGTCGAACTGGGGTATAAAGATGTTATCGGGAGCTGGATTGGCAACCTGAAACCATCTATTGATATATCCCCTTCACCGAATGGTATTCTCATCTGGGAGATGATCAGATATGCTGCCTTGCACGGGTATCATTATTATACCGTCTATGGGGCCGCAGGCAATGAGAGATTATACCAATATTATTTAACGAAATTCAATCCGCAACTACAATATCGGTTCACCGCAAAAAAGGCGTCAGTCCTTGGCGATTGGATTGAACAGGGATACCTGCATCTCATAAAACCATTGACGGAAAAAATTGCTGTTTATAGAAATTGAATAAAATTCACCACCAGCCAGCAAGCAATCACCGCGGTGAATGCTCCAATTCCTTTAATGAGGGTCTTCAACATTATTTCATATTCACGGGAATCTCCATATCTTTTCACCGCTGAAGTCATTGTTATCGTTCCCCCCAAGAGAAAGACGGAGTTTAAACCCACCGGAGGGAGGAAATTATTCTGATCCTGGGGAACAGGATTCGATGGCGTAGTAACCGAGCTCCTAAGTTCTGGTTGAGGGAGCGGTACTTCGGAGGATGCTATCGGATGTGATTCACCCGGCATTTTAGGAGATGGGATAATGTTCTTTGGCTCCGCCATTTCTTCTCCGGTATTTTCTTTGCCGCCCAGAGTTATCTCCTCTGATTTGCCCATATTGACATTCTCGATAGGGGCAAATGAGCCCCCTCCCCCACCGCCTCCACCACTATAATCACCACCATCCGTCTGCTGAGATGGCAGACTTGGAACCGGTGTCGGTGCAGGGGTAGGAGTTGGAGTGGGAGTGTCTGCGGGTGTGGGCGTTGGAGTGGGAGTTTCGGTTGGGGCAGTTATATCTTCCACGGTAATCGGGACCGTCTCGCTGTCACTGAGGGAGCCATCGGAGGACGAGAAGGTAACGGAGTATGTTCCAACCTGGCTCTCGATGGGAGTCCAGATGAAAGTCCCGGTTCCAGTGTCGAAGGAGGCGCCTGTTGGCAGGGCACTCGCCAAATAGGTGAGGGAATCACCATCCGGATCAGTTGCTGAAACGCTGAAAGCGAGGGTTGATCCCGCTTTCACCTTCTTCGGCCCTATTGTCAGGTGGGATGGGGGGCGGTTGACATGGTTCACCGTGATCGAGACCGTCTCGCTGTCGCTCATGGAGCCATCGGAGACCGAGAAGGTGATCGGATAAACTCCTGCTTGCTTGTAGGAGGGAGTCCATGAGAAGGTCAATGTCCCAGTACTGAAGGAAGCACCGGACGGGAGAGATCCTGTCAAATAGGTCAGTGCATCCCCGTCAGGATCGGTTGCACTTACCGCGAAACTGAGAGCCGATCCCTCTCCTACAGCCTTTGGCCCGATGGCTGCCAGAACCGGAGCACGGCCCACATTATTCACAGTTATAGTGATAGTCTCGTTGGCGTCGAGAACCCCATCCCAGACCACGAATTTGACCCGGTATATCCCGGCCTGATCATAGGTGGGAGTCCAGGAGAAGGTCCTTGTTCCGGCTGTGAAGGATGCACCTGTTGGGAGGGGGCCTGTAAAGTAGAGGAGGGAATCCCCGTCAGGGTCAGATCCAGAAACGGTAAAGGTGAGTGGCGATCCTTCATTCACGGTCTTCGACCCGATTGCTGCGAGAACCGGCGGGCGGTTCACGTTGTTCACGGTGATGGTGATGGTCTCGCTGGCGCTAAGGGAACCATCGGAGACCGAGAAGGTGACCGGGTATGTTCCAGCCTGGCTGTACGTTGGAGTCCAGGAGAAGGTCCTTGAACCGGCGTTGAAGGATGCACCCGAGGGCAGGGCACCCACTGAGTAGGCGAGAGCATCCCCGTCCGGGTCAGTTGCCGAAACGGTAAAGCTGAGGGTTGATCCCTCGTTCACGGTCTTCGATCCGATAGATGCGAGGACCGGAGGCCGGTTAGGGAGAGGCGTGGGTGTCGGGGTGGGTGTTGGACAATCACCGATACATATCACTGGCGTGGGGGTGGGTGTCGGGGTTGCAGTTGGTGTCGGGGTTGCTGTTGGAGTTGGCGTAGGTGTCGGGGTAGGTGTTGGGGTAGGAGTGGGGGTGGGTGTCGGGGTTGCTGTTGGAGTTGGCGTAGGTGTCGGGGTAGGTGTTGGGGTAGGAGTGGGGGTGGGTGTCGGGGTTGCAGTTGGTGTTGGTGTCGGCGTTGGTGTCGGGGTGGGCGTAGGTGTCGTTGGAGTTGAAGAGATCTCAAACAGGTGCTCGCCTTGACCAGGTGTCAGGGTCAGGGTACCGCTGGCGAAGGTCCAGCTCGAGTATACGGCCCCATCTCTCCTGACCTCGCTTACCGCCTGCTGAATCTGGGAGAGGGCAACCGTCGCAGTGGAAGACCCACTTTTTACATCCAAAGATATTTTATTAGTACCTTCTGAGGCTGTGACATACACAATGCCTGAGGATGTTCGTACAAACTGTTGTCCAGAGTAATCCAGGAATGTCCCACCTATAAGGGTATAGTTGACAGGCCGGGTTGTTACCCGTGCAAAGAAAGTACCTGCATCAGTTGTAAAGGGACCGAAAGACGACGATCCTTTGCCGGAATAGATATAGTCGTCGGACGAAGAGGTGTGAACCTGTACTGCGGAGCCCGTGCCGGTCACCGTGAGTGCAGACGGTGTCTTCGCAGTTTCGGAATCATAGCGGGAGAGGAGTGCCGTGACCCGGTAGAGGCTGTTTGCCGATGGGCTGCGGAACGAGACGACCGGTGAATACACTTCATTCTCCAGATCATAGCCGCCGACCCTGCCTACCAGCTTATTGACCCGCACCTCTGAGGCCGGGCTCGTGAAAACCTCAAGGTTGGTATTGTTTCCATAGGGATTCTTGGTTGTCCATTTCAGGGAATTTGTGGTGATGCCGGTGGCGGTATCACTCTTGTAAGGAAGGGCTAGCCAGTTGTAGGAATTCCCTCCGATTGTGAGGCTCCCCTTGACGTTACCAACCGCGGTACTTGAGCTGCTGGGAGTTATCATCAGACTCGTCGGTCGGAAGATCGTCCTGTAAATCCATGGTTCACTCCCTTCCATACGATCGATGATGATGAAATATTCTTTATTGGGGAACAGAATCGATCTGGTGTATTGTACCGCAGATGAGAGGGTTACAGATGACCCGAAGTCGCTTCCGATAACCTGTGTAATGGTACTCTTCCCTTGAAGTAACTCCATCCAGGGAACCTGGATGATGGGATCGTTTGTGACCGGGGTTACGATGCCGGTCACCAGACCTTTGTATACACCTCTTGCCTGTGAATTCGACCAAGGCGCTGAAGAAAAGGCAGATCGCGGATTCTCAAGGGCAATGGAATTATGATAAACCTCAAACTGACCGTAGACCCCCCAATTCTCATTCCAATTTATGAGTAGATGCTTGGGCTCTCCGGCGTCGGCCAAAAGAAGATCTCCCTTGTTATAATACTCAAAGCTGAGTTGATCGTGGTGAGCAGTGTCCCTGTTACTGGCCGAGACCAGGTTGTACGTTATCAAGGATAGCCAGTCGGCATCCTGGGCCCAGCTACCGCGAAACGTCTGATAGATCGAGTTCGCATTCAGGTGACTTGTCCAGGACGGATCCTGTCGCGATGTTGCTCTATAGTCATCATAAACGAGATAGAGCAGGTCACTTGGCGGATTGCCGTAAGTCGTGGTATAGGGGAGGATGGTCGATGCCTTGATTATGTCGATATGTTTGAGTGCCTGGGCTCGGGTATCAGTATCAAGGAGGTTGAGAATACCCTCGTGGTAATAATACTTTGTGTTCCCCGATGTTATGAAATTATTATGGTAGTAGTTGGGCATTGACTCCCATAGTTCCGAGGTGACCATGAGTTTTGTGGCAGGATACACATCAAAGATGTTCCGGCCGGTGAAATGGCTGTATACTTGGTACCACCAGAGGAAGTCCTCAAGCGAGTATTCTTTGTATCCTCCATTCAGGTGCTTCCCCGAGGACTCGTCATACCCATAGCTGAAGAGGGAACGGCCACCGGTGTTATGGAGCTGGTCGTTGACGAAAAGGTAGTCAGTTCCAACCTTATACCAGTCAGCCGGACCCGAAGAGAGGGAGAGATGGTTGGGGTTGGTATAGTCCGAGAGAACACACCCAACAACACCGACGGATGGATATGCTTGGCCCTGATAATCATCAAAACCAATATTATAATAATTTTTGCCTTCTGAATTCAGTTCCTTGTACACGGTGTCAGCAAGGGTTGCCAGTTTATCCCTGATTACTGTATCACTTGCCGTATCAAGAGTCGGCTGGACCCAGTCGTAGGCAAGGGAATAACCCCGGAGCGCATTGGACCGATCGATGAGTTGTGGTTGCTCACCGATCCCTATGTTAAGGAGGGCTTGTTTGGCTTTGTTCGCATAATTTGTGTTTTTTGTGATCTGGTAGGCAAGCCCCAGCTGGTAAGCAAACTCCCCGCGATAGAGTTCTCGATTGTAGGAACCGATGTTAGTGGAGAAGTCGTAAGAGAGGGCTGAATTCGCTTCAGCAATAATGGATGATTCCCAGCTATTCCAGGGTGCGACGGTACGGTGCTGGAACCCGGGTGTGTTCGCGATATCGCTGAAGAGGAGCGAGGGATGGCTCGCCGATACAAGTGAAATGAGAGAGAAGAAAATTAAAATGCTTATGAGCGTAAATTGAATTCTGACAGTCTTGAGTGCCATAGTTCCCCCCTTTGTTCATAAGTGATATACTCAGGTAATATATATACATGTTTATCACTTAACTTCAGAAATAATGCAGTTTATCGCGAAAAAATGAGTTAAAAACAGTTATCTCTTATTCATTCTATTATATTATAAGCTTCTATATTAGTAAGTTATATATATTACTATAATAATCTATTGTAAAAACACCAACCAAGTGATTTGGTAAATCAAGATGCCTTCACATGCTGTTATGAGAAAGAGCCCCATAAAGAGATAAAAATTTCGTGATGATCGGGAAGACGAACCTCCTGGAACAAGTTCTGCAGCCTCTCGAGACCCTGTCACCGGACCCTCCACCGGTAAAAAACCACGATTGCGATACAAATTGCGAAAACCATGGTGAACGGCTGAAATCCAGTCTTCGTGGTTGTTGGATAGGGAACGAGAGTGGCTGAGACTGAAACAATTTTTTCATTCGAAAGTTCAACGTCCGAACCCCACTCAACATAGCCGGTCCGGATCAATCCAATCCTGTGTGTGCCTTTTGCGAGATCCTTAATATTCAGGGGGGTCGTGCCGCGATACCGGTGATCCACATATACGTCAGCACCGTTCGGTATGGAGTCAACCCTCAAAATACCGATGGCTGGTTCAGGTGCGATTGCTGTCTGGACTATGGTGGGAGGTGCGGTTGTAGTGGGGGCAGACTGAGTTGCCATGGTGGTCATAACCGGAGTTGCCAGGGTCGTTACCGTGGTAGTTGTTAATGTGGTGGTTGAAGCAGGCGGTTCGGTCCTGAAATAATAGAGGTTCCCGTCGTTACTGACTGCTGCGAGATACGAGCCGTCTAAAGAGAGGGATACGTCCATGACCCAGGCCTCCATTTTATAGGTCCCCACGAGATCTCCTTTAGTATTGAAGAGATAGAGCCCTTTATCGAGCCCGGAAGTACTGCCTGCTGCAATGAAGGAACCATCATCAGAGATTGCAACAGAGCTCACGGGATCTCCTATCTCGCGGCTCCAGATGAGTTCTCCCTTCCTGCCAAAGAGGTAGACCTTTTTATCGCGACTTCCCGCCACGATATAGGCATCGTCGGAGGAGATTGCAAGATCCGCGAGAGAATTCCTTGTCCGGTACTTCCAGAGGAGATTTCCGCCGGGGTCGAAGACGAGAACGGTATAGCCCGAGGCTGCTGCAACAAACGACCCGTCATAAGAATAGAGTATTTGCCTGTTCTCGAGGGTCTCATAACTCCAGATTTCATTGCAACCCTGATTCAGTCCCTTGATGCTCAGGGGCGTACCGATGGCCAGCATCGACCCATCCGGTGAAACCGCCAGGGCTGTAGCCGCAAGAGCGGTATTTCGCCCAAGAAGGATCCCTGCGTTGTTATACAGTGATATGGCAGAACCTCCGATGGCCCCGATATACCGGCCCTCTCCCTGCATGGAGATCTCATCGACCGGGTGCCATTCGGAATCCTCCCAGAGTGTCTTCCCCGTCCGGTCGAGATATACTATCCCCGAATAAGTTCCCGCGGCGATGTAGGACCCATCGTCAGTTATTACCACCTTCTCACCCCCGTATCCGCTCCATAATTTCTCCCCCTTCCCGTTGAAGATATAGATCTTATCGAGTGCCGCCGCTATAGAAGATCCATCGGACGAGATTGAGACACTGTATCCTTCCGATGCATAGGATTTATACACCCAGAGCGGTTCAAGCGCCTGTGCGGCTACAGCAATCGTGAAGAGGAAAAGAAGACCCAATACCATCCTGCTTCGGTCCATTGTTTCTCACCATTCTGACCATTGATGATTTGTCTGGAGGATCATCTCATAGAACCATACTTTATAAATATACTGATCCATTGTCCCTACTGGTCCGCATCTTGCACGGTCTCGTCCACCGCAACCTGGTGGACGGGAGGGTGGCACGAATTCAGCAACCTTTAAAAATGAGCTCCCTTAAGGGGAGATCTGGTGTGTCCCATGTATGTCCTCAAACACATAGGAGTCTTCTCTCTCGCCAAGGTCATGGCCCTCTTCGGGCTCCTGACGGGCCTCATATACGCTGCCCTTTTTGCATATGTTGCACCGATGCTTCCCGGGTACATGGCATCATCCGGTATGGGGAGAGCGTTCCTGATCATCGCGGGTATCATTGGGGGCGCTGTCTTCGGCTTCATTTGTGGCGCGATCATCGCCTTCCTGTACAACGTCTTTGCCGGTGTGGTCGGCGGGGTCCAGATCGATCTCAGCTGATTCCCCCGAATTTATCAGGGAATTTCCCTGCTTTTCCCAGAATCTTCCCGTATGTATACACACCACAATCCTTCTGTTTCAATTCCTTCGAAATCGGGAGGTAAGAGGGTTCGTTCGATCCGAATAAGGATCTAATGAGGATATGAAAGGAGAATCACGTGGAACTGCTATTTTGTAACCAAAAATGAGTTTCTTCTGTATCGCCTCTATCTGATCTCAGTTGCAGGCTTATCTTCAAAGGGAGTAAATCATTCACCGGAATGGGTACTATCTCGTGATATCGTGCCGATTCGCCGCGATTTATCTCATATTGCCTTGTGCGTTCAAGTTTATCCCCGGCATATATATCCAGGGTATATTTTGTCACCCCGTTTTCATGACTGAAAATTCCGTAGGCGAATGATACCATGTTGTCGGCAGCGGAATAATTTATGGATTCAGGAAAGATGTAAAATGCCGAGTAGGGTTCGTCCATTTTAACAATAAGATATGAGGTGACAGCTATTCCAATCAGGACTGAGATAATTATGGCAATCTTGAAATAGGGATGTAGCTGGAGCCCGCTTTCATCAAAACGCCAGAGATCCAATGCGTTATCATCATCAGCCATTACAATATCCAATAAGGTTGTTATTTTTGGATATTAACATTCGTCTCAGACCACATTAGGGTATGTTACCCATATCATAATTTTGTATACTGACCCGGATGAAAATGATTTTTCCGCCTGGAGAATTTATCATGTCTCTTTAAAAAAATGTTATCAGAATCCTATGATGTGTAAAAATTTTTTAAGGATATCAATAACGAAGCTCACTTCGGGAATCGATTCTGATTTATGCAGAACTTCAAGGAGAAATTCTTTTTGAACGACGAGTACCGACATCTGGGGCTGAACAGGTGATACTGGTTCCGATAGAGCGTAAGGAGGCGTACCGGAGGCTATTTTTTCCGTTGTGGTTGCCTGTGGTTGAATTTCCATCTTTTTTTCAACGGGTGTTTGTGGTATAACTGCGGCTGTAACTTTCTGTTCAGAGGGAACCGAAGGGATCTCTCCAGCTCCCCCTCCGCCTCCACCTCCAGATTCGGCTGGGGGAACAGCTGTACTCATTGTTGTTGGTGTTGTGAGACTCGGGGTGGGCGAACCTGTCACCACGGTTAAGTCAATGGTTTGGTGATTACCGAGGGATCCATCCGATGCTGTGAAGTTCACCTGGTATGATCCGTTCTGAGAGGCTGCAGGAGTCCAGGAAAATATTCCCGAAGTATTATTAAAGGCTGCTCCAGAAGGCAATCCGGATATTCCATATGTCAGAGTGTCCCCGTCCGGATCAGTTGCATTGATGCTGAAGGTAAGAAGAGATCCGGCATTCCCAGTCTTGTTTCCAATCGTGGTCAGCACAGGGGGGCGGTTGGGAATGGGTAGTAAGAGAATCTCGATCAGATGCTCGCCCAGACCCGGGGTAAAGGTCAGCGTATCGCTGGTGTTTGTCCATGACCCATAGGATACACCATCCCTTGTTACACCCCTAACATCCTGCTGGAGCTGGGATATTGTAACAGTAGCGCTGGGCGACCCACTCCTCGTGTAAAACGATATACGGTTGGGCTTTTCCGTTCCCGTGATATAGTTGATGCCTGTATCTAACTGCAAGAATGAATTTCCTAAATAATCCAAGGATACTCCACCGATGAGCGTGTAGCTGACAGGCCGGGTGGTCACCCGGGCATAGAAGGTATTTGCGTCAGTAGCGAAGGGACCGAAGGAAGAAGAACCGGTGCCGGAATAGATGTAATCCTCTGAAGAAGAGGCGTGAACTTGCACCGCACTGCCCCGTCCGTTCACTGTGAGCGCTGAGGGTGTCTTTGATGCTTCGGCATCATAGCGGGAGAGGAGTGCCGTGACCCGGTAGAGGCTGTTTGCCGATGGGCTGCGGAGCGAGACGACCGGTGAATACACTTCATTCTCCATATCGGTCCCACCTATTCTTCCAACAAGCTTGTTGACCCTAACCTCGGCGGCCGGGCTGGTGAAGACCTCGAGGTTGACATTGTTTCCATAGGGGTTCCGGGTCGTCCACTTCAGGGAACTGGTGGTGATGCCGGTGGAGGTCTCGCTCTTGTAGGGGAGACCCAGCCAGTTATAGGTGGTTCCTCCGAGGGAGAGGCTTCCCTGGACATTGCCCACCGCAGTGCTGGAGGTGCTGGGGGTGATGGTGAGGCTGGTCGGCCTAAAGATGGTACGGTAGATCCAGGGCTCACTTCCCTCCAGCCGGTCGATGAGGATGAAGTACTCCTTGTTCGGATAGAGGATCGATCTCGTATACTGTACCGGGGAAGAGAGTGCTGCTGATGTTGACCAATCACTCCCAATAACATTGGTGATGGTAGCCTTTCCCTGGAAAAGCTCCATCCACGGGACCTGGATGATGGGATCGTTCGTGACCGGGGTCACGATGTTAAGGATAATCCCCTTGTATATGCCGCGTGCGGGGCTGTTCGACCAGGACGACGCGGCAAAGGGGGACCGCGGGTTTTCGAGGGCGATGGTGTTGTGGTAGGTCTCATATTCGCCATAGATCTTGTCGAGGACGTACTTGTTCTCCCCTCCGTCGGCGAGCAGGAGGTCCCCCCGGCTGTAGTACTCGATGCCCTGCTGGTCATGGTGCGCTGTGTCCCGGTTGCTGGCCGAGACGAGGTTGAAGGTGACGAGGGAGAGCCAGTCGGCATCCCGAGTCCAGCCGCCGCGGAATGTCTGGTAGATGGAATTTGCGTTCAGATGGCTCATCCAGGAAGGATCCTGCAATGTGACGGATCTGTAATCGCCATATACGAGGTAGAGGAGCTCGGCGATAGGCTGGCCACCTGCGGTTGTGGAGTAAGGGAGGAGGGTGGAGGCCTTGATAACAGTATCGAATTTGAGCATCTGGGCTCGTGTATCAGGATCGAGGAGGTTGAGGATCGCCTCGTGATAATAATACTTCACATTTCCTTCAGTTACGTAATTGTTGGCATAGAAATTGGGCATCGTTTCCCACAGCTCGGATGTGAGAACGCGTTTCGTGGCAGGATATACGTCGAAGATATTCTGGCCGGTGTAATGGCTGTACACCTGGCACCACCAGTAGAGATCGGCCAGGGTATACTCCTTGTATCCCCCGTTCAGGTGTTTCCCGGAGCTCTCGTCAAACCCGTAACTGAAAAGGGAACGGCCGCCGGTATCATGGAGCTGGTCATTGTCGAAGAGGTAGTCGGTCCCCACCTTTGACCAGTCGGCCGGGGTCGTTGCGAGCGGCAGGTGGTTGGGGTTGGTGTAGTCCGAGAGGACACACCCGACAATCCCGAAGTCCGGATAGGCCCGGCCCTGGTAATCGTCGTATCCAATCTGGTAGTAAGGTCTGCCATCTGCGTTTAAATCTTTATACGCGCTATCGGCCAACGTGGCCAACTTGTCCCGGATGAGAGTATCGTTCGCTGCATCGAGGGTGGGCTGGATCAGGTCATACGCAAGGGAGTACCCGCGAAGCCCGGTCGACCGGTCCATTAATTGGGGGACTGCCCCATTTCCGAGGTGGAGAAGGCCGTCCCTTGCATGAGTGAGATAGTTCGCCTGCTTCGTGATCTGGTAAGCAAGGGCAAGATCAAACGCGTACTCCTGGCGGTAGTATTCCCTCTCGGAGGTGTCGGCAAAATCATAGGTCAGCGCAGAATTGGCATCGGAGATGATGGTTGCTTGCCACCCACTCCAGGGAGAGGTTGTGCGGTGCTGATACCCCGGAGTCTGCCCGATGTCGCTGAAGAGGAGCGAGGGGTGACTCAGGGCATTAACGCCAGCCGGTATTGAAAAGAATATCAGAATAATGGTAAGGAGGATAAATGTATCCCGCGACATAATTTTCAGGTAAATATTTCATTTATATTATCTTTCCCTTATATTCATTCTGCTCCCATGATAAAGGCTAGGTTCGAGCATCGGGCAGGAACGGAGTTTCGAGCCCGGGATTCCAGGTTCATCGAGTGGGCTCATCTTAAAACCACCCTGAACGGGTGACTCTTTTTCTTTCTTTGTCACCTGTTTCACCGCCATGGTTTCATTTTCAAGGCTTGACCGCCTCTTCTTCAAACCCTTAAAAATATATCCTCAAATCAATAAGTGTGTACAAGCCACAGTTACCAGGGTTGTTGATTCAATGGAAATTCTATCAAAAATTAATAAAATATTGAATTATCACACAAATAGCCTGAAAAATAATAAATGTTTATTTCTTCTGCTTTTTTTCTTGTTCGCGGTCGTAATTGTCGCCTTTATTGTGCCAAACGGGCTATTTGGCAGGCTCTTTGGAACAGATGAGTATACTCACCTCTATCATACGCAGGAGATGTTTGTATCGAATTCCCTGTCGGAATTTTATGTAAAAATGGGGGAGAAGGTATCAGTTCCCAATTCTCCGGATAATCCCTTTGAATATCCGTTTGGATTGTGGTTTTTCGCTGCGATCGTTGCCAAAGTCACGGGCATCCCCATTACAGAGACCGCACTTCTCTATTCCCTGGTTTTTGTAGTAGTCTTATTGTCGTCATATTATTTTTATTTAAATGCATTTATTAAAAGAAATACCCAGAAGATACTTGGTATACTTTTTCTCCTCTCCATGCCGGTCATCTCGATGAATATCACGGGATACAGGCCTGAGGTCTTCACCCTCCCCCTTGTTTTTATTCTGATATACTTCGCCCTGTTCGACGAGATCAAATTGCGATACCTTGCTATCCTCGGTTTATTGACATTTATTCTTGTTATTTCTCATACAGGGACCTTTTTATTCTTGCTTGCTTTTTCTATCGTTTATATCCTCATATACTCCCTGATCTGGGGAAAATTTCCCAAGATGATGTATGTTCTTGCTGCGAGCATGCTTTTTATTTATGTTCTCACTATCAGGATATTTACCCATATTCATCCCCAGTATATCACAAAGGCAACCTTATTCATGATGCCAGGCACATTTCTCGCAAAACATTTCTATATCTTCTTTGCCGACGATTTGAGCTATGTTCTTTATACAAATATATTCGTCCAGAACGATTTCGCATATGCGATCTTCTGGTCTGCGCTCATCTTGGCGGGCGCAGTAGTATTCCTCCAGGTACACAAGGAATTTGAAAGAGGACTCCATTTTTTGAAGGGTTTTTCGCAAATTTCCCTTTTGCCCACGAGGGGTTTATCCAAAGGGTGGCTCAGCACCCCTTTATGGACCGGCCCCATCCATGTATTTTTATCACTTGTAGGAGTCTTTTTCCTTGAAAGTCAAGGGATGTGTGTCCTAATAGCCACAGGTATCACGAGCGTGGTGCCCGGTTACCTTGAGCAGACAGGGGGCGTCATCGGGGCAACAGGATCTCTTCGTGAAATTGTCTATCTTATAATCATCATCCCCATCGTATCGGTGGCTGGTTTTGAATTTATCCTCTCGAAATTAAAGGCCTTACCCAGATTGAACAAGATCTCATCGTTCACTTTCATATTTCTCATATTTTTATCAATGATTATCGTTCCGGCAATAGGCGATGCCTATTATAATCCGATTGTCTCCGGAGAAGATTACACCATAAGAGGACTGCAATGGTTAAGTACAATCGGGAATCCGGGTGAGAAAGTCACAGGATATGGTCTTCGACCAACACCGGTATATACTCAAAAAGATGAAGCCGGGTATGGTATTTCCCGAGGGACTGCGGTACGATATTATGAAAAATTATTGAATAATATCTTTTTTATTTCTGATCCTCAATCTGCTGAAGACCTTTCCTTCGCCTTTGGATCAAGATATATCATTTCTTCGGATAAAATTGTACAGGATCTGGGCGGGAACAGGAGTAAGGTGCGGATCGATTCGAACCAGGCGCTTGATAAGATCTATTCGAGCAGGGACTTCGGCGTTTATGATAACCCAATTTCAGTTGAAAACAGCAGCAGTTACCAGTACCTAACCGGGAATATCTCCATGAAACAGAGCGGTTCCGGTCTTGCGTTAATAGCTCCAAATTATAAGGTCATCATAGATTTAAATTCCCCGACAATAAAATTCATCGGAACGGCGCAGGATAATTACCTCAGTGAGGGTTATTTCGTCGATTACATGAGAATAGATTTCTTTGAGGGGTCACAGAATCTGATCTTCATCGATCCGACATTCTCGCGAGAGATGCATGATAATCGATTAACCTATTATAAAGTGGTACAAAACGGTGAAAACAAATGGGCGACAGTGAGCGTGAAATATACATTTTATCCCGATACCATCCGGCGGGAGTATACCATCTCCAATGACTGGTATAATACATCCTTCCCCATGCGTCTCTACCTGTCCTCCCAAGTAATCATGCCTATGACTGATATTGTGATTAAAAATGGCCCAAAGAGGATAGAGAGGACCATCTCCCCATTGGAAGACAGCGTGCCTATTCCAGAGATTTATCAGTATCTTTATCTCATGAATAATAACCAGGGAATCTGTATCAATTACGAGGCAACCGCACCCTTCCCGAATTCCGTTTCCTATCAGGGTTCCACTACATATACCGAGTACGGTATCGCCGCAACGGACCAGAATGAAGGGCTGGTTCCCGGCGCATCGGCCACGTTCACTCAATATATCTCCATTGGCGATGAGAAGAGCATCGAAAGCAGAATAGAGAAACAGAAAAAAATCTCACTTGCCCCCTATCCGGAAGGAATGAACCCGCTCATCATCATCCCCTATGCTAACCTTACCTTTTCAAATTATTTCCTGAGTGAAATTGACCAATTAGATGAGGAGGGTCGGCCCTTTATCATGGCCGGGGGGATCAATTCCCCCATTCAGGGTGCGTTCGATGAAGGCCTGAGACATCCCCAGATGGCTGTCTACAATGGAAATACCACCAATATCGTCATTTTGCCAGTTTCAGAACCACAGAGTTCAATCTTATCGAGATCCTCAAATGTTACGAGCGTTTTTTCCCAATGGATGAATGTATTGAACAGTGTAGCGAAAAATGATGATATGGCTCTTTTTATCTTCAGGCCTGAAGACGTCAGGAACCCTAAATATTCAGAGAATTTCCTTGAATTATTTGAATATGCCAGGCAGTTGGGAGTGACAAACAGTTCCCCGGATAAGATCGCGGACCATTTCAAGAAATTACAGAAGATATCGTACAATGCATCACAGGATGGAGATTCTGCCTCCATCTCCCTGACAAACTCCAATGATCAGGAAGTGGACGGTGTCACCTTCAAGATTCAACTCCCAATCCTGGAAACCGGATCTTACCGCATAGAGAACGGTCGGCTGGTGCGAACGAAACTGGAGGGTGACCAGGTACTTCTCTATGTTGCCACTGATATTTCAGCCCATGAATCCAAAAATATTTTAGTGGTCCCAAGTGAGGAGAGAAAAAAACTCTCTATCGAGGTCGCGCAATACCCGATCGTGGGACCCGTGCGTGTATATATACTTGATGATAAGCAGAATACACTGCCAAAAACCACAGTTACAATCGATGGAACGCTCTATATGACCGATAAAAACGGGATGGTCGAAGTGGACTTAGACAGGGGATTTCATGAGGTAATGGCGTTTAAACCGGGATACGATAAAGCGTCCCGTACAATTGAGGTGAACGGGCGGCTCTACATGTTATTGAAATATTATAGCAAAGTGATAAATCATACATCATGACCTCATAGAGACAGGAACAGTTATTTATTCGAGAAGAATTATATTTATTCCACGAGAAATATACGTGAGGATTAGCATCGAAGGAATCACATGAGGATCGAGGATCTCATACCACGCCTGGTAGATTTCCACAGCTTAAATGTATTCCAGCAGGAGAATCTCAGGGATCTCATCGCTATCTCGCGAACCTTCAGTTCTGAAGCAGGGATACCCGGCTCCCTTTGCGATGTGATCGGATCAGGGTCCATTGTCCTCGAGTCCGGTCATCAACCGAATTTTCTGCCCTATAGCGGAGTCTGGAAAAAGGCTTTTCTGCTCGATTCCATTCGGAAAGAACTTACTGAGTGCGGGAAGGATGCGATTGCAGTCTTTGGTTTCTCGGATCACATATTATCAACGGCTTCATATCTGTTCCAGAACCAGATCCCGGCCTACAAAAAACAGGGAAAAGAGAATATCGGGTTCAAAATCCCCGAAAAGGACCGCTGGAGATGCTTCCATTATCTCAGCAAGCCTACTGAAGAACAGTTTCATCGCGAGATCGAGAAGATCAAACGAATATATTCGGATAATATCAGACATCTGAACACGATGGAAGATGCGTTGAAGCATCGTATGGACGACATACTGGAGTTGCTCTCCGACTGTTACCATCTCGCCCCATCCTTTGCCGATTTTAACGCTTTCTTCTTCTCGAGGATGTGCACTGATGTATTCGACCTTCATCTGCATTTCTTCCGTTACTCGGATGTCTTCGAGCATGGATTGCTCATGAACGAAAGCAAGAAAATTCTCTCTCATCCCGATGTTTATATCTCAAACCTCGAGGCAGCAATTGCGAAAACCGGATCGGCGAGCACTCCACTCTGGGAAAATGCAATGCCCTTTTGGTATCATTGCGATTGCGGGGGGAAAATTCATCTTTCGGGATCAAATCCCTCGGATGTGCGTTGTACCTGTCCGGTGTGTAATAAGAATCATCTCCTCTCTCTCGGCCCCAATCTGGATTCGCTTGGCAATTATTACTCACGAATGAGCCCGAATGCCATCGCACGCAATGTTATCTTTTCCGAGGGATTCGGGACAAACCTCTTTATCTCAGGGACCGGTGGGAGTCTTAAGTACGGTCAGGTTGCTGATGCAATGTCAATTGAAATGGGATTTCATCGTCCCCTCACCCTTGCGTGGCGATCGGCAGACATGTATCTCGGAGCTGTGCATAACCGGGCAATTCAGGAGTTAATAAAAACCTTCCGGCTGAAGATTACAGATCTTCTGGAGAACCGGATGAATGAGAAGATAAAGGAATGTCGGGGGGCACTGGAACGGAAAATGAAGGAAATGGAGCATACTTCTCAGGATAAGAAAGCAATCCAGAAGTTCAGAGGTAAGTACCTGAATTCCTTGGTTCAGGCTGAGACTGTCCGGAATGTCTTCGCAGAAACCCCCTCTTTCCTCGACATCCTGATGACCTTCGAATCGACACAGATATCTGAAAAATGGCGAGATACCCTGCAAAAGGTCGATATAGGATCTGAGGGGTATTGGCTGAGTGTTCAAGGCGACGTCCTCTATCCCTACAAAGGGATACAGGGTATAATGAGCAGAGATATACCCGGTATATTCCAGGCAATGAAATCGATTGAGGCTGCGTAATGTCAAAGAAAGTGTTGGTTATAAGTCCGCATACCGATGACGGTGAGCTGGGATGTGGTGGCTCGATCTCCCGGTTTATAGAGGAAGGGTACGATGTCTCCTATGTCGCCCTCTCCTCCTGTGAAAAGTCAATACCGCGCGAGTTTCCCCCGGATATACTGAAACAGGAGGTGAAGAGGGCAACCCGGGTTCTTGGAATCGCCGAACCAATTCTCTTCGAGTATGAAGTCCGGGAGTTCCCACGCCTGAGACAGGAGATCCTCGATACCCTCATAAGGCTCCGCATTACAATTCGTCCTGAGATTGTCTTCACTCCCTCCTCATTCGATACCCACCAGGACCATAAAACAACCCGTGAAGAGACGCTTCGGGCATTCAAGCAATGTACAATTCTTGGTTATGAGCAACCCTGGAACAATATCACCTTTAATACGCTTGCTTTTATCGCCCTGAAGGATCATCAGGTTCAGAAGAAGATCGATGCCCTGAGATGCTACGAAACCCAGAAACATCGGGCCTATCTGAGCGAGGATTTTATCAAGGGCCTGGCTCTCACACGAGGAGTCCAGATCGAAGAGAAGTATGCTGAAGCCTTTGAAGTGATAAAATGGGTTATCCGGTAATAACCAGCGTGAGAATATGGATTTTTTAATGACCGTCGATGTGGAGAGTTTCTCGATACCCTTGAATAAATGTGATAACGAGACAGCCAAGATGGTGCATCAAACGGGATTGCCAAGATTGGTAGATCTGTTTGCAAAGCATGATATTCCTGCAACTTTTTATTTTACCGGCGAATTTGTAGATCTTGTTCCGGAGTCGATAGATCTCGTGAAAGATCATGGACATGAAATAGGATGTCATGGATACTATCACGATCCTGAGAGATCTTTTGATATTTTGTCCTTTGAAGAACAGGTGAGTATCCTCAGGAAAGCAAAAGATCTCATCGAATCAATATCCGGGCCGATCGAATCTTTCAGGGCGCCAGCCCTCCGGATCAATAAAGACACGGTGAAAGCCCTAGAGGCAACGAAATTTACATCGGATAGCTCCATCTGCCCGCAGCGATTTGATGGACCTTTCACTTTTGGCTCGAGAAGAAAGTTGAGGTGGCTTATCGCTCCACGAAAGCCGCATTTTTTATACAATAGTCTATCTGTCATGGAAATTCCAATTTCTGCTCTTATTCTCCCGTACATCGGGACCACGATGCGAATTTCGCCATTCCTCACGAAATACCTTGAGAAATTCCTCTTTGTTGAATCGAAAGCAACAGGCAAACCCCTTGTTTTTCTGTTCCATCCGAATGAATGTATCGAGTCTACGGGAGTGGTTTTTCTAACCCGGAGGACCTCGAATCCAATCGCATATTTCTTTGCTGACTATCTGCGGCAACGATTAAAACTGAAAAACCTGGGAACAAAGGCAGTGGAATTGATGGATAATATTCTTTCACATGCAAAGACGTCAGATGCTCAGTTTATGACAGTTTCCTCCTATCGAAGAAACAACCGGTGAATACATGGAGATCCAGTTATTAACAAGAGATACGGAGAGTCGGTGGAATGAATACATCGCAAAGTGTCAGGATGCCACATTTTATCACCAGCTCGGATGGAGAACGGTTATCGAGAAAACGTATGGCCTCAGATCCGTGTATTTGATGGCAACCGAACATGGTGAAGTGGCGGGAGTTTTGCCTCTCTTTTCTATGGAAAACAAGGTGCTTGGCAATAAATTGATATCCCTCCCTTATGCCCCCTACGGTGGGATCTCTTCAAATAACAGCCTTGCAGAACAGATGATCTTTGATGAAATCAAATCAATTGCAGGCAAAATGGGCGTTCGTCATATCGAATTCCGAAATCTGAATTATCAAAATTTTGAAAGTTCTGTTGATAAGTCATATTTTACGCTTATTCTGAATGTGAACAGGGATATATCGTCCTTATGGGGCCAATTAAGAAAAAGCATGCGGAGATACGTGAAAAAATCCATGGAAAATAATCTGGAGGTAATCCTGGCTTCGAACGATGTCAAGAATTTTTATGATGTTTACTCGCGCCATATGCGGGATCTGGGGTCCCCGGTTCACAGTTATGATTTTTTTAAAAATATCATCGCAGAATTCCCCGCGAGTTCAAATATCGCATCAATAAATTTAGAGGGTCATCCAATTGCATCCATATTTTTAATGAAATTTCAAGATATCATGATATATGGCTGGGGGGCCTCAAATGACCAATACTTACCATTATTTCCGAATTACCTGCTCTTCTGGGAGACGATTAAATCCTGTGCTGATATCGGAATCAGGCAATTTGATTTTGGAAGAAGTATGCTTCACGAGGGAACCTATGCATTTAAGGCTGGATGGGGGGCCGAACCGAAACAGCTCTTCTATCAATATTATCCGGCGGGTTTAAAATATGGAGAGATAAAAAAAACAAGTTTAAAAAGAAGAATTTTTTCCGGACTCTGGAAAAGGGTTCCTTTACCTCTCGCGAATGTTATCGGTCCATCGCTCAGGAGAAGAATCTCCTGAATTAATAAACAAAAGCGCAGCCATTCTGAGGGCATCCGGGGTTAGGAAAGGGCCGGTTTTTACAGATCCCGGCATACTGATCTCCGGATGTGGGTGATGGGGACCCTTTTTTATCACTCTTTAGGACCGGAACCATGAATAAAGATCCTGACGCCCCCTGCGTCCAGGTTAACCTGTTCACGTTCCGGTATGAATAACTCAATATATTGCCGCGAATCGAAAGGATCAGCCTCGATTTTAAGGGTTTGTTCTTCCTGGATAATTTTGAATCCGGTTTCTTCCCTCCTAGACCACCAATCGAATATATCCCCGGAACTTGTAATCCATGCCCCCTTGTCCCGGCACAATTCGATTATTCGCTGATACATCTCCCCCGCATGTGGATATTCGAGCTCATTGAACACGGGCGGGTGCCAGAGAAGGGTGAGGACCCCCTGGCGCTTTTCAACTTCATCGATGATCCTTTTACATGCATCCCAGCCATCGTTGTCCATAGGTATGGTGATATCCATCAGGACGAGCGGAATTTCTAGAAGTTTCAATTCATCTTCGCCAGCAACCGGGTGAAACGGGAAGCAGGTTCCATACCGGAAACCGATTCTATCTTTAAACCCTAATGAAGTATCATACGATAATTGCGCTGCCTGGTGAATAGCCCAAGTCAGCGGTATCTCGAGGTTAAGGTGATGTTGCCTGATTCCTCTGATCTCTCCTCCTGATATCTCCTCAAGTTCTTTTTTTTCCTGTTCCAGCAGTTCGAGATTATTATAAGAATTAAACGAGCCATGAAGGCCTATCTCAAAGCCGGTTTCACGTAAGGTGCGAATAATATCTCTCATTTTCGGATGTTCCAGAGTACGGGTTCTGGCCCAATGATGCCAAGATTCCGGCGACAATAATTCTGTTTTCGCAGTTTCTTTCAGAAAGAAAAATGTTGAGAATACTCCAAAATCCCGTTCTATTTTAATTATATCTGGATATGTCCAGTATGGCTCCTTTCCCTTCATTTTTTGCATCAACGAGACCAGTTGATTTCTAAAACCCTTAAAATCTCCTGAACAGAGAAATTTGCAGGGCCGGGTTATCCATTGGTAAGTCTTCCTCATCTCGTCCACATCGTGGGTCAGGCAGACCGCAAATCTCTTCCTGTCCGGCCAGTATGCTTTCCGGGCGAGAGGTATATTCAACTGCTCGCACCCAAGCTGGATGGATCGTACCAGGAGATCCTCATAAAAATCGACCAACGGCTTTTGTGCAATGAGATCTTTCTGGTCGTCATCCAGATAATGCCATATTCTGTCCAGATGGCCGGATAAGAGGTATCCAATTTCCCTGAACAGATCAAAACCGATCGCAATTCCCCCTTCAGAAAAAGTGATACATGGATAGGATGTGCCAGTCTCCTGATACCACGCTAACACGTGATCTTCATTCCCGGTATTGATCGGTATCTCAAAGATGGGCACTTCCTCATTTTCTGAGCGGATCATCCCGGCAAAGGAATTTTTTATCTGATTCTCTTTGATTTGAATGGTGAAAGTTCCCCTTTCCTGATCCCCATAGCTGATGCGGATATCTGATTTCGCTGATGAATCAGGTTCAATGGCGAATCCGGACTTCTTTAAAAAATGTCGTATGCCATACCGGGTGAACCGATCGTCGCCCAGATACGAGAGTGAGATCATAGGAAGAATCTTCTATCCATGGGTTTGTCCATTCCCTTCAGGAAATTGTTCCACAAAATCGACCATCCATGCGGTAACGTCAATTTTATCTTTCAGTAATTTTTCTCGTCTTCTCCCCCATTCATTTTTTGAATCGCTGTTATCAAGAATATTGCATGCCTTCTCAAGTGCCTGGTCCTGATCCGGGTAAAAATAGAGCAGGCCATATTTATTCCTTAATTCGAGGAAATTTCCACAGAAACTGCCCGTTGGCTGACCCCTGGCATCGGCCTCGACATGAATTGACGGTGTACCGAGAATAGCAGCCTCCGCAGCCATAGTGCCCCCTTCGCCGATATACAGAGATGCAAAATAGAGCAGGGAATGAAGTTTCTCCGGCGGAATAGATATGAGGTAGGGTTTTAACTTTGAGATAGGTGTGCCTTCCGAGGAGATATAGACCCTCCCATAATCTTCAAGTTTTTTAATAAAATCCATAACCGAACTCTTCTCGATCCCTCGCAAGTGGATATCATGAGATGCAGCCCACGAGATAAACCTCACCACGATAAATTTGTCCTGTTTGGATACCCCCAGATCATCGAAGATACCCGGATCCGGGGTGAAATAATTCGGGTGCAGATATGCAAGCTCGTGATACCCGTTATATCGAACATGTTTCTTCCCAAGATCCTCTAAAAAAGCCGAAGGGGTACATATTTTCGTAGCAAACGGGAATGTACTCAAATCTCCAAATTTCACCCCTTCCGTATCGGTGAAGATGACAGAGGGTTTCTGTGTTAGCCACCCGACGTGGGCTGAGCAATAATCATTTATCCCTGTAAAGAGATCTGATCTGAATTTTTTATATTTTTTATAAAAGATATAATCATTAACGGGAATTTCGAGGAATTTACCATAGAGCGTTCTCTTGTGTCGGGCAAACAGTTCATACTCAAATCCCAGATGTTTTAAGAGATATATCGTCACTTCTTTGTCTCTTGCCACAATGGAAAATTCGTGACCTCTGTTTCTTATTTCGTGAATAAAATTTTTATAAAAATGAACATGTGCAGGATGCCCTATCCCAATTTGTATTCTCATATTCCCCATTATCGTATCCCCGTTGATGCTAATATTTCTGTTGATGAAAAAATTTGATTGGTTAATTGTCCCTCAAATGTGATTCCAGTCCGAATATGATTCCTATTTGACTAATGAACCCGGCACATGAGAGTTCTACCGAATACCGTCCTAATCCTAATGTATCAGTTTTCTTAAAAGATATATCTAAATCAGATAAAGTCCAAAACCTTTTAGAGACTAAAATGGGAACCTATCACTTGTTGCTGCGGATATTTTGACATGACGATAGAGCTGAAAATTATTGAGGAACCAAATTCCAATGAGTGGGATAACGTAGTATCATCCTCCCCGCATGGAACCATCTTTCATACCTGGAAATGGCTGAAAATCGTTGAGAGACATACAAAAACAGTCTTTTATCCCATTGTTGCTTATCAAGGAACAAATATCATAGCAATTTATCCAATATTTTTACAAAAGAAAGGATTTATCAATATTGCTCTTTCTCCTCCACCCCACGCTTACCTTTTATATCTTGGACCGGTCATGGTTGGATATGAAAATAAAAAACTGGAAAAAAAGGAAAATTTATTTGAACAATTACAGCGCGAGGTGGATAAATTTCTCTTCCAACACTTGAGATGCAAGTATTCGCGTATACGCCTCTCTCCCGGTTTATACGATTCACGGCCACTACGCTGGTGCGGTTATACTGTTGAGCCATTATATACCTACCGTACAAATCTTGAAAGAGGATTAGATGAGATATGGAAGCAATTCGATAGGAAGCTTAGGGTGAATATTGACCGGGCAGTTAAAGAAAATGTCATGATCAGAGAAGGGGAAAAAGAAGATTTGGTATTGATCGAGAAGGAAATAGCTAGAAGACGCAGAGAGCAAGGAATCGAATCATTAGATCATCGCAGTTATTTAAATGAATTACATGATAACTACAAGGATCACATGAAGATCTTTCTGGCATATTACCAGAATAAACTCGCAGGCGGTCTTGTTGCACTTATTTATGGAGATACCATGCATCTCTGGATAGGGATGGCCAAAAGTGATATAAAAAGTATTTATCCAAATGATCTTGTTCAATGGGAAGCAATGAAATGGGCCAACAATAATGGTATAAAATGGCTTGAATCCATGGATGGTGGAGCCAATCGGAGACTGACCCACTATAAATCCAAATGGAACCCGGAGATAGTAATCTGGTATTCTGCTGTAAAGCATGCCTCAATTGTTTATGAAGCCGGAGAAAAGTTATTAAAAATGAGATATCAGCGATGATTTACCTTGAATATATAACAAATTAATCGACGAGAAGGTTTATGAAAAAAACGTTAACGTTTTATTCGGCATTATTTTTCCTTTTATTGCTCCTGCAGAGAGGAAGTGGCGTCCTCATTAAGATCGTACTTGCAAATGGCATAACCCCCTATGAATATGGATTAATCAGTTTTGTGGCACTCTCCTTGCCTGCGATGTTACAATTCATTACAAATTTCAATTTTGCCAATATATTATCCCACTCGGTAGAAGGAAAGAAATATTTTGGGTTCACAATTGTCGCTACATTGATAATGGTATTTTCCTTATCGATTATCCTCTGGGTTGTAAAAGATCTCTTTTTCGAATATCTCAATCTACCCCAGGAAGGATGGAATTTTTATTATTTCGTCATCATAATCTCTTTGTTATCAGTTGGGATACTAGCTGATTTCATTGGACTTTATACCGGTCTGAAACTCTACGCTCTTCCGGGGATTTTGGCAACCATTCCAACGATTGTCAGATTACTTGTTATCATTTATTTAATTTATACAGGCGTAACATCCACTTTTATCATATTATTGGTATTTGCTCTTTCAAATATTGTACCGTTATTATTAATGTTCATATCACATGAACAACGAAAATATCTATCCCTCATAACCACTATCCATATACCTGATAGGAAAATATTTGTCTTCGGTGCTGCAGTTTTTATTATTGGAGCTTATCCATCAATCGGTCAGTACATTGTAAAAATTGTTCTCAGCCATGAAATTGGCATTCTCTGGCAGGGTTATTATGATGTTTCCCTGACTTTAGCCTCTTTGATAATGTTTGCTTTAGGTACTATCAGTTACATTTCCATACCCGAGGCAACAGATTCGAATGAAAATGACATCTATAAATTGGGTGGGCTTGCAGATGTAACCCGGGGCTTCTTCGCACTCACCATCCTGTTCGTTATTGTTCTTTATTTCTATTCTGATTATCTGGTTATTCTACTCTTTTCGGAGAATTACCTGGCAGGAGCAAGATATGTGTTTATATTAGCTATTGGATTCTTATTTCTCTATATCCAGACTTTTCTCGCAAATCTGAATCTATCTTTTACGAAAGATATCAAAGACTATATTGTGCTGGGTCTTATGCCTATCATCCTGTTGCCATTTTTCTTTTTCTTAACCCAGTTTATGATAATATTCTTTCATGAAAAGGGATATGATAACGGATTCCTGGGAGCTTATATTTCATATACGGTACTCTTGATAGTTTTAACTTTGGCAACAGTCCTCTATTGCAAGAACCGGACACCTATCAGGATACTTTTTCATAAAATTGATAGGATGATTATATCAATAGCGGTTACGTTTCTTTTTATCACGTATTTCAATCCTTCTCCAATCGCAGGTATCATTTCCGGGTCGTTATTATTTACGTTCCTTGCGGCCGGAACAGGTTATATTAATAAGACCATGATCTTAGAAGTTTTTTCAAGCACGAAGAAGTAACATCGTGGATTTCTCATTGATAAATAAATTATTGGACTTTGTATTTGTCCATGTTGAGATCCTAGGATCTTGATATTTATATAAAAGTTCATTTATTAAGATAAAAAGATTTCAAAATAGAAGATATAATAACCTTGAATTAAAGGGGGCCTGGAATTTTCTCCTTAAGGGTGGCAATCATGGTAGTATTTTCAATAATATGTGGCATTGTTAATTCAGAGATGGAATGGGAGGAAGGGAAAAAAGGGCTTATCCGAGGTCTGCAAATGTAACCGTGAAAACCGAGATACTAGATTTTGAATCGGGAGAATGGGTCAAGGTTCGTTCGGCAGAAGAGATCTTTGCAATGCTGGATGAAAAAGGTAAATTCAGGGGACTATTTTTCATGCCCGAAATGCTTAAATTTTGTGGAAAGAAGTTCAGGGTTTATAAAAAAGTGAAGATAATCTCCCTTGAATCGACTTGGCGAGATGAGGAAATTGATCAGCCCCCAGTTTTTTTTGAAGGTGTGTATTGCGATGGCGAATTTCATGAAGGATGTGATAGATCATATTTTTGCTTCTGGAGAGAAATATGGTTAAAAAGGATTTCCAATTGAACCTTCCTTTGTGATATCTCGGATTGAATTTATATGTGAAACCATTCCACAAAATACCCGGGGATCCTTTCTGGGGGTCAACCAGTACCAGATAGATATACAGGATTCATTGAAATCAAAGCTCATGTGAGGTCTACGAATATTTTGCCAGTGCACAATTTTTCAAACTGAACCCTACTTCTCGATTCCCCTTTCCACCTCACTAAAGAATTGTTCAATGCTCCCATTCGTCTGAGAATGCTTCACCCTGGCGAGATATGGCGGACTACCATGCCTTCCGGGTGTCTTGGAACAGGTGATAAGTCTCTCCTGGGTTCCGAGAAGATATAAACTGAATGCCTCTGTCAAGATCTTCTGGGGTGTACCGTCATCCCCGGGGTCCCTTCCAGGGCCTAGTTGTTACTCATTGAGGTGGAAGTATCGAATAGTCCATGGCAGGAAATCAGCCTGATGCCATCATCCTTTAAGGCAATTACCCATTTCGGTCTTCCCTTGATCTCGGTCTATTTCCCATTCCCCTGCCAGAAGGACATGGATTGTATCCGTTCAAACCGGAATCATTTCCTCTGTTTTCGCGCCCTTATACTCACCTTGATGTATCCGGGCTAAAACGGATCCGAAAGATTGTTTTGTGAGGGAAATGCAGCTCGATAACCTCTCTAATCGTCTTTTCAAGGAACCAGACCTGAGAGGAAACTTATTTTGGGATACTATATCAAAATTTAAAAATGGAAAATATATTTTTTACCATATCCATGAAATATTGTATATATGGCAAAATGCCCGAATTACTTATAAAATCAGTTAAAATATTATTTTTTGGTGCAATTGCAGGTACTTCCGGTGATTCTGAAACCGTTATGGTTGAACGGGGCGTAGTGGTGGATAATTGTTTTTCCGGAGGTGTTTCGGTCTCTATTACTGCTTTTTCTCCAGAAATCTTATTAACAACGGTTTTTCCTGCAGGTGGAGGTGTAACTATTTCCACGCTAAAAACCATGGAATCCGAGCCGGAGTCGGGTGGAATAGGCGGAGAAGGAGTGGGACTTATCGAAAGAACCGTGATGAAGATGGTCTTGTCATCGGTGAGTGATCCATCAGATACCGTGAATGTCATCTGGTAGGACCCAGTCTGGGAGATTGCAGGGGTCCAGGTGAAGGTTCGCAAAAAAGCATCGAATATTGCTCCTGAGGGTAGTCCGGCTGCTGAATACGTGAGAGCATTCCCGTCGGGATCTGTCGCACTGATGGTAAAGGCGAGCAGGGATCCAGCAGTCACGGTCTTGTTCCCGATGGGATCGAGGGTCGGAGGCCGGTTTGGGGGGGCATTTATCGGAAGAACCGTGATGAAGATGGTCTCATCATCGGTGAGTGATCCATCTGATACCGTGAATTTCATCTGGTAGGACCCATTCTGGGAGATTGCGGGGGTCCAGGTGAAGGTTCGCAAAAAAGCATCGAATATTGCTCCTGAGGGTAGTCCGGCTGCTGAATACGTGAGAGCATTCCCGTCGGAATCTGTCGCATTGATGGTAAAGGCGAGCAGGGATCCAGCAGTCACGGTCTTGTTCCCGATGGGATTGAGGCTCGGAGGCCGGTTCGGGAACGGAGCAGTGAAGATATCCACAAGATGTTCACCCTGAGTAGCGGTAAATGTGAGGGTATCACCAGCAGCTGTCCATGATGCGGAGGGAATGCCATCCATCGTGATGCCGGTTACACTTTGCTGAAGCTGGAAGAGGGATATGGTATAACCTGGCGATCCGCTTTTTATATACAACGATATCCGGTCGGCCTTTTCTATTGCTGATAGGTAGTTAATATGATCAGAAACTCGCAGGAATGATCCACCTGAAAAGTTCATGTAACTCCCGTCAACCATGGTGTAGCTGACAGGTCGAGTGGTTGCGCGTGTATAGACTGTCCCCGCATCGGTAGAAAAAGGTCCGAATGATGAAGAACCGCTGCCGGTATAGATATAGTCGTCAAATGTTGCATTATGCACCTTTACGGCGGAACCCTGCCCTGTCACAACGAGCTCCGATGGTTCCTTAGCAGTTTCAGAGTCATAGCGGGTTAGGAGGACCGTGACCCGGTAGAGGTTGTTTGCAGACGGAGAACGGAAGGAGACCACCGGGGAGTACACTTCGGCCTGCACATCGTACCCGGCGATCCGGCCCACGTGCTTCTCGACCCTGACCTCAGAGGACGGGCTTGTGAAGACCTCTAGGTTGACATTGTTCCCATAGGGGTTCCGAGTCGTCCATTTCAGGGAGTTCGAAGTGACGCCCGTGAGTGTCTCGTTCTTGTAGTCAAGGCCCAGCCAGTTGAATGCGTTTCCCCCGAGAGAGAGGCTGCCCTGGACGTTTCCTACGTTGGTGCTCGATGTGGAGGGGGTGATAGTGAGGGAGGTAGGCCGGAAGATGGTCCGGTAGATCCAAGGCTGAGTTCCCTCGAGGCGATCGATTAAAACGAAATACTCCTTCGGGTAGAGGATCGATCGGTTATACTGGACTGCGGATGAGAGTAGTTCAGGTGTTCCCCAGTCACTCCCTATGACATTGGTTATGGTAGCTTGACCTTGTAACAGTTCCATCCATGGCTGCTGGAAGGTTGTGACGGTGACAGGGGTCACGATGCCGGTCACCAGGCCCTTATAGATGCCACGTGCCTGGCTGTTCGACCAATCTGCCACAGAAAATGGGAACCGCGGATTTTCAAGTGCGATGGTGTTGTGGTGGATCTCGTAATTGCCGTAGATCGTGTCGAGGACATACTTGTTCTCCCCGGCATCGGCAAGAAGGAGGTCCCCGCGGCTGTAGTATTCAATTCCCAGCTGGTCATGGTGCCCCGTGTCCCGGTTGCTGGCTGACACGACGTTGAAGGTGACCACGGAGAGCCAGTCGGCATCCTGGGCCCAGCCCCCGCGGAAGGTCTGGTATATGGAAGTGGCATTCAGATAGCTCGTCCAGGACGGATCCTGCCGCGGGGTCAACCGGTAATCGCCATATACGAGGTAGAGGAGTCCGGCAGAAGGATCTCCGGCCCCCACTGTAGAATAGGGGAGGAGGGTGGCCGGCTTGATCATATCGATATGTTTGAGCGCCTGGGCTCGTGTGTCAGCATCGAGGAGGTTGAGGATCCCCTCATGGTAGTAATATTTGATGTTCCCGGATGTCACGTAGTTGTTGTGGTAGTAATTAGGCATTGATTCCCAGAGTTCACTCGTAACTATCCGTTTCGTGATAGGATATACGTCGAAGATGTTCTGGCCTTTGTAATGGCTGTATACCTGGAACCACCAGAGGAGTTCCGTGATGGTGTACTCCTTGTACCCCCCGTTCAGGTGTTTACCGGAGACCTCGTCAAACCCGTAACTGATGAGGGAACGTCCACCGGTGTCATGGAGTACATTATCGTTGACGAAGAAGTATTCAGTCCCCACCTTGTACCAATCGGCCGGGGTCGAAGAGAGCGACAGATTGGTGTAGTCTGAGAGGACGCACCCAACAATCCCCATATCGGGGTAGGCCCAGCCTTGGAAATCGTCGTAATCGATTTGATAGTAGGGCCTTCCCTTTTCACTTAGGTTCTTGTACACGATATCGGCTTGGATTGCCAGCTCGTCCCGGATAATGGTCTCGTTGGCTGCATCGAGGGTTGGCTGGATATAATCATACGCCAGGGAGTACCCGCGAAGTGCAGTCGACCGGTCTATGGGAGTGGGGATGTCTCCTTCCCCCATGTGGAGAAGGCCATCCCTTGCATGGTCGGCATATTCCGCCTGCTTGGTGATCTGGTAGGCAAGGCCAAGTTCATACGCATACTCCTGTCGATAATATTCCCGTTCGGTGGTATCAGCGAAATTATAGGTTAGTGCCTTATTGGCATCAGAGATAATTGTTGATTCCCATTCGTTCCAAGGGGGTGCGATCCTGTACTGATACCCCGGCGTCTCCCCGATATCGTGAAAGAGGAGCGAGGGGTGCACCTGGGTCCCTGCCTGAACCGCCAGAGGTATAAATGCAACGATAAGTATGATTAGGTAAATATTATAATGGATGTTGGATATGCGATTCATTTTAGTGTTCGATATATCTCTAAGGACAAGATATAATTTTCCCTCCTATATACCTACAATATCCTTATGATTTTTATGATAACTCTAAAGAGTCGTTTTTAATCTCATTTTACTTAATAACAGAACTATTTCTTTATCTTTCGGGCGAAATTGGGAATAATTTTTTCCTTAACCGATAAAAATCGCATTTTTAATTTTTTCCGCATTTTACCTGCATCGATTATTCTTATTCTCCAAGATATGATTGCGAGGACTGTAACTAGGAGAATGGTGATCACGATATTTATTGGAGTGAAATCGACACCCAGGTATATGTCAACAAAGAGTACCGAAGCCATCACCGAGGCGACAGAAAGGACCAGAGAAAGAGCAATCCGGTTGATCTGGGTAAGTTCATCACGGAACGGGTAAAATGTCCAGCTCAGGGCATAGCCTGGGACAAAAAAAATCAGGATGAAGCCGGCAATCGCCTGAAATATCGTGATGAGGTCCATGCACTCCCCTGGCAGATAATTTAGGGTTCGGAGTTTTCTTCCCTTCTTTCTATCTCATCCCGGAATGAAAAACCCTGCGATACAGAAGATACCCGTGAGCCCGAACATCGCCAGGGCTGACTGTCGTTCAGTTAGACGGAAATAAGAGGGGAGCACCCACTTCAGGGTAAACCGGTTCGGCACCTCAAGCGTTCCATCCTCCCTGATCTTCCCGAATTTTTCAAACGGTACGCGCTTCATATTCAGTTTCCAGTAAATCCACATCAGGAAGTTTACCGTGTGGGGTATGAGCATGACAAAGCCTGATACAATGAACCCCTCGATAACACAGGCAGCACCTATGGCGGCTCCGACCGAGAGTGCCCCCACATTCCCCCAGAAGATCTGGGCAGGGTACTTCTCGAAGAGGAAGTAGGCGGCAAGCGCGCCCGTCAGGCAGATGATGAAAAGGACCTTGTAGATATCCCCGAAGAACCAGGTCTTTACGAGGAGTGTTGTGA